>Ga0163163_10000175_pt1 | contig 66869 bp, 55 predicted proteins | sample S65metaG_FD_119766 | JGI IMG/M metagenome (GOLD analysis project Ga0163163, IMG submission 119766) | Switchgrass rhizosphere microbial communities from Kellogg Biological Station, Michigan, USA - S6-5 metaG | ecosystem: Host-associated > Plants > Roots > Rhizosphere > Soil | place: USA...
ATCGACGATGTGATTGTTTGCGTTCGGCGTCAGCGTAAATACCGTCGTTGCGCCGGAGTTCACCGTCTGCGGCGTGTTCGGCGAGATCGTGCCGTTGCCGGTGACGCTCGGTGTGACCGTGAACGTGTCGATCGCGAAGTTGGCAACCACTGTGCAGTTGGCGGTGACGGCTGCCGTGGTGAACGTGTTGCCGACCAGGGTGCCGCCGCAGCTGCCGGTCACGTTGACGATGTGATTGTTTGCGTTCGGCGTCAGCGTGAATACCGTCGTCGCGCCGGAGTTCACCGTCTGTGGCGTGTTCGGCGAGATCGTGCCGTTACCGGTCACGCTAGGCGTAACGGTGAACGTGTCGATCGCGAAGTTGGCAACGACTGTGCAGTTGGCGGTGACCGCTGCCGTCGTGAACGTGTTGCCGACCAGGGTGCCGCCGCAGCTGCCGGTCACGTTGACGATGTGATTGTTTGCGTTCGGCGTCAGCGTGAAGGCCGTAGTCGCGCCGGAATTGACCGTCTGCGGCGTGTTCGGCGAGATCGTGCCGTTGCCGGTGACGCTCGGCGTGACCGTGAAGGTGTCGATCGCGAAGTTCGCGATCACGGTGCAATCCGCACTGATCGCATTGGTCGTGAAAGTGTTGCCGACCAGGGTGCCGCCGCAGCTGCCGGTCACATTGACGATGTGATTGTTCGCGTTCGGCGTCAGCGTGAAGGCCGTCGTCGCGCCATTGCTGACCGTCTGCGGGGTGTTCGGCGAGATCGAGCCACTACCGGTCACGCTCGGCGTCACGATGTGCGTAGCGGCGCCGCAACCGGGGAACTTGAACGAACCGATGCGCGTGTGCCAGTCGGTTCCCGTCGCCGCGTAATATTCGTTCGTGTACCAGAACGTGCAGTCATCGCTCGGGTCGATGGTCATGGCGGTGTAATCGCCCCACCGCGAATACGTATTTTGGACTCCCGCGCCGGCCTGCAGCACGGTTTCCGTCTGCGGCAGCTGATTCAGCGCGTCACCGACCAGTCGGCCCGAATAGGCGATGCTCGGATAATTCGGCGCGGTGGCGTTGGAGCGGCTGTAGCCAACGGCCATGTTGCCCTGGCCGTCGACAGCCAAACTGCCCATCCATCGATATAGACCGTCGCCGAGGTTATAGATCTGCTGCTGCACGGGCGTGGCGTTGACCACGCCGCCACTGACGTTGATCTGCGCCCATTGCGGTTGCGCGGGTGTCGTGCTGGTCGCGCACGCACCTGCGGCGTCGGCGCCGGTTCCACACGTGGTATGCACTACCCATAGCGACTCGGTCGCACCGATCTTGCGGTACACCACGCGTTGCATGATTTCGTCGCCGAGCGAATCCAGCTTGGGTTTGCCCGCGCCTGGTTGCGCAACCATGTCGGTGGTGTACTGCCCCGCCACCTTGATGTAGGGCAAGCCATACGTGGCCTGCGCGACATTCGTGGCTGCACCCAGCGTCGCGCCGGAACCGCAGGCGGTCGCGCCCGGCTGAAATTTGCGCACGTCGAACGAAAACGCGGTGCCGGATTCAGCGACGAAATATTCCGTGCCGCTCGCCGGTAGCGAACCGGCGCTGGTGCCGTTGAGATTCGCCGGAAAATTTCCGAACAGCGTCGTGTCGGCGATGAAACCCAGCGAGCTGTTGCTCGATGACAGCGCCGTACCATTGAACATGGCGGTGCGACTGAACGCGGCGAAAATCGCGCCGGCATAGGCGCCGCTGGAATTGTTGAAGCCGTTCGCGCCCATGTACAGGCAATCGGTCATCAGCCCGAACTTGCCGTAATCGGCAAACGTGTTGGTCGGCGGCGCGCCGACGGCGCCGGTATCCATGCGCACCGCGTAAAGCCACCAGCCACCCGCGACTGGATCGCCGCTCTTGGAAACGGCGAAGCACTGATAGAACGGCCCGACCGGATTGTTGCTGGCGTCCAGCGTAAAAGCGAAATTCGTCAGAATCCAGCGGTCGGCCACGCCGTCGTGCAGGACCACCGGATCGCCGAAGTTGTTGGCATCGCACTGCGTGCCTGTGCCGGCGCCGGACCACAGCTGGTTTTCCGTGAAGGCGCTGACTTGCGCGCCGGTAGACTTGTTGAAAATAGCCCAGGCATCGTTCACTGCCTCGATGTAGTAGGTCGGGCCGACGTCGCCGTTGATGTCGGGCGGCCATCCGGCGCCCGCTTGGCCACCTGACACCGCCGTGCTGAAGCTCAGTCCAGCGAAGTTGGCGATCGGCGCAGGCATCGGCGCCTTCATGACCGGCGGCGGGTTCGGCGCGGCTGCGCCAGGCAGCGGCTTGTGATTGGCCGGGTGCGGGAACTCGTTGAGCATCTTCAACTGACGTGGGCGCGGGGCCGGCGGTAAATCGCGCACGTCGCCGTTGTACTCGCCCGGCACGATCACTCCGTCCGTCAGCGGCACGGTGGTGTAGGCCTGGGACGCGGGCAACTGCGCTGCGGCTCGCTCCGGCGCCGTCAACGGCGCCATTTCGATTGCGGAATCGCCGTCCGTTTCGGCGCGCACAGAAGATGGGTGGGCGCACAACAACGTGCAAACGAAAGCGAGCGCACCAGCAAATGCGCGGTTGCGAGAAATCATTTTTTGAACCCCTGGAAGTGAACGACCCCGGACGCCGATACGCGGCCATCTCCGCGAAGCAAAACCCGTGCCCCCGAAGCCGTGTTTGGCGCGCGACTATACGGAGGCTATGCTCCGTCGGCAAGCCGATGTACGGACAACTTCAGCAGTCTTGCATCGCGCGCCGACGCGGGGCGTCCGAAGCAGACGCAGCAGGGTTAAACCTTGGCTAAAAATCCCACGTCGTCGCTGGCGACCGGGACCAGCGCGCGGATATGTGCCGCGCGCCAGCTCGATTCGTTATGGTCGACAGCCGTCGAAGCCGTCGGCAAACACGAATGCGTTCGTCGGATCGCTCACGTTGAATGCCGTGCTCAGCGCACTCAACGTGGCCGCCGCATCGTTCGCCGCGACTTGCAGCGAACCCGGAGTGTAGAGCCGCTGCGTGCCACCCGCTAACGCGGCCGTCCCGCCAGACAACGCCACAGTGCCGATCGTGTAACCGCCGCAGGATGGCACACTGAAGTCGATCTGGTCCGGGTCGCTTGCATAGACGTTGCCGTAGGTGTCCTGCTTGGTCACAGCGATTGTGTACAGCGTATCGCCGCGCGTCACATCCGACGTCGTGTCGATCGTGAACACCAGGCTCGGCGCCGCAGGACTGATCGCGAACGAGTTGCTGTTCACGCTCAGCGCGCCGTCTGCCGCGGTCAGCGTGTAGGTGCCGGCCACCGTGAGCACGGCGTCGCCAAACGTCGCGTTGCCGCCGGCATCCGTGGTTTGCGAACTCGTCACTGTCAGCGTGCCTGGACCGCTATTGACCACCAGACTGACGCTCGCGCCCGCGACCGGATTGCTGCTGCCGTCGGTGACGGAGACCACGATGCCTGCAGCCGAGGCGCCCGGGTTCGCCGTGCCAGCGGTCGCGTCGACTGGCTGCTGCGTGAACGCGATCGTCGCCGCGGCGCCGGGCACGATGTTGAATGCGTTGCTCGTCGCGGGCGTGATCGCAGTGGTCGTGTCACTGGCCTGCAGCGTGTAGCTGCCCGCGACGTTGATCGAGACGCTGAAACTCGCGTTGCCGCCGCCGTTCGTCGTCGCCGTGGTCGTGCCGATCAATGCGCCCGGGCCGCTCGCCACCGCCAAGGTGATGCTGTCGCCGGCTACCGGGTGGTTGCTCGCGTCGACCACGTGCACGGTGAAAGCGATCGGCGCGCCGGCGGCGATATTCGCGCCGCTCGCCGGCTGCGCAATGAAGCTCATCGTCGCGGCCGGACCCGAGGCGTTGCAGCCCGGGAACATGAACGAGCCGATGCGCGTGTTCCATTTGTTGCCGGTCGCGTCCGGGCCAATGTATTCGTTCGTATACCAGAACGTGCAGTCGTCGACCGGATCGATGGTCAGCGCGCTGTAGTCGCCCCAACGGTTGATGCCGGTCTGCGCGGCAGTGCCGGCGACCAGCGTCGCCTCGCTCTGCAGCGTGTTCAGCGCATCGCCGGCGAGACGGCCGGTGTAGGCGATCGATGGGAACGTGGTCGAACTGGAGACGCTGTAGCCGAGCGCGATGTCGCCGAGGCGATCCATCGCGATGGAGCCCATCCAGCGATATTTCGCGTCGGGCGCAAACGTGGATTGCTGGAAAACCACCGGCGTGGCGCCGGGGCTGCGGATCTCGTACCAGCGTATGCCCGTGTAGGGGTCCTTGTTCGCGCCGACCTTGACCGCGTGATTGACCACGAGCGCTTCGTGATCGCCAAAATTTCGATAGGCGAGGCGGAACATCAGACGGTCGCCGAGCGAATCCAGGTTTTGACCCGTACCCGATTGCGGGATGCAGGCGCCACCCTTGCAGCCGGGACTGAATGCCGCGACCGGAATGCTGGTCGGTCCGGTCAACGTGGTGTTCGCAGGCGTCGTCCAGTCGGCATGGAATTTCCACAGGTTCAGCGAGTTGGTGCCGAAGTTGAGCATATAGTTCGGCGCACCGGCCGGCGGTGGTGTCGAGCCGTCGAGATCGGCCGGCAGCACGCCACCGAAACTCGTCGACAACTGGAAGCACTGCTGTGTTGCCGGCTGCCCCGCGAGCATCGCCGCGCGGTTGTACGCGCACAGCTGCGAGCCCGCGAATGCGTTGCCGTTGAACATGTTGAACGTCGTGTAATAACCGTCCGGCCACACGCCCATCTTCGGGTAATCCGGAAACACGCTGCCGTAGGAGAAGGCATAGCGATTCCACGCGCCCGTCGCATCATTGGTCTGCGACACGGCCACGCATTCGAAATACGGCGTGCTCGCTACGGAAAATTGCGACACGACCCAACGATCGGCTGCCTTGTCGTAGACCACCACCGGATCGCCATCATTGTTGGCCTCGCACGGGCCGCCGAAACCGCTCCAGAAGATATTCGCCGGTACCGGACCATAGATGACGTTCTTGGTCGCCTTGTCGAACACGGCGATGCCGTCGTTGACGTCCTGCAGGAATTGCGTCGAGCCGATCGCACCCACGGTATCGGGTGGATGCCAGCGCACGGTGAACGAGCCTTGCGGACCGGTGAATCCGAAGCCCAGGCCGGCGCCATCGCTGATCGGCGACGGTGCCTGCCGCGTCGGCGCGTTGGCATCCTGTACCGCGGCGTCCGTCTGCCCGGCCGGGAAATACGGCAGCGGCAGCTCGTGTTCGCGACGGTAGTGGAAATGCAGGTAGGCATCTGGATCCGGCACGACATCCCGCAGCGACGGCAAGGTGTCGTGCTGGACCGCGGGAGATACCAGCGCGTGCGCTTGTTCCTGCGCCGACAGCGGCAGCATGAACAAGCCGGCGCAAGCGCCAATAAGATAGGACAAACGCTTCATCAGAACCTCTGGTCAGAAGTGACGCATGCGCAACCTGCCTGCTGCGCGAAGCACGCGAGAATAATGACTCCGGTCGCTTGGGACAAGCTCACCGAGCCGGCACAGACTTCCCGACCCCACGACGCAAGCAGATCACCCTGAACGCTTCGCCCATCTGTCCCGGCAAGGTCAGCCGCTTGACCTCCTGCGCGAGGCGATAACGCGCGCTTTCGCCGACGGCGTGGTCGTGAGCAGTCGCGAATACTTCATCGAGGCCGTGCTCGATCAGGAATCGCGATTGCGCGACATTGCCGACGCAATCGAAGCCGGCGTTCGTAGCGGCTTCGATCAGCGTATCGAAATCGACCCACGCGGTGATGTCCTGCAGACCCGGCAGGATCAGCGGATCGTTGTGCGCGCGGTGGCGATAATGACAGCGCAATGTGCCTTCGCGTCGCGCCGGCGTGTAGTAGCTCGCGCGGTCGTAGCCGTAATCGATGAACCACGCTTCGCCGCGTTCCAGTGAGAGGGTTACTTCCGCGAGCCACGCCGGCAGCTGCACGCAGATTTCAGAAAGGTACGGACGCGGCAACTTGCGCAAGTGCGCACCGAGCGTCTGCGTGACCGCGCTGGCAAGTGCCGCGTCCGCGGGAATTTCCCGCCATGTGAAGCGGCGATTTGTATCCGTAGCAACTGTCCGGGCAAAGCAGCCCTCGTCGCGCAGCGTGAACAGGCGTACCGGTAGCGCGTCGATGACTTCGTTGGCGACGAGCACGCCCTGCCACGGCTCCGGCGGCGGCACATCGAGCCATTGCGCCAAATTGTACAAATGTGGACAACGCTCCAGCAGCGTGGCGCGCTGGCGTTCGCGCAGGTCCGCGCTGCGCTCGAGCAGACGGTAACGCGCGGGCAACGCGCCCAGGCGCTCCAGTTCGAGCAGCAGTTCAGCCGCGAGCACGCCGCTGCCGGGGCCGAGTTCGAGCACATCGCCCCCGGTTTCGCGCAGCGTCGGCGCGAGCGCGCGGGCGAGGCAGCGCGCGAACACTGGCCCAAGTTCCGGTGCGGTGACGAAATCGCCGGCAGCGCCGAATTTCGTCGCTCCCGCGCTGTAGTAGCCCAAGCCCGGCGTGTACAGTGCGAGCTCCATGTAGCGCGCGAAATCCAGTACGCCGCTTGCGTCGGCGATCTCCTCGCGGATCAGCGCGGCAAGGCGCTCGCTATGTGCGATCTCGTCGGGACTGGGCTCGGGCAATTCAACACGCACGCTGGCATTCCGCGAAAAAATGGAGTGCAATCCTCGCATGAATGCACGCAACGAGCAGCGTCCCGTCGCCCTGATCACCGGCGCTGCCAAACGCGTGGGCGCGACGATTGCGCGCACGCTGCACGCCGCAGGTTACGATCTCGCCCTGCACTACCGCCGCTCGCGCGCCGAGATGGACGCGTTGTGCGCAGAACTCGAAACCGTACGCGCCGGCGGCACTTGCGCCATCGCGGGCGAACTGGCCGATGCCGAATGCCTGCCCAGGATTGTCGAACAATGTATCGGCCGCTTCGGCCGACTCGATGCGCTGATCAATAATGCATCGGCGTTTTATCCGACCCCGCTCGATACCGCAACGCCGGGGCAATGGGACGAGCTGTTCGCGAGCAACGCGCGCGCGCCGTTCTTTCTCTCCCAAGCAGCGGCATCACATCTGAGAAGTACACAAGGCTGCATTGTGAACATGGTGGATATCTACGCCGAGCGTCCATTGCCGCGGCATCCACTGTACTCGATGGCCAAGGCGGCGCTGGCAATGATGACGCAAGCCTTGGCGAAAGAGCTCGGCCCGGAAGTGCGTGTGAACGGCATTGCCCCTGGCGCCGTGCTCTGGCCGGAATCCGGCGTGGCATATGCCGATCAGCAGGAACTGGTCGCGCGCACGCCGCTGCAGCGCACCGGCAGCCCGCAGGATGTCGCGACAGCCGTGCTGTTTCTCGTGCGCGACGCGAAATTTACGACCGGCCAGATCCTGCACGTGGATGGTGGGCGCGCGCTGGTGATTTAGAGCTCCGGTACGCGCGTCGAATGGTCCTTTTCCGCAGGAAACTCCTGCCACAGCTGCCCGATCGTCCTGCCAAGCACCGGATGCACCACATCCGGGGCAATGTCCGCCAGCGGCTTGAGCACGAACGCATGTTTCAGTTCCGTACGCGGCACGTCGAGATTGCCCGGCCCCTTCAACACCTGATCGCCGAACAGCACGATATCGACATCGAGCGTACGGCTGGAAAAGCGCGGCACGTCGCGGCGGCGGCCATGCCGGTCTTCGAGCGCGTGCAACCAGTCGTTGAGCACTCCGGCGCCGAGATCCGTATCGATGCCGACGGCGAGATTGAGAAAATCCGGGCCGTCGAAGCCGACCGCGGGAAAACGATACATCGGCGAGACGATGAGCTCACCGAACCGGGCGCGCAATTCCCGGAGCGCGGCGCGCAGATGTGTGTCCGGATCGAGATTGGAACCCAGGCTCAGCCAGGCGCGGGTCATGCGGCGGGCTTCGTTCCGCGTTCGATGATTACGCCGACGGCTTTCGAACCTGTGACCGCACCGGGTTTCGCCAGCTTCAGACGCAGCCAAGCCACCCCGAATTCATTCCGCACGATGGCGGCGCAACTCTCGGCCAGGGTTTCCACCAGCTCGAAATGCGAACTTTCCACAAACGCGATCAGGCGTTTGCTCACCGCCTTGTAATCCAGGGTGTCCTCGATGCGATCGCTCGCCGCCGGCTTGCGGTTGTCGAACGCCATTTCCAGATCGAGCGCAACGACCTGCTTGATCTTGCGTTCCCAATCGTAAATGCCGATGACGGTTTCGATGCGCAGGTCTTCGATGAACACCACATCCATGTCAGCACTTCTCCAGCGGCGGCAGCGATTCCAGGTCCCAGCGCGGCTGCACCTTGATCGCCGCATCGTCGTGCAATCCTGCCTGCAGACGCAGCGCGCCGGCCAAGGCAATCATTGCGCCGTTGTCGGTGCAGAATTCCAGGCGCGGGAAATACACGCGGAAACCGTCGCGCTGAGCGGCTTGCGCCAGTTGCGCGCGCAGCTTGCGGTTGGCGCCGACGCCGCCGGCGACGACAAGACGCGTCGCACCGGTGTCCTCCAGCGCACGCCGGCATTTGATCAGCAGCGTGTCGACGATGGCGTCTTCGAAGGCGCGCGCCACGTCGGCCTTCGCGGTCGGGTCGGTCGCGTGTTTCTGGTACGCCAACAACACTTGCGTCTTGAGTCCGGAGAAACTGAAATCGAGCCCGGGTCTATCCGTCATCGGCCGTGAAAACTTGAAGCGTCCTTGCGTGCCGGATTCGGCCAGTTTCGCCAGCGCCGGGCCGCCCGGATACGGCAAGCCCATGAGCTTGGCAGTCTTGTCGAAAGCCTCGCCGGCAGCGTCGTCGAGCGTGTCGCCGAGCAGGCGATAGCGGCCGATGCCGGCGACTTCGATCAGCATCGAATGTCCGCCCGAAACGAGTAGTGCGACAAACGGCGGCTCGGGCGGATCAGCTTCGAGCAGCGGCGCCAGCAGGTGACCCTCCATATGGTGCACTCCGACGGCCGGCACTTCCAGCGCCCAGGCCAGCGCGCGCGCGCACGCGGCGCCGACCAGCAGGGCGCCGACCAGGCCGGGACCGGCGGTATAAGCCACGCCGCCGAGGTCCTGCGTGCTCAAGCCTGCCTGCGCCAACGTCTCGCGAATCAGCGGCAGCAGCTTGCGTACGTGGTCACGGCTGGCCAGTTCCGGGACCACGCCGCCATAGTCGTTGTGCATTGCGATCTGGCTGTACAGCGCATGGGCGAGCAAGCCACGGGCGGAGTCGAAAACCGCCACCCCGGTTTCGTCACAGGACGTTTCTATGCCCAGTACGGGCCCCGATTTTGCAATTTGCGCATTTGGCACGGTAAAATACGCGGCTCACCCGGACCGAATCGGGTCCAAGTTTACTGGAGTACCCATGCCCAACGTCAAAGTTCGCGAGAACGAGCCTTTCGAGTTCGCCTTGCGCCGCTTCAAGCGCACCTGCGAAAAGGCCGGCGTTCTGGCCGAAACGCGCAAGCGCGAGTTCTACGAAAAGCCGACGCAGGAACGCAAGCGCAAGGCCGCCGCGGCGGTGAAGCGTCATCTGCGCCGCGTGTCGCGCGACGTGACGAAGCGCCAGCGTCTGTACTGAGCCACGGCGTTCACGCAGTTTCCCGGGCCGACGTTGCGCAAGCGACGCCGGCCTTTTGCATTGGTGACAGCGGTAATGATGCCATGAGCCTGAAGAATCTACTCACCGAAGACATGAAGGCCGCAATGAAAAGCGGGGACAAGGAACGCCTCGGCGTAATCCGCCTCGTCAACGCGGCGATCAAGCAGCGCGAGGTTGACGAACGCATCCAGCTCGACGACACCCAGGTGCTGGGTGTGCTCGAAAAGATGCTCAAGCAGCGCCGTGACTCGATCCAGCAGTTCGAGGCCGCGGCCCGCCAGGATCTGGCCGACAAGGAGAAGTTCGAGGTCGGCGTGATCCAGCACTATCTGCCGGCGCAGCTTTCGGCCGCGGACGTCGACGCGATCATTGCCGCGGCGATCAGCGAAGCCGGTGCGCAAGGGCCCAAGGACATGGGCAAGGTGATGGGGCTGGTCAGGCCGAAAGTCGCCGGGCGCACGGATATGGGCAAGCTGTCGGAGCTGGTCAAGGCCAAATTGGCAGGCTGAGCCAGACTTGGGGTTTCACTCGATTGATCCAACAAAAGCCGGGCCCTGCCCGGCTTTTGCTTTTGGGAACGTTCGCTTTACGCGCCGTCTTCCGTTTTCGAGCGTTAAGGCTGCCAGCAGACGCTGGTTCGGGGTCCGTATGAAACGCTTGTTCGCGCTCACCTTGTTGTTTGCTGTTGCACCGCGCTTTGTGCACGCCGACGTGCACTACTACCTCGTCGACTCGGTCGCAACACAATCCACCAACGCCGATCTGCGCGCCGAAGCGCGCGAGCTGGAAAAGATTTACACCGATATGGAACGCGTGTCCGGCGTCGAGGCGAAGCTGGTGTGGTCGACGAATCCCGACATCAATGCGTTTGCGACCGAAATGGGAGCTGACAAGATCGTTATCGTGCAGGAAGGGTTGCTCGAAACGATGCAAGGTGACCGCGATGCCGTAGCGGCGGTGCTCGGCCACGAACTGGGTCACCACAAGGCGGATCATATTCGCGCCGGCAAGCGCAAACGGGAAACCGCACACGTGCTCGGCACACTTCTCGGTGCCGTAGTTGGCGCGAAGATCGGCCACGGCGGTGGCGCCGCGGCCGGGGCCGTGCTCGGCAACGCTGGCGGTGGCCTCATCGCCTTGAAATTCAATCGCGATCAGGAAATGGAAGCCGACCGGCTCAGTGTCGGCTGGATGATCGCCGCTGGCTACAACCCGCAAGGCATGTTGCGCCTTCAACATCATCTGGGCGAACTGGAAGGCAAGCACAGAAGCGCGGCGATTTTCAGCACGCATCCAAACAGCGAAAAACGCTACAAGGCCGCAGAACAGCAGATTGCGAAACTCTCGCCGCCAGCAGAGCTGCTCGCGCACACTGTTGAGCCGCTGGTCGGCGACAAGGCGCGCATCGCCGCGACGGCGGAGATCTGGAGCGGTGCGGACGAGCGCATCGCCCAAGCCTTGAACGTGGGTGCCGGCGACGTCGCAGCCGACGCATTGGCGCCCGTCGATAAGATCGGCTTCAACACTTACGCCGCGCTGCAGAATCAGCTGCAATTCGCCGGCAACAAGGGCGAATCGCGTCTGCTCGCGAAGAATCACCTGACGGAAGCGCAATTGACGCGGATCAATGCCACGTTCTCGATGCGCATGAGCGACAACCCGGCGTTGAGTCAGCGCTACTACGTGGAATATTGGCGCGCCAGCCAAGGCAAATTCGCCGAGCACGGGCGTGACCTTGCAGATTCCTACGAGCACCAGCAGGCACTCAAACTCGAGCCACCCTATGCGCTGGAAACCGCAGCCGCACTGCACGGCCGGCTCGGTCGTCTCGCGGGCCTGAGCGGCAAGCCGCTCGACGTCGAGCAAGCAGCAATCGCCAACGCTGCGGAGAACTCGATACTCAAGCCCTACAGTCTGACCTACTACGATTTCGTGATTGGCGACAACTGGTGGATGCGCAAAGCGGCCCTCGCCTTGCTCGCCGGAGATGACAGCGTCTTGCGCAGGCTTGAAGGGATCGGCACGCAGCGCGAAGCCGCCGCCAGTGAAGATGGTGATGACGATGATGGTCAGGCCGACGAGGCTGCCGCGAACGTAAAGGTTGGCAACAACGTGCACACCGGCAAGAACGTGCATGTCGGCGGGCACGCGGCCAAGCCCAACGACAAAGACTGAGCTGCGGCACAAGCATTCCGCTCATGGCATGCTAAGGGGATGGCTGGGCGCATCCCGGAAAAATTCATTGATGATCTGCTCGCGCGCGTCGATATCGTCGACGTGATCGAGCAGCGCGTGCCGCTGAAAAAGGCGGGGCGCGACTGGACCGCGCGTTGTCCGTTCCACGACGAGCGCTCACCGTCGTTCACGGTGAGCCCGGCCAAGCAGTTCTATCATTGTTTCGGCTGCGGCGCGCACGGCAGTGCGATCAAGTTCCTGATGGACTACGACCGCATGGAATTCCCCGACGCGGTCGAGGAACTCAGCGGCCGCGTCGGCCTCAAGGTGCCGTACGAGGGCGGTGGCAAACGCGCGCCGAGCGAGGACTCCGCAGACCTGTACACCGTGCTTGATGCCGCAGCGAAGTTCTATCAACGCGAACTGGCAAAAAGCGACACGGCACGGGCGTATTTCGAATCGCGCGGCCTCGACGCGGCAACGCTAGAACGCTTTGGACTGGGCTACGCGCCGGATCAGTGGGATGCGCTGAAGAACGCGCTCGGCACCACGCCGCAGCGCCTCGCCCTGATCGAGAAAGCCGGTCTGCTCAAAACCGGCGAGCGCGGCAAGTACGAGTATTTCCGCAACCGCGTGATGTTCCCGATCGCCGACCGCCGCGGCCGCACGATTGCGTTCGGCGGGCGCATCCTGGAAAAAACCGAGGAGTCCGGACCGAAATACCTCAACTCGCCGGAGACCAGCCTGTTCCACAAGGGCCAGCAGCTGTTCGCGCTGTGGCAAGTGCGCCAGGCGCACAGCAAGATTCCGCGCCTGATCGTCGTCGAAGGCTACATGGACGTGATCGCGCTGTTCCAGCACGGCATCACCGAGGCGGTCGCCACGCTCGGCACCGCGACGACGCGCGATCACGCTGAACTGCTGTTCCGCAATTGTGCAGATGTATACTTCTGCTTCGACGGCGACCGCGCCGGCCGCGCCGCGGCCTGGCGCGCGGTCGAGTCGGTGTTGCCGCGCATGCGCGACGGCCGCCAGGCGGGGTTCCTGTTTCTGCCGGACGGCGAAGATCCGGATTCGCTCGTGCGCAAGGAAGGTGCGGCGGGCCTCGAGCAACGGCTGCAGTCCGCAACGCCGCTGAGCGAATTCTTTTTCCAGAACCTGAGCGCCGACGTCAATCTGACCAGTCTCGACGGCAAGGCGCGTCTGGCCGAACGCGCGCGGCCGTTGCTCACGCAGATTCCCGACGGCGCGTTCCGCGACCTCATGCTCGGCGAGCTTGATCGGCTCACGAGCGTGCGCCTGCGCATGGACACGCCCGCGCCCGAGCGGCCGCGCCGGCCCGCGCGGCCGCAGGAGCGCACGCTCGTGCGCAGCGCGGTCGCGCTGCTCGTGCAGAACCCCGGTTTCGCCGGCGCGATCGAACCGCCGCATTTGTTCTCGATATTGCGCCAGCCCGGCATCCCGCTGCTGGTCGAACTGATCGCGCTATGCCGCGCGAGGCCGGAAATCTCCACCGCTGGTATCCTCGAAGCATTCGCCGAGCGCGAAGAATTGAAGTCGCTGCAGAAACTCGCGGTGATGGAATTCCCCGGCGGCGAGGACGAATGGAAAGCCGAGTTCCTCGATGCGCTGGGGCAGCTCGATCGCCAGACCCGCCAACAGCGCCTCGATGAATTGCAGGCCAGGCTCGCCGAGTTGGCCGAACCGGAGAAGCAGGAACTTCGGCACTTGCTCACCGAGAAAAATCGCCGTTAGGCTCGGCACGTTTACAACGGAGATATCCATGCACGCCTTGTTGTTCAGCAGCCTGTTGCTCGGCGCTTCCGCCACTGCCGCCCCGGTCGCGCGCGTTGAAACCGGCAATCGCGTCACCGAGAATATTCCGGCGATTCCGACGGAGCTATTGGATCAGCTCAATCGTTACCAGAACACGCGCGCGGCTGCCTTCGCCGGCTGGACCAAAGAGGGTTGTGTGCTCATTGCCACGCGGTTTGCCGAAACCGCGCAGGCGCATCGCGTGTGCGCGCCTTCGGGCATGCGCGAACAGCTCACGTTCTACCCGGAACCGGTGAGTAATTTGGCGGCAGCGCCGGCGCAATCGCCGCGCAACGGCTTCGTCTTCGGCAAGGATGTCGGCGGCAACGAATTCTCGCAGTTGTACTGGTTCGATTTCGACTCACGCGCAGTGGCACTACTGACTGACGGCAAGCGAAGTCAGAACCACACGCCATTGTTTTCGCACGACGGCAAGCAACTGGCCTGGAGCAGCACGGCGCGCAACGGCACCGACACGGACGTGTGGCTCATGGACATGGCTACGCACCAGTCCAAGCCGCTGGTGAGCACCGGCGGCAGCTGGAGCGCGCAGGATTTTTCCGACGACGGCAAGCGCCTGTTGGTGACGAAATACGTTTCCGCCGCCGAGTCGTATCCGGGCGAAGTGGACATCGCCAGCGGCGAGCTGCATATGTTTCCGGTCGAAGGCGGCAAGGCTTCTTTCGGCGATTTCAAATTCGCACCCGGCGCCGGCCGCGCGGCATATTTCGTGTCCAACGAACCGATCAACGGCAAGCCGCAGGAATTCCACACCCTGCGCTATCACGATCCAGCCAGCGGCAAGCTGCAGATCCTGAGCGCGGATATTCCATGGGACGTCGATCAGGCGCGCATCGCCGACGATGGCAAACACCTGGGCTTCACCACGAACGAGGACGGCATCGCGCGCCTGCACGTGTTGACGCTGCCCGATCACCGCGCGCTCAAGCTGCCCGAGCTGCCGCTGGGCGAGATCGGCAATTTCGATTTCGCGCCCGACGGCAAACGTCTCGCGCTCACGTTGAATACGTCGACGTCGCCGAGCGATATCTATGTAATTGATCTGGATGCCGCGACGCTGACGCGCTGGACACGCAGCGAAATCGGCGGCCTCGATGCGAACCAGTTCGTGGCGCCAACGCTGATCCACTATCCGACATTCGACAACGTCGCTGGCAAGCACCGCACGATTCCGGCGTTCTATTACCATCCGGCGAATACTGCAGCCGGAAAGAAGCTGCCGGTGATCATCTCGATCCACGGCGGCCCCGAAGGGCAATCCCTGCCGACGTTCAGCGCGACGACGCAGTTTCTCGTCGACGAACTTGGCGCGGCGGTGCTGGTACCGAACGTGCGCGGCTCCAGCGGTTACGGCAAGACCTATCTGAGCATGGACAATGCCGCGAAGCGCGAGGACTCCGTGAAGGATATCGGCGCGCTGCTCGACTGGATTGCACAGCAACCGGATCTGGACGCGTCGCGCGTCGGCGTGATCGGCGGCAGCTACGGCGGCTACATGGTGCTTGCTTCGCTAATGCACTACAGCGATCGCATTCGCGCCGGCGTCGACCTCGTCGGCATCTCCAACTTCGCCACGTTCTTGAACAATACCGAGAGCTACCGGCGCGATCTGCGCCGCGCCGAGTACGGCGACGAACGCGACCCCGCAATGAAAGCTGTGTTCGCGCGCATCTCGCCGGCCAATCACGCCGAGCGCATCAAAGCGCGCCTGTTCGTCGCCCAGGGCAAGAACGATCCACGCGTGCCGTACACCGAAGCCGAGCAGATTGTCAAAGCCGTGCGCGCGAACGGCGAGCCGGCTTGGTATCTGCTGTTCAACGATGAAGGCCACGGCTTCCGCAAGAAATCCAACAACGATTACTTCAACGCAGCGACGATACTGTTCTGGAGGCAGTACCTGCTGGATTGAGCGGCTCTACAGAACAGCGGCGACGTCCTTTTCGATTTTTTCCGGCGTATCGGTCGGCGCGTAGCGCGCGACGACCTTGCCGTTTTTATCGATGAGAAACTTGGTGAAATTCCATTTGATCGACTCACTTCCGAGCAGGCCTTTCGCTTCCTTCTTGAGATACTTGTACAGCGGATGCGTATTTGCGCCGTTGACGTCGACTTTCGCGAACAGCGGAAACTTCACGTCGTAGTTCAACGCGCAGAAGTTCTTGATCTCGGCTTCATCGCCAGGCTCCTGGTGGCCGAACTGGTCGCACGGAAAGCCGAGCACCACGAGTCCCTTGTCCTTGAGTTTCTCGTACAGCGCTTCCAGCCCTTTGTACTGCGGCGTGAACCCACATTTGCTCGCGACGTTGACGACGAGCATCGCCTTGCCCTTGTAGGCGTCGAGCTTCTGCTCGTGGCCGTCGATGTCCTTGGCAGAGAAATCGTAGACTTGGCTCATGGCAGGCTCCTTCAACTTATGCGTTGCAACGGTAGCATGTTTTGCCGCAGCAGCGGCGCGTCGACGTAGTGATCGACCAGCATGAACGCGAACAACGCCATCAGATAAACGATCGAGTAATTGAACACGCGCATGGCGAAGCGTTCGTTCGGTGGATTGAGCAGGGCGACCGCGTAGTACAGGAACCCCGCGCCGAGCACGAGTGCGCCGCCGAGATAGAACAGGCCGCTCATGCCGGTCAGGTACGGCAGTAGCGTGACGATCACCAGCAGCACGGTGTAGAGCAGCACATGCCAGCGCGTGTATTCCACGCCGTGCGTCACCGGCAGCATCGGCACCTGCGCGCGCGAATAATCGTCGCGGCGAAAGATCGCCAGCGCCCAGAAATGCGGCGGCGTCCAGACGAAAATTATCAGCACGAGCAGCAGCGCGTACGGATGCACGTGATTCGTCACCGCGGCCCAGCCGAGCAGCGGCGGTGCCGCGCCGGCGACGCCGCCAATCACAATGTTCTGCGGTGTGGCGCGCTTGAGCCACGCGGTGTAGACGATCGCGTAGCCGATCATCGAGGCGAACGTCAGCGCCGCGGTCAGCGGATTGACGAACGCGATCAGGATCGTCATCGACAGCGCACCGAGGGCGACGGCAAACGCGAGCACTTGCGCGGGTGTGAGTGCACCGGTGGCGAGCGGCCGATGCGCGGTGCGCAACATCACGCGATCGATGCGTTGGTCGATCAGATGATTGACCGCTGCCGCCGATGCGGCCGCGAGCCAGATGCCGATGAAGCCGGCCACGGATTCGCGCAACGGCGGCGCTCCCGGCACGGCCAGGAACATGCCGATGATCGCGGTGAACACGATCAGCGCGACGACGCGCGGCTTGGTGAGTTCAAGGTATTGGCGGGCGATCGCGGGCATGAGCTTGGAGTCTATCGCGACAGCGGACGCAACCGCACCAACAACGCCAATAAGACGAATAACAACGCGGCCGCGCCGGCGTTATGCGCGGCGGCCACCGGCAATGGCAAGCCGAACACGACGTTGCTGATGCCGAGCGCGAGTTGCACGAGCAGCGCAATGCCGAGCGCGGCGCCGAAGGCGCGCAGCGCCGGCATGCGCAGTGCGCGCAGGCTTGTCGCGCCAACGTGGCCGAACACGAGCAGCGCGCCGAGGCGATGCGCGAGCTGGATCGCCGTACGCGCCGGCGCGTCGAGCACGCCGCCTTCGTAGTCGACGCCGATCTGCCGCCAGAGCACGAACGCTTGGCTAAAATCCGTCCTCGGCCACCATTGGCCGAGACACTTCGGAAAATCGATGCCGCAGCTAAGTGCGGCGTAGTTCGCGCTGGTCCAGCCGCCGAGTGCGATCTGCACTGCGACGAGGCCGATGCCGGCAATCGTCATGCGCCGCAGCTTGGCGAGCTCAGACGTACCCAGCGGCGTGAAAGTCAGGCGCAGCGCGGTGTAGGCGAGCAGCGCGAACAGCGTCATCCCGCCGAGCAGATGCGCAACGACGACGAGCGGCAGCAGTTTCAGCGTCACCGTCCACATGCCGAGCGCGGCCTGGAAGATGATGAGCACCGCGGCGAAATATGGGACCAGCACCAGTCGGCCCAACTCACGTCGCCGTACGAACGCGAATGCTGCCAGCGCAAATGTGACCAGGCTCAAGCCCCCGACGAGCATGCGATGCGTCTGTTCGCGCCAGGCCTTGTCGGCTTCAACCGGACGCTCCGGGAACGCCGCATTCGCCGCGGCGACTTCGTGCGTCTGCGTCGGCCAGCTGAGCTTGCCGTAGCAGGTCGGCCAGTCCGGACACGACAGGCCGGCATTGGACAGGCGCACGAACGCGCCGAAGACGATGACGAGCAGCGCAAACGCGGCGGCAATCCAGGCCAGATTACGCACGCCCTTCAAAATATACTTGTCCACTAATGCAAAACCTTCTGGATGTCGCTGCGCAGACCTTGTGCCGAATAACCTTGCGGGTAGTGCAGCATGAGCAAACCATTCGGGTCCACCAGCGCGAGCGCGATATCGTCGTCGCCGGGCGCGCGGTAGGCAGCGAACGCGCCGGCATCGTCCTGCCCCGCGAGCAGCGGCACGCGCGCAGTGACGTATTCCGGCGTCAACGCGGGACCGAGATAGAGCAGGCGCAGGCGTTCGGCATTGCGGCCGAGCGTCAGGCGCATGCGCAGAACTTCGTCGAGTCGCGTCTGGCATTGCGCGGCGCAATGCGCGCCCGGCAAAGCGAGCAAGGTCCAATGCCATTGCGGATCGCGCCACACCAGCTGGTTGCCATCGGTGAGCCTCACAGCGACCGTGCTGATATCACGCGGCGGCTCGATCAACGTGCCGCTGTTGCGCGTCTGCTGCGGATGCCAGCCGGCCCGATTCATCAGATACGCGATCACCAATGGCGCGGCAAAAATCAGCAGCAGCGCGATCAGCGCGAGACGATTGCGATTTTGTTTGTTCATTTGCTTTCCTGTCGACGCCAATGCACCACTGCGAACACCACGAGCGCGACGAGCGCGAACGTAAACCACTGCAGCGCATACGCGCGGTGACGCATCGGCGGCATCACGTTCGGCGTCCATTCGCGCACGAAGCCGCTGTTCGCGTCGGCATCCAGCAACAGCATGCGCGGCAGCAACGGTTTGTGCAGATCATCGGCGATTTCCGCCGCATCGATGCGCAAGGTTAGTTTCGGCCAGACGTTCTGCGTCGCCAGCGCGTTGCCGCCGACGCGCAAGCCACTACCCGGGAACGGCGCGTAGATGCCGGTCAACTCCACGTCGCCGTCCGGCAAAGCCGGCAATGCGGGCGTCGTGCCTGGCGCGTGATTCCATGCGACCCAGCCGCGGTCCACGAGCAACAGGCGCTCCTCGCCGGCTAGCGCAAACACGGCGATCGCGTTTACGCCAAGCCGAGCGTCATGCATCTGCTCATCGCGCGAATAGCCACGGTTGGCAACGAAATGTCCGTGCACGCGCACGTGCGCGTAGCGCTGCGCATCACCGGTGTCGCGCTCGCTCGCCAGGTCGACCGCCGGTTCACTTGCCCCGACCGCGAAGGCCGCAAACAACTGCTCCTTCTGCCGCGCGCGCTCGAGCTGCCACATGCCGAGCCAGGAAAAAGCCGCGATTCCGCTCAGCAGCAGCGCCCAGGCGAACGCGCTTGGATTGCTCCAGCGCCGCATAGTCAGCGACCGCTGGCGCTATACTCGCGCCGACCCGGTGCGGATATTTCAAGCCTCGTGACTACACTGATCATCATCGCGTTTCTGGTCGTGATCCTCTACAACCTCGGCGCGGGGCTGTATTACATGATGACCGACAAAGGCCAGACCGATCGCACGGTGCGCGCGCTGACCTGGCGCATCGGCCTGTCGGTGCTGCTGATCCTGCTGGTGATTGCCGGCATCGCGACCGGAATCATCCAGCCGCATGGGCTCAATCGCTAGGCTGTGAAGCAGTCGGGCGCGATGAATCGCGCCCTGCAATCACAACACGTAGACGAACATAAACAGCCCGAGCCAGACCACGTCGACGAAATGCCAGTACCAGGCTACCGCTTCGAAAGCGAAGTGGTGATCCTTGGTGAAGTGGCCTTTCAGGCAGCGCAACCAGATGATCGTGAGCATGATCGCGCCGAGCGTCACGTGCATGCCGTGGAAGCCGGTGAGCATGAAGAACGTCGAACCGTAGATACCTGAGCCCAGCGTCAGGTTCATCTTGGTGTAGGCCTCGATGTATTCGCCGGCCTGGAATTTCAGAAACAACGCGCCGAGGATCACGGTCGCGGCGAGCCAGATCAGCAGCTGCTTGCGGTTGCCGGCGCGCAGCGCGTGGTGCGCGATCGTGATCGTCACGCCGGAAGACAACAGGATCAGCGTGTTCAGCAGCGGCACGCCCCAAGCGGGCATTGCTTCGAACATGCCGCCGATGGCGGCCGGACCGTTGGTCGGCCATGCCGGCGCGTAGCCGTTCCACAGGTAATAGTTCGTCAGCGCGCCATCGCCTTCGCCACCGACCCACGGCACGGACAAGGTGCGCGCGTAAAACAGTGCCCCGAAAAACGCAGCGAAGAACATCACTTCGGAGAAGATGAACCACATCATGCCCATGCGGAACGACGTGTCCACCTGCCGCGTGTACATGCCGGCCAGCGATTCACCGATCACGGTGCGGAACCAGCCGAACATCATCGACAGGATGCAGACGATGCCGAACATCATGATGTACTTGCCGGCATGCGTGGTCTCGTTCATCCACAACGCCGCACCGACCACGGTGCTGGTCAGGCCGATCGAGCCGAGAATCGGCCAATGCGTGCCGTGCGGGACGTAATAAGCGCCTGGAGTTGCTTGTGCCATGACAGCCTCAGTATAAAAAGTGCAGTTTTACGACGCGGGGCCGCTGGCGAGCGCTTGCGCCGCCAGTTTCTTCGTCGCTTCCTGATTGTTGTAGAACGTGTACGACAGCGTCAGCGTATCGACGTCCGCGGGCAGCTGCGGATCGACGATGAACTTTACCGGCATGCGTCGTGATTCGCCGGCCTGCAGCATCTGCTCGGTAAAGCAGAAGCACTCGGTCTTGTTGAAATACAGCGATGCCGTTTTCGGCGCGATGCTCGGCACGGCGTTGCCGACGATCGCTTTCGGCGCCACGTTCGTCGCATCGAACCAGGCCTCGTTGAGCTCGCCCGGATGCACGCGCACGCTGCCCTGCTCCGGCGCGAACTGCCATTTGAGCGCGCTATTCACGGTCGCCACGAATTGCACGGTCACGTAACGGTTCGGATCGGCCGTGAAAGCCGCGACCTTCGCGGCGTCAACCGGCTTGCCGTCGACCTTGATACCGAGCACGTGCACGCAAGCCAGCCGATACATCGGTACGCAGGCAAAGCCGAACAGAAACATGCCGCCGCACACGAGCAGTGCGCGTTTCAAAAAGCGGCGATTATTCTGCACGGAGGACATCAGTGCCAGAAAAACTGCTTGACGAAAAACAGCACGAAGATGGCGAACGCAATACCGCCGACGATCAAAACCGTGCGGCGAATGCCGGCGCGCTGTTGGTCGTTGATGGCCATCGTCGTCGTCATCTGCGGCGGGACTCAGTGCGTAATGTCGCCGTGAGCCAAGTCTTCATCATGAATGATCGGCGGCGTGGCAAACGTGTGGAACGGGGCTGGCGACGGCACGGTCCATTCCAGGCCATGCGAAGCTTCCCATACGTGCATCGTTGCCGGCGCGCCGGACTTCCGTGACTGCCACAGGATCGCGAACATCATGAACGGGGTCAGGAACATGCCGTACGCGCCGATGGTGGAGACCATGTTCCAGTCCGCGAACGCGACGTTGTAGTCCGGAATACGCCGCGGCATGCCGGCCAGGCCCAGGAAGTGCTGCGGGAAGAACAGCAGGTTCACGAACACCATGCTCCACCAGAACTGCACTTTCGCCCAGAACTCGTTGTACATCTTGCCGGTCCACTTCGGCCACCAGTAGTAGATCGCGCCGATGATCGCGAACAGCGCGCCGGTGACGAGCACGTAATGGAAGTGCGCGACGACGAAGTAGGTGTCCTGATATTGGAAATCGGCCGGTACCAGCGCGAGCATCAAGCCGGAGAAGCCGCCGATCGTGAATAGGATGACGAATGAGATCGCCCACAGCATCGGTGTTTCGAACGACAGCGAACCGCCCCACATCGTCGATACCCAGTTGAACACTTTCACCCCGGTGGGCACCGCAATCAGCATCGTCGCGTACATGAAGTACAGCTCGCCGCCGAGCGGCATGCCGACCGTGAACATGTGGTGGCCCCAGACGATGAACGAGAGGAACGCGATCGAGGCGACCGCGAACACCATCGCCTGGTAGCCGAACAGCGGCTTGCGGCTGAACGTCGGGATGATCTCCGAGACGATGCCGAACGCCGGCAGAATCATGATGTAGACCTCGGGGTGACCGAAGAACCAGAAGATGTGCTGGAACATCACCGGGTCGCCGCCGCCGGCGGCATTGAAGAAGCTGGTGCCGAAGTACTTGTCGGTCAGCAGCATCGTCACCGCTCCGGCAAGCACGGGCATCACGGCGATCAGCAGGAATGCGGTGATCAGCCATGACCACACGAACACCGGCATCTTCAACAGGTCCATGCCCGGCGCACGCATATTGAGGATGGTCGCGATGATGTTGATCGCGCCCATGATCGAGCTGATACCCATCAGGTGCACGGAGAACACCAGGAACGCGACGCCATCACCGCCCTGGATCGCCAGCGGCGGATACATCGTCCAGCCGCCGGCCGGCGCACCGCCCGGCATGAACAGCGTGGAGAGCAGCATCGTGAACGCGAACGGCAGAATCCAGAACGACCAGTTGTTCATGCGCGGCAGCGCCATATCCGGCGCGCCGATCTGCAGCGGGATCATCCAGTTCGCGAGGCCCACGAACGCCGGCATGATCGCGCCGAAGATCATGACCAGCGCGTGCATCGTCGTCATCTGGTTGAAGAAATACGGCTGCACGAACTGCAGGCCCGGTTTCATCAGCTCGGTGCGGATCACGCCGGAGAATGCGGCGCCGACGCAGGCCATGATGAAGGCGAACACCAGATACAAGGTGCCGATGTCCTTGTGATTGGTCGAGAACACCCAGCGCTGTATGAAGCCGTGCGGCTTGTCGTCGTGGTGGTCGTCGTGAGCGTGGGCGTGGTGTTCGGCGGCGTGGGTGGCCATGTGGAACCTCTTGCGAAAACTTGAGTGGGCTTGATCAGCCGGCGGTGGGCGTGGCGTTCGTGGCCGGCGCGGCGGGCTTGGTCGCGCTCGCTTCCTGCTCGTCCAGCCACTTCACGAATTCGTCCTTCGACACGGCCTTGACCACGATCGGCATGAAGCCGTGGTCCTGACCGCACAGTTCCGCGCACTGGCCGCGGTATAGGCCCGGATCGTGGATGCTCGTCCAGGCGTCATTGATGATGCCGGGGATCGCGTCCTGCTTCCAGCCGAGTTGTGGTACCCACCAGGCATGGATGACGTCGTCGCCGGTGACGACGAAGCGGATCTTGGTATCGGTCGGCACGATAAGCGGATGATCGACGTCGAGCAGGTAGGTCTGCTCGTCGCCCTGCTTCACCGCATAGGGATCGAGGCCGGACTTGAGCTGGCGTGTCTTGTCGCTGGCCGCATCAAGTTTGGAGATAAAGTGCACGTGGTAGGGTTTGTCGCCCCAGTTCATGTAGTCGTAGCCCCACTTCCACTGATAACCGGTGATCTTCACCGTCATCTGCGACTCTTCGGTGTAGGCCATCTTCACCATCACGTTCGTCGCCGGCCACGCCAGGATGACCAGCGTGAAGATCGGCACCACGGTCCAGATGATCTCGGCCACGGTGTTGTGCGACCACGTCGCGGGCTTCACGCCCTTGGACTTGCGGAACTTGAACATGGCAACGAACATCGCGCCGAACACGAGCAGGCCGATGACGCAGCACACGATCAGGCCGATCATGTGGATGTTGTAGACCGTGCGCGACGTCTCGGTGACGCCCGGCGCCATGTTGAGCTGCCACGGCTGCGACAGCGCCAGCGCGCTACCGGCATATGTCGCCATCAGAGCAGCCGTCGATGCGGCGGTCAAACCCAGTCTGCTACGCGTCATTCTTCGTCACCTTTCGAATTTTCTTTGCGACCGCCAGCGGTATTCGCCGCCCGCAGCAGTTCCGTCAGCCGTTGCGCCAGCGCCTGGCGCTCGTCCTCGTTCAAAAACGCCCCAATCTCAACCTCGCTTCCGTGCGAGCCGACCAGCAAGCGGCTCGGCCAACCGCGCCATCTTCCCGCCTCCAGCCGTACATGCGCCCAGTACGGGTGGAAATGCGCGGTCTGCAGCCCCGACGTCGGCGCAATATCCAGTTGCGTCGGCGTCAACGTGACGATCTGACCGGCAGCGGAGATCTTCCAGACCCGCGCCATGCACCAGCCCACGAAACCCAACTCCAGCACCGCGAACACCGGCGCGAACACATTACCGCGCCACGCCGCCAGCAGTGCATAACCGCCGGCCACGATGCTCTGGCCGATCAGGAACGCCACCAACCCCGTCCGCGTCAACGATCGGTGCGGCAGCAGCACCAGCGACACCGCGTCGCCGGACGCTTTGCCGGGAGCCGTTCGAATCATCGGGAGAACACAGCGCGTCTAACCTGACAATGATAGTGAGCGGGGCCGATCCGGGCAAGTTTTTGGGGCTGGAGAACGCCCTGCTCTTGCCAGTCCGTTCGCCCTGAGCGCAGCGCCAAAGGCGCGAAGTCGAAGGGTCCAGGCGTTTCGACTCCGCTCGCTACGCGAGCTACGCTCAACGCGAACGGACTTTGAGTCGCGCTGGTAAACTATCCGGTCTCCCGGAGGGATACGTGAACGCGATTCTTGCATCCGAACTGCCAAGCGCAGACGACACCGCGCGCGCGCGCATGACCGCGGCGTATTGTCGCGACGAAACCGAAGCGGTGAACGACCTGCTCGTCGAAGCCGCGTTGGCGCCGGCCGAACGCGAGCTGGTGCTCGCGCGCGCCGCCGAGCTCGTCGCGCGCGTGCGCGCGAAAGCGCATCAGCAAAGCGCGGTCGAGTCGTTCATGCGCGAGTACGACCTGTCCAGCGAAGAAGGCGTGCTGCTGATGTGCGTTGCCGAAGCGCTGCTGCGGATTCCGGACAAACAAACCGCCGACAAGCTGATCTCTGACAAGCTTGGCGAAGCCAACTGGGAAGCGCATCTGGGCCGCAGCGATTCGATGTTCGTCAATGCCGGCACCTGGGGCCTGATGCTGACCGGCAAGCTTGTCACCCTCGCCGACGAAACTCAGCGCAATTTCACCGGTGCGCTCAAGCGGCTTGTAGGCCGCGCCGGCGAACCGGTCATTCGCCTGGCCGTGCGCCAGGCCATGCGCATCATGGGCCATCAGTTCGTCATGGGTCGCACGATCAAAGAGGCGCTTGATCGCGCCGTCGAAAAAGACAATCGCGCGTATCGCTATTCGTATGACATGCTCGGTGAAGCGGCGTTGACGCAGCCGGATGCCGAGCGTTACCACAGGGCCTACAAGGACGCGATCGCCGCGCTCGGCGCCCGTGGCCCGTTCGCGAACGTGCTCGATGCGCCGTCGATTTCGATCAAGCTCTCGGCGCTGCATCCGCGCTACGAAGTTGCCAAGCGTGCGCGTGTAAACGCGGAACTGACGCCGAAGCTGCTCGAACTCGCGCAACTGGCAAAGAAGAATGGCATCGGCCTCACCGTCGACGCCGAGGAAGCGGACCGACTGGAACTGTCGCTCGACATCATCGCTGCCGTGCATGCCGACCGGTCGCTTGACGGCTGGGATGGTTACGGCCTCGCCGTGCAGGCGTACCAGAAACGCGCGCCATTCGTGATCGACTGGCTTGCCGCACAGGCCAAGCAAGTCGGCCGACGCTTCTGTGTGCGTCTGGTCAAGGGTGCGTACTGGGATTCGGAAGTCAAACGCGCACAGGAAGGCGGCCACCGAGGTTATCCCGTCTATACGCGCAAACCGAACACGGATGTGTCGTACCTGGCTTGCGCGCGCCGCCTGTTCGATTACGGCGCGGCGTTCTATCCGGCCTTCGCCACGCACAACGCGCACACGATTGCGGCGATCCATCATATGGCGAACGGTCGGCCGTTCGAGTTCCAACGCCTGCACGGCATGGGTGCGGACCTTTATGCAGAGGTAATCGGCGCGCACAATTTCAATGTGCCGTGCCGCGTCTATGCGCCGGTCGGTTCGCATGAGGATCTGCTGCCCTACCTGGTGCGACGTCTGCTCGAAAACGGCGCGAATACCTCGTTCGTCAACCGCATCGTCGACGAATCGTTGGCCGTCAAGGACCTGGTCGCCGACCCGACCGAAATTGTGCGCGCATTCCCGAGCAAGCCGCATCCGCGCATCCCGCAGCCGATAGACCTGTATTCCACACCGATTTCCGGCGCTGCGCCTGAATCGGTTTCCCCAAACCGGAAGAATTCCATGGGCGTGAATTTCGGCAACGACAATGAACTGCGCAAGCTCGCCGAAGACGTGGCGAAAGCTCCGAGCAATTGGAGTGCGACGCCACTCGTGCCAGGCGCGAAATCCAAAGAAGCATTGCAGGACGTGACGAACCCGGCCGATCGCCGCGCCAAGATCGGCACCAAGCAGCAGGCCGATGCCGCGACGATCGAACGCGCTCTCGCCAATGCACATGCAGCGCAGCCCGAGTGGGATCGCTTGCCCGCCGCCTCGCGTGCAAAGATTCTCGAATACGCAGCCGACCTGCTCGAACAGCGGCGTGCCCAATTCGTCGCGCTGCTCGTGCGCGAAGCCGGCAAGACGCTGCCGGCGGCCGTTTCGGAGGTGCGCGAAGCCGCGGATATGTGCCGCTACTACGCGGCGATGGCGCGCAAGCTCATGGGCCATGCCGAACCGCTGCCCGGCCCCACCGGCGAGTCGAACCAACTCTCGCTGCACGGCCGCGGCGTGTTCGTCTGCATCAGCCCATGGAATTTCCCGCTGGCGATTTTCACTGGCCAGATCGCCGCCGCGCTCGCCACTGGCAATTCGGTGATCGCGAAGCCGGCGGATCAGACCGTGCTGATCGGCCATGCCGCGGTGAAATTGCTGCATGAAGCCGGCGTGCCCGAGGCCGTGCTGCAGTTCGTGCCCGGCAAGGGCTCAATGATCGGCAACACCGTGCTGACCAAACCCGAAGTTGCCGGCGTGTGCATGACCGGCTCGACCGAAACCGCGTGGACGATCAACCGCACGCTCGCCGCGCGCAATGCGCAGATCGCCGCGCTGATCGCGGAAACCGGCGGCCAGAATGCACTGATCGCCGACTCGTCGGCACTGCCCGAACAACTCGTCAAAGACGCGGTCGCTTCCGCGTTCGATTCCGCCGGCCAGCGCTGTTCGGCCGCGCGCGTGTTATTCGTGCAGGACGACATCGCCGACAAGGTAATTGCGATGTTGTCCGGCGCGATGGACGAATTGAAGGTCGGCGACCCCGCGCTGCTTTCCACGGATGTCGGCCCCGTCATCGACGAACCTTCGCGCAAGGGCCTCGTCGAACATGCCGCACGCATGGATAAGGAAGCCATGCTGATCAAGCAGGTGAAGCTCGGCGCGGAATACGAGAACGGCACGTTCTTCGCCCCGCGCGCGTACGAATTGAAATCGCTGTCGCAACTCACCCACGAAGTGTTCGGCCCGGTCCTGCACGTGCTGCGCTGGAAAGCGAACGAACTCGACAAAGTCATCGACGCGATCAACGCGACCGGTTTTGGCCTCACGCTCGGCATCCACAGCCGTATCGATTCCACGATTGCGCATATTTCGCAGCGCGCCAAAGTCGGCAATTGCTACGTCAACCGCAACCAGATCGGCGCCGTCGTCGGCGTGCAACCGTTCGGCGGCGAGAATCTGTCCGGCACCGGCCCGAAGGCCGGCGGCCCGCACTATCTCCTGCGCTTTGTGACCGAACGGACGTTGACGATCAACACCACGGCGGCGGGTGGGAATGCGTCATTGTTGACGCTCGGGGAGTAAGGCCAGCGGTAAGCACGGAGGCGATGAGCGAAGCGCATCGCTCGCGACCGAGTCCATGCGCGGTGAATGGTCTGTCATTCGCAATTCGACCATGCTGACGTCATCAACGTGTTAACGCGCCCCTAACGAACGCGTTACCCGTTGCGCGGTCAAAGAGCCGCCCTTGCGGTAAAGTACCTGCATGTACCTTGAGTATTACGGCCTTAAAGAGGCCCCGTTTTCGATCACCCCCGATCCGCGCTACGTGTTCCTGTCGGAACGCCACCGCGATGCGCTCGCGCATTTGCTGTATGGCATCGGCAAAGGCGGCAGCGGCGGCTTCGTGCAGCTGACCGGCGAGGTCGGCACCGGCAAAACGACGTTGTCGCGGCTGCTGCTCGAACAGCTGCCGGAGAACACGCGCGTCGCGCTCGTGCTCAACCCGCGCATTTCCTCGGTGGAAATGCTCGAGACGATCTGCGAGGAGCTCAAGCTCGACGTCGCCGGACAGCGCGGCAGCGTGAAAGGTCTGGTCGATGCGCTCAATACGTATCTGCTCGACGCCTACGCACAGGGTTTGCGCGTGGTGCTGATCGTCGATGAGGCGCAGGAGTTGTCGACCGAGTCGCTCGAACAGGTGCGTTTGCTGACGAATCTGGAAACACCGACGCAGAAGCTGCTGCAGGTCATCCTGCTCGGCCAACCGGAACTGCGCGACAAGCTGCATCAGCCGGAACTGCGCCAGCTCGCGCAACGCATTACCGCGCGCTATCACCTGACCCCGCTCGACCGCAGCGAGACCGAAGCGTACGTGCGCCACCGCCTGGCTGTCGCCGGCGCTGCGCGTTCGCCGTTTTCGCGGCTAGGACTGCGCGCGCTGTATCAGCGCTCCGGCGGCATTCCGCGTCTGATCAATGTAATCGCCGACCGCGCGCTGATGGCTGGTTTCGCGCGCGAGGAGGAATCGATCGGTGAACGTCTGGTCGACCGCGCTGCCGACGAAACCCTGCCCGGCACCGCGCGTTATTGGATACACCGTTACGGGCGCTGGGCTGCCGCCGCTGCGGCGCTCGCGCTCGTGATCAGCGCATGGACGTATTTTCAATGGCAGCCGGCGCCGCCCGCGGCCATGACTCCGGCAGTGGCGACGCCGATGCCGACCAAGCATGACGACGCGCTCGAACCGGTGCGCGCAGCGATTGCCAACAATGCTGAAGCCGATCTCAGCGCGTGGACGCAATTGCTCGCGCGTTGGCAGGCCAACTCCGGCGATATCTCGGTGCGCGATGCGGCGCGCTGTCCGAGCGTAATCGCGCCCGGTGTCGGTTGCCTGCACGGCTCCGGTACAATCGAACAGTTGGCGCGTTTCGACCGACCGCTGATCCTCACGCTGCACGAGGGCAACGCCCGCGCCGAGGCTTTGCTGCAGGATGTGGATACGCAACATGTGCGCCTGACCCTCGGCGGCGAAAACCGCACGTTGAACAAGACGGACTTGGCGCGCGTGTGGAATGGCGAATTCAGTGCGGTCTGGCGCGTGCCGGCGGAGGTGCCGGCAACCTTGCGCCAGGGCGATGCCGGCCCCGGCGTGGCCTGGGTCAAGGCACGGCTGGCGCGCATGGACGGCAAAGCTGCCGATGCCGGGCCAGCCTATTTCGACGCGGCGCTGGAAGAACGCGTGCGCAAGCTGCAGACCGGATACGGGATCAAACCCGATGGCGTGGTCGGCCCGGAAACGCTGTTTGCGTTGTCAGCTCTCGACGACAGCGGGCCGCACCTGTTCCGCACGATCGAATAACTCTTACATAAATATACTTGTGAATATTTTCCATGTCCCTCATTCTTGAAGCACTGAAGAAATCCGAAGCGAAACGCCGCCTCGGCGAAGCCCCGGATATCGGCACGCCGTTCGCGACGCCGCGCCGCCGCAGTCGCGGGCTGCCACTACTGGTGTTCGCGATCGTCGCGGCGGGTGCGTTCGGCTGGTGGTTGCTGCGCTATCCGTCGGCAGGCACGAGCGCGACCAGCGGCTCGCCGCAGAAGACCGCCGCGACTGCGCCGGCCACCAACGCAAAATCCGCGCCGGCGGCGCCTGGCCCGACACAGAGACCGCCGCCAACGCAGCGGCCGCAGCCGACTCAGAACGCGCAGGCGGCGCAGCAGGTAAAAGCCGCAGCAGCCGAGCCGGCTGCGCCATCGGTCCCGGCCGATGCCTCGCAATGGGTCGCGGTGGGCAAGTCTGACAACAACCGCCGCGGCGCCGCGGCTGGGATGAGAAAATTGCCGGCGAACATGCATCGCATCGAACCTGCCACGGCGGTTGCGGACAAATCGCCGGGAGGGGCGCGCGAGAAGAAAGCCGCGGCCGAGCAACCCGCTCGCGGCACGGCGCCGCCGAGCACCCCGCTGTTGGCCAAGGCAGAAAAAGCGCCCGACGTGCGTGCGGTGATTTCAGCCGAGCCCCCACCAGCGCCGAAAACCGCAGCACCAACGCCTGCCGCAGAGCCATCGACATCCGCGGCCACTGCCACGGCCAAGCAGGACGTACCGTTCTATTACGAGTTGCCGTTCAATGTGCGCAAGACCTTGCCGCCACTACGCTTGAGCATGCATGTCTATGCCGGCGATCCGGGGCAGCGCTTCGTCGTGCTCAACGACTCGCGTCTTGGTGAAGGCGACAAGACTGCCGACGACGTGATGCTGCGCGAAGTGCGCAAGGACGGTGCGGTACTGGAATTCCAGGGTCAGCGATTCTTCTATCCGCGCGACGGGTTTTAGCCTGCGGTGTTCGTCCGCGTCGAACAACGGCACAAGCAAGGCTTGCCGTGGGCGACGATCGGCATCATCGCGATTTGCGTGGCAATGTTCCTGTGGCTATCGATCATGCCGCCGGAATCCCGCACACCGGTGCTGCAGCGCTGGGGCACGGTGCCGGCACGCCTGTTCGACGCGCAGGTGCCACTGGCGCAGCAGTGGCTCGAGTTGCGGCCCGCGCGCCTGATCACGGCGCTGTTCATCCATATCGGCTGGCTGCACCTGATCGGCAACCTGCTGTTCCTGATGATCTTCGGCTTGTCCGCCGAACGCGTGCTCGGCTCGCCGCGTTTCCTGCTGCTGTTCCTCGCCGGTGGCGCCACGGCAAATCTGATTGGCGCGGTGACCCTGGCAACGGCGAATGCGCCGATCGTCGGCTCCAGCGGCGCGGTATCAGCGATTGTCGGCGCTTATTTCGCGCTGTTCCCGCGCGCGCGCCTCGGGCTGGTATTGCCGCTCGGGTTGTTCCTGGAATTCGTGCGCATTCCCGCGCCGGCGCTGATCAGCTTCTGGATCCTGCTGCAGTTCCTGTTTACTTTCGTTGGCCCGGCGTACGGCGCGGTCGCCTGGTGGACGCACATCGCTGGATTCGGCTTCGGTATACTTTTTGCGCTGATTTCCAAGCCCGCGGTCGCACGCAGGTTGCGGCAATGACGAAACTGGATCCCGCGTCAGCGGCCGTCCCTGGCCTGCGCGGGATGAGTTCATCCTGAACTCAGTTGTTCTTGGTCGCCGCCGCGGTGTTCTTCAGCGAACCGTCCGGCGCGTGCCGCAACGCCAGGCCCTTGAGCAGGTTCATCGCTTCGCTCAGCGCGTAGTCGTCGAGATTCTCGCGACCGCGCGCGGTGCCGGCGGCGCGATCCTTTTCGTGCTCGCCTTTCAGATGATTCGGCAAATCCTTTTCGCCGCTGATCAGCGACGGCGGTGCATCACGCACGCTGAGCTTGAGGTCGGCCAGCTCGATGTCGGGCTCGATACCGGCGGCCTGAATCGAGGTGCCGTTCGGCGTGAAGTAGCGCGCCGTAGTCAACTTGACGGCATGGCTGTCGTCGAGCGGCAGCACGGTCTGCACGGAACCCTTGCCGAACGTGCGGCGCCCCATGATCAGCGCGCGGTGGTTGTCCTTGAGCGCGCCGGCGACGATCTCGGCCGCCGACGCGGTACCGTTGTCGACGAGCACGACCATCGGCGCACCGTCGAGCACGTCGCCCGGCGTGGCGCTGAAGCTCAGTTCCGACTGCTTCATGCGACCGCGTGTGCTCACGATCGTGCCGCCGTCGAGGAAATCGTCGCTGATTTCGACGGCCGAGGTCAGCAGGCCACCCGGGTTCGTGCGCAGATCGAGCACGGCGCCGCGCAATGCTGGCTGCTTCTTCTTGAGTTTGGCGAGCTTCGTGCGCAGTTCGTTGCCGGTATCTTCCTGGAATTGCACGACGCGGACATAGACGTAACCCGGATCGAGCTCGCGCGCGCGCACGCTGGCGACGCGAATCTTCTCGCGCGAAATCACCAGGTCCTCCGGCACGCTTGCGCCTTCATGCAGCACACTCAGCGTCACCTTGCTGCCGGGCTTGCCGCGCAGCATGGTCACCGACTGATTGGCGTTGTCGGACGTGATCGTGGTGTCGTTGATGCGCGTAATGATGTCGCCCGGCTTGATACCGGCGCGCTCGGCCGGCGATTCGTCGATCGGCGAGACCACGCGCATGTTGCCATTGGCGGTGATCACTTCCAGACCAAGACCTTCGTAGCTGCCGCTCGTGTCTTCATTGAGCGCTTCCATCTCATGCGGCTCAAGGTATTCACTGTGCGGATCGAGCCCGGCGAGCAGCCCTTGGATCGCGTTCTGCATCAGCACCTTGTCGTCGACCGGTTCGACGTAGCCCTGCTTGACCAAATTGAATACTGCGGTGAACGCTCGAATGTCATCCATGCTCACCGCCGGCTTTGGCGGATTCTGCGTTTGCGCCGGCGGCGCGGTTTTCGCGTCGTCCGCATAGACGGCCAACGGCGCGAGGAGGAGGAGGAAAATTGCGGGCAATAGACGGCGTGGGGGCATGGGTATAAGTCGTGTTTTGAGCCAACGTGGCTGGAGGTAAAAATTACGCAACAAACGTAACCGGTTCAGTATAGACCTTCGGGTGTAATGCCTATGTGAAGTAAGCCTCATCGTGCAATATTCCCGCCAGCTTTTATCTCGCGCGCATCCATGCATTCGGGTCGAACGGTTTGCCCTCGTGGCGCAGTTCGAAATACAGTCCTGGCACTTTGTGACCCCCGCTGTCACCGCTGCTGGCGACGACTTCCCCGGCGTCGACCCAATCACCGACGTCCTTGAGCAGCGTTTCGTTGTATCCGTACAGGCTCAAATAGCCGTCTCCATGATCGACGATCAGCAACAAGCCGTAGCCGCGCAGCCAGTCCGCGTAGACCACGCGACCATGCGATACGGCGCGGACTTCGCTGCCGGTCTTCGCCGCGAGCAGCACGCCCTGGCTGCTGCGTTCGCCATCGACCATTACGCCGAAGCGCTCGGCGAGCTGGCCATGCAGCGGCCAACTCAGGCGTCCGCGCAAGTCTGCGAACGGTTCCGCGCCAGCCAGGTGTTTTGGTATGTCGGCAAAGATGTCGCGCAGTTTCGCCAGCAGCTCGAGCAGCGACTTTTCGTCCTTGCCCAGGGCGGCCAGCCGCAGGTTTTGATCCTTCAGGGCCGCTTCGAGTTCCCCGAGCAGCCGCCGCCGCTGCACGCGCTCGGTATCGAGCTGCTGCACCTGCAATTCCCGTTCATCGCGCGACTGCTTGAGCGCCGCGGTTTCGCGCTCGATATCGGCCTGTACCTGCGCGAGTGCCTGCAGGTCCTTCAGCAAACTATCGATTTCGTGCACGCGGGCACGCTCGAAATAGCGGTAATACGCGAGCATGCGACCGATATCATCGACACGATCCTGCGCGAGCAGCAGTTTCAGCTCCTCGTCGCGACCCATCGCATACGCCGAGCGCAACAGCGCCGCCAGGGCGTCGCGCTGATCCGTGAGCTTCGCATCGAGCACTCCGCGCTGCTGCAACAAACCATCCAGACTGGATTGCTGCGCAGTCAACTGCTGATCGATGCCATGCAACGTCTTGGCCGTCGCGGCAATTTTCAATTCCTGGTCGCGCACGGCGTTGGTCGCATCATTGCGCTGCGCGGCCGTCTCGCGCTGAGCTTCGACGAGCTTGTGCATGTCGGCGCGCACTTGCTCGAGTTTTTGTTGGGCTTGGCGCTCTTCGGCGCCGCGCCGAGTGTCGTCGGTTTGCCCGTGCGCCATGATTGCGAACAACGCCATCAGCGCTGTGCTGGCCATTGCGGCAAATGCCGGAACCCAGCGCCTCTGCATCTTCTGACCGTGTGCCGCGCTGTTGCGCTCGCGGCCGGCGCTCAAGTGAACGTGACGAGCGAGTGTCCCGTCATCTCCGTCGGCGGCGGCAGTCCCATCAAGGCGAGGACCGTCGGTGCCAGATCACGCAGCGCGCCGGGTTCGAGCCGCGCCTTGCGGCCGACATAGACGAGCGGCACCGGCCCGACCGTGTGCTGCGTATGCGGCTGGCCGTCGTCGGCGCGCATCATTTCGAGATTGCCATGGTCGGCACTGATCAGCATCTCGCCGCCGACGCTGCGGATCGCCTGTGTCAAGCGACCGAGCGCGACGTCGACCGCTTCGACCGCCTTGATCGCGGCCTCGAGTTTTCCGCTGTGGCCGACCATGTCGGCGTTGGCGAGGTTGCAGACGATGAAATCGTAGGTTCCTGATTGGATTGCGGCGACGAGCTTGTCGGTGACTTCCGGACAGCTCATCTCGGGTTGCAGATCATAGGTCGCTACTTTCGGGCTCGGCACGAGAAGGCGGTCCTCGCCGACGTAAGGCTCTTCGCGCCCCCCGGAAAAGAAAAATGTGACGTGCGCATATTTTTCGGTCTCGGCGATGCGCAACTGCTGCAAGCCGAGACTCGCCAGGTATTCGCCGAGCGAGTTGTGCAGGGACTGCTGCGCGTACGCGACCCCCGTGACGGCAAGATCGTCGCTGTATTGGGTCAGACTGACGAATGCCGAAAGATTGATCGAACGCGGGCGCGCGAAGCCGCTGAAAGACGGATCGACGAATGTCTGCGTGAGCTGGCGCGCGCGATCGGCGCGAAAATTCATGTAGATGATCGCGTCACCGTCAGCGATCTTTGCGCCGTTGCCGACCAGCGTCGGCTTGACGAATTCGTCGTTCTCGCCGCGCGCGTAACCCGCTGCGAGCGCCGCGACGGCGCTGTCGGCATGAAACGGTGCAGCTGCTTCGGCGATCGCGTCATAGGCAAGTTGGATGCGTTCCCAGCGCTTGTCGCGATCCATCGCGTAATACCGCCCACTCACCGTTGCGATATGCGCGTTGCCAAGTTTGTCGCAGCGCCCCTGCAATTTTTCCAGCGCTGCGCGCGCGCTTTGCGGCGGCGTGTCGCGGCCATCGAGAAATGCGTGCACCGCAACGCGCGGCACGGCTGCACGTTTGGCGAGGTCGAGCAACGCGAAGATGTGTTGCTCGTGACTGTGCACACCGCCGGGGCTGAGCAATCCGAACACATGCAGCGTGCCACCGCTGTGCTTTGCTGCAGCGCATGCAGACAACAGCGCCGCATTCTGAAAAAAGCTGCCGTCGGCGATTGCCGCATCGATGCGCGTGAGGTCCTGGTAGACGATGCGGCCGGCGCCGATGTTCATGTGCCCGACTTCGGAATTGCCCATCTGTTCGTCGGGCAGTCCGACGTAGTGACCGTGCGTCTGCACGAGCGTGTGCGGGCATTCGTCGAGCAGTCGGTGCCAGTTCGGCGCGTTGGCGAGCGCGATTGCATTGTTGTCGCGCGCCTCGCGATGGCCCCAGCCGTCGAGGATCAGCAGAAGTACAGGCTTGGGTCGGCTCACGGCGGGCTCGTCGGGCAAAGTCGCATGTTAAGCCAATTCGTCATCCCGCTTAAACCTTGGCACACTGGCCGGCATCGAAGACGTATCTGTCGCAGGAGACGATCATGTTGCGTTATGTCCTTCCCTTATTACTCGCATTCAATGGCGGCGCACTCGCGGCCGGCAACGAAGACCTCGACATCGACAAGGTCAACGGCAGCATCCACGTGCCGGACAACGCCACCGCCGGCAAGCTCAGCACCGTCAACGGCGGCATCCGCATTGGCGCGGGCGCACACGCGAGGAGCGCGGAAACCGTGAATGGCGGGATCGATGTCGGCAGCAATGCCACACTCGATTCGCTGGAAACGGTGAACGGCGGGCTGCGCATCAGCGAAAAAGTGAAAGTCGCCAAGACCGTGGAAACCGTCAATGGCTCGATCACGCTCGACAATGACGCTGACGTCGCCGGCAAACTCAGCAACGTCAACGGCGGCATTCACCTGGACAATGCGCATGTCGGCGGCGGCATCGAAACGGTGTCGGGCGACATCGACATCGGTGCGAACTCGCGTGTCGAGGGCGGTATCCTCGTCGAAGCCGACCACAGCTGGTTCCGCGTCGGCTCCGGACGCCTGCCGCGTATCGTGATCGGACCGCACGCCACGGTGCAGGGCGCGCTCACGTTCAAGCGCGACGTGGAACTATATGTCAGCGACAGTGCGACGGTCGGCAACATCGTCGGTGCCAAGCCCGTCAAGTTCAGCGGCGACAAGCCGCCGCAGTAGTTGCCTGCGGCAACCGCTGCCGGAACGCGGAAGAAAATATGCATACAATCGACGCATCGTTCCGATCGGATTTCCGCGATGCGTCGATTGCTCTGTCTTGCCAGCGTCTGCCTGCTCGCCGCCTGCAATGAATCACCGCCGCCGGTCGCGAGTGCGCCCGCACCTGTAGCGCCGGCACGCGAGCCGATCAGGCCGACGCGCAACGGCCATTTTTCGCCGGCGATTACGGCGGAGGATTTCGCCGCGCACGTGCAGCGCGTGGCATCGGATGAATTCGAGGGCCGCAAACCCGGCACGATCGGCGAACGCGCCGCGACGACCTACCTGATCGAGCAGTTCGAAGCCATGGGCCTGAAGCCCGGCGCCGGCGACAGCTACCTGCAAGACGTGCCGGCACTCGAAACGACCCTGCTCGGCGGTGACCAGGTCACGCTCGACGTCACAGCTGGCGCCAATGTGGATAAGTATAAATACCGCGACGACATGATCGTGGGCACGCTGCAGGGCAACAGCGAAGTCAATTTGCAGGACAGCGACCTGGTCTTCGCCGGTTACGGCGTGGTCGCACCGGAATACCGGTGGAACGACTATGCCGGACTCGACGTCAAGGGCAAGACCGTCGTCGTCTTGATCAACGATCCGGGCTTTGGCAATGGCGACGACAGCCTGTTCAAGGGCAAGGCCATGACCTACTACGGCCGTTGGACCTACAAGTTCGAGGAAGCCGCGCGCCAGGGCGCCGCCGGCTGCCTGATCGTGCACGACACCGACGGCGTAGGTTATCCGTGGCAAGTGGTGATCAACAGCTGGACTGGTCCGCAGTTCAGCCTCACCGGAAGCGATGACTCTGCTCCGCGCTTGGCAGTGGCCGGCTGGCTTACGCCCGCGGCAGCGCAGCGCCTGTTCGCGAAAGCGGGTGCCGATTTCGCGGCATTGAAGAAATCTGCCGACCTGCGCGGCTTCAAGGCGTCGCCGCTCGCCGCGAAAGTATCGGTCGTGTTCCGCAATCAGATCCGCAACGTGCTGTCGACGAATGTACTGGCGCTGCTGTCGGGCAGCCAACGCGCGGACGAGACGATCGTGTACTCCGCGCATTGGGATCATTTCGGCCGCGATCCGAGCTTGACTGGCGACCAGATCTACAACGGCGCCGTCGACAATGGCAGCGGCCTCGCCGCTTTGCTGGAAATCGCCGACGCGTTCGCGCACCAGCAACCGCCGCCGCAGCGTTCGCTGCTATTTCTCGCCACGACGTTGGAGGAAGCCGGTCTGCTCGGTTCGCGCTACTACGCATTGCACCCGCCGCATCCGCTGGCCAAGACGGTCGCCGACATCAACATGGACGAGTTGATTCCGTGGGGACGCACGCACGACATGGCGATCATCGGTTTCGGTCAATCGCAGATGGATGATTACCTGCGTGCCGTATTGCAGCCCGCCGGCCGCACCGTCAGCGCCGACGAGGAACCGGAGAAAGGTTTTTTCTACCGCTCCGACCAGCTCAACTTCGCGCGCGCCGGCGTGCCGGTGCTGTTCGCGCGTGGCGGCTTCGACAAACTCGACGGCGGCAAAGTCGCCGGCAAGGCGGCGTATGATGATTTCACGGCTAATCGGTACCACAAGACCGGCGACGAATACGACTCGCGCTGGGACTTGTCCGGTGTGATCGAAGACGTGCAGGCCCTGTATGCGGTCGGCCAGCGTCTCGGCGATGAATCGACATTTCCACAGTGGGCGGCCGACAGCGAATTCCGCGCCGCGCGCGAGGCCTCATTGAAGAGTGCGAAGTGATGCAGACACTCATCCTCATTCTGTTCGCGCTCAGCGTCATCCTGGTGTTGACCGCTCTCGGGCATCTGCTCGCGGTGCACCGGCACTGGCGCGCGCGGCGGCATCTGCATGCCGTGCATCGCGGCATGTGGACCGCGATCTTCCTGCTCGCCGCCGCCATCAGCAGCGGACTGGGGCTGGCGCTGCGCAGCTACCAGTTGCTCAGTGCCGAAGCGCCGATCGCGACGTTGACCGCACGCCAACTCGCGCCGCAGCAGTTCGCCGTGCAGATCGATCTGCCCGACGGAACACAAGAGAGCGCGGAGCTTCGCGGCGATGAGTGGCAGCTCGATGCGCGCGTGATCAAATGGACGCCGCGCGCGGTGACACTCGGAGCGCAGCCGCTGTATCGGCTCGATCGTCTGGTCAGCCGCTATCGCAATGCAGCGCAGGCGCAAACCACGCCGCCGAGCGTCGTCGCGCTGAACGAGGATTCGATCATCGACCTGTGGCAGCTCAAGCAGCGCTTCCCGCGCTGGCTGCCGTGGATCGACGCCGACTACGGCAGTGCGGCGTATCTGCCGCTCGTCGATGGCGGCAAGTACACGGCGACGCTGAGCGCCGCTGGCGGTTTGATCGCACGACCCGCCGACGCCGCGACGGCGGAGAAACTCAAGGCCAGCGGCTGGTAAGCGCGCCGTAAAACGAAAGCTAGCACCCACCCGGCGCCGCGCAGGTACCGACATCGCCGAACGCGCCGGTCTGGCCAGGCTGACCGGCAGCCGGACCCAGCACGCTTGCCCCACCGGAGCCGCCCGGGCCGGGGCCGCCGCCGACAAACGTGTTGGCAATCGACGTGACCGTCGAACCCAACGAATAGATCGCGAACACGCTGCCACCCTGGCCACCGCCACCGCCACCGGCGATGCCGCCGCGGCCGCCGCTTCCGCCTTTGGCGCCCGGGGAACCCTGAGTCTGCGGGCCACCCTGTCCGCCGCCGCCACCGGGCTCGCCCTGACCGGTCGCGCCACCTTGTCCGCCCATGCCACCGTGTCCGCGGTTGAACGTCGTCCCGTTCACGACGATATTGCCGCCAACTGCGAACACACCGAAACTTCCGCCGCCGCCGCCGCCGCCGCTACCTGCCGTCGGCGCCGCACATCCGCCTGCGCCGCCGCCGCCACCGCCCGCTCCCCAGGAATCCGTGCCGCTGTCGCAGCCACCCGCGCCACCACCGCCGCCGCCGCCGCCGCCGTTTTCACCAAGCGTTCCGCCGCCGCCGGATTTCGCGAACCAGATACCGCCGGCGATGCTGCTGCCGGAACCGGCAACACCACCGCTGCCATCGGAAACGGCGCCGTCGAAGCCGACCTGCGCCGGGCCGCAACTGTTACCGCCAACCCCACCGCCACCTCCAAGTCCAAGAGGCGGCGCGCTGACATAGGCGGCGTTCTGCCCCGGTATTCCGTTGGTGGCGTTGAGGTCCCACGAGAACGGGGACCCACTGCACGAGGTATCCATGGTGCCGCCATTCCCACCCTGGCCTGCGACAACACTGCGTCCACCCGAACATGTGTTCGTCGACGGCGCGCCGCCCGTCCCGCGCGTGGAGCTGTCGCAGGTGACACTCTGCTGCACCGATGGCCCGCCATTCCCCGCATCGGCAATGGTTCCGCTGGCGCTGACACCGGCCAAACCCGCCCCGCCGTTCGCACCATCAGCCTGATTGACAAGGGCGCGGTCGATTTCGACGATGGCATTGTCGGCGTACAGCGAGTAGCTGCTCAGGCCAGCGTCGCCGCTCTGTCCGACCGCAAGCGGCGCATCGACTTCTACATCGGCAAACAGTGCCTGCACGCCCGGCGCGACATAGATCGCAAAACTCTGCACACCGTAGCTTGCCATCGGCGCGGAAGCGCCGACGATTTGCGCATTGGGGCCGCCCGACGCCACTGGACCACGCTGCCAACTGAGATCATATCCGCCGTAAAACGAGGCGTTCGCGCCAACGTTCAGCGCCCCAGGATACGCGCCGACCTGCAGGTAAATCTGTGTGTGCAGCGCATCCAGGCGGGAGATGGCGAATGCGGGCGATTGGCACGGATTGGCCTGACTCCCGCACGAACTGTTGTCGATGCCAGCCGGCGCGACGAACACTGCCTTGGCGATATCGCCGTCGATGCCGTCGCAGTTGCTGTCGAGGAACGCGCCATCCGGATCATCGGCCGCGCCAGGGTAAACGACAGCGTTGCTGTCGTCGCAGTCGAGCGCGTTGGCGACATAGCCGGGCGGCTGCGTCGCGGAGCGGACGAACACCGCCGGATTGCCGTAACCGTCGCTGTCGGCGTCGATGTACCACTTCGGGCCGTCAAAACCGTCACCAAAGATTTCATCGGCGGCAGCGGCGTCACGCATGCCGAGGCCGCACAGCAGAGCGACCGCCAGAACCTCGACGTGGCTCACGCGCATACGAACCTCCTCGAGATCGTCCCGTAAAGGCGATACTACTCTGATTGTTCGTGCCAGTGTCCCTTACTTCGTCTGCGGCAACAGGCGCAGCGTTTTCTCGTCAAACATCGGTTCATCCTGCCCCGCGCGCACGATCATGATCCGCGGTGCGCCGGCTTGTACTTCGTAGTACTGCACGCTATCGGGCATGTCGCCCCAGTCGCCGCACGGCGGTTCGGGGATATCGCCCGGATCGGTCTTCGCATCGAGTTCCTTCTTCAACGCGGCATTCGGCAGCACCGTGTAGCGCCTAGCGCCCTTCGGCGTCGCCGCATAGCCTTTATACGGCTTCACCAGACAGCGCGCGATGAGATCCTTGTCTACCGTGTGCTCGACGAAGATGCGTTGGATGGCCGCTTCGGGCTTTTCATCGGCATGCAACGGAAACGTTTCGATCAGTTTCTCGTCCTCGCCGCCATCGGAGTAATGCAGCATCAGCGCATTACCCTTGGCGTAGAGGTTGATCTTGCGATCACCGAAGTCGCAACGCTGCACCCAGACGTCCAGACCCAGCGTGGCATCGTCGATCTTTTCCCATGCACAGCCTTTCTCGGCTTTCCGCGATGGAGCGTCTTTGCCAATAGCGACGTTCGGCGCGACCAAGGTGCCGAGCAGGAGTACTACGAGAATCTTGTGCATGAAGACACCTAGTTCGAAGTCGCGGGTTTTTGCCGAGGTATCCACCACGAACGATAGCGGCCGCCATAGAGATGATCAACGATGCGCGTCGATGGTTCAGTCGCTTCGAGCTGGCGGCCTTGCAGCTGAATCTTGCCGCCGGTCACGGTGAAATCGTAGTTGCCATACGGTTTGCCGTCGCGCTCGAAGTGCACGCGGTAGGCGCCGTCCTCGTGCAGCAGCTCCTTGGCTTTCAGATACGACGCGGCGTCGCCGTCGACAGCATGGAACAGCACGTCCAACTGTCGCCAGCGCTGATCCGAATGCAATTCGCCCTCGTCGCGGCCAATGATTTTGCCATCGCGCAGGCGCAGTAGTTGCGCCGCGTAGGACTCGTTCTTCTGTTGTGAGTGCGTCACCCGATCCTGCACCCACACGGTAAAGCGCAGCGACGACTCGGGATCGTTGCGCTGATAGAAGATGTTGCCGTATCCGCTCCAGGGACCGTCGATGAAGTAGCGCGTGCCCGCCGGCTGGTAGGGATCGTCGCTGGGCATCGTCGCCACCGCAAACGAAAACCGATAGAAAGGCGTACCGTCGGCCTGGAATTCCAACGTGTACTTGCCAGCGGTCAGCTGTTTCGTCACGCCGCCGAGCACTTTGTATTCGCTCAGGTCCCACAGTCCGCTGATGTTTTCCGCGTACCAGACCAAGGTGTCGAGCACCTGCCCATCGGCGCCCTTGACGACGCTGACGAGCTTGCCGCCTTCATCAGGGCTGTAAGCGTAGTTCGAACTGCTCGCTGCTTTCGGCGCTGGCAGGCACACGGCGTAGAGCTTGTCTGCGCGCAAATGCCCGTCGGCATAACCGACGTCAACCGCACCGAGCAGGCTCCAGAAGCTCACGCCCGGAACACAAGGTGCCGCAATGTTCTGCTCAGCGCTCGCACTCGCGCAGCAGGCTAGGAACAAGAACAGAGCAGCACTGTTGCGCATGTTGGATCCTGTTTGGTTGATCAGGATGAAACGCCGCAGCGCGGCCGCGGCGAACATCGCGGCGGTCGTTTATTTTTTCGTGTTCACCTGCGGCAGCTGATCAAGGATGAACGCGAATTCCTCGGCGACTTCGCGATAGCGCTGGAAGCGCCCGGACTTGCCACCATGCCCGGCTTCCATGTTGACCTTCAGCAGCAGCGGGTTCTTGTCGGTCTTCAGCGCGCGCAGTTTCGCCACCCATTTCGCCGGCTCGTAATACTGCACTTGCGAATCCCAGAGGCCGGTCGTCACCAGCAAGGACGGATAGCCTTGTGCCTTGACGTTGTCGTATGGCGAATACGAAAGCATGTAATTGTAGTACGCCGTTTCTTTCGGGTTGCCCCATTCGTCGAATTCGTTCGTCGTCAGCGGAATGCTTTCGTCGAGCATGGTCGTGACCACGTCGACAAACGGCACATGCGCGACGATGCCGCGGTAATCCTGCGGCGCGATATTCGCCACCGCGCCCATCAGCAGACCGCCGGCGCTGCCGCCTTCGGCAAAGACCTTGTCCTTGGCCGCGTAACCTTGCTTGACTAGGTATTCGGTGACATCGACGAAATCCGTGAACGTGTTCTGCTTGTGCAGCAGTTTGCCGTTCTCGTACCAGGCGCGTCCCATTTCCTCGCCACCGCGGATATGCGCGATCGCATAGAGAAAACCGCGATCGACGAGCGAGATGCGCGGTGAGGAGAAGCGCGGATCGGTCGAGAATCCGTACGAACCGTACGCGTACTGGTACAACGGTGCGGTGCCGTTCTTCTGATAACCCTTGCGATACAGCAGCGACACCGGAATTTTCGTGCCGTCGCGCGCCGGCGCCCAGACACGCTCGGTGACGTAGTTCGCCGGATCGTAGCCGCCGAGCACGGGATCGCGCTTGCGCAAGCTGCGCTCGCCGGTCGCCATGTTGAGATCGTAGACCGAGTTCGGCGTGGCCAGCGATGAGAAGTCGTAGCGCAGCGTGTCAGTGTCCTGCTCGCGGTTGTCGCCGATCGTCGCCGTGTAGTCAACGTCGTCCGACTTGACGAAGAATTCCTTGCCGACCTTCCACGGTTTGACGAGGATGCGCTGCAGGCCGTCGCTGCGCTCGCCGATGACGAGATAGTTCTTGAACGGCGCGACGCCGCTGATGAACACGTCGTTGCTCGCGGGCACGAGGTCGCGCCAGTTCTTCTTGTCGCCAACTTTCGCGTCGTCGACCTGCATGACGCGGAAATTCTTCGCCAGCCAATTGGTGCGCACGATCCAGCGATTGCCGATATGTTCGGCGTGGTATTCCAGATCGTGCTCGCGCGGCACCAGCACGCGGAACTTCGCTTTCGGCTGGTTTGCCGGTATGAAGCGCAGTTCGCTCGACAACGTGCTGTTCTCTTCGATCGCAATGTATTTGTTGTCGCCGGTGCGGCCCACGCCCATGTAGTAGCTGTGATCGCGCTCTTCGTAGACCACGGGATCCTTCGCCGCGTCAGTACCGAGCACGTGCTTGCGCACACGTACCGTAAGCAGCGTGACCGGATCGTTCTCCACGTAGAACAGCGTCTTGTTGTCGTCGGCCCAGGCCATCGATGCCGGCGTGTTCTTGATCTCATCCGGCAGCGTCTTGCCGCTGGCGAGATCCTTGAACCGGATCGTGAACTGGCGACGGCCGACCGTATCCTCGGCGTAGGCGAGCAGATTCTCGCTCGGGCTGATTTCCTCGGCGGCGATCTGGAAGAAGCCATGACCCTGCGCGAGCGCGTTGCCGTCGAGCATGATTTCTTCGGCTGCCGCTTCGCTGCCGTGGCGGCGCGCGTAGATCGGGTATTCCTTGCCTTCCTCGAACCGCGTGTAATAGAAGTAGTGCTTGTACTTCGCCGGTACGGTCGCGTCGTCCTGCTTGATGCGACCGACGATCTCGTTGTACAGCGTGTCTTGCAGCACCTGCGTATGCGCGGTCATTGCCGCGTAATAGGCGTTCTCCGCCTTCAGGTAATCGAGTACCTCGGGCTTGCTGCGCGCGTCATCGCGCAGCCAATAATAGTTGTCGATGCGTACGCCGTTCGCTGACTGCACCGGATATTCATGCACCGGCGCGACTGGCGCCTGCGGCGCCTGCGGCTGAGTCGGCTGCGTGGCGCAGCCGGCGAGCAGCGCGAACCCGGCGAAGCATAGCGAGCGAAGCAGATACGACATGGGGAACTCCAGGCAAGAGTCGCGATGGTAGAGACGTTCCGCACCTGGTACAACGGCCGAACGTCTTATCCTCCCTCCAGCTCCTTTTCGTAGCGCCACGCGTCTGCACCGTCCTCGTAAAAACCGGCATGAGCGCCGAAACGCCGATAGCCGAGCCGCTCGTACAGCCGGATCGCGCCGGCGTTGTCCTGGCGCACTTCCAGGCGCAGACGTGTGCAACCGTCCGCACGCGCCGCGTGCTCGGCTGCGCGCACGAGCGCCTCGCCGACGCCGCGCCCACGCGCCGCGTGTGCGACGGCCACCGAATACAGCCGGGCGATGTCGCTATTGCTGCGCAGGAACAGCACGGCCTTGCCGAGCAGACCGCTCGCATCGAACGCCGCGAGCACGCAAGCCGACGCACTGCCGATGTGATGGCGATATTGCCGGCGCGAGATGTGATCGGTTGTGAACGCGTGCCGTTCCAGCGCGAGCAGTGCATCCAGATCGGCCGGCGTGGCGCGGCGAATGCGGTAATCGGTCATGGCGCGAACCCTTGCACTCGAAGGATGCTATGTCAAACTACGGTCACCATCATCGGCGCGAGGTCGCCATGTCCGAACCCCCGCCGCAATCCTGTCTCCTGCTTTTTCCGGCTGACCACGCATGAGCAAACTGGTCATCGTCGTCGAAAAAGCTTCGGACTGGGGTTCGTATTATCCGTCTGACAACGTCGTCGCCGCGCAGGATTACCTCAAGGAGGCGATCGCCACCGACGACGAGCGCGTGCAGGTCATCAACCTGTGCCGCAGCTACAAGTACCTTGGTATCGGTTATTACGTGTCGCTCCTCGCCGAAGCGCGCGGACACAAGGTGATTCCGTCGGTGCGCGCCATCAACGACCTGCGCAAGCGCGCGCTGTACGGTCTCGACATCGAGGATCTGAACCAGAAACTCACGAAGTTCCTGCCCGAGGGCGGGCGCGACACCACCGACTTTGGTGTACTTCTATACTTTGGCGAGACCAATTACGGCACGCTCGCCGATCTTGCGCGCCAGGTGTTCGAAACATTTCCCTGCCCGATCCTGCGCCTGGAATTCGAGCGCGAGAAAGTCTGGCAGATCAGCGCGATCAAGCCAGCGGGGTTGCACACGCTGACCGACGATCAGGAGGATTCGTTCGCCGCGGCGCTGGACAAGTTCTCGAAGAAACTCTGGCGCAAGCCGCGTGCGCGCCGCCAGTACCGCTACGACATTGCCATGCTCGCCGATGCGAACGAGGCGATGCCGCCATCGAACAAGCGCGCGCTCAAGGCGTTCGTCGAAGCCGGCAAGGAGATCGGCATCGAAGTGGAACCGGTGACGAAAAACGATTATTCGCGACTGGCCGAATACGACGGCCTGTTCGTCCGCGAAACGACCGCGATCGACAGCCACACCTACCGCTTCGCCAACAAGGCCGAAAAGGAAGGCATGGTCGTCATCGACGATCCCGGCTCGATCCTCAAATGCACGAACAAGATCTATCTGCACGATCTGCTGCGTTCGCGCAAGCTGCCCACGCCGCGCACCGAGATTCTCTACCGCGACGAGGCCAAACGCCTGGCCGAGCTGCCCGACCTGCTCGGTTTTCCGATCGTGCTGAAGATTCCCGACGGCTCGTTTTCGCGCGGCATCGTCAAGGTTGAAACCCCGGAACAACTCAAGGCCGCGGCCGATGACCTGTTCCAGCACACCGCGTTGATCATCGCCCAGGAATTCATGTACACCAAGTTCGACTGGCGCGTCGGCATACTCGACGGTCAGGCGCTGTATGCGTGCCAGTACTTCATGTCACGTGGCCACTGGCAGATTTACAACCATGGCCAGAACGCGGCGCAGAAATCCGGCGGCTTCAAGACACTGCCGGTGCGCGAAGCCCCGAACGAAGTGATCAAGCTCGCGCTCAAGGCCACCGCACCGATTGGCGACGGTCTCTACGGCGTGGACCTCAAGCAGGCCAGCGACCGTACCGTCGTCATCGAAGTCAACGACAACCCGTCGATTGACGCCGGCGTCGAGGACGCCTATCTCGGCGAAGATCTGTACCGGCGCATCATGGAGGAATTCCTGCGCCGCATGGAGCGCAAGCGGCTGGGCATCACGGATTAACCAAAATCCGTTCTCCCCGAGCGTAGGCGCGCCGGAATCGAAGCGTTGGCGTTTCGACTCCGCTCGCTGTGCGAGCTACGCTCAGCACGAACGGGAAACAAAGAATGCCGCGTGCACAACCGCAGCGCTTGGAGACGCGCCGGCCGGCGGCGACGCCGAACCCTGACGAGGAATGCGCGCGACGCGACGCCCAGGCGAACACGATGCAGCACGGCCAGATCGAGCGCCGGCGCGACGATCAGCCAGAACGGCAGCCAGCCCCAGAACGGATCGCGTGCGCGTAACTCGGGTACGCACGCGAACGCGAGCGCGCCGAGCGCGAACCAGATCCACAGTGCCGTCATGGCGGGATTTCGCGCGGCAGTCGTCGAATGCATCATGGCTATCTCTGTCATCGTGGCGAAGCCGCACTCTCGCGCCGCGCGATCTCAGCGCCTGAGACCCGCGATGCGTGTCTATAATCAAACGATGGAGACGCAACCCTCGCACTTCCTGCAATACGCCGTGATGTTCCTCGCCGCCGCGGTCGTCGCCGTGTCGATTTCGCGGCGCTATGGACTCGGCGCGGTGCTCGGTTATCTCGCCGCCGGCGCACTGATCGGCCCGCATCTGCTCAACCTCACGCCCGACATGCATCAGGCCAGCGAGCTCTCCGAGCTCGGCGTGATCCTGCTGCTGTTCATCATCGGCCTGGAGCTGTCGCCGCAACGGTTGTGGGTAATGCGGCGCGCGGTGTTCGGTGCCGGTGCGCTTCAGGTTGTGTTGAGCGCACTCCTGCTCGGCGGCGCGGCGCTGCTGGCGGGGCTCACGCCCAACGCGGCGCTGATCGTCGGACTCGGCCTTGCGTTGTCGTCGACCGCACTCGGCCTGCAGATTCTCGCCGAGCACAAGCAGGTGCAGAGTCCGCATGGGCGGCTCGCGTTCGCGATCCTGCTTTCCCAGGATCTCGCGGCGATTCCGATCCTCGCACTGATTCCGCTGCTCGGCACGCACGCGACTGCGCTGAGCGCCAGCGATCAGCTGCTCGCGGCGCTGCGCATCATCGGCGTGATCGCTGCGATCGCCGTCGGCGGGCGCTATCTGTTGCGGCCGGTGTTCCGCGTCGTCGCCGGCACCAAAATCGCCGAAGTATTTACGGCCACGGCGCTGCTGGTCGTGCTCGGCACAGCGTGGTTGATGCAACTTGCGCACATGCAGATGTCGCTCGGCGCATTCCTCGCTGGCCTGTTGCTCGCCGATTCGGAATACCGGCACGAGATCGAAGCCCAGATCGAACCGTTCAAGGGTTTGCTGCTCGGCTTGTTCTTCGTGACTGTCGGCGTGTCGCTGGATCTGGATCTCGTGCGCCAGCAGCCGCTGCTGATTGGTGCGATCGTGCTCGGCATGATGGCGATCAAGTCGGCGCTGCTGCTAGCCCTGGCTCGCCTCTCCGGCAAGCTCGATTTCGCCGAAAGCCTGCGCCTTGCCGCAATTCTCGCCGGCGGCGGCGAATTCGCTTTCGTCGTGTTCAATCTCGCCCGCGAGCGCAGCCTGATCGACGCGCAGCAGCATGACGTGTTCGTCGTCGCGGTGACGCTGTCGATGGCGCTGACGCCGCTCGCCACGATCGCCGCGTCACGTTGGCTCGCCACGCGCAAGACCGCGCCGGCGCGCGAGTTTGACGACATCGCCGACGGCCACCCGCGCGTAATCATTGCCGGCTATGGCCGCGTCGGGCAGATCGTCGCGCGCATACTGCGCGCGCAACACGTGCCGTTCACGGCGCTGGAGAGTTCGGTGGAGCAGGTCGATTTTTCGCGCCGCTTCGGCAGCAACATCTATTTCGGCGACCCGAGCCGGCCGGAACTGCTGCGCGCAGCGGGCGTGGAAAAAGCCGAAGTGTTCGTGCTCGCCACCGACGATCCGGAAGCGAACCTGCGCACCGCGCGCCTGGTGCGGCGCATGTTTCCGCACCTGAAGATCGTGGCGCGCGCGCGCAACCGCCAGCATGCGTTCCGGCTGATGGACCTGTCGATCGATGATGTCGTGCGCGAGACCTTGCATTCCAGTCTGGAGATGACGCGGCTCGTCCTGATCGACCTTGGCCTCGCGCCCGAGATCGCCGGCGAGCGCGTGCAGAAATTCCACGAACACGACGCCACCCTCCTGCAATCGCAATACTTGATGTATGACGATGACGCGGCGCTCGTGCAATCGGCGAAGGATGCGTTGGAGGATCTGGAGCGGCTGTTCGAAGCCGACCGCGCCAGCGATGCCGAGGCCCTAAAATAACGCTAAGCCGGTGCGCGCCAGCCTTGCGTGGCGGGCAGTGCCAGTTCGCTGGCGACGTCCATGTAGCCGAGCAGGTGCGCGATCTCGCGCGGCGTACGTTCGAGGATGTCCATGCGCTGCGGATCGGCGCCGATACCGATCAGCGCACGCGCCGGCAACAGCAAGCCGTGCATCGCGCAAGCGTGCAGCGCGCCAACGCCGCGATTGTCCTGCGCATTCACGTCGGCGCCGCGCTTGAGCAGCAGCGGCAGCAAGATCAGCAACTGTTTCTGGTCCGCCGCGGTACGTGCCGGCGCATGCGCGCCGAGCAGCAGCGTCAGTGCGGATTGTCCGGCGGCGTTGCGCGAATCAGTCGTCGCCCCGGCCGCGAACAGCAGTTCCAAGGTCTGTCGCGCGCGATCACTGTCGCGCCCGGCGAACGCGAATTGTGCCGCAGCGTGCAACGCACGGGTGCCGCTCTCGTCGGCAGCATCGACATCAGCCCCACTGGCGAGCAGGCGTTTGACGAATTGCGGCATGCCCAACCCTGCGGCGATCATCAACGCCGTGATGCCGCCGGCGAGACGCTGATCGGCGGCGACACCGTGGCGCAGCAGCGCCTCGAGCACCTCGGCTTGACTTGCGCTGACCGCCGCACTCAACGCGGTCGCGCCGCCGGCGGAACGTCGGCCTGAGTCCGCGCCACGTTCGAGCAGGCAGCTGACGACACCAACATGGCCCTGGCCGGCCGCACGCACCAGCGCCGGCGCGCCACGCTCGTCCACGGCATCGGCGGACAAGCCGAGCGCGAGCAGCTTTTCCACAGCGCCGACATCTCCGCTTGCCGCCGCATCGACGAGATCGGCAGCGCGCAGTGCGCGCCGCGACAGTTTCCATTGCGGCCAGTTCAACCAGTGCTGCAGGTCGGGTTTGGCCAGCGCGAGCCCGAGCGGCGTCTCGCCGTTTGCTGCGCGCGCCTCTGGATTCGCGCCGGCGCGCAGCAGCGACTGGATGAGGACTTGCGCTGTTTCAGCGGGCGCAGTGAGCGCGGCAAACAGCGGCGTACGGCCGAGCCGGTCGCGTGCTTGCGGATCAACGCCACGCGCCAGCAGGTATTGCGTCAGCGTGATGCAGCCCGCGGCGACGGCATGATGCAACGCACTGCGCCCGTCGGCGTCGGCGGCAAAACAATCCGCGCCGCGCTCGCTGAGATCCAGCGCGACATTTTCCAGCGCCGCCTCGGCGGGCAACGCGGCACACACGCGCAACAGGCATGCACTGCCGCCGACCGCCGCGCCGGCGTCGATCAGCTCGCGTGCCGCCGGCAAAGTCGCGGGCAGCTGCGCGAGCACTAGGTGCAACAAGGGCGTGCCGTCAGCGAGCGCGGCGTTCGCGTCCAGTCCGTGATTGAGCAGCCAGCGCCGTGTGGCGGCATCGGAATGCGTGGCCAGGTCCAGAAACAGCTGGGCGCGTTCGGCTTGTACCCATTCGCGGACGCTGCCGGCGAACAGCTCGACGATGTTCCAGTTGCCGAAGCGCAGCGCATCGCGCAGGTGCTCCGGCGAGTCCGGCGCACACGGTGCATGCTCGGCGGCGTCGCTGATCGTGGCCGGGCGCGGGTAATCCGCATCGAGCAGCGCAACGATGTTCCAGCGCCCCCCAGCGGCAGCGAAATCGACGGCACGACGGCCATCTGCGACGGCGAGCGAGCGCGCCGCGCCAAGTGCGAGCAACGCGCGCACCGTATCCTCGTTCGCGCGCTTGGACTGGCTGGCGATCATCAACGCGCTGCGCCCGGCATGGTCGACCAGATCCACCGCCGGCTTGTGCAAGGCCAGTTCCTCGATCACTTCGCGGGCATCCGCGCGCGCGGCTTCCATCAGCGCGGTAGTACCGTGTTTGTCGCTCGCATTCGTCGGCGCGCCGGCGTCGAGCAGCGCTTTCGCGATCGCCGCATGTCCGTGCAGGGCGGCCGCCATTAGCGCGGTGCGGCCGAGCGCATCGCGCGCGTCGATCCGCGCCTTGCGCTTGAGCAGCAACTTGACACCGACCACGTCGTCTTCGGCGACCGAGGCGGCAGCGATCAGCGCCGGCTGCGCGTGCGCCACGTCCGGCTGCGCGCCGCGCTCGAGCAGAAAACGTACGAGTTCCCAGTTCGCCGCTTCGCAGGCGACGCCGAGCGGCGTCTGTCCGCCACGGTTGATCACATCGAGCGCGGCGCCGGCGTAGCACAGCATCGCCGCGACCATCGGGTTCGCCGACAACGCGGCGCAATGCAGCGGTGTGTCGCCGTCGGCATCGGCGCCATTCGGATTCGCGCCGTTGGTCAGCAGCGTCGTCACCGCCTCGGTGCGACCTTCGTGGCTGTCGCGTGTCGCCGCAAGCAGCGGCGAAAGGCCGGCATGCATGCGATTGAGATCAGCGCCGCGGGCTATGAGACCGCGCAGCAGGCGCATGTCCGGATGCAACACGGCGAGCACGAGCAGTGAACGCTGGTCGCGATCTTCCGCGTGCGGGACCCCATTCGGATCGGCGCCGTGCTCGAGCGCCGACAACGCAAGCTTGACCTGGCCGGATCGCACACAGCGCAGCAACATGTTGTCCAGATCCGCCCCCGCATCCGGCGCCGACGTGACGACGTCCTCGATATGCAACGCGGCTCGCGCGGCCACTGCACCGGCGCTTTCATGGCGATCGCGTCGGCATTCCAGCAGCAATGCCGATGCCGTGCGGCGCAGGATCAGCCAATGGGCCACCGGGGCGAAAACCAGCGCGTAGAGCACTACGGCGTACGCGCGATAACTTGCCGCAACCGGCAATTCAATGCCGGCGATGCTCAACGCGCCCTGCGTGAGTACGAGCAGTGCTGCCGCGACGATCAGGCCATGGCTGAAGAACAACTCGTTTTCGCTGGCCAGGCGGCGCGCGAACGCGACGTTCGATGGTGCTTTGCCGCTGTGCGGAAATCGCCGTGCTGCATCGATTGCGTCCAAACCGAATGCGGGCCATAGATGCCACAGGCTCAGCATGGCCAGCACCGCGGCGCCGGAAACGGCAAGCGCCGCGCCGAGCGTTGGTTCGTCGCGCAAATGCTGCATGGGATAACCGATCAGCAACGCGACGAGCGCCGCGTACAGGACCAGCATGAGCAGGTAGCTGGCACCGCTGTTGATATCCACGCCGATGCGCGGCGTGCGGCGCAATCGCGTCAAGTGAGCGATTGCGACGAGGCATAAGCCATCGCCGCCGAATAACGCTGCCAGCGCGAACCAGGATTCGAGCCATGCCGCGCTGGCGGAAATGCCGATGGCGGCGACGAACCACAGGACTCCTGTCCATAGGTTCCGGCGCTGCAGAAACGTTTTCGACATCGGACCCGCTGACTCGCGAAGGATCGCCCCCGCGAGTATATCGACATGCAGCGCGCCGTGGCAGCTGGCGCGCTGCGGCTATTCCTGGCCTCAGGGCAACACTTTCAACGTCGCACCGAACACCGACGAGGCATAGTTGTAGAACTCGTCAAAAAACGACAGCGCGTTGACGTCGCCCGCACAACCGACACCGTCGGTGACGCTGGTCAAAGCACCCGGGACGCTCAGACCGCGACGCTGTGCCGTAATCTGGCGGCTGTAGCACGCACCATCCGGGCCGGCATAGGTGTAGGTCTGCATGGCATCGGCTTGCAGATCCGTCGTGTTGCCGTCGGCATCGTAAAAACGCGTGGCGCTGGTGACCACATGATCGTCGCGCTGCGCGCTGCGCACGGCGAAGCCCTGATTGCTGACGTCGATCTGTTGCGTGAACTCCTGATCCACGCTCGAGGCCAGAACTTCCGAGCCGTCGGCGGCATACATGTCATCGTAGTTGAACGTCAGCGGGTAGCTGCGCCGCTCGTGCACGATCGCCACGGTGGCGCCGCTGGTTTGCGTGGTGGTCGAGTCGATTGTCGTGGTCTGCGTGGTGTCCTGCTGGTACGAGTCGGAAATCGCCAGCTGCGAAATGTTCGAGAAATCGATGCTCTGCTCAATGCGTGTCGTGACTACTCCGCGCGAGGTATGTACCTGGCCCTCGATCGTGAATTGATGGCTGTTGGTGACCGACACAGTGCCGCTATTGCCATCACTGGCCATATTCTCGTCGACGACCGGTTGTGGCGTCGTCAGCGTATTCGCGGTCACCGCGCCGGTAACTACTTCGGCGTCATGATCCAGATATAGCAGCAGATTGGCCGTGGTCGAGAAGTAATCGGCGGCGTTGAACACGCTGAGCGCGATCGAATGTGCCTCTCCGTCATCGAGCACGCCGGCAAACGGCGTCAGGTCGACGCGATACGGTTCGAACGCCAGGGTCTGTACGCCCGGAATCGGCCGCCACAGCAGCGGATCGGCGCCGCCGGTATAGATCCACGGATACACCGGCGCGACGCCCGCGGGCTGTCCGTCGATGCTGATTTCGACTTCGCGAAATGCCGTGTGCGGGCCATCGTAGAAGGTGTCGGCGATGTCATCGGGCAGATTGAAATACCAGAACTCGTCGCTGTGCTGGCTCTGCGCGAACACGTCGAGAAACACACGTTCGATGTTGCGCGGCAACTCCAGGAACGTGACGCCTAGCTGCGCATCCGCCGTCACCAGATCGGCGGTGGCGCCGTCGGGACTGGCGGCCAGCGGCAACACCAGATCCGGCCGCGGCGGATGGTCCGGCACGCTCGGCGCAAGCGGATAGAACAGCAAGCTGGCGCTGCCGTAGATCACCCCGGTGTAGGTATCGTCAACGACATTGCCGAGCACGGCCTGGCCGCTGTGCGGTGCGCCGAACAGCGCGCTGTAATCGGTGAGGTCGCGTTCGACATGCCAGGACGGTGATACCGTCGCCGACGGTTCCTGGGTGGTGCCGAAGTAAATGTTGGCGCCACCGAGCCAGATTTCCGCTGTGCGATCGAACTGGCGCCCCATTGTCACGTAGTAGTCCGCGCTCAGCACCACTTTCTGCCACGGACCTGGGCAATCCGCCGGCGGCGCAAATTGGAACGGCTTGGTGCTGAAGTCGGCGAATTGCTGGTTTTCGAACAGGCTGACCGTGCACGGCGCGGTATACGGCGGTGGAATCAGCGGATCGGCCGTGGCTACATTCGGCGAACCGATGGTCAAGTCGGCCAACGCGGCGCGCGGAGCCAGCGCAAAAGCCCCGGCGGCGCATATGAGCAATTGCAGGTAACGCGATGATGCAGATCGAACCAGTTGCATGGCGAGCCTCCCTTCCGTGTGAGAACGGCGGCAACGATAGCATATGGATGGCTAATTAGCGGCCGCGCCGACTCGCCGGTCGTGTACGCTTGCCGGATGAATGTGCTGATGCCATTGCCGCGCGCGGACTTCGACCCGAGCGAAGCCGCGGTGAGCTGGAAGGTCCTGCGCGAACACGGACACAACGTCGTATTCGCGACGCCAGCGGGAGAACCCGCCGCGGCCGATCCCATCATGCTGAGCGGCATCGGGCTGGATTTCTGGAGCCGCGTTGCACTGCTGCGGAACATCAAAGTGGTCGGCACCCTGTTACGTGCCGATCGCCGCGCGCGCTCCGCGTATGGCGAAATGTATGATGATCCGCGCTTCCAAACTCCGCTCGCTTACGCGCAGTTGCGCAGCGCGGATTTCGACGCGCTGCTGTTGCCCGGCGGGCACGCGCAGGGCATGCGCGAATATCTGGAAAGCGCGCCGCTGCAACACGTCGTCGCGGAATTCTTCGACGCCGACAAACCGGTCGCGGCGATCTGCCATGGCGTCGTGCTGGCCGCGCGCAGCATCTCGCCACGCACGGGAAAATCCGTGTTGCACGGCCGGCGCACCACCGCGCTCACGTGGGCGCTCGAGCGCGCCGCGTGGCGGCTCGCGCGCCACACGCGCTGGTGGGATCGCGACTACTACCGCACCTATCGTGAAGCGCCCAACGACCCGCCCGGCTATTGGAGCGTGCAGGCGGAAGTCACGCGCGCGCTCGCTCATCGGCAAGATTTTTGCGACGTAACCGCGACTGAGGCGCAGCTTTTTCGCAAATGCAGCGGCCTGTTCCGCGATACGCCGCGGGACGCGCGCGCCGCATTCGTCGTGCGCGACGGCAACTACGTTTCGGCACGCTGGCCAGGCGACGCGCACACGTTCGCACACGCCTTCGCCGCGCTGCTCACTGGGAAATCCTAATTCTTCGGTTGGTAGGATCGCCCCCATGCTGCGCATACTATTGATCGAGGACCAGCGCGACATTGCCGCGAACATCTGGGATTACCTGGAGCATCGCGGCTTCGTCATGGACCATGCTGCCGACGGCGCACGCGGCCTGCGCATGGCGCTCGATGGCGCTTACGATGTGATCGTGCTCGATCTGGGCCTGCCGAAACTCGATGGCCTGGAGCTGTGTCGCGCATTGCGCGAAGCGCGCCATGAGACGCCGGTGCTGATGCTGACCGCGCGCGACACGCTCGACGACAAGCTGGCCGGTTTCGCACAAGGCGCTGACGATTACGTGGTCAAGCCGTTCGCGATGAAGGAACTGGAAGCGCGCATCCGCGCACTGTTCCGGCGCGGCCGCCTGCAGCAGGGCGACCAGTTGCGCGTGGCCGATCTGGTGCTGGACCCGACCCATTTGACGGCGACGCGCGGAGGCCAGCCGCTTGCGCTCACGCGTGCCGGATTCGCGCTGCTGGAGACGCTGCTGCGACACGCGCCGAACCTCGTGCGCCACGGCGAACTTGCGCATGCACTGTGGGGCGAAACCGGCGGCGACACCGCCACGCTGCACACCCACCTGTCGGTACTGCGTTCGGTGATCGACCGTCCGTTCGAGCGGCGTCTGCTGCACACCGTGCACGGGTTCGGTTACCGCATTGCGGAGCACGCTGATGAATAACAGTGACCCGGCCGACGCGGCGAGCCCGCGGCACTGGCGCCAGCGCGTGGGCCTGCGCGCACGCGTGGCGATCACGCTGGCGGCGCTTGGCCTCGTGGTCACGGCCTGCGTAGCGCTCGCCGCGATTCATTTTTCTGATTCCTACGTGCACCGTCTGGTCCGCGAGATGTTGCGCGTCGAGGGCGAGTACCTGCGCGAACGCTTCGCCGCCGACGGGCGCACGCCACATCCGCATACGAAGCATTTCTACGTCTACAGCGCGATCACCGGTGCGCCGCCACCGCCCGAACTGACTCCGCTGGCGGCGGGATTTCATGAAATCGGCGATCGTCAGGGCGAGCGCCATGTCGCCGTTTACGACACCAGCAACGGCCGCCTGTACGTCGTGCTCGACATCGGCCTGGAAAGCGCGCGCGAGCGCCGCCTGCTCCGCGACTTGAGCGCACTGGTGCTGCTCGGCACCGCGCTGTCGGCGTGGCTCGGCTGGTGGTGGGCGAGCCGCGCGATCGAGCCGGTGCGGCGCCTCGCGCGTGAGGTCGAAGTGCTCGAACCTTCACGCCGCGGCGTCGCCACACTGGCGCCCACCTTCGCGCTCGATGAAGTCGGCGCGCTGGCGCAGGCATTCGATCGCTATCAGGAAAAACTTTACGAATACATGCGCCGCGAACGCGCGTTCACCGCCGACGCAAGCCATGAGCTGCGCACGCCGCTCGCGGTGATCCGCGGCGCGATCGAGGTGATGCTCGACAACGCCGACGCCGCCAGCGAAGCGCGCCTGAAGCGCATGCAGCGCGGCGCCGATGAATTGCGCGACCTGCTCGATGCGCTGCTCGTGCTCGCGCGCAGCGACGAAACCCAAGCCGCCAGCGGGCATACGCCGGACCTCGACGTGGTCGTCGGCAATGTGCTGCGCGAGCGCGCCGATGCGTTCCGCGAAAAACATCTGCACGTGCAGCACGAAGGCGTGAGCGGAATCAGCGTTGCCGCACCGCCACGCGTGCTCGGCGTGGTGATTGCGAATCTGCTGCGCGCGGTCACGCAATTCGCCGAAGGCGGCCTGCTGCGCGTGCAGGTCGGCGCTGATGCCGTACATATCACGCGCCATGCGGGCGCGACGAACCCGTCCGCGGAAGCGAGCGAACGCATTCTGGGCTTGAGCATGATCCGTCGCGTCTGCGAACGTTGGGGCTGGAAACTCGAGGAAACGCCGCTACGCGATGGCGATCACCATTTCAGCCTGCTACTACTGCGCAGCGACCTGTAGGGGAAAATCCGCGCAATTATTTTGGCTGGATTTAACAAAAGTACCGGTAGATTGCCCGCGCCGCCCATCCTCTGTCCCCCAGCAGACGGGCGGCGTCCCGCGGCCGCTCTCTCCCCAGAGCGGCCGCAACTTTCTGGTGCGCTCGAAACTGCGCTTGATCTGGTGGGCCCGGCAGGACTCGAACCTGCAACCAAGAGATTATGAGTCTCCTGCACTAACCGTTGTGCTACAGGCCCAATGCCGTCGCAGTGTAACGGCTACGTCCAAAAACGAAAACGCCCGCAACCGCGAGCGTTTTTTGCGGAAGGATCGGGCCGTTATTCCAGATCGAGAAACGACCGCAGCTGCTCGCTGCGCGACGGGTGGCGCAGCTTGCGCAGCGCCTTGGCTTCGATCTGGCGGATGCGCTCGCGGGTGACGTCGAACTGCTTGCCGACTTCCTCCAGCGTGTGATCGGTGTTCATGTCGATGCCGAAGCGCATGCGCAGGACTTTCGCTTCGCGCGGCGTGAGACCGGCGAGCACGTCGCGCACGGTTTCAGTCAAGCCGGTGCCGGTCGCCGCTTCGACCGGCGATTCGACGTTGGTGTCTTCGATGAAGTCGCCGAGGTGCGAATCCTCGTCGTCGCCGATCGGCGTTTCCATCGAGATCGGTTCCTTGGCGATCTTGAGCACCTTGCGGATCTTATCCTCGGGCATCTCCATCTTGATCGCGAGTTCGTCCGGCGTCGGTTCGCGACCCATTTCCTGCAACATCGCGCGACTGATGCGATTGAGCTTGTTGATCGTCTCGATCATGTGCACCGGGATGCGAATCGTACGCGCCTGGTCGGCGATCGAACGCGTGATCGCCTGGCGGATCCACCACGTCGCATACGTCGAGAACTTGTAGCCGCGGCGGTATTCGAACTTGTCGACCGCCTTCATCAGGCCAATGTTGCCTTCCTGGATCAGATCGAGGAACTGCAGGCCGCGGTTGGTATACTTTTTCGCGATCGAGATGACCAGGCGCAGGTTCGCTTCGACCATTTCCTTCTTCGCGCGGCGCGCCTTGGCCTCGCCGATCGACATTGCGCGATTGATTTCCTTGATGTCGGTCAGCGACAGAGCCAACGTGCGCTCGAGCGCGATGAGCTTTTCCTGCTCGCCGAGGATCTCGGGTTTGTGCGCGCGGATCGACGACGCCCACTTCTGCTTCTTGCGGATGACCTCGTCGGCGAAGTTGATGTTCACTTCGTGCGCGGTAAAAGCCTTGAGGAAGTCCTTGCGCGGCATCTTCGCCTGCTTGACGCACAAATCCATGATCACGCGCTCGTGGCCGCGGATGTTCGCCACGACTTCGCGCAGCTTGCGCACGAACGCATCGATCATGATCGAGGGCAGCTTGAGCTTGAGGAACGCCTCGGCCATCTGCTCGCGGATTTTTTGCGTCTTCTTGTCGCCCGCGCCGTTCTTCTCGGCGGATTTCTGGAATTTGCCGTACAGGCTGCGCAATTCTTCCATGCGCCGCGTCACTTCGACCGGATCCGGGCCGGTTTCGCCGGGGCCGGCTTCCTCGCCTTCCTCTTTTTCTTCGTCGTCGTCCTTCGCGGCGGGCGCGAGTTCCTCGGCTTCCAGCATCGGGTCGGGCGGGCTCAGGCCCGGCACTTCAATGTCGGCAAAGCCGGTCAGCACTTCGGACAGACGCTTCTTGCCCTCGACATGCTGGTCGTATTCCTCGATCAGCAGCTGGATCGACCACGGAAAATTCGCCAGCGAGGACTGCACCTGGTTCAGGCCTTCCTCGATGCGCTTGGCGATGGCGATTTCGCCTTCGCGCGTGAGCAGTTCGACCGTGCCCATCTCGCGCATGTACATGCGCACGGGATCAGTGGTGCGACCGACTTCGGCATCCACCGCCGACAGCACGGCCACGGCTTCTTCGGTTGCGGTTTCGTCGTCGACGGTGGCAACCGGCGTTTCCGGCAGCAGCGTTTCGGTATCGGGCGCGACTTCGTGCACCTCGATGCCCATGTCATTGATCATGCCGATGATGTCTTCGATCTGCTCCGGATCGACGATGTCGTCGGGCAGGTGATCGTTGACTTCGGCGTAGGTCAGATAGCCCTGTTCCTTGCCCTTGATGATCAGGGTCTTGATTTCGGATTGCTGCTGCTGGTTGGTTTCGGTTGCCATGGGAACTGCTGCTTCACACAAAGACTGGAAAGTATAGGAGGGCTGTCAAATCGGCTGGTTTATGCGTCCAGCCAGAACGTCACCGGCCCGTCGTTGACGAGACTCACCTGCATATGGGCGCCAAAGCGGCCGATTTCCACTGGTGAATGCCGGTTTTTTGCCAATTCGACGAGCCGTTCGAACCAGCGCCGGCCTTCTTCGGGGGACGCCGCCGAGGTGAAACTCGCCCGCATTCCCTTGTCGGTATCGGCGGCCAACGTGAACTGGGAGACCAGCAACAGCCCGCCGCGCGTATCGCTCAGGGAGCGGTTCATCCTGCCGTCTTCGTCGGCAAATACGCGGTAGCCGAGCAGCCGTTCGAGCATGCGCTGGACTTGCGGCTCATCGTCTCCGGGTTGGACCGCGACGAACGCGAGAAGTCCCGGGCCGATGCGGCCGGTGGTTTCGGCGTCGACGTCGACGTGCGCGGAGAGGACTCGCTGGATCAGGGCAATCATTCAGGTCTGGCGGCTGTGAAAACGTCTTATGTAGGTATGTTTGACGCCAACGCTACAATCGCGCGTTTCCCGATCTGGCAAAACCCGTGCGCTGGTACGTCGCCGTACTGTATTTCCTGCTGCGTCTGCTCGGGCGCCTGCCGTTGCGTTGGCTGCACACGATCGGCGCTGGTCTCGGCTGGATACTCTGGCTCGCGCCGAATCCTTTGCGGCGCAAGGCGACCCAAACCATTTCGTTTGTAATAACGCAATTCGACACCCAAACCAGACAGCGGCTACGCAAACGTGGCCTGATCGAAACCGGCAAGGCCGCGCTGGAACTATGCCGGATTTGGAACGGCGACGCGCAGGGCGCGCTGGGTCTGGTGCGCGAGGTCCATGGCGTGGAGCTGTTCGAGCAGGCGCTCGCGTCCGGGCGCGGCCTGATTATCGCCGCGCCGCACCTGGGCTGTTGGGAGCTGTTGAATTTCTGGCTGTGCAGCCGCACGCGCATCGCGATTGCCTATCGGCCGCCGCGCCAGGCCGCGCTCGAGCCGCTGCTGATCCGCGCGCGCGGCGTGCTTGCCGCCGAGCAGGTGCGCGCCGACGGCGCTGTCGGCGTGCGCACCTTGTTCAAGCGTCTGCGCGACGGTGGTGTCGTCGGCATCCTGCCCGACCAGCAACCGAAGGCCGGCGAAGGCGAGTTTGCGCGATTCTTCGGCACCCCGGCGCTGACGATGGTGCTGTTGTCGCGCCTGGCGCAGCGCACCGGCGCGACCGTGCTGTTCGCGTTTGCCGAGCGGCTGCCGCGCGGCGCTGGCTTCGGTATTCGGTTCCTGTCGGCACCGGCAGACATCGCCGATCCGGACCTGCCCACGGCCGTCGCCGCGCTCAATCGTGGGGTGGAAAAGTGCGTGATGCTGGCGCCGGCGCAGTATCAGTGGGCGTACAAACGCTATTCGATCCGCCCGGCCGGCGACGAACAGCGCCGTTACTGAACGTTTTGCAGGCGTTTGAGAAACACCTGCATCTCCTTCTCCGCCTGCTTGTCGCCGCGTTTGCTCGCGGCCGCAATGCCGTGACGAAACGCGTCCGCCGCAGCAGCGGTGTCGCCGGTTTCCGTGAGCGCTTTGCCGAGCAGCTTCCAGCCGGCTGAATAATCCGCATCGAATTCGGTCGCGCGCCGCAGCTCAGCAATGGCGGCCGGCCGATCACCCGCCACGCTCAACGCGTTGGCGAGCGACACGCGCAACAGTGCACCATCGCGCGGACCATCGCACAGCGCGCGCAGGCGCGCAACGGCGTCGCTGCCCGTCATTCCATGTGCCAGCCGTGGCTGACTATGATCGACTGCCCGGTCAGCGCATTCGTTTCGAATCCGGCGCAGAACAGCGCGCACTGCGCAACATCGTCGAGCGTGGTGAATTCGCCGTCGACGGTGTTCTTCAGCATGATGTCCTTGATCACCTGGCTTTCCGAGATGCCGAATTCCCTGGCCTGTTCGGGTATCTGCTTCTCGACCAGTGGCGTGCGCACGAAGCCGGGGCAGATCACGTTCGCACGCACCTTGTGTGCGGCGCCTTCCTTCGCCACCGCGCGCGCCAGACCGAGCAGCGCGTGCTTGGCCGTGACATACGCTGCCTTGAGCGGTGACGCCTCTTTGGAGTGCACCGATCCCATGTAGATGATCGCGCCGCCCTTGCCCGCTGCATACATGTGCTGCAGGCACGCGCGCGTGGTCAGGAACGCGCCATCGACATGGATCGCCAGCAGCCGCTTCCAGTCTGCATAGCTGAACTTGTCGACGGGATTGACGATCTGGATCCCGGCGTTGGAGACGAGAACATCGACGCTGCCCAGGTCAGCGACAGCTTTTGCAACGCCTGCCTCGACTGCCGCTTCATCGGTGACATCCATCGCCAGCGCCGTAGCTTTGACGCCGCGCTGGCGAATGTCATGCGCGACCGCCTCGGCACCGGCGAGGTTGACGTCGGCGATCGCGACATGCGCACCGTTGTCGGCGAACACTTCGGCGATGCGCTTGCCGATACCACTGGCGGCGCCGGTGACCAGTGCGACTTTGTTCTTGACGCTCACTATGGCTCCTCGGAGTCATGATCCTCGCTATCGCTCGGGCCGTTGCTAGGCTCGGCCATCCAGGCCTCGCCAAGCAACCCCGCCCTCCGCATCCTGCTAGGCCTCACCCTCGCGTCCAACATTCTTCACATCCACACCCAGATCGCGCAGCTTGCGATACAAATGTGTGCGTTCCATGCCGACCGCCTTGGCAAGCTTGCCGACGCTGCCGTTCGCCTGCTGCAGCTGGCGCAGCAGATACGCGCGCTCGAACTGCTCGCGTGCTTCGCGCAGCGGCAGATCGTAATCGATGCCGTCGGCATCGGTCGCCGCGACGGCGACGGCGACGGCCGGGGCCGTGCCCAGGGCCGCCTCGACTTCCGCGGAATCGATTTCCGGCGTGTTGCCCATGACCAGCAGACGCTGCACGAGATTGCGCAGCTCGCGCACGTTGCCGGGCCAGGCGTAGCCGCACAGGCGGTTTTGTACGGCGAGCGGGAAATAGCGATATGCCAGCTTGTCGCGGTTGGCGAAGAACTCGGAGTAGACCCGCAGCAGTTCCGGGACGTCGTCGCCACGTTCGCGCAGCGCCGGTACGTTCAGCGGCACGACGTTGAGCAGATAATAGAGTTCTTCGCGGAATTTACCGGCTTTGACCAGCGCCTCGAGATTCTGCGCAGTGGCGGCAATCACGCGCAGATCGAGTACGGCCGGGCCACGGCCGCCGCTGCGCACGAGGCTGCGCCGCTGCAGCACGCTCGAAAGCCGCTGCTGCAGTTCGGCGTCGAGCTCGGCGACTTCATCGAGAAACAGCGTACCGCCATTGGCCTGTTCGAGCAGGCCCGGCTGCACGCTATCGGCGGTCTCGGCGCCGAACAGTGCGGCGACCAGATGTTCGCGCGGGATACTGCCCGGCGCCACCGCAATGAACGGACCTTGGCTGCGCGCGCCGTGCTCATGCAGCCAGCGCGCGAGCGTCTCCTTGCCGGTGCCCGCCTCGCCCTGGATCAGAACCCAGGTGTCGTGCTGGCTGAGCCTTTCCAGTTGCGAGCGCAGAGCGGAGATCGCCTTGCTACCGCCGATCGGCTCCAGCGGCAGGGCCAGACGCTGGCGCAAGCCTTCGTTTTCCCGGCGCAGGCGGCTGGCTTCGCGTGCGCGCTCGATCGTCAGCAACAGCTTGGCCAGGGAAATCGGTTTTTCGATGAAGTCGTAAGCACCCAGGCGTGTGGCTTCGACCGCGGTTTCCACCGTGCCGTGGCCGGACATCATGATCACCGGACTGCTGCTGAGCACGCCGGCAACTGCCCACTCGCGCAACAGGCTGATGCCGTCGGTGCCGGGCATCCAGATATCGAGCAGGACAACGTCGGGGCGCTCGCGCAGACATGCCTGACGCGCCTCGTCGGCGCCGCCGGCAACCGTCACGCTGTAACCCTCGTCCTCGAGAATTTCCTTGACCGTGCTCCGGATGTCCGGCTCGTCGTCAACTACCAGAACCGTTGCGCTCGCCATGCCCGCACCGTTGCAAAAATACAACGGCAAGCATAGCTCAAACCGCGTTAACCGGCTTTCCGTTAACCTTTGCGCCCATGTCGACCGCTGCGCGCCCGCCGATCTCCGCCTGCATCATCACGCTGAACGAGGCGGACCGCATCGCCGCATGCCTGGACTCGCTCGCGTTCTGCGACGAGATCGTGGTCATCGATTCCGGCTCGAGCGATGCCACGCGTGAACTTAGCCTGGCCAAGGGCGCGCGCGTGCTGACACGCGAATTTCGCGGCTATCGCGAGCAGAAGGATTTCGCCGTGCAGACGGCGACGCACGACTGGGTGTTGTGCCTGGATGCGGATGAACGCGTGACGCCGATGCTGCGCGCTGCGATCGAACAGGTGCGTACCGGGAATTTCGCCGGCATGAGCGGCTATCGTTTTGCACGGTCCACGGAATACTTCGGCAAGTTCCTGCGCCACGGCAATGCCTATCCGGATCGCGTATTGCGCCTGTTCGATCGCCGCTGCGGCGGCTGGCGCGGTGACCGAGAGATCCATGAGCACGTGAGCGTCGACGGCGTAGTGGCACTCCTCGCCGGCGATCTGGAACATCGTGCGTACCGCTCGCTGAGCGATCAGTTGCGTCGCTTGCAGCGCTACGCGGGGCTGATGGGCCGGTACCTGCACGCGCGCGGTCGGCGCGCGCACTGGTGGAACCTGCTGCTGAACCCGTGCTGGCGTTTCGTGCGCGGTTACTTTTTGCGCGGCGGATTTCTCGATGGCTGGCGCGGCCTGCTCTACGCGTCGGTCGAAGCGAACTACGTGCGCGAGAAATTCGTGATGTTGTGGCTGCTCAACCGTGGCTTCGAACCGTGAGCGTGAGCTTGGTCATCACCACGTTCGACTGGCCACAGGCGCTGGGGCTCGTGCTGCGCGCCGTCGCGCGCCAGCAGCCGTTGCCCGCTGAAGTCCTCATCGCCGATGACGGCTCCGGCGCAGCAACGCAGCAGTTGCTGCGAGACGTGGCGCGCGACTATCCGGTGCCGCTGCGCCATGTCTGGCACGAACACCAAGGCTTTCGCGTGGGCATGGCGCGCAATCGCGCCGTCGCCGCCGCGCGCGGCGACTATGTGATTCTCCTCGACGGCGACATGCTGCCGCAGCGCCACTTCATCGCCGATCATCTGGCCGCGGCACGAGCGCGCTGCTTCACGCAAGGCATGCGCGCACTCGCCGGCCCGAAGCTCACCGCCCGTTTGCTCGCGGACGGCCGCCTGCACGTATCGCCGTTTGCGCGCGGACTTGTGGCGCGAGGCCATGCCGCGCGCCTGACCGCAGCGGCGCTGCTGCGCCGACCACACGCATTCGGGCGCAAGAACATCATGAGCTGCAACCAGGGGTTCTGGCGCGCCGACTTGCTCGAGGTGAACGGCTTCGACGAACGCATGGCCGGCTGGGGCCGCGAAGACACCGAACTCGGTGTGCGCTGTTATAACGCCGGCATCCGCCGCCTGCAGCTACGCCACGCAGCTGTCGCCGTGCATCTGCATCACCCGCCGCGCGGCGATGGCCGGGCGGGAACGCCGAACGACGGCTATCTCGCCGAAAGCGAGCGCAGTGGCCGCACCCGCTGCGAGCTCGGCATCGATCGGCATCTGGCCGAATTTACCGAATCACCGCCGGACCTGCGCGCCCAAGCCGGATACAGCGCATGCGCATAAGCGTTGTCGTCGTTACTTACAACTGGTCGCAGGCGCTGCAACTGGTGTTGCACGCACTCGCCCGCCAAAGCACGCTGCCGTTTGAGGTGATCGTCAGCGATGACGGCTCGCGCGGGGACACACGCGAGCTGCTGACGGCAACGGCGCAGAATTTTCCGACGCGCCTCGTGCATCTGTGGCAGCCCGACGACGGCGCGCGCATGAGCCGCGCACGTAATCGCGGCATCGCGGCGGCGAGTAGCGATTACATCGTGTTTCTCGACGGCGACATGCTCGCCCATCGCCAATTCATTGCCGACCACGTCGCGTTCGCGCGGCGCGGCTGTTTTGTGCAGGGCTCGCGCGTGCTGACCGGCCAACGTTGCGCCGCGCACCTGCTCGCGCGGCAACAGATCGACCTCGGTTTTTTTGCTTCCGACATCGAACGCCGCCGCCACACGTTGCGCCTGCCGGCGCTCGCGCGCATCTACGCACGCCCGCACACAGGCGAAGCCGGCATCAAGAGCTGCAACTGGGGATTCTGGCGCGACGACTTGCTCGCGCTGAACGGCTTCAACGAAGCGATGACCGGCTGGGGCCGCGAGGACAATGAACTCGCGCTGCGCGCTTTCCATCTGGGACTCGAGCGCCGCGACCTGCGCTTCGCCGGGCTGGCGCTGCATCTGTGGCATGCCACGCGCAAGAACGTCGTCGACAATCCGAACGATGCGGTGCTCGCGGCTGCGCGCGCGAGCGGTGCGGTGCGTTGCGCGGTCGGGCTGGATCAGCATTTGGCCGAGTTCGCCATGCCGGCGCCGGATTTGCGCGCGCAAGCGAGCGCCCGACCCGCAGCATGATCGTGCGCTATTGCGACACCGATGCGCGTTTCATAACATCACGACGATGCTCGTGCTCACCGATCGTACGCCCGTTGCCACCGGCCATTTGCGCCAGGTCTTCCAGCATCCGGAAAACCCCGACCACTTGATCAAGGTCATGCGTCCCGACGCGGTGGCGAGCCGCTGGGGCGCAAGCGCGCGCTGGTACAAACGTCTGCCGCGCACGCAGCATTACATCGGCTACGTACGCGAGATCAAGGAATACGTCGCCACGCAGGCGCACCCGCGCGGGCGCAACGCGCCGATCGCGCGCATGGTCGGCATCGTCGAAACCGATGTCGGTCTCGGTCTGGTCTCGGAAAAGGTATGCGACGAACACGGCGCGCTGGCGCCGACGCTGGCGGCGCTGTACGCCCGTGAGAATGGCTTCACGCCATTGATCGAGCGCGAGCTCACGCGCTTTGTCGACGATCTGCTCGAGAGCAATGTGATCGTCGGTGACATGCACGCCTGGAACATCGTGTACGGCAGCGATTCGCGCGGCGGTCCGCGCCTGGTGCTGGTCGATGGTTTCGGCGAGAAGCACGTGATTCCGCGCGCGTCGATGAGCCGCCGTTTCAATGCCCGGAACACGCACCGGTTGTTCCGGCGCATGCGCGCACAGCTCATTGAACTGGTGCCGCTGAATCCCGCGCTGGCTGGTGCCTGACTGAACGCCTACGGCTCCACGCCGCTCTTCACCGCTTCCTCGTCCTTGCGCGTCTTGGGCACGCAGCCCGCAACGACGGCGTCCGCGCCGAACAGCCACCATTCGCGTCGATTCGCTTCGCCCAAGCGCGTGGCCTTGCTCTGGTCGACACAATCGCCCATCGCTTCGTCGAGAATAAACACGCGGCGTTGCGCGGGGCTTTCCGCGAGCCACTGCACCGCTTCCTGATACTGCCGATTCCAGCCGAGCATGAAACCGAAATCCCGGCGCGGACCCTCCAGCAGCAGCAGATTCTGTTCCTTCCATGCGACCAGGCCGATCTCCGTCTGCGCGCCGGCAATGTCGCGCGCGCGGCGCATGATGCCCGCGGCGGAGCTCGAGTCGTTGAGCAGCGGATAGCTGACGAAACTCCAGATCAGCCACAACGCGGCCAGTCCGGTGAGCAACGCATGCACGCCACGTCGGGGTCGGAACCACGCCGCGGCGAGAAGGAAAGCCGCGCCGATGGCGAGGATCATGCCGACCATGGCCTGACCGAGATCCTCCAGCTCGCGCCGCCGCAGCATGTCCTGG
>Ga0163163_10000176_pt1 | contig 66751 bp, 62 predicted proteins | sample S65metaG_FD_119766 | JGI IMG/M metagenome (GOLD analysis project Ga0163163, IMG submission 119766) | Switchgrass rhizosphere microbial communities from Kellogg Biological Station, Michigan, USA - S6-5 metaG | ecosystem: Host-associated > Plants > Roots > Rhizosphere > Soil | place: USA...
AGATGTAATACCGGCCTGCTGGCTTACATCAGTAAAATGCCCCCCATCGTTGCGATATAATTTACTTGCAGAAGCGGGATTATATTCTTTCCGAAGACCCGGGTTATCCTGAACACCCGCTGTATATTTTTGTGTGGAATGATTAATGATAAAGCAATCGACATCCCCATCTTTATCATAATCAAAGAAAGCCGCCTGCGTTGAATAACCCGTATCAGCCAGGCCGTATTCATCCGCCTTTTCTGAAAAAGTGAGGTCCCCATTATTAATAAACAACAAATTCTTCCTCAGTTCCGGTCTTATGTCAGCACTGCGGCAAATATAAATGTCCAATCTGCCATCGTTATTAATATCCACCATCGTTGCCCCTGTACACCAGCCTTGCTTTTCGGCTATTCCGCTGCGCGCCGTTATGTCTTCAAACTGAAAATCCCCTTTATTTAGAAACAGACGGTTTTTCACCATGTTGCCGGTAAATAAAATATCCGGAAGACCGTCATTATTGATATCGCCCACAGCGACACCTCCCCCGTTGTAGAAGTAGATATAATTCGCCACATTTAGAGGACCATCATCAAAAAATGTATTTTGAAAATTTACATTAGTCGCATTTTTATCAAGGCTCGTGAACAAAGTCTTAGGATCATTCTTGCAGGAACCAAAAATCATTAACGATAATATCAAAATACCGGAGTATTTGAACATGTTGGCTACTAATTAAAAACTGAAACTAAAAGTTAAGTAAAAAAAGATAATCGGTTCACAATGTTTCTACATTAAAAAAAGATTCCACTGAATTTTCAGTGGAATCCCGAGAAGATAACTTCTATTGATCTAATTCTTATCCCACCACAGCGGGGTCGTTATTTTATCAGGACCACCGAGCAATGGCAAAGCAGCATCAACCGCAGCTTTATTATTTTGTGTTTCTGAAAGCAGGAATGGAATCCTTCTTATCCATTGAGTGGTGGTATTTGTAATATCAGGATTGTCTGAATTTGCAACGGGATAAAGTTTTAAGACGTGACTTCGTCGATAATCAGCCCAGGCTTCCATCCCGTCAGGGAAGGTAGCAAGCCATTTTTGTAAAGCGACCTGCTCAAGTTGAACGGCCGGAGTTGCCCCCCATTTTACTGGTATGTTAGTCACCGGCGGAGAATTCAAATAATCATTGGGCGCAATAGGAGTACTCGCACTATTGATATACGCACTGATGGCAGCCGCATCGGTAATTCCCCATTGTTTAAAAGAATTTGTAATTCCGGCCTCATATAATTGTTGTGCCGTTGGACCACCCATGTTCCAACCAAGCAATGCTCCTTCTGCACGAAGAAAATAAGCTTCCGCCGTTGCCATTACATTCTGAGGAGTGCTTAGATAATTGGCACTACCACCGTAGCTTGGAGAAGCCCAGCGGGGACCTACATGTGAATTTGCATCATGCAGGTTGACAGACTGCGTCAATTGGGTTGATGTAAGACCGTTTCTTTCTCCTTCATAGGTTCCCGTCTTTTGTGCAGGTAAGAAATACACTGGCATCCGGGGATCTGAATAACCTTTTAATACCGATTCCATTGTTGCACTCATCCTGAACTCGTTCCAGTCCGACATAATAGATAAGCCATTATTATCATCTCCGGTCAGACTTCTTTTTACCAGCGCATCATCACCCGGGCTGTCTGTCAAAGTACCTGATGCAACTGCAGCTTCGGCCTCGGTTTTGGCCCTTGCAGGATCTACCTTTGATATTCTCAAGGCCAAGCGAAGACGCAATGTATTGGCAAACTTGATCCATTTCTTTACGTCGCCTCCATACATCAAATCGAAATCACCATATGGCTTGTCAGCTGTATGTGCTTTTAAAATGTCGACGGCAGCAGTTAGCCTCTTGAAGAAATCATCGTAAATTTTATCCTGTGGGTCGTAAGGAACAGTATTGCCCGGTACACCGGCTTGAAAATAAGGAATAGGTCCCCAATAATCGGTTACCCTGTGAAATACTAACACCCACACAACATTCGCGAGTGCATATTCTGCAGAATTCGGATCAGCAGCCTCAAATATTGATTGCAACTGGGGCACTACATCTGTGTATATAGGGTTAAACGCGGCGCCCACCCAATCCATCCTGATCGTTAAGCGATCAGATGGAAAATAAGTTGCTGTACATGCAAAATATTGCGCGTATTGATCAGCAAACAGGTTTTGTGCAATCTGGTAATTCCAGATGCTTGGAGTGGCTTCTTTTTCCGCTCTTGCAAAAAGAAACGGCAATTCAGCGGAGCCAATTGTCGAAACGGTATTTCTATCCGTGTTAATCTCGGCATATTTTTTTGTACAGCTAGTTACAAACAGAAGACTAACACATATGATAGCAATTAGAAACCGCGTGCTTGTTAATACTTTTATTACTTTCATATGACTGTGAATTTATTATTAAAAGGTAATTCTTAAATTGGCTCCGATACTACGGGTAGAAGGCAGTGTACCATATTCAACACCTTGCCAGTTGCCATTGCCTAAACTCATGTCAGGATCAAACCACATTTTGCGTTTGCCGACTCCCGGGATATCCATCTTCGATTCGCCGCGATACAAGAAAAATAAATTGCGGCCAACAAGAGATAATTTCATTCCCTTCACAAATGACAGAAATGAAATTGCCTTCAGAGGTATTTCATACCCAATTGAAGCTTCTCTAAGTCTGAAATTGGTAGCGTCATAAGCAAAAAATTCTCCGGCCCCATAGCGTTTACCGGAAGCGATCTGCCAGAAATCCTGTGCGGAGATAGTTTTTCCTACTGACGAGCCGCTTGAATCGACTCCACCTAAGTTCCAACCACCCTCCCGAAAATTCTGCGTTACTTCCGGAATACCACTAAATGCAAGATTCATTTCTGTTCCGGATACTACAATACCGCCAATGCGGCCATCTATTAGTACCCGAAGTGAAAAGCCTTTATAATTAAACGTATTTGTAAACCCTACGGTTTCTTTGGGATTAAAATTGCCGATTAATTGTTGGTCCGCGGTTAAGACAGGTTTTCCATCTTTTGTTACCATACGACTACCCTTGTCATCTGTAGCCCATTTGAAAGCCAGTAAATCACCATAAGGCTTGCCCTCTTCTACGACAGGAGTAGCTGAACGACCAAATCCACCGCCGAGGTAAAATATCTTAACATCATCGCTCAATTCTATTACTTTATTACGGTTGAGTGCAAGATTTAGTTGTGTCTCCCAGCTAAAATCTTTGTTCCTGATAGGGAAGCCGTTTACGACGAATTCAAAACCTTTATTCTGGATATTACCCGCATTAATATACTTGCTTGAATACCCCGTAGCTACAGGTAAGGAGACCTGGAGTAGCTGATTAAAGGAATTGCTCTTATACCAGGTAGCCATAAATCCAATGCGATTCTCTAAAAATCTTGCTTCAACCCCGATTTCGGTGTTTCTAACAATTTCTGGTTTTAAATCCGGGAAAGGCAGTGTTCCCCCTCGTTGTAAAAATCCATTACCAGCACCCTGGCTATAATTGTAAACGGGGTTTAGTAGCCCGAATCTGCCTCCATTACCCACTTCTGCATAATTTGCGCTGACTTTTAAATATGATAAAAAGTCAGGCAACTTCCAAAGGTCTGATAACACCGCAGACACTCCAACAGAAGGATATGAGAAGGTGTAAGGACTTGGCAACCGGGAATCCCAGTCGTTGCGCAAGCTTGCGTCAAGAAAAATAGCATCTTTATATGCAAGATTTATCTGTCCGAAAAGAGATTGGGTTTGAACATGGGTAAAAGAATTATTGACCGACGGGCTCTTGGCAAAATTCATGCTGAATTTATTTGTAATATTTAATCCGTTTGCGGCCTCGTACGTCGCATCATACTTATTATCCTGGAAAATAGCACCCACACGGTAATTTATTTTCAAGTCTGGTGTGATGTTATTGACTCCTTCCAACCTGGCATCTAACCATTGGTCTGTGATAATAATGTTTTGTTTTTGATAATCCCCTCCTGATTTAGCCCAAAGAACAGTTCCTTGCGAAACCTGGTTTTCGTCATTGTCGAGGGTCTTATCGAGGTTAGCACTGCCCTGGATGCTCAGCCAGCTTGTTAGGTTAAATTTTGCGCTTAAGAACCCTATTACCCTGTCTCTATTTCCATTGATATGCGTGCGATCAATTACCCAGTAAGGATTTTGGTAAATAGAACTTAATGTTGAAGGAAACATGGGTGTTGGAGTAGGTATTCCCAGACTGTTCATGACCTCTGACTGCTTGGCGTCAGATGTCGGAACGTTTCTTGGGATCTGGTATATATCGATGACAGGCGCGTTCTCTTCCCCGGTACGCGGACGGTTTTTAATTACCTGGTTTATATAGGTAACTTTTGCATCCGTTGAAAACCGACTGCTGATCTGGTTTGTTACTCTCAAATTTACCGTATGGCGTCTCAGATCATTTGTAGGAATTATGCCTTCTATAAAGTTATAAGTATACGATAAATAAGTTTGCATTTTGTCACTCCCACCCGATACTCCGATCGAATTGGTAGTGCTTAAACCCGTCCTGAAAAAATCTTTGATGTTATCAGGCTGTGGTGAATAGCTGCGTTGTTGACCCAGGACATTTACATATGACCGTCCGTCCATTTTTGCTCCCCAGCTTTCACCCGATTTTAGAGTGTCTGTAAACACACCTCCATTGCCTTGACCATATTGGTCCTGAACTTTTGGCAAACCAATAGCTGTCTCGGAAGCTAAACCGAGGTTCAAAGTCACCGTTGTTCTATTCTTAATTCCCTTCTTTGTTGTTATTACGATTACTCCATTACCAGCCTGGCTTCCATATAGAGCGGCTGCAGAGGCACCACGCAGAACCGTAACGGATTCAATATCGTCAGGATTGATGTTTGATGCACCATCAGAACTTTGAATAGAGCCAAAATCGCTTCCTGCAGTTCCATTTGTAGTATTATCAACAGGAACACCGTCTACAACAATCAATGCATTGTTGGATCCCTGGAGGGAACGGTTTCCACGTAACACAATCCTTGCTCCGCTACCTGGCCCCCCGGAACCTTGCGTAATGAGTGCATTCGCAACTTTGCCCTGCAGCGAATTCAACACGTTATTGGGATCTCTGACTTCGGTAAGTTCAGAAGGTTTTACCGTTTGAGTTGCATACACAAGCGTTTTGGCCTGCCGCTGAATACCCAGGGCAGTTACAACCACTTCGGTAAGTTGTGTGGCGCCTTCAGTTAAATGAATTACTATATCATTCTGGTTTGCCGCCAGAACGTGTTCTGCACTTATAAAACCGACTGATGACACCTGTAAGGTAATTTTGCCCGCAGGTACGACGACGGAAAAAGATCCGTCTGCTCCTGTAGATGTACCGATTGTCTTGCCCTTCACAGAAATTGAGGCTCCGGCTACACCAATACTATCTTTAAGGGAAACTACTTTACCGGTTATCGTTCGGTCTTGTGCAAATAATAATGTTCCCAACAATAATGAGGGAATAATAAGCAAGCAGTTAATTCTTGACATGCGCAGTTGTTTTATTTTGTGACCTGGTTGTGGTTATTATTCCTCTAATTTGACATTATTTTTTCAATGCGCAAAAAATTGTTGTGCAAGCGTTTGCGTGATTTTTAAAAAACTGAAGTAAAAATATGAGGGCAGTCGCTCGGTTGAGCGGAAAGAGTTCCCATATTTCACGGTCGAAACGCTGAAAAAACGTGATTAGAGCTATTTAACAAAAAAGAATCTATAAGAGAAAATAATGCCACGTAGTATAAAATTGTCCTTGAATCAATTACTCCTGAATTATAAGCAACAGGTTTTATGATTGTTTCCGAATAAGTGGCAAAGTATCCGCGACGTAGATTATTTAATTGCACCTCATATTAAAATTTCTACTTCCGTTCATTGCCGACCGAAAATACTAACTAAAACTCATCACTGATTCCAAAAACCGGTTGTCTTAATTTCCATTTACCTCGCGTAAAATCAGGAATGTTTTGTACCTGGCCACCCGATGCAATTGATTTTTCGCTCAATGGAGTAATTGCATACCATGTAGCTAAATCGTATACATCCAACGGAAAAGGAGTTTCTCTTTTTATGCATTCAATAAAGGCGTTGTCCACAAAGAAATCCATCCCTCCGTGACCTGAATTCTGTGCATCTTTTTCAAAACGTTTCCACAATGGGTGATCATGTTCTTCCATATACTTCTTTGTATTCTCCCATTGGTCATTCAAACTTCTGTCTTCAAAATAAATCATACCCCTGTCCTGCTCACCCTCATGATGGTCCTGCCAGATGCCATTTGTTCCTTGCACACGGAAGCCAAGATTATAGGGACGTGGTGAGCAAGTATCCAGCGACAGAATTATTGTTTCTCCATTAGCCGTTTGAATTTGTGTGGTGACAATATCGCCCTGCTTGAATTTAATCTTTGCATTGGGATGATTAGCGCCTCCTTTCGGATGATTTACGATATACCGGTGCAAACCCCTGGTCTTGGTGGCTACCGAAGAAAGTTTGGTCAAACGATTACCTCTGTTAACATCAATCATTGTTCCTACAGGCCCCAGGCCATGAGTTGGGTAATTTTCCCCGTTACGATCGATATAATGCTGAGTTCTCCACTTGGCTTCACTGAACCCTTTTTCACCAAATTCAACACCACTATTATAAGGAGTGTTCCCATCATTAAATAAAACTCCGCGTAAGTCATGCTGGTACCCTCCCTGCAAATGAATGATCTCGCCGAACATTCCCTTCCTTACCATATTATGTACCGCCATGATATCACGCCGATAACAAACATTCTCCAAAACCATTAGAGGAATTTTCGTTTTTTCATGGGCATTTACAATGTCCCAGCAGTCCTGCAGTTTTATCGCACCACAGACTTCCATGCCAACGATCTTTCCGGCATTCATCGCATCTATGCCCTGGGGTATATGCCATTCCCACGGAGATGCAATAAATACAGCATCGATATCCGTTCTTTTTAATAAATTTTTGTAATCGTAAGGCCCATTGCCGTATTCAACAGGAGGTTTCTTGTCAAATTGTTTTACTAATTGTTGTGCCATTCCCATCATACGCTTATCCGGATCGGCCATCGCAACGACTTCTACATCACTTCGCTTAAGCATTTCGGATAAGTGCAGTTGTCCCCGCAAACCAACGGCGATCATTCCTATACGCACTGAATTCTTTTTTTCACTGGTTAACCCCTTGAGAGGAATATTAAACAGCGATAAGCCGATGCCTACCTTTGCGGTATCCTTTATAAATTCTCTTCTGTGCATATTTTTCATAATCACATAAATTAATTTTCAAACTTACACAATCAATACATGCGCAAACGTTTGTTGTAAATTATTCACTCAAATATCCGCACCTTCAATATATGAACATTATTGTAATGAGTTTCTATCTCAATTTTAAACCCAGCAATCGGTTCTATTTTTTTAAGCTTTAAGATATTCCATATCCAAAAAAATAAAAGCGATGTACAAAGATTTTGAGAACAGCGTGGCAATAATAACGGGAGCAGCTTCAGGACTGGGGCTGGCCATTGCAAAAAAATTATCTCAACTAAAAGTGAGGCTGGTATTATTTGATTCAAATAAAGCTTCGCTGTTAAGAATAAAACCTGAGTTTCAAGAGGAAGTTACATTATATACGGTTGATGTCACATTAGAAGACCAGGTGAAAAAGGCGATTGATGAAGCTGCAAATCAGTTTGGTTCTATTGACATTTTGATTAATAGTGCGGGGATCACCGGAAAAACGAATATTAAAAGCCATGAGGTTGAATACGCTGATCTGAAATCTGTGTTTGACGTTAATTTTATAGGTAGTTTTTTTACATCCAAGCATGTCCTGCCCTGGATGCTGAAAAATGGGTATGGCCGCATTTTACATATTGCGTCTATCGCGGGAAAAGAAGGTAACGCAGGAATGATAGCCTATTCGGCATCAAAGGCAGCAGTGATCGCAATGACGAAAGTGCAGGGAAAGGAATATGCAGAAACCAATATCACTGTTAATGCGTTAGCTCCCGCAGTAATAAAAACTCCTTTATTAGATACTATGCCAGGCGAACAGATAAAATATATGACCGACAAAATACCCATGAAACGTTGTGGGACATTAGAAGAAGCTGCAAACATGGCTGCATTTATCGTCTCGCGGGAAAACAGTTTTAGCACGGGATTTACATTTGATTTGTCCGGCGGGAGGGCCACTTATTAAATACACAGAAAATAAATTAATGTTATGCCAGAATTTATTGACACAAAAAATATAAGTACCGGAGTAGTAGGACTCGGGCTGATGGGTTGCAGTATCACCACCTGCCTTTTAATAGCGGGTCACCCGGTGGTAGCAGTTGCGCCTATACCAGATGACTTGAAACATGCAAAAAATCGTATCACAGAGCATCTTCGAAAATCGAAGGAGGAAGGTCTTGTCAGCAATTCGCCCGATTACTATCTGGCAAGGCTTACAATCACTGAAGATTACCATTCATTAAAAAATTGCAGCCTCGTTATTGAATGCACCATAGAAAATATCGATATCAAGAGATCGGTATATGACAAAATTGAACGTGTTATTGCAACGGATGCATTACTGACAAGCAATACATCTGCCATACCGATCAGCATGCTGCAAAAGCAAACAGGTCATCCGGAACGTTTCTTTGGATTACATTGGACAGAACCTTCCCACACAACCCGTTTTCTTGAAATAATATGTGGCGGTTTAAGCGATGTAAGCAAGGCGGAATATCTATATAACTTATCGCATCAATGGGGAAAAGAACCGATCCTGGTCCGGAAGGATATTCGCGGCTTCATCACTAACCGCCTTATGTACGCAATGTATAGGGAAGCATTTTATCTTGTTGAAAATGGGTACGCGTCTGTTGAGGATGTGGACAGATCCTGTCGTAATAATGCGGGCTATTTTATGACCCTGGTTGGCGTATTTCGATGGATGGATCTAACAGGAGTACCTGCCTACCATACGGTAATGAAAGATTTGTTTCCCACACTCAACAATGATACAGCGGTGCCCCGGCTGATTGATGATATAGTTCGGGAAGGTGGTAGGGGGATAGCGAATGCCCATGGGTTTTATGAATACACGGAAGAAGAAGCCCGGTTGTGGGAAGAAACCTTCAAAGAATTCACTTATGAAATAAGGAAACTGGCATTAAAATATCCGGCAGATGTCGTGAAAAAAAAACTAGAACACATGAATAAAATGAAAACATAAAGTGGATCATTAATAATCGTGCTTTCAATCAAAATGGATGAAACTATTAATCTGCATATTGACAATTATGGTTACCAATTCTAACTGGGAAGATGGCAGGGAAGCGAGTCAGTCACAGAAAATCGTTCCCTTAGTCGTAAGGAAATGTTCTGACTTTGATCTGACAGGAAAAGAAGATAATCATGAATGGAGTAAAACGGAGTGGAATTATCTGACAAAACTTGATGAGGGTGGCAAGATCTATACAACCAAATTTAAGATCTTATATTCTGCAAAAGGAGTCTATGTACTTTTTGATGGAGATGATGACAAGATCTCAACAGAATACGACCAGGATTTTGCCGACCTCTTTAAGGGCGATGTTTATGAAGTCTTTTTTCATACAGACCCAAACACACCTGTATATTTTGAGTATGAAATCAACCAGCTGAACAAGGAACTTGTTTTGTTAATGCCGAAGATTAATGGTTCTGCTTATGGCTGGATCCCGTGGCATTATGAAAAGGAAAGGGCTGTCAAAAAAATGGTAAACGTAATGGGGGGAAAAATGATTTCAAATGCTACAATTACATCCTGGAGTGCGGAGTTGTTTTTTCCTTACGGGCTGTTGACGCCCCTCGGGAATGTTCCTCCCAAAAGTGGCACTATTTGGAATGCCAATTTTTACCGGCTCGATTATGACAGTGGTAAAATGATTAAGTGGGCATGGGGCCCGGTTCAAAAATCTTTTCATGAATTGGATAAGTTCCGCCCTATTAAATTCGAATAATTGTTTTTAATTGCCAGGAACAATATTGGTAAATCAAAAGCTTTTTTAAAGCATATGCTGGGAACGGAATTAAATATCCAATCATGAAAAAAAGAATAGTCAGTATTGTCACTATAGCCTGTTTTCTCTTCTATTTGTTCAGCAACTGCAATTCAGGAGACGATACCCGTCTTCTTCCTACAGATTCTATAACCATTTCGAAGGGGCAAAATTCTTTTGCTAATAAGTGTAACAGTTGTCACAATTTTAATTACGATGGCATTGGTCCGCAATTGGCCGGGGTCACGTCAGAAAAATCCGTAGGCTGGCTCAAAAATTTTATCAGGGATCCAAAAAAAGTAATTGAATCCGGTGACACGACGGGCAAAAAGCTATTTGAGAAATATAAAACCTTGATGCCTTCATTCGCTTATTTGCCCGATGAAGAAATCAATGCGATCCTGGCATTCATTCACAGCAAAAAGAAACTTGAGAGACCCGTGATACAGGAGGATACCAACGACATAAAAAACCCGATACCTGACACGATCAAATCCTCTGACCTCGTCGTTGACCTGAACCTTGTAACACAAATTCCCCGCTCATCTGATGAACCACCTTTGACAAGGATAACCAAACTTGACTACCAGCCAAATACTGGTGACCTTTTCATTCTGGACCTTCGTGGGAAACTTTACAGATTGCAGAATGGTGAGCAAAAAGTTTACATGGACATGGTCAGTCTGAAACCTAAATTTATTAACCAGCCGGGATTGGCTACAGGTTTCGGCAGCTTTGCTTTCCATCCGGAATTTTCAAAAAATGGTCTTTTATATACAACGCATACAGAACCGCCTGCATCAGCGAAAGCTGATTTTTCCTATCCGGATTCTATTCCGGTTTTGCTACAATGGGTATTAACTGAATGGAAAACAGATCCGTTAGCCTTCCCTTTTTCTGGAACAGGCCGAGAAATTTTGCGCATTGATATGCCTACCGCTATTCACGGAATGCAGGAAATCACTTTCAACCGGTTGGCAAAGCCAGGTGATAAAGATTACGGCTTACTATATATAGGCATCGGTGATGGAGGCAGCGCCGAAATTGGACATGCCCTGGTATCACCAATACCAGATAAGATATGGGGTAGTATTATACGGATAGATCCCTCAGGCAACAATAGCAAGAACGGTAAATACGGGATTCCCGGGAGCAATCCTTTTTATAAAACTGAAAATGAAAGAAGCGTCCCTGAAATTTATGCGTGGGGATTTAGAAACCCTCACCGTATCAGCTGGAGTAAATCGGGCCAGTTGCTTGCTGTGAATATTGGTGAGCATAATATAGAAGCTTTGAACATAATTGAAGCGGGTCATTTTTATGGCTGGCCGATCAGGGAAGGAACTTTTCTTGAACGCTTCTTTTATAATACTGGTAAAATCTATCCTCTTCCCGGCAACGATTCAGTTTATCATGTTACATATCCAGTTGCTCAATTTGACCATGATGAGGGAGTGGCTATTTCCGGTGGGTTTGAATATCGGGGAACTGCTATACCGCAGCTTGCAGGAAAGTATCTCTTTGGAGACATCGCAGCGGGCAAGTTGTTTTATGTGAATATGAAAGATCTGCGGTTAGGAACCCAAGCTACTATCAAAAAATGGAAAATCTCTTTTAAGGGCGTGCCAACAACATTAGCCCAGCTTTGCGGAAAAGACCGTGTTGAAATGAGGTTCGGCATGGATAGCAAAGGAGAATTATATCTCCTAACCAAGGCCGATGGCAAGGTATACAAACTAGCATCCGCCACACTAAAGCGTTAAGGTTGTTTATTCACTGTTGTCCAGTGAAAAATTTTTTACAGGATGAATAAATAGAACTCAACAAGCATGAAGGATCCATCTGCAATTACAATGACAGAGTCATCTTCACTAACCACAAGGCAGCAGCTTTTAAGACTTCCTGTGTTGGTTGCGGCTTTGGGATATTTGGTGGACATGTATGACTTGTTTCTTTTTAGTATAGTAAGAGTTCCAAGTTTGAGATCATTGAATCTTTCAGGCGAGAGCATTTTGAAGAATGGGATCATGCTGCTAAACCTTCAAATGGCCGGCTTGCTTATCGGTGGCATAGTTTGGGGCATTATCGGCGATAAGAAAGGAAGGCTCTCCGTTTTGTTTGGTTCCATTTTAATTTATTCCATAGCAAATATTGCCAATGGATTTGCTGCCAACGTCAATCAATACGCAATATTAAGATTCGTTGCAGGTTTTGGTCTTGCGGGCGAGTTGGGGGCAGGCATAACATTGGTTACAGAAATTTTGCCAAAAAGAATTCGGGGCTATGGAACAACATTGGTGGCCACCATGGGCGTTCTGGGGGCACTACTTGCTTACGTGGTATCATACCTTTTTGACTGGAGAGCTTCATACATTATAGGAGGGTGTTTGGGGTTAATGCTGATGATTGCACGAATAAGAGTTTTTGAATCGGGCATCTTTTTGAAATTAAAAGAGGCAAATATTAAGCGCGGCGATGTGCGCATGTTGTTCAATACGAAAACCCGGTTCATCAAATACATGAGTAGTATTGTTATTGGCATGCCGATATGGTTTGTGACCGGAATTTTGATCACTTTCTCTCCTGAATTTGGACAGGCAATGGGTCTCGATCAGCCCGTTGATGCGGGTAAAGCAGTCCTCTTTACGTTTTCCGCCCAGGTGGCCGGAAACATTATTAGCGGTTCTTTCAGTCAATATCTTCAGAACAGGAAAAAAGTGATTCTCTTGTTTATGCTATTATCTTTTGTGTTTGTCTTGCTCTATTTACTTGCTCCATTTAAACATACAACGTTGTTCTATTTATTATGTGCCTGTCTTGGGTTTTGCAGTGGATACTGGACGTTATTCATCACCGTTGCAGCTGAACTTTTTGGCTCTAATCTCCGTGCCACGGTAGCGACTACCGTACCCAATTTTGTACGAGGAACCGTGATACCTTTAACTTCACTTTTTGCTCTATTGAGAAATTATGCGGGGGCAATTCATAGTGCTCTGATAGTCGGAGTTCTCACTTATGCTGTCGCACTAGTAGCTCTTGTTTACCTCGAAGAAACATTTAAGAAGGACTTGAATTATACCGAGACGGTTGGATGAGAAAAACTGATTTCATAGTAAGGTCAATGCAGCCGGGCGACATTGTGTACGCGATGAAATTATCCAATGCAGAAGGCTGGAACCAAACAGAAAATGATTGGAAACTCTTAATAGAAAGCCCCCAAAATGTCTGTCTGGTCGCTGAGTACAACAAAAAAATTATTGGGACAACAACTGCAATGAACTACGCAAATCAAATTGCCTGGATCGGGATGGTACTTGTGGCTAAAGAGTCCCGTGGACAAGGAGTCAGTAAATTACTTCTGACGAATATTTTAAAAAAATTGGAGTCTTTCGAATCAATTAAACTCGATGCTACTCCAGCAGGGAAACAGGTCTATCAAAAATTTGATTTTAAAGATGAATACCTCATTACCCGGGTTGTAACCGGATCAATGACGAATTTATCGTTCGAGGATGATACGACATTAGCGGAATCAATCCGGTTGAAGGACATTGAAGAGATCGTCGCTTTGGATGAACACGTTTTCGGGACAAACAGAAGGCAGCTCATTGAATCGTTGATAAACCGATATCCCCACAAAGCATGGTTGCTAAAACGAAATAATTCAATTGCCGGCTTTGCTTTGGGAAGAGACGGGAACAAATATCACCAGGTGGGGCCTGTCTGCGGCTCAACCATCAATGACGTTAAAATGCTAATTAGAAGAGCTCTGAAAGAACTTATTTACCAACCAGTCGTTATAGATGTGTTGTCTGAAAAAGAAGATTTAATTAGCTGGCTACACTCAATTGGCTTTACAATGCAGAGACATTTTGTAAGGATGTATAAAAAAGAAAATTTGTTTCCGGGAATCGTAAATAAACAATACCTGATCTGTGGACCCGAGTTCGGCTGAAAATCTCCTAGTGTTTGCGAATATACTCCTGGTATAAATTTTCCAGATCACTTCTTTCGATGTTACTGTCATGAATAACTAAACGGTATCTGAGTCTCAATCCATTTTTTGATAATGCCACGGGTGTTCTTCCGGGATAAACAACGTTTTGCATGCTTTCTTTTTTACGAAGGATCCATTCCTGTAAACGACCGGGATTGGTATTATCACAAAAAACAGCTATTCCAATTTTTCGGGAATCCTTTCCGTCAAATGATCCGCTAAAGTTCATCCAGGGGCCCGCGTGGACGGCCGTTTCCAGAGGAGTTAGTTCCGTATCTCCTGAAACAAATGAAATATCCTCGGGAAGTTTCAACCTTAAGCAAAATCCGCCGTAGCCCTTTTGATCGTCGGACCCGCCAATTTTCAGGTTATCTTTTAGTGCGAACAACTGAATGTCAAAATCTATTATCCGGTATTGACTGGTTGATTGATGCACGCTGATCTTTGTGTGCTCTTTAACGATGGGTGTCGATATACTATCGTTAAGTAGGGATTTCCATAGCATTTCAGACTGAAGGGTTATGCTTTTCTTTTTCTTTTGTACTGTCATCTTTAACGGTGCCCAGGAAATGTTTTCAGAAATCCATCCATCAGCAATTTGTTTGTTATTCCATATGATTTGATGCCATGCCCAAAAAATACCCCGATGATAAGGATGGTCTTTGGGCATATCCTCCGTTAAACTTTCTTCATTCAAGCTATAAAGCGGATGAATAAAACCGGCCCTTTCGTATTTACCATCAACTGATTTTGGTCGCACCTGGTAAAACAAAACCTTTTTGTGATTTTCCAATATTTCTATGCCCTCATCTGATTTTATTGTTGTAAAATGCTGGCCATGTACTATCGTAGTCAGAAGGGTGACACAGATAAGAGAAATAGACTTTGTTTGAAGTAATTTCAGCCACGCTGCAGAACATCCATAAAACTTCTGTTCAGGAGCGGCCATTTTTATTTCCCTTTTATGTGATGAGTATCTTGCGTCAGGATATATTTCGCAACCGTTCCTACAGGCGCGATCCATATTCCATTTGCAGGATCTTGTACATACTCAATTAACTGTTTCAGCATTTTGAGACGAGTAGTTTGAACTCCAGAATCACCCATCTCATGACCTGCGAGTATGAGCCATTGTCCGGTTCTCCTTACTTCTTCAATCAATGGCAAAATTTCATCAAAGTTCTTTCCATCCATTTCGATTCCGCTCACTTGTGCAAGATCACAGAAATCAGGGTTATTCATTGCTTCATCACGCCAGCCACGACCAACAATAAACATTTTCGCCACAAGCGGGACATAGCTTTTTGTGCTGGTGTCCCGTCCAATAAATTTCTGCCCGCATGGATAAGCAAAGACCTCAGATTCTACACCCAGTAATTCTTTAATTCTCTTATTACATTCGATTAATTCGTCGCGCATATCATCGAGGCTATAATTTTCCAATGCATTCTTTGCTGACCACGAAAAATTACCTGTACAGGGATGATTAATCGTATGATTCCCGATCTCATGACCATTGGCAACTACTTTTTTCCAGCCATCAAGACGGTCCTCCACGGTCGCTGGAACAACAAAGAAAGTTGCCTTTACTCCATATTTGTCAAGCAACGCTGTTCCTGAATCTACCTGGCTGGTACGCGCATCATCAAAGGTTATGCTTACCGCTGCGCGTTTACCATTCGGCCATTTGAATGTTGTAACTGTCCGTTGGGAGGATCCAAACTTACCAAATAATATAACAAGGACCAGTAAAAGAAAACGGTTCAATACTGTTTGCATTTTGATCATGATTTGCAGTTAATTGAATTAGTTCCCCAAAATAAAATTAATATCGAATGGCATTTGCTGCTCCGTCTAATCAACCGCTCCCAATCTTCGCAATGCAATGTACGCCATCAGTCCCGTGCTTAGTGTAAGAGCATTTTCATCAATATTAAAAGTTGGCGTGTGCAGGGATGACACAATTCCTTTTTCCTTATTCCCAATTCCTAAAAGATAAAGACATGAATCTGCTGCCTGTGAATACCAGGCAAAATCTTCCGCAGCCATCCAGATATCTGCATCCATCACATTTTCTGTTCCCAGATATTCCTTAGCAAAAGACTGTACCTGCATGGTTAGATTTTCTTCATTAATAAGGTAAGGATATCCGCGTACAATTTTACAATCACAGGTACCACCCATACTTTCTGCAATGTTTTCTGCAATTTTTTTAATTCGTTCATGCGCTTCGGTACGCCAGCTTTCGTCTAAGGTTCTAAAAGTTCCTTCGATATAAACTTCATCAGGAATTACATTAATAGCTCCATTGGCTATAAGTTTACCAAAAGATAAAACGGTTGGCAGTGTCGGATTGGTCATGCGGCTTACGATCTGTTGCAAAGCAACAAGTATGTGTGCAGTGATAATAACGGGATCAATGTTCACGTGCGGCTGTGCACCATGGCCTCCTTTTCCACGAACTGTAATAAAAATCTCATCCATAGATGCCATGAATTTTCCTTTACGAATGGCGATTTTTCCCGTATCAACCGTTGGCGAAACATGTTGTCCAATAACAGCGGAGGGTTGGGGTGTATTTAAAACTCCTTCTTTAATCATCAGGCTCGCGCCCCCCGGAAATTTTTCTTCTCCCGGCTGAAAGATCAGTTTAATGGTTCCTCCAAATTTATTTTTAAGCGATTGCAATATGCGGGCGGTCCCCAGCAGAGACGATGTATGCACATCATGGCCGCAGGCGTGCATTACACCCATATTCTGAGAAACGTAATCAACCCGGTTGATTTCTTTGATGGGCAGAGCATCCATATCAGCACGCAAAGCCATAACCTGGTCTGACGGTTTTTCTCCTTTTATCAAAGCCACTATTCCGGTACCCGCAACCGGTTCCCAGGAAATATTCATTTCATCCAAACGCGCTTTTACAAATGAAGATGTTTCATATTCTTGAAATGATAATTCGGGATGGGCATGCAAATGCCGGCGGATTTCAATTACGTGACCGTGTATTTCATTTGCCAGTTGCTTTATCTCCTGGATTAACACAAATTGATTTTTTTAATAGACCCATGGTTGTTGAAAAACATTAGTATTTCGATCTCAAGACGACAGCTTTCTTATCTTCTTCAAGGAACCGCCGTACAAATTCATCATCAGTAAATTCAGGATATTGCTTATAAATGCGATCAATCTCTTCGAGCTGTCCGTTGGAAAGTTCTTCTTTCGGGTTTAAACACCACCTGCCTTCCAATAACCCCTGCCTTCTTAACACTTCGTGTATACCGGGAATACAGCCATGGAATGAATTTCTTGCATCAAAAATTACTTCATTCATATCCGTAACTCCGATGCCCCTCGCTAACAGATTGTCTATCCCTTCACAATTATTGGCAATGCATTCTTTAATTGCAACCAAAAGTTCTGTTGCTTTTTTTGTCCATACCGCCCAGTGCCCTAAAAGGCCTCCGACAAATCTTTTTTCCACTGGCTTACCATTTACGTTAAAACGATAAGGAGTAACCAGGTCCGCAACTATGTTATCATCATTACCGGTATAGAGAGCAATTTGATCTCGTTTTTGTGAATTGCAAACTGCCCGTACTACATCAACTGTTTGATACCTGTTAAAAGCTGCCACTTTTATTGCGTGAACATTGGGTATTTCAACAAACTGTCTCCAGAAATTAAAGCTTAAAATTCGTCCGCCCACGGCCGGTTGCAGGTAAAATCCGAATACTGGAATTATCTCTGATACTTTGCGAACATGTCCGATAAGCGCGGTTTCTGAATAATCGCTAAGCCCACCCAGGCTTACAAGGCCAAGGTTGTAACCATACTTAACAGCCAATTCTGCTTCCCTTAAAGCATTGGGCGTAGGACCAACGATACCGGCAACTTTTATAAAAGGATGAGGTAACTCAGCTTTATCAATTTCTTCGGTGGCTAATCTCAAAACAGATTCCAAAAGATTTATTTCCGGCTTCCTGATTTCAAATTGTGTGGTATGAACACCCACCGCAACGCCACCGGCACCGGATGCAATGTAGTAACGGGTAAGCCTTCGCTGCCGCTCTTCATCGAGCGTGCGATTTTCATTTAAAACCAATGGATGAGCAGGAATGACGGTACCCCTATGAAGTAATTCCCTGGTTTCTGCATTTAATGGTATCTGCTCCATTGTCTAATTTAAAATTGACCTGTTCTTTCCTGGAAATGGGTGGGTTTATTAATGATCTTTCCACCTTCATTGATCCAGTCAACAATCAATTCCATCATTTTTTTGAGAGGCACTTTCGGGTAACCAAAGAGCCTGTATGATTCTGCGGCATTGCTTAATAATGCTGTATCCTGTTCATGATTCGTGAACTGCGGCGTTTCTCCTAAAAGCTTTCCAAACTCTTGTGCGAGCCATCTTATAGATATTGTCTCTGGCCCCGCGATGTTTAAAACCTTTGAAGGCACCGCACAATAACGAAATGCTCTTAGCGCCATCTCATTGGCGTCGCCCTGCCATATTACATTTACATGCCCCATGCTTAAATTCAATGCGCGCTTTTCTTTAACTGACCGGGCTACTTCAAGCAATACACCGTACGTTACGTCATTTGCATAATTAAGTCGATAGATAAGAATGGGCGTGTTGTTTTTCAAAGAATAATATTGAAACAGGCGCTCTCTTCCCAAACATGATTGCGCATATTCTCCTACAGGCTGCGGGGTTAATGTCTCATCAGCCCCTCCCATTAACACGGGTGTTAAAGGATAAACGTTACCAGTAGAAAAAACCACAATACGTGAATTTTTGAATTTCTGTGCAACACGACCGGGCAAGTAAGAATTCATCGCCCACGTAAAAGATTCTTTGCCTGTAGTTCCAAACTTCGTTCCGGCCAGGTACAGAACATTCTTAACATCTGGTAAAGCCTGCAACTGATCGTCTTCCAGTAAATCTGTGCAAATAGTTTCAATGCCGTCATTATTCAACTCTTCTTTCAAACCCGGTTCGGAAAAACGGGCAACACCTGTGATTTTTTTATTCACTCCTGCTTTGTCTACCGCCTGCCTGGCAAGTCTTGCAAGAGCCGGGCCCATCTTTCCACCTACACCGAGGATGAGAATATCACCTTTGAGTTCGGCGATTTCCGAAACCAGATCATCTGAGGGTTCTAATAATTTCTTGTAGGTCAATTCTATTTCTTTCATTATTGAAGAAGCTTTGTATTGGTAAGTGTAAGGAATACCCGATTCCAAAATTAATTTTAGTTACCTCATTTTCTGCTTTCGCAAACGTCGCCTTTGTTTATCTGGTCAATTTATTTTCTTGTTTCTATATCAATGTCTTTAAAACTGGTTATTATTTTAGAATTAACGGTAGTTCAAATCAGGCTGAAATTTTTTTTCAGATAAAATTATTTATAAAGAATGAATCAACAATGATTATAATTAAACCTAGGGTAATAACGATAACACACACATGTAAGCATCACTTATTTAAGTGACAAAGCATCTATCATCAAAGAAAGCTGCTCGAGGTTCTTTACACTGCCATCCATGATGCCAACGCAATCCGATTTGGCGTGTTTTTTTGATTTGAATCATCTTGTTTAATGATCATTATCATGAACAAACAATTTTTTACAGTTATAGTTTTACACGGAATTGTTTGTTGTGAAAATTAGAAATTGGATAATTATCCTTAGTTATATTATTTCCATATATCCGGCTAAAGCGCAGATTCACCACGGGGGATTCGGAAATTTTTTTATTGGTCCATTGTACAATTTAAGCTCATCTCTTCAAAAAGATTTGAACTCAGTTGAACTGATTGACGGGAATCTTCAGCTGAATACAATTACATGGAGTTACGGGGGTGCAGGTTATTCTATTCGACCGAAGGGTATTGTTATTGGCGGTAGCGGTTATACCTATAAGCTGACCTCTTATGGTAACAACGGAGAAGTAGTCCTTCACAATGGTTGTGGTTTTTTCAATGTCGGATATCGCATTCTGAATAAAAACAAATGGCTCGGATTTCCATATTGTGGAATGGGTGGATACGGAGCAAGTTTCAAAATTACTAACACTACTTCGGATAAAATATTCATTATAGGAAACGATACAATTACATCTCATAAGGCAGCAAAATATTCAACAGGTGGTTTAGCATTTGAGATAGGTTTTGGTTTAAAATATTTTGCGTTCAATTCGGAAAGGAAAAAGAATAATAAGAGCACGGGAGATAAAATCATGAACGACCTTAAAATATATCGTTGGACGGGAGTATGTGGACTGGCAGTCGTTTTGTTTTCATGGAGTCAGTTCTCATTATACAGGATAGATATTAATGATAAAAAAGAGCGACAATGACAAACTCGATTCCATTAAAAAAAATTCATTTTAAGTATTCATAAAAAATGTAAATACCATGGCAACAACAATTGAATACGACAAAAGACTTGCAAATATGCGAAAGGAGATTTGGCTACCAAGATGGGAGCGAATTTCCTTGCTAAGCATTCTTGGTTACGAAGCTGCAGGCTGCCTGGCAGGTGGCTTCCTTCTCTCAGCGGCACCTGATGGCAGATTCATGGACATGCCCGTTGATATGATGCATGGCGCCTTTCCGAATTTCCTGATACCGGGCATCATTCTTTTTGGATTGGGAATTCTCACCACCCTTGCTTTTATTTCAGTGCTTCGTAGAACCCATTCTGACTGGTTGATGGCCGGACTCGCGTTGGGCGGGTTGTTTATCTGGTTCTGGGTTGAAATTGCTATTCTGCGTGAACTCCATTGGCTGCATGCGATGTGGGGTATCCCGGTCTTTTTGGGTTGGGTCGTTGCTGTACCGTTGATTGCTTCGCGGCACAGCACAGTAGCAATGCGAAAACCTTTGCTCTTGTGCGGCATAATCTCATCGCTGTGGTATTTGTCCATGAATATTGTGGTGCCCTTCTTTTACGAAGGTTATAGTTCCGCAGCTCAAACAGTCAGCGAGTTGTCTGCTATAGGCGCTCCGACACGAATACTATGGACGTTGCTTGGCCTATTGTATCCCATGTTTTTTATGGCCTTTGGGTGGGGTGTAAGGCAATCGGCATCCGAAAACCGTCACTTGCGCATAGTGGGAAGTCTAATAATCATCTACTCCATCCTTACCTTATATTGGCCACCCATGCATATGCGCGAAGTCACAGCGGCAGGCGGGGGAACATTGAGCGATACCCTGCATATTTCCTGGGCAATGATGACACTTCTTTTCAACATTGTCCTGATGGGATTCGGAGCGGCCGCACTTGGAAAAGGGTTTCGCATTTACACTGTCGTCAGTTTTGCTGCGTTTATTGTATTTGGGATTTTGATTGCGATAGAGGCCCCCGGTGTCCAGCCAAATCTGCCAACTCCATGGATAGGATTTTGGGAACGAGCTAACATTAGCGTATTCCAGTTATGGGTTATAGTCTTTACTATTACACTCCTAAAGGAAATAAGAAAGCAAGGCTCAAATGAAGTAAAACCTTACATCGCAGTGCATAATCTTTCTCGCATGCTAAGTTCACAGGAGCCATAGGAAAAAGCAATTCTGGGCATGGCTATCAAATATGGATTCTTCCATTGCATACAATAATTGACCTATGTCTTTAATTATACCTAGGGATTTCTACGCGTTCTTTCACTGGGGTATCCTATTTATTACGACCCTTTTTTGCATCACAAACCCTTGCTCTTAAACAAATATTAAAAATGATAAACAGAGATGGATGAATGCATAAAAAAAAACTGAATGAAAGCATTTTTAAAAAAGTATCCTTTATCTGCCTATTTCATTTTGGCATTCTCGATTGCATGGGGTGGTATCCTGCTAATTAATTTCTATGGCAGGTTTAGTTTATTTCATGGTGAAAGCGTTTTATCAGAAGGTATCAGCGGACAACTAATGCTAATATGGTTGGTTATGATAGCTGCACCTGCCATTACAGGGTTGTTTCTTAAACGTATGGTCGATGACAAGGAAGGGTTGAAAAAGTTGCTGTCGCTTATGGTCAGGTGGAAAGTCAGTATTCAGTGGTATGCTGCAGCAGTTCTTATCTTTCCTGCTTTGCTTATCCTAATAATTTATTCGTTCGTTCTCGTTTCTGCAAATTACACTCCAGGTTTGATGTTCGCAACTGGCATTGGTGCAGGGCTGGTCGGAGGATTTTTAGAAGAAATTGGTTGGACAGGATTTGCGCTTCCGAAGCTTCAATTAAAATACACGCCCTTTACTACAGGCATTATTCTCGGCTTCATCCATGCAGTCTGGCATTTGCCGGGTGATTATCTGGGTGGAATTAGTTTTTACAACGAACTTTACCTGTTCCATTTTCTGCTATGGATACTTGCCCTGATTGCGTTTCGATTACTTGTCATTTGGATTTACAACCATAGCAAAAGTCTGTTGTTAGCACAATTAGCACATGCAAGTTTCACCGGATGCCAGCTTATTTTCGGCCCTCCTGCGGCAACAACATCAGAGTCGATTTTGTGGTATGGTATTTTCGCGGCCACTCTTTGTATTGTTGTAACCGTCATAATTTTTAAAGACGAAAGGTTGTTCTTCCAAAAATGACAAATTCGATTCAAGATGAATTTCCTTATTGATGGTAAGGAAAGGTCTTCGTAAGCTACTATCACGGTTTTTTTGCGTTGGCGGACCGTGTATAATCTCAAAACGCTAAGCCCGGCAAAATCATGCAAGATTGAAGTGAGCAAAGTCGAACGGAAACCTGGCGATGCGTGGCTCCATTTCTACACCGACTTTACACATTTTTGCGGAGTTCCGCAAAACAAAAAAACCGCGTTACCGCGGTTTCTTCATTTATTGAGGTCCCGACCAGATTCGAACTGGTGTAGGAGCTTTTGCAGAGCTCAGCCTAGCCACTCGGCCACAGGACCTTTTTAAATTATTCAAGCATTAAACGACTATTTGTTGCTCATCCTGTCCTCCTTAGGCGGCCACAGGACCTACGAATTTTGATTTCAGATTTAACCTGCCCGACTATTTCCTAAATAAAAAATTATTTTATAAGGTCAGGCGGGGATTCTAGATTTGTCCAAGGGACTTCTTTGGAGAATCTGAAAGCGTCAAAGATAGGTTTTTTGACCGTTATTTCTTAACGAAAAACATATGGCTCGTATTGCAGAATCTGAACTGATTATTAATGACCGCGGAGGTATTTATCACCTCAACCTTCTTCCCGAAGAATTAGCACACAACATCATCGTAGTCGGTGATCCCGACAGGGTAAAAATGGTCTCCAAATATTTTGACAATATTGAAGTGAATACGCGGCATAGGGAGTTTGTCACACATACCGGCACTGTAGGGAAAAAAAGAATCTCTGTTATCTCAACAGGTATCGGCACAGACAATATTGATATTGTTTTAAACGAGATCGATGCCCTCGTAAACATTAACCTGGACAGCCGGGAGATAAAACCGACACTTAGCTATGTCAACATTATCCGTATCGGCACTTCCGGTTCTTTGCAGGCCGATATTCCGGTCGATGGTCATGTAGCGGGTACTCATGGCCTGGGCATTGATAATTTGCTGAATTTTTACAGGCTTGATCAAAATGATGAAGAAAAGCATCTGTTGCATTCATTCGTCACGCACACGCAGTTGCACGGTCAAATGGTTGAGCCGTATGTGGCCAGTGCGAGCGGGTCCCTGATAAAACATTTTGTAAAGGATTTTTATCATGGCATCACCGTCACCTGTCCCGGTTTTTACGGACCACAGGGTCGAATATTAAGACTAGGCATCCGGAATCCTAATCTTATCAATAATCTTACGAGCTTTCGGTTCGGCCAGCACCGGATCGCTAATTTTGAAATGGAAACATCGGCTATTTACAGCCTTGGAAAATTGCTGGGCCATCATTGCCTTTCATTAAATGCGGTTGTTGCCAATCGAATTAAACAGGAATTTTCTCAAGATCATTTTGCTGCCGTTGATAATCTTATAAAGAAAGTATTGAAAATTATTAGTGACGACCTGTAGAGGGCAAAATCTTGATGTTTATCAACCCAACAAACCATGTGTATTTATAATTTTGAGTAAATTGAATTTTAAAATTGACACCCCACCAACAATTAACAACTGGCCACTAGCTAACAATGAAAATACAATTTCATAAATACCAGGGCACCGGTAACGATTTCGTGATCCTCGACAACAGGAAGGGCCAATATCCGGGTTTGACTGCTTCCCATATACGTCATATCTGCGACAGGCGCTTTGGAATTGGCGGCGATGGACTAATGCTCCTCAATGAGAAGAACGGCTTTGACTTTGAGATGAAATATTTCAATGCGGATGGCCGCGAAGGTAGTATGTGCGGTAACGGAGGTCGTTGCCTTATTAAATTTGCCTATGAACTGGGCATTCATAGAAATGAGTATCATTTCACCGCGGCGGATGGTTTACATGAGGCAGAGATAGATACGGATGGAACTGTTTCATTAAAAATGCAGGATGTTAACCAGGTTTCAAAATTTCATGGTGACTATCTCCTGAACACAGGATCGCCTCACTATGTAAAAATAGTAAGCGATGTCATGAATACTGATGTGTTTAAAAAAGGCCGGGAAATTCGATACAGCAAGGATTTCGAAAAAGAAGGCATCAATGTAAATTTTGTCGAGCAATTACCTGATGAGGACAAAATACTGGTAAGAACTTATGAACGCGGCGTGGAAGATGAGACTTTCTCCTGCGGCACCGGGGTTACGGCAGCCGCGATCATTTGTTATCATAATGAAAATGGTTTTAATGACGTCCAGGTAAAAACATTAGGTGGTACTCTTACCGTTGAATTTGAGCGCCTTAACGACACCCATTACAATAACGTCTGGCTTTCTGGGCCGGCGGAAAAAGTTTTTGAGGGCGATATTGAACTTTGATGTATTAACCAGTATGTACCAAGAAGAAATCATCAAAGCAAGCAAGAAAATCTTTAGCGACTTTAGCGATACCTGCTTACAGATCTCCGACAAGGAATTTTTTTTTCAGCCCGCAGAAAAATGGTCGATCGCACAAAATGTCGATCATATTACAAGATCTGTTAAAACCACAAGACTGGCATATGCGCTTCCCAAAATAGTAATCAGGACTTTATTTGGAAAAGCAAATCGCCCTTCAAGAACTTATGAAGAGCTCGTATCAAAATATAAGTTGAAGCTGGAACAAGGCGGAAAGGCTTCGGGACGGTACCTTCCAAAAACCAATCTCTCAAAAAAATTATTCTTTATACAAAAATGGCAAAAGGAGAACGAAAAATATCTCGAGGCAATAGAGTTGAAATGGAATGACGACCTACTCGATCACTACATCGCTCCTCATCCCCTGCTTGGAAAGCTGACGTTGCGGGAACTTTGCTATTTCACCATTTATCACACGGAACATCATCTCAATATCATTAAAGCAAGGCTTACTGAACAATTTAATTAATGGAAAATCAAACTCCCTCTCCCGGAAGTTTTAATATTCGCGTATATGGCGTTTTGATCAATGCACAAAAACAGGTGCTGGTTAGCGATGAATACATTCGGGGTAGCTATTTCACAAAATTCCCCGGGGGTGGGTTGGAACTTGGTGAAGGAACAAGAGATTGCCTTAAAAGGGAGTTCAAGGAAGAAATGGATCTTGAAGTTGAAGTCGATCAACATCTCTATACTACAGATTATTACCAGGTATCTGCTTTTAATCCTACGCACCAGATCATTTCGATTTACTATTTGGTAAAAGCTCTGGAGGAGATTAAAGTTCCTTTACGAACAAAAGAATTTGATTTTGACGAGCAGCAAATGGAAGTGTACCACAAGACAAGAATGACAGAAACCTTCCGGTTCATTGACTGGAATATTTTTTCGGAAGAAAAAGTTACCCTACCTATTGATAAGATTGTGGCCTCGCTCGTGAAGGAAAAATTCAAGCTCCAAAACCCAAGAACCAAATAAATTCCAATTGGTCAAATTCAAATGCCTTTGCACATTTCATTTTTTGCCTTCAGATTTTAATTTATTTGAGATTTGATATTTGGCATTTAGCCCGCTGTGGGAATATTCATAAACGCGTCCTGGTCCTGGCCCATAGCTGACCGTTTCATTTTCATGGTCAGGTCATGTCCCAAATATTTTTCAATTCTGTGCTCTGCGACGTAAATAAGCGGAGTAAGAATGATTGCCATGGAAGCCTTGTAAATATAATTTACTACACCAATCGCCAATATTTGCTGCCAGGTAAATGTTCCCGAAAAAGCAATAAACAAAACAATATAACTATCCACAATTTGCGAAACCAACGTTGAACCGGTTGCTCTTAGCCAAATTCTCTTTTCACCAGTTACTTTTTTTATCCGGTGGAATACATAAACATCAACCAGCTGGCTCACTAAAAAAGCAACGAGGCTTCCAACAATGATCTTCATGCCCTGTCCAAAAATTCCACTAAACGCATTCTGCATGTTGGGAATATTGCTTTTCTCCACCTGGCTGGTGACCCAAAAATCTGCGGGAGGAACGCTGATAGCAGCATAAAACATCAAGAAAGCATAAGAGATCAAAATAATCGCTGTGAATGAAATCCTTCGAACAGCCTTCGGTCCATAGAATTCGTTGACAATGTCAGTCATCACAAATTCAAGTGGCCAAAGCAGAACACCACAGGTGAGACTGATGGAAAGGCCACTTTGGCCAAACAGCGTAAAGTTGGAGGGGTGAAAGCCAAACAATTTTTCCACAGAAAAGATCTTCGTCCCGATTGATTCTGCTATTAAAGCATTGCAGCAAAAAAAAGCCGTCATTCCCAGGAACAACTTCGTCGGTTTATCCTTCAGAATATTTTGTATCATGAATGGCCATTGATGTAAAGAATATAAAACGCATCGATCACTAAAAATAAAACATTGGCCACAATAAGCCATGAAGGAACAGTAATTAAAGATTTCCTCGAAAATATCCCAAAAACGAGGTATGAGAAATTTGCGAGCGGGTTTAGAATAAATCCCATCACATACCCGATGATCAAAATGGTGGACGTAAGTTGTTCGTCACTGATCCATTTGGTTAGTTGCAATGAAAAAGCGAGAAGGAAAAAAAGGTTACAGATAAAAGCGATCCGTGAGAGTTTTAACAGCCAGCGCATGTAGTTAAGATAAAAGATAATAGATAAAAATTGTAGGCGTCACGATCTTAAAATCGGGTCGGGACTTAGTTTTAAATTCCGACGATGAACTCTCTGTCACCCCGGGCTCCATCCGGGGTCTATTGATACTTTATAACTTAGATACCGGATCAAGCATGACGTTAAGAGGTCATTTGTAATTATAGACTACTAAAATCATCGCCATTTTCTGACTCCCGGCAAAATAGCATTATTTTGCTGCCTAATTTATTCAACTATCTAATTTATTCAACTATTTTATGAATAGCGGCTTGTTTAAAAAATTGCTTCCGCATGTCGTCGCAATCGTTGTTTTTTTAATTGTAACGGCAATTTTTTGTAAACCTTCGCTCGAAGGCAATGTATTGAACCAAACAGATGTCACTGGGTGGAAAGGTTCAGCGCAAAACGTGTTTGATTACAAGGCGACACATGGCCATTATCCTCTGTGGAATCCAAACGTATTTAGCGGAATGCCCAATTACCAAATTTATTTACATGGGAAAAGTGTACTACCAAATTTTCCAGCAATTATCAGCCTTGGTTTACCAAAACCAATGAACTTTTTCTTTACAGCTTGCATTTGTTTTTACATTCTTTGTGTGGCATTTGGATTAAACCCGGTCGTAAGCATATTCGGAAGCCTTGCTTATGCGTTTGCAACTTACAATGCAGTGATCATTGGCGTTGGCCACGAATCAAAAATGTGGGCCATTTCTTTCATGCCTCTACTTTTGGCCGGAATGATATTTACTTTTAGTAAGAAATACTGGCTTGGCCTTGCTATTAGTACGCTGGGCGCCTATCTCGAAATAGCAGTCAACCATCCGCAGATTAATTTCTATTTCTTACTGATTGCTGCTGCCGTGACTTTAGCATACCTGGTTGATTGGATTCGGAAAAGGGAGTGGAAACATTTAATCATAAGTGGATCGATCGTGATTGTTTCTGCATTGATCGGAGTGGCTGGTTCAGCGGTGACATTTATGACTTCATATGAATATTCAAAGGCCACGATGCGCGGCGGCAAGTCAGTATCTGTGGAAGGGGAGCAAGTAAAATCTTCTAAAAGTACTGGTCTTGACACTTCGTATGCGTTTCAATATAGCCTTGGAAAAGCCGAAACTGCTGTAATGCTCATGCCTGACGCTTTTGGCGCCACCAGTGCAAAGCCACTTGGCGACAAGTCTCACGTCATTGAGAAACTAACTGATAAAGGCGTACCTGAAAACCAGGCTGCACAGGTAGCTAATGGTCTCCCAGCCTATTGGGGTGGAATTGATGGAGTAGGCACTTCAGGTCCTCCTTACATAGGCGCTATTATTTGCATAATCGCGCTGATTGGGTTTGTAATTGTTCAAACACCTCTGCGGTGGGGACTACTGGCCGTTACCATCTTAGCGATCTTAATGTCGTGGGGAAAATATTTGCCGGGCTTCAATAATTTTCTGTTTGAACATCTGCCCATGTATAACAAGTTCAGAGCACCGTCAATGACACTTGTAATACCTGGATTGACGCTTCCGTTAATGGCAGTTTTGACTCTTCAATACATATTATTTGGCAACAAAAGCAAGGAATTGCTCAAAGCGGATTTTAAAAAGATATTATATGCTGTAGGAGGATTGATCGGACTGTTGATATTGATTTACGTGATGATGGATTACAGCTCTTGGATTGATCGTAGTGTGTTAATGCAATATACAGACCCAAAAACTGGTGATAATGGCTTTGCCAGAGCAATCGTTGCCGGAATGAAAGCAGATCGCAAAGGCATGTTTGGGGGGCAACTACTTAGAACAATTGGATTTGCAGCCCTTGTGCTGGGGTGTCTATATCTCTACAGGCGAAATGTTATTAAACCTATGGTGATAGCAGTGGCTCTTGCGGCAATAACCATAATTGATTTGTTAGTGGTCGACCAAGATTATCTTAATGCAGACAATTATATCTCGCCAGACGAGCTTACGTCTCAAAATTTTGTGCCCAATAGTGTGGATCAACAGATCTCGCAGGATAGAAATCCCGATTACCGCGTTTTCAACAATGCACCAGGCTGGACTTCCGAATCGCGGACATCATATTTCCACAAATCAATCGGAGGTTATCATCCCGCCAAACTCAGCATTTATCAGGATTTGATAGATAAATATTTTTCTCAAGGAGTGGATCAAAACATCCTCAATATGCTGAACGTTAGGTACATTATTTATACGGATCAAAAAACTAACGTACCGCAGCTGGCGCCTAATCCATATGCAAACGGGTCTTGCTGGCTGGTAAAGAGCGTTAAACTTGTCCAGGGGCCTGTACAAGAACTGCAAGATATCGGTACAACACATCTTAAGGATACGGCTATTGTTCAGCAGTCATTCAGTAGCCAAGTTGTTCAACCACAGTGGGACTCTTTAGCAACAATCAAACTTGCCAAGTTTGACAACGACACCATGCGATACAGTTTCAACAGTTCAAAACCACAGTTTGCAATTTTCAGCGAGGTGTACTATCCGTTTGGCTGGAATGCATACATCGATGGAAAGAAAACGGCGTATTGCAAAGCAGACTATGTTCTTCGTGGCCTCTCGATTCCGGCCGGTCAACATTCAATTGAATTCATTTTTGAACCTTCAACTTTTAAAAGGTCCGTCAATATTGCGTATATAGCATCCTTCCTGATTTTGATCTTCTTTGTAGGAGGAATAGTTATGCAATTGAGAAGGGATAAAGTAAAGACAACTGTATCCAGCTAGTTATCAGCCAGTCGACATTGAAAAAAATTCTTGTAATAGCTCCCTATCAATACCTGCCTTATTTTTCAGGCGGGCAAAAATTGGTTGCACAGTTTCTAGATCATCTTGGTAGAGCAACTGACTTAACTGTCATAAGTGTCTCTGACAATGATGCCTCAATAATAAAACCCTATAAACATCTTGCCTGGCTAAAAAAGAAATCATTTTCGAGATATTTCGACGTAAGCCTTACTTCAAAAATCACCGGGCTGATAAACAAAGAAAAATTCGATGCTATCATCTGGGAACACCCTTATTATGCCTGGCTGGCTGGCACGATAAAAAGAAGAACAGGAATAAAAACAATACTCCATATACACAATATCGAATACCAGCGTTTTCGATCGATGGGAAAATGGTGGTGGCCTATCTTAAAGATCTATGAACAAAGGGCTTTCCACATCGCTGATGAAATTCTTTTTATATCGCCTGATGATAAAAAGTTTGCCATTGAAAAATGGGGTATCAAAGAAGAAAAATGTGTTGAAATTGCGTTCGGCGTAGAGATCAGCAAATACCCGGATGACAGGGATAGTTCAAAAAAAGCTGTACAAACGATCCACCAGATCTCCGCTAATGAAAGAATTTTGCTATTCAACGGATTGCTTGATTATAAACCTAATCTCGATGCCTTATTTGCGATCTTAAAAGAGATCAATCCCATTATGCTTAACTATCCGGATTTTAAATATAAGATCATTATTTGCGGCAAGCGACTTCCTGCAGGATTAAACGAGCTCCGGGAATATGCGGATAAAAATATTATTTATGCAGGGTTCGTTCCCGATATTGAAATGTATTTTAAAGCGGCTGATCTTTTTTTGAATCCTGTGCAAAGTGGCGGTGGGATTAAAACAAAAATGGTAGAAGCCATTGCCTTTGGTACAACTGTTATCTCCACTGAAACCGGCGCCATAGGGATACGCAGAGAAATTTGCGGAAAAAAATTAATAGTGATCCAGGACAACGCCTGGAATGATTTCGCCCTGGCGATCATTAAGAATGTTGATAATGCCGGGATGACTCCTGCCGTTTATTATGAACATTATTATTGGGGAAGTATTGTGAGGAAGATTTTATAATTTTTGATGAAATAACACAACAAATGGTAATCGGAAACGGAATGGTAGCAAAAGGATTTGAATTGTATAAGGCAGATGACCGTTTCCTCATATTTGCCTCAGGGGTTTCAAACTCCAAAAATATTAACCCCGATGCCTACGAACGGGAATTAACTCTTTTGCAAAGATCGATGAAAGAAAACCCTGAAAAAATATTGGTTTATTTCAGCACCTGCAGCATTTATGATCCGGGGGAAGAAAATTCAAAATATATTCTTCACAAAAAGCAAATAGAGCACCTCATCCAAAAGCATCAAAAACAATTTTATATTTTCAGGGTGTCGAACCTTGTGGGGCAATCCGGAAATCGCAACACGATATTAAATTTCTATGTCTACCATATCTTAAATGGGATCAATTTCGATCTCTGGGCCAATGCAACGAGGAATTTAATTGACATCGATGATATGTACAAAATTGCCGATTATATTTTGAAAAAAGGAGTTGCTCAAAACCAGGTCATTAATATTGCAAATACTGAAAATTATACTACCCAGGACATAATAACTGCCATAGAGAATTTGTGGAACACAAGAGCCAACTATATTCCTATTCCGAAAGGACATCCTTTTACTATCGACCTGTCGACGATCAGCCCCATCATGAGTGAACTGGGTATCCGTTTCGGAAAGAATTATTTACCTAATTTGCTCAGGAAATACTATTATCATCAATGACCTATAAGGCTGCAGTACGTAAGAGAAATATCGAGCTGGTGATAATGTTTCCGTTCGTGGTATTCGGCAAACTTGCAGGAACACTCTTTCCACTAAAACCCCAACGAAATATTTTCTTATTCTTTCCCTCCTCAGATCTCGGCGGTTCTATTAAAGTCAATGCAGATATCACGGAATGTATCAAGGATAAAGAGCCTGTGATCATTTTTTCAAAAAAACCAAAAAACAACCAATTCAGGAATCTTTTTGAAATAGAGGGTGTCCGGATTATCGACCTGCACAAGTACATTGACTATAAGATCTATCATTTTGTAAATTTTTTTTTTAGAGGAGTGCTGGCTGCCTGGATCAATAAGTCAGAGCGGCCGGTAATATTCGGTGGTGAAAGTCTTTTCTTTTATAAAATGCTTCCCCATGTTAAGAAGAGTGCCAAAAAGATCGAACTCTGCCATCTCAACACCTGGATCAACTATTCGCTCGCCTTTGCAAAATATATTGATCTCCGGATCTTCAGTACGCCGAAAATAAAGAGGGATGTGGAAGACATTTATAATCGCAACCATCTGCCACGATCGTATTTCGATAAGTTGGTGTTTATTGACAACAAAGTTGACATCCCTCCATTAAAAGAATCGGAAAATGACATTTTACAAGTACTGTATGTCGGTCGTGGTGCTCCACAAAAAAGAGTTCACCTCATCGCCGAAATTGCCAGGCAAATGCACCAGGCGGGGGAGCGCATTCAATTTTCTTTTGTTGGTGATGTCGAAAACCTAATTCCAGCCGATGTAAGGAAATATGTCGCACTTTACGGCAACGTAGGAAATGTAAAAGAATTACATGAGATCTATATGAATTCAGACGTCTTGATCCTGACATCTGCATACGAAGGTTTGCCGATCGTTATTATGGACATGATGGCGAGAGGGAAAATTGTGATCTCTACAGCAGTGGATGGGATCCCGGATTACATTACGCACATGGAAAATGGATTGTTAATAACAGAAAAAGAGGAAACAAAAATAATTCAACAAGGAGCAGAATTCCTGAAGTTGCTAATAACGAACCCCGAATTAAAAAGTGAAATTGGACGAAAAAGTTACCATTATGCGTTAAAACATTTCAGCGGGGAAACTTTTTGCCAAACATATCGAAAAATTCTTACGTGACCCTTGGTCTGTTTTTGATGTAAGACAGTATCATAAAAAATTTTGACATCACCCCCACCCTCAGCAAAGAAGCCGGTATCTTACTTTCGCTCTTCAGGATAGCCAGTACTTCATCAGGCCATTTTTCACCTACATAAGATAATAACAAATCTTTATCCCTTATGTTCATGTTTCGAAACAATCTCCACCATGCATCATACACCCATATGTTTCGTAGCGGCCTCGTGCCATATTCTTTTAACAATAGCCATCCCTCTGGCAATTCTACGGCAGGATTATTAATGGATCGCTGGGTTACTTGCGTTTCGTTGAGTCCAATATTTATCAACGGCATATCTATATACCTATAATCCATAGTTTGTCTGAGCACTCTCATATAAAATTCAATGTCTACTCTCCATTTTAGTCTTTCATCGTAGGCTTCGGAAACATTTTTATGAATAAGAGTAACGCTAGGGGGTCCAATGACATTTTTTGCAAACAGAACACCCGGCTCGTTTACCATTATGTCCCTGAATTCCGATAGCCGATGGAGTTTCCGGGCAGAGGAAGCTTCAGATACAGTATAATAAGCCGAAAAAATAAATGGATGGTCATCGTGCGTAAACTTTACGAAACTGGCGAGGCTATCCGATGAAGAGAACCAATCGTCATCATGCATTAGTTTTATCCATTGCCCCTTTGCTTTAGATATCGCACGATTCCAGTTCGCCGGTGTGCCAAGGGCTTTCTCGTTTTGAAAATATTTAATTGGAAGTTGGCCCTCATATTTCTTTAGAAGGTCTTTTACCGAATCATCGTCACTGTCATCCGTAATGATCACTTCAAAATCTTTAAAGGTTTGGAGGGTGATGCTTTCAAGTAGTCTTTCCAGATAAGCGACTCTTTTGTATGTTGGAATGCAAATGGAAACGAATGGATTCATTTTGCCCTCTTAAATAATTTATGGAAATTCTCAATCCCGGCCGGTTCATAAAGCAGGAACCTGGCGATCGCATAATACAACGCCGGCTTGTAATACAATTTTTGCGTTCCTATCCACCGCCATTTATTCTTCCAGGAGATCCTGTATTTTTTAAGGAAGTCCAGCCACGTTTTGCTAATTTTCTCTTCAATGGAGTCAGAATAGTCAGCAAGCTTTGTAGCAGGAAGCATTTTTCCCATGCCAATATGATAATCAATCGCCGTCTTTACCCAGTTGTCTCCAAAATCGCCACCCGTTGTTATATGAATCATATTGACACTATAACTAACCGCAATCCTGCATATCCTTGATGCCCTTAGGCTAAAATCAATATCATAAAAGTGAAACCCCTTTAAATGCCCTTCATTGAACTTTGACTGCTGCCACACTTCTTTACGACTACAAATAAAAACTCCATCCAGGCAAACTACTTCTTCTAAATTATTTTCTTTGTTTGGTTGTAAATAAATCGATTCTTCCCTGTCAATGTACCGATGCAGAATGTTTGCGCAATCAAAATCCTTATTCCCTGAATACCATCCTGAAAAACATTTCGATTTATATTTACTCCCCGCCACTCCTACTACGCCAATCGCCGGGTTTTTGGAAAAAATGTCTTCGAGAACGTGACCCCAGTTCAATGTTTGAAAAAGAATGTCTTCATGAACAAAACATAAGTATGAAAACTTCGCACGGGAAGCTAAAGCGTTATATACTTCACAGATCCCCTTCTTTTCAAGGTTGTCAAAGAATAATATCTCATGCTCAACTCCAATTGTTTGTCCAATGTTCGCTTTTACCTGGCTTAATAAAGAATTATCGGCAGAGCATATTAAAACTGAGATCATCAACTATAATTAAAAGATACCTTTATTTTTGGCTAAAATTAATGAAATGCCGACTTCGGATAATTTTTTGGTGAATGTATTCAATGGATCAATGGCTCGGATAATTAAGGCTTTTCACAATCCATACCGTAAAGTAAATATCGGGCCGGTATTTCTCAAATATTTAAAACACATTCCTCCCGGGAAATTGTATTCTCACAAACTTTTCGGGCATGAGACCTGGTTCGTAAGCGGGCAAGAGTATCTGCATGGGATAAAAGAAATATTTATTGACGAAATATACAAGCAACCATTGTCCCCAAACGCTTTCATAATTGATTGTGGGGCCAATATCGGGCTCAGCGTGATATATCTGAAGAAGATTTGCCCCACTGCAACAATCACTGCGTTTGAGCCAGACCCAAATAATTTTGAGCTACTCAAAAAAAATATTGCTTCCCATGATCTGCAAAACATTGTATTGAAAAACGAGGCGGTCTGGAAAGAAAATGAGATGCTCAGATTTGAGTCAGAAGGAACCATGAGCAGTAAGATCGTTTTTGACAGGGAGGGAGGTGGTTCAAAGCTAACGAAGGCAATACGACTGAAGGATTATCTGAATCAAAAAATCGATTTCTTAAAGATCGACATCGAGGGAGCTGAGTACGAGGTATTATGTGATATAAGCGACAATCTAAGTTTTGTGGAGAACTTGTTTGTCGAATATCATGGAATGTTTGGACAAGTTAATGAGTTGAGCAAGTTATTTGATCTTTTTTCAAAAAGTGGGTTCAGGTATTATATCAAAGAAGCCACGCCGGTGTATGAAACACCCTTTTTAAGGGACAGGAAAAATTCGGTTCTTTACGATATACAATTGAACATATTTTGCTTTCGCGATCAACAGACTTAAACTGATTATACGATGAATGAACTGGAAAATTTCTTTTTTAACCAGCATCACAGGTTAATTCATAAATGGAATCACTATTTTGAGATCTATGAGAGACATCTGAAACATTTAAAAGACACCAAAATAAATTTACTCGAAATCGGCATCTCTCATGGCGGCTCTCTCCAGATGTGGGATCACTATTTTAATGGAAATGCGATGATCTATGCCGTGGATATTAATCCCGAATGTAAAAAATTTGAATCAGGAAATACCAGCATATTCATAGGTTCCCAGGAGGATAAAAACTTTCTCCACGGTCTCAGATCCTTGGTCCCACCCGTTGACGTCCTGATCGACGATGGTGGTCATACAATGAAACAACAGATCACAACCTTCGAAGCATTATTTGATCACGTAAAAGATAACGGGATTTATATCTGCGAAGACACACATACGTCCTATTGGAAACATTTTGGAGGGGGATATAAAAAGAAACGTTCATTTATCGAGTATAGCAAAAACTTTATTGACTCGATCCATGCCTGGCACAGGAAAAATGCCAAGCCAGATCACCTGACAGAAACTATACATTCCATCCATTACTACGATAGCGTTGTAGTGATAGAGAAAAGAAAAATGTCAGCGCCATTTGATGTAAAATCCGGTGAGGCTTCTATTGCGGACAAATATGCCGACGCATTGCTCGTGGGCCAAAATAATCTGTAATGAGAAAGTTATCTAAAGACCATTCCTTATGTATTGCAGAAACAACTCCATCCCTTTTCTTTTTCTGTCATCGAATTTATAGCTGAGATGAAGTGAATAGTATTTCTTCAGGTCGTACAGCTCAAATTGCAGGCTTGTTACAATTTCATCAATATGACTCAGTCCAATGGCATTTGCTTCATCAAATTTCTGAATGAAGGACGTGGGCAAAGGTTCTTTGCTGATCCAAGCTGCAAAGACAAATGGCATACCCGTAATGGATCTCCATTCAGAGGCAAGATCATAAATAAAAGTTGAAATCTTGCGTTGTTCAAATGCCCTGTCACCTATAACCAATCCTGCTACTGTTCCCTGGATCTTTTTGCGATAACTATCATCTGTTGCCTGGACCATTTCCGGATGAATATTCCAGAACTCTTTCATGAGCCATTTTAACAAAGCCACTGAAGACCGGCTTTGATAGTCCAGGTAAACTCTTTCGATCTGATTCACCGGCACTTCGCTGAATAAACAAACTGAAGCGACTTCTGTTTCGGTCGCAATACAATAATCTCCGCAAATAAAATATTTCTCCAATTGTGGTATGATCGCAATAGGGATCAGTCCTACATCAATTTCATCATCGATCAGTAATTCAGCCAGCCTGGCGGGGTTCTCCTCTACCAGCTGAATCTCGTTTGCAATCGGCGGTAGTTTCAGGCCATAGAGTAACGGACGCGTATTGAGATAACTGACGATGCCAACTTTTATCTTCTTACTCAATTAAGTTATTTTTGCGGCAGCAAAGGTAATGGACTGAGCACTTATTTAAAATGAAACCATGGAACTAATTCCTCTTACGGCTATTTCGCCTGTTGACGGACGTTATCGAAAACATGTCCAGCATCTTGATGAATATTTTTCAGAGTATGCCCTGATCAAATACAGGGTCCTTGTCGAAATCGAATATTTCTTTTTCCTGCAAGATAAAAAGTTCTTTAAGCTGTCACACAAAGCCATGAAACACCTGAAAAAACTACAGGAAGATTTTGGGCTTGAAGACGCGCAGGAAATAAAGCAAATCGAATACACGACTAACCACGATGTAAAGGCCATTGAATATTTTTTGAAGAGTGAGCTGGAAAAATCCGGTGGCGCCCAGGTAAAGGAGTGGATACATTTTGGCCTTACCTCGCAGGACATTAATAATACAGCTATCCCGCTATTATGGAAACATGCCATTGAATATGAATACCTGCCCTCGCTCCTTAATTTAAACGCGCAACTGAAATTACTGGCGAAGGAATGGAAGGATATTCCCATGCTCGCTCATACCCACGGGCAACCTGCAAGTCCTACAAAAATGGGTAAAGAGATCATGGTCTTTGCCGAGAGAATAGAAAACCAGATAGAACAATTGATCAACATTCCCTTTACTGCAAAATTTGGAGGCGCAACCGGAAATTTCAACGCACACCATGCTGCTTTTCCCAAATTGGACTGGATAAAAATGGCTAATGAATTTGTCGAGAAAATTTTAGGATTAACGAGGGCGCAATACACCACCCAGATAGAGCATTATGACAGTCTTGCGGCCCAGTTTGATTGCATGAAGCGGATCAATAACATTCTGATCGATCTTTGTCGCGACGTGTGGACTTATATTTCTATGGAATATTTTAAACAAAAACTGAGAAAAAATGAAGTTGGCTCTTCGGCAATGCCTCACAAAATAAATCCAATTGATTTTGAAAATGCCGAAGGCAACATGGGTATAGCGAATGCCTTGTTTGAGCATTTATCATCGAAATTGCCGATTTCAAGGCTCCAAAGAGATCTGACGGATTCAACTGTGCTTCGCAACATCGGTGTTCCTTTTGGTCATACATTGGTGGCATTTAAATCGATTGAAAAGGGTCTCAACAGCCTTATCATCAATGATTCAAAGATCTATGCTGATCTTGACAATAACTGGGCAGTAGTATCCGAAGCAATACAAACCGTTTTAAGAAAGGAGAACTATCCGAATCCCTATGAGGCCCTGAAAGAATTGACAAGAGGAAATAGCCAGATCAATAAAAAATCAATCCATCAATTTATTGATGGTCTCAAGATCGATGAAGACCTGAAAAAAGAACTAAAAAAAATCTCCCCGCATAATTACACGGGTATGGTTAATTTTAAATGATGATCTACACTGCCTCTTTGTGAATCTCACTTGTAAAATGAAATTCAATAGCCGGGTTGTTTGTCCTTTCGGTATTCAAGAACCATTCACTTTGTGCGAGGTACACCAAATGACCGTCTTTATCTTCTGCGATGTTGGCTGATTTGAATCTTGTAAACTCCAGCAGTTTTTGCGGATCACTGCTCGAGATCCAGCAAGCTTTATAAAAGGGCAAATTATTGAACTGTACGGAGGCACCATATTCGTGCAACAACCTGTATTGAATTACTTCAAACTGCAATTCACCCACACAACCAATAATTTTTTTGTTACCGCCAAATTGTGTGAATAGTTGTGCCACACCTTCATCCGTTAATTGCAGTAATCCTTTCTCCAGTTGTTTCGTCTTCATCGGGTCCTTGTTCACCACTTCTTTAAAAATTTCTGGTGAAAAAGAAGGTATCCCGGTGAAATAAAAATCCTCGCCCTCGGTCAATGTATCACCAATTTTGAAATTACCCGTGTCAAATAATCCAACCACATCACCTGGGAATGCCTCCGAGATAATATCCTTTTGCCGTGCCATGAAACTATAAGGATTGCTGAAACGAACATCCTTGTCCAGCCGGACATGATGATAATACTTATTTCTCTCAAACCTTCCGCTGCAAACTCTCATAAATGCGATCCTGTCCCTATGTTTAGGATCAAGATTAGCATGTATCTTAAAAACAAATCCACTCAGTTTTTCTTCCCCCGGGCAAATTTCTCTTTCCGAGGTTGGCCGGCATTGAGGCACAGGAGCAATGCGGATAAATGTTTCTAACAATTCCTTTACTCCAAAGTTATTAATGGCACTCCCGAAAAATAATGGAGCCACTTTGCCTGCGAGATAATCATTCACATCTAATTCGCCATGCACGCCTTCGACCAGTTCAATATCTTCACGAAGAATAGCTGCGTCCTTCTCTCCTATTTTCTCATCAAGTACCGGGGCCGAAAGATCCGTAATACGAAGAACGTTCTCGTCCATTGCCTTTGTATTGGCTGTAAAAAGTAAAAGGTCCTTATCAAAAAGATCGTATACCCCTTTGAATTCTTTTCCTGAATTGATCGGCCACGTCATCGGATGCAAAGAAATTTTCAATTCTTTTTCTATTTCTTCTAAAAGATCAAACCTGTTCTTTCCGTCACGATCAAGCTTATTGATAAAAACAATGACAGGAGTATCCCGCATCCGGCAGACTTCCACCAATCTACGCGTCTGTTCTTCGACTCCATTCACACTATCGATCACAAGAATAACACTGTCAACAGCGGTCAAGGTGCGGTAAGTATCTTCGGCAAAGTCTTTGTGACCGGGCGTATCGAGCAGGTTGATCAGAATCCCTTTGTATTCAAAGGTCATTACCGAGGTAGCCACAGAAATTCCGCGCTGTCTTTCGATATCCATAAAATCACTCGTGGCAAATTTTTTTATCTTATTGCTTTTTACGGCTCCTGCGGTCTGGATGGCACCTCCAAACAATAGCAATTTTTCCGTCAGCGTCGTTTTTCCCGCATCGGGGTGAGAAATGATCGCAAATGTCCTTCTCCGTTGTATTTCGTCCTGGTACTTCATACCCTGCCCCTACGGGGAACTTTGATTAGTTTAATGTTCAATTTTTCTTTTGGCGTGCAAAGTTAAGCATTACTAACCTCCGAAAGAAGCTTACGAGTTGCTTAAGAAGGGAATTTAGTTTTTATGTTTCCGGCTTTGGGCTACCTTATTGGGCTTCCGTTGCGACGCTCCGTTCAGTGTTCTGTAACCCGAATGGTCAATCGTGAATACTGCCAAAATGCTAATTGACTCATAACTCATAACTGGCTTCCTGTATGGCAAACATTTTGAAGGCACTCCCTTATTTTAACCACTTAAAATTTTATTTTATGGCCAGATATTCAAAAAAATCTCAGGATAAAGTGGAAAGAGCAATGCATGAAATGAAACATGGCGAGCTAAAAAGCGGCCGAAGCGGAAAAAAGGTAACAAATCCAAGACAGGCAATTGCCATTGGACTGTCAGAAGCAAGAGAAGAAGGGGCAAAAGTTCCCCCTGCAGGTAACACAAAAGGAAGAAAGAGTTCGGGACGCGGAAAAAAAAGTTCGCATAGCCGCTCGTAGTATTTAAAAATCAAAAATCCGGATCGCCGGTCACTTTGCAGGACATTGGACACCGGCGATTTTTTATTTTTTCACGCTGACAAGGGTACCAATGTTTGAAAATCCTGCCTTGTGGTAGGCAGGGAACTCCAATAGAATACCCCCGGTTTCCAATAACGTTAAAACTTTATAATCTCCGGCTTATATCATTTCACTCTGAAGCAAAGGATTTTTTACTGAATCTTTTTTTTCGTGAAATTCTTTTGCCGCTTTAACAAAATGAACAAACAATGGCGCCGGGCGCTCTACTGTACTCTTCAATTCAGGATGATATTGCACGCCGATAAAGAAAGGATGATTTGGTAATTCAAAAATCTCAACCAGGCTCGTCTCAGGATTAATACCGCTGGCGATCATGCCATGTTGTTCGAACTGGTCAAGGTACTTATTGTTAAATTCATAACGATGGCGATGGCGTTCGCTTATATGCAGGCTTCCATAAATCTTAGAGGCAAGAGAACCTTGTTTTATGTCACAGGGATATGCGCCGAGTCGCATCGTTCCGCCCTTCATCGTTATCTTCTTTTGCTCTTCCATCATATCGATCACAGCATCATCAGCACCGGGAATCATCTCTGTGGAGTGAGCCTGCCGGATACCCAATACATTCCTGGCAAATTCAATTGCTGCCATTTGCATACCAAGGCAAATCCCAAAAAATGGCAAACCCGACTCTCTCGCATATCTAATAGAGGTGATCTTTCCCTCAATACCGCGGTTGCCAAAACCAGGCGCTACAAGCAGGCCGTCAAGGCCACCCAGTTTTTCCGCTACATTTTCAGGTGTGATAAATTCGGAATGTATGTATTGCACCTGTACTTTGCAATCGTTCATTGCTCCCGCATGTACGAACGATTCAAGAATTGATTTGTAAGCATCCTGGAGCTCGACATATTTTCCAATGAGACCAATGGTGATCTTTACTTTTGGATATTTTAATTTATCGAGGAACTCTTTCCATTTTGTGAGTTCAGGGTCGTAATACTTTTTTATCTCCAGCTTTTTCAAAACGATCAGGTCAAGTTTCTCATGCATCATGACAAGGGGTACTTCATATATTGTGTTGGCATCCGCCGCTTCAATTACGGCCTCGGGCTTTACATTGCAGAATAAAGCGATCTTTCTTTTCAGCTCAGAATTCAATGGCTGTTCAGTACGGCACACAATGACATCAGGAAACACTCCGCTCTCACTCAACATTTTCACCGAATGCTGGGTCGGTTTTGTCTTGAGCTCTTTAGCAGCTTTCAAATAAGGTATCAGGGTAAGATGTACCACGAGGAGATCTTCTTCCGGCAGTTCCCATTGCAACTGGCGCACAGCCTCTATATAGGGCAGACTTTCGATATCACCCACCGTTCCCCCTATTTCAGTAATGACAATATCATAATTTCCTGATTTGCCCAACTCAGTCATTCGGCTCTTTATTTCATCTGTGATGTGCGGGATCACTTGTACAGTTTTTCCGAGATAAGCACCCTCACGCTCTTTTGTGATCACAGTCTGATAAATGCGTCCGGTTGTGACATTGTTTGCTTGCGAAGTATAGATATTTAAGAAACGTTCGTAGTGACCAAGGTCAAGATCTGTTTCAGCGCCGTCCTCAGTTACGTAGCATTCACCATGCTCGTAGGGATTCAATGTTCCGGGATCGACATTTATGTAAGGATCAAATTTTTGAATGGTTACTCTTAGTCCTCTTGCCTGTAATAACTTGGCGAGAGAAGCGGCAATGATCCCTTTGCCTAATGAAGAAGTAACACCACCGGTAACAAAAATATACTTGACCATAAAACCCCCATCCGCCGAAGCGGAGTTTTAAAAAGTAAAAAAAATATGTTTCTTAAAGCTATATGACCAACTCAGCTTCGGTTGACTACAACAATAAATTCCAGTAAAACTTTCTATATTTTGACCAGCGGAAATCCCAATAATGATTGGGATAAAGAGGTCGTACAAAACTAAACGAATTTTTTGTTATTCTAAAAAACTTATCCCATTCCTGTGGATAAGGAGGCCCGAGTGTCGTTGATTTTCATGGATCACTATGATTTATAAAGCGTAAAACCCCCGCTTAAGCGGGGGCTGCACTGAATTTCTATTTAAAAAGAGACTATTTTATTGAGACAGGCGCTGAAAGGTTTTCCCAAACCAAGGCGAAACCGTTTTTATCGATCACATATTGCAAACGCTCTTGCATGGCCGCTGTCTTTTGAGGTTTAACCGTTACGCGCAAAACATCCTTTGCCGGATCTTCTGATGTCCCGCCTTCCTTTATTCCCCATTGACCCGTTTGTGAATTGAATATGTAAGTCCATTCCTTTTCCGTAGGAAGGATGTATAGACTGTATTTGCCGGCCTTCAAAGGTTTCCCTTCCACTTTTATGTCTTTATCCGTTTCAAAGATGGTTGCAGCATTGGCGCCAGCTCTCCAAACCTGGTTGTAAGGAACCAGTGCGCCCCAGATTTGTCTTCCTTTCACACCAGGGCTTGAATAATTTATGGTAATATTAGCTCCGTTGACCTTACCCTTCGCCGTTGCGGGAGGGCTTGCCTGGTTTTGGCCCCAGAGTACAGAAGAAAATAACATGATGGTCACTGTCAGAATAAGACCTTGCACGATCTTTGGCTTTTTCATTGTTAATAATTTCGTTGTGAATTAATGTTTGTAATAATAAAGTTAGCAAATTGCCTGAATGCACTCAAAAAGATAAAAACGATAATAGACCATCCATCACTTATTTGGTTATTAATCATGTCTTTTATAAATATTAGCAGAGTTCACAATTACATTTTTCTAAAAAGGTCCGAAACACCTCATACGCAAGAATAGATTTCTCTCAGTATTATTTCGAAATAAAAAATACAAAACGATATTATGTTTTGAATTTCCTATAATAACAGCCAATTTCACAGTTAGCGTGCAAAATAACCCTTTGCAAAACGTGATCACTATTATGAAAAACCTCACAATAAAATCAGGAACGAAGTATCAACGCTCAAATTTATTGCTGCAGCCTTCAATACAGATTGGATTCGTCGGAGATAAATAAAGTGACCCCTCGGAGGTTTTTATGTCATACCTCATTAAGATGTACCCCATAGAGATTGAAGCCGGTTCGATCTTTACAGTAACGCTGTCCAGGATTTCAAAATGATTAGCCTCTTTAAGAAATGATTCGCAAGGGACAAAGGTTCCGTCCGGTTTGAATTCTATTGTTTGCTTGGGTGGGCTTACGGAATGCCATTCACCCGGGCCGCCGATGCTCATATAATACTCTGTATATGTCCACTTGCCAAGCAGGCCGTTTTCATTGGGTTCAATGATCTTATTGCCCGATTTTTCGCAGGCGATTGTAAAAACTAACAAGACAAGGCTAAGAAAATGAAGTTTTTTCACACAATTCTTTTTCATTTGACAATACTTCTTACAAAAACGTTGGCTCGCATAACAAATTTATTAAACTGTTTATCTGGCAGCGATTCCTCATAAACCACTTTAATCTAATTTTGAAATAAATAACATCGATGAACAAGAAATTTATAGAGGAATTCATTGGCCAGGCTATTCACTGGATAGATGAAAACACCCAAAAACTGGCAACTTGCGTGCAAGAGCTTAATGACAGTGAAATTTGGAAACGTCCCAACCTACATTCGAATAGTGTAGGTAATATCATTCTTCACTTATGCGGAAACATGCGTCAGTACGCTATTTCATCTCTTGGCAACAGTAAAGACGTTCGTGAGCGGGACAAAGAATTTTCTGCTGATGGAGGTTATTCAGGAGCAGAGTTATTTAAAAAACTGACGGATACAGTTGAACAGGCTAAAAAAATTATTCAAAGCACTACCGAAGAGGAACTGTTAAGAGAAAGAAAAGTACAGGGATACACCCATTCAGGCATCGGCATTGTCCTCCACGTCACGGAGCATTATTCTTATCACACAGGCCAGATTATATTCTGGACAAAACTATTGAAAGATAAGGACCTTGGCTTCTATGCCGGAGTTGATCTGAATACGAAGAACGAAAACTAAAAAAACGCCACAGTCATATTTTTCTCACGGATTTCACAGACAAGCACAGATCTTTTAGAAATAATATCTGTGAAAATTGCCGTAATCCGTGAGCAAGATTCTTAGACACTATGGCTCTAAGTTACACGAGGTCCTAAGTGATCCTTTTTGTTCTTTAGGCTTAGTAATTATTTTATTTCATCCCCTTGCTTGGCCTTCATCACAATCGCCTGGTAAGGCAACAAGTGAATTTTGTCTTTGTGTTGTTCGCAAATACCATAGTTATTGATCAACACTTCTTCATCGTGGCGAAAAGCTCCCGGAATAATATAGTCAATGCTTTCTTTAGAAAAATTCAAAAGAATCAAAAACCTCTCATCACCGAGGGTTCGCGTATAGGCATAAACCTGTTTATGTTCTTTATCCAGTAAATGATAGTGGCCGTACAACAACACCGGGTAGGCCTTTCGCACCCTTGTCATCTTCCTGAAATAATTTAAAATAGAGTCCGGATCATTTTCCTGTATTTCCACGTTGCATTCTCTATAGTTTGGATTTACTGTCAGCCATGGTATTCCGGTTGTAAATCCAGCATTGCATGAGCTATCCCATTGGAAAGGCGTACGGCTATTATCCCTTGCAGACTCTTTTTGATTTTCAATGAAACGTTTTACATCGCCTTTATTTTTCTTTATTTGCTTATACATGTTGATGGTTTCGATGTCCCTGTAGTCCGAAATATCATCAAAACGGATGTTGGTCATTCCTATCTCATCCCCATTGTAAAAAAATGGAGTAGCGTGCATCGTAAATAAAAAAGTGATCAGCATTTTTGCAGATGGCGACTTGAATTCCGGGCTATCATTTCCCCATCGGCTTACCATTCTCGGCTGGTCATGGTTGCCCAAATAAATCGTGCCCCAACCCTTGCGGGCAAAAACATCATTCCATTTTGTGTAGATCTCTTTAAACTTTACCAGGTCATACCCATCAGGATCGACCCGTTTGAATTCACCAAAGACATAGCCAATGCCTATGCCTTCAAATTGATAGAGCATATTTAACTCATGCCGGGACGGGTCAACAATATTGTGAGCTTCTTCAGGAGTAATCCCCGGGCCTTCGGCTACGGTCATGATATCATATTTACAAAGAACTTCCTTGTTCATCTCTTTCAGGTAGTCATGCAACTTCGATTGGGACGCATAATAGCCTGACCATTCACCAAATTGTTTCTGTATTTCATCTTCAGTGAAAGAAGGGAAATTCTCATCCTTGGCTATGTAAGTAATAGCATCCATTCTGAAACCATCTACTCCTTTATCAAACCAGAATTTCATCATTTCATAGATCTCTTTTCTTAGCCGCGGACTTTCCCAATTGAGATCGGGCTGTTTTACAGAAAATATATGCAGGTAATATGCTCTAGTCTTCCGGTCATATTTCCATGCGCTACCTCTCTCATCAAAAAAACTTGGCCGATGTGGCGGCTTCCCGTTTTCAGCTGGCCACCAGTGATAATAGTTCCGGTAAGGGCTCTTGCGGCTGCTTCTCGATTGTTTGAACCACTCGTGCTCATCACTGGTATGATTGACCACAAGGTCCATGACGAGTTTGATCCCACGCTTGTGCAATCCCTCCAGCAATTCATCAAAATCCATCATGGTACCAAACTCTTTCATGATGTCGCAGTAATCACTGATGTCATAGCCGTTATCATCGTTGGGTGAGCCATAGATGGGATTGATCCACACGACATCGATTCCCAGGCTTTGCAGATAATCCAGTTTGGAAATAATCCCTTGCAGATCGCCGATGCCATCTCCATTACTGTCCTTAAAACTTCTGGGATACACCTGGTACACGATCGCCTCCTTCCACCATTTTTTATCTTTAATCTCTTCGTAGTTCATTTTAAAATAATAATTGTTGCAGGTTGCAAAAATCCTGCCTGCCAGCAAACGGTTAAGGTCCCGGCTAGTCTCCATGCTACTCTGCGCCCTTCCTTACTCTGTGGTGAAAAATAACCACTGAGTCACAGAGTACACAAAGAAACACCGAGTAAATCGAATTTAGCACCACTTACTCATTACTCGTATCTATTTAGTCCACGTATAGGTTTGTTTCTTTATTTTTATTCAATCAACAACTTTGTTTATGAGAAAAAAATTCCTTGCTGTTATTATCCTTTTACTCACATTAAATTTATCAGCCCAAAAGATTTATATCTGGTGTGGTACCCTGATCGATGGGGTTTCCGATGAACCCAAAAAAAATATGACCGTTGTCATCGAAAAAAACAAAATTATTGCTGTAGAAAATGGCTTCTCTAATGCCGGCGCTGGTGACAAGACCCTTGATCTCAAAACAAAAACTGTTACTCCAGGCTGGATCGATTGTCATGTTCATCTAAGCCATGAAACAAATCCGAATGCTTATACGGAAAGATTTCAGTTGAATGATGTGGATTATGCCTATCGAAGTGTAGTATTTGCGAAAAGAACATTGTTGGCAGGATTTACTACGGTGAGGGATGCGGGAGGCAGTGTTGTTATTTCATTAAAGAAAGCCATCAACCAGGGAATCATTGAAGGTCCGCGTATTGTTGCTGCAGGTACACCAATCGGTTCCACCGGTTCTCATGGTGATCCGACAAATGGCTATCGTACTGACTTGATGGGTGATCCCGGTCCGCGCATTGGTGTTGCCAATGGCGTGGATGAATGCATCAAAGCGGTGCGGCAACGTTTCAAAGATGGTTCAGATGTTATAAAAATAATGGCAACGGGCGGAGTGCTTGACGTATCTGCAAACAGCAGCGGTGCCCAGTATACTGAAGAAGAAATAAAAGCCATTGTGCAAACGGCAAATGATTATGGCATGAAAGTGATGGCTCATGCCCACGGTGCGGAAGGAATTAAGCGAGCTCTCAGAGCCGGTGTCATTTCGATCGAGCATGGAACACTCATGGATGATGAGTGCATTGAACTATTTAAAAAATATGGTGCGTGGTATGTACCCACTGTTGTCGCAGGCAAATCTGTTACCGACTCAGCAAAGATTCCCAACTATTATCCGCCTGTTGTTGCTAAAAAAGCGGTCGAGATAGGGCCTAAAATACAATCAACACTCGGGCGGGCATACAAAGCCGGTGTTAAGATTGCATTCGGCACAGATGCTGGTGTATACAGACATGGAATGAACTGGCTGGAGTTTGGCTACATGATCGAAGCTGGAATGAAACCAATGGACGCTATTAAAGCCGCTACTATCAGCGCCGCCGAATTGCTTGGAATGAAAGACCAGGTCGGGAGCATCGAAGTGGGCAAGTTTGCAGATCTTGTTGCTGTCGACGGCGATCCTTTAAAAGATCCGAAAGTCTTCGGCAAAGTGGTTTTCGTAATGAAGAACGGAGACGTGTATAAGCAATGATGAGATCTTTTGTGTTACCCGCTTGAGGAATTCTATTTGACTTTCGTTGTGTCGCTCACTTGCCTGCCTGCCGCCAGGAGGTACGCCAGTCAATTCTATTCAGCATTACTTGTCATGCCGGATTCGATCCGGCATCTTTGAAGGCCCTCAGGGTCGTCACCCTGGCTAAAGCGACGGCCCTGTAGCAACAAGTGACTAGATTTGACTGAAAATACAACCGTTAAAAAATAAAGATTCGACAATAAGGCTATCCAGATTCCTGTGCAAGCAAAAAACGGTTTATAGCAATTTCAACCGCTTAAAAAAGATCTTAAACAACAAACGATGCTCGGCGAAAAAGAATTAGGCTTTCTTTTAAAAAAATTGAAACCAACACTCAATGAAGGTGATTATGTGTTCTGCACTCAAAAAGACATTACTGAGTGTGATTTTAGTAATATCCTTATGTTATTTAAAGAACAGGAAGGTATTACGATCATCTTGACACAAGAGGAAGCCGACAGGCAGCAATTTGCATATTCATTCATTGCGAAGTGGATAACACTGGCTGTTCACTCTTCATTAGCCGCAGTGGGGCTGACTGCTGCATTTTCAAAAGCATTAACAGAGGAAGATATTAGCTGCAATGTTGTGGCCGGTTATTTTCATGATCATATTTTTGTCGATAAAAAGGATGCGCAGAAAGCACTGGCGGTTTTAAATAAATTTTCAACAGAGTAAAAGGACAGGAAGTACACAACCACAACGGGCACAAAGACCTGAGCAAACAGAAAATTTTACCAACTTTGTAAAAAAAATGCTGACGGAAATCAATCCAAAATTGCCTATGCGCGACAAGTCTCGCACAAAAGAGTTTTATATAGGCCAATTAGGCTTTCAGCAATTTGGAAGCGATTATGATGAATATTTAATGGTTCAAAAGGACAATGTTCAAATTCATTTCTTCGAGTTTAAAGAACTTGATCCAAAAGAAAATTATGGCCAGGTTTATATAAGAACAAATGATATAGGCAAATTGTATCAGTCAATAGTAGACAAAAAAATATCCATACATCCGGCAGGCGATCTGCAAACCAAACCATGGCGACAAAGAGAATTTTCAGTGCTCGACCCCGATAACAACTTGCTGACATTCGGACAAAGTGTGTAAAGTGTGCCTGCTCACAAAGTTGGGATTTGATGGAGCACACTTAAAAGTCTGTGCACTTCTGTAAAATCAGTGAGAGAAATAAAAATGCCCTTCGTCGTCACGCCCCTTTCCTCGCATACTTACTTTTATAATCTACAGGTGTTACGCCGGTTATCCGTTTGAAAATATTCCTGAAAGTTTGCGTATCGGAGTAGCCAACATTGACCATTATTTCATTGATCGATTTCCTCCCGATTTCCAATTGCTTCTTTGCACCTTCAATCTTGACCCGTTGTATATATTCAGCAACAGTGTTTCGCGTTCCCCTTTTAAACCTTCTTTCAAAAGTTCTTCGGGTCATATTGAATCTAGCTGCGAGTTGGTCAACCGTGAGTTTGTCTTTATAATGTTGCTCTATATATGCCTGGGCATCTTTTATCTCCTCATCCTCATGATCTTTCAAGCCATGAAAAACAACAAAGGGTGATTGGAAATTTTTATTGAGATCGATCACAAAATATTTCGCGGTATAAATGGCTATCTCCCTGCCCGCATATTTTTCCACCAGGTGCATCAGCAAATTCCAGTAAGCATTACTGCCACCGCTTGAGTATAAACCATGCTGGTCAGTGATCATCTTCTCATCCACTACCTGAATAGCGGGATAAAAATATTTCAACTCATTGGCATTAAGCCAGTGCGTGGTGCATTCCTTTCCATTCAACAAACCTGAGAATGCAAGAATAAAAACTCCGGAGCTTAAACTGGCTACCTCAGCTCCTTCTTTGTATTGTTCAGCAATCCAGTTTGCATACTCCCTGTTTAGGTGAACAGCGGCCGACATGATGCCGTCCAGAGCAGGAATGATAATTAAATTATTTTCAGTTGCCTCTTTTAGCAATTTATCGGTGCGAATGACAAATGACCCGTCATTAAACTTCACTTCCTCAGTGAGGCCAACCAAGTGAATATTAAACAGCCTTTGCTTACCTCTTTCCTCGAGGAAGCTATTCACCATCGTAAAAACATATTGACAATCCGCAATCGAAGCGACTACGGCCTTCTTAACAACAAGGATGGAAACGTTGATCACCCAGCAAATGTAATGGAAGTTGTTGTCGCAAACACCTTCTATAGATTGTCGTATTTACACATCTTGATCATTGATCCATGCCATTATCTTTGTTTACTCACTCGAAAAAAAAACCAAGTCATGTATACGATCAATGTCTATTTCAACTTCATGGGCAATACCGAAGAAGCCATGAATTTCTACAAGTCAGTATTCGGCGGCGAGTTCACCGGCCTTTCCCGTTTCAAGGATCTCCCGGGCAGTGAAAAGATTCCAGCCCACGAACAAAACAAGATCATGCATATAACCCTGACGACAAAAAATGGCACCAACATCATGGCCACCGATTTTTTGGAATCGATGGAACAAAAATTTGAACCCGGGAATGGTGTCAACTTGTGCATCCAGGCCGAATCCGAAGAAGAAGTTGACAAACTTTTTAAGGACTTGTCTAAAGGTGGCAAAGTGGACATGCCACTGAACAAAACGTTCTGGGGAGCCTATTTCGGTATGTGCAAGGACAAATTTGGAGTGAACTGGATGATCAATTTTGTTTACCCGCAAAATCAATAGTCATGAGTCAGAAGACAAACAACATTATTTTCTGGATCACCACTTTATTCATTGTGATCAGTGAAGGCATTATCCCTGCACTCACATTCCGCACGCAGTTGGCCAGGGAAGGGATTAGCCATTTAGGTTACCCTGATTATTTCGGTGCAATGATCGTTGGCTTCCGGATTTTAGGAGTACTCACTTTAATTCTGCCGCAAATACCAGCCCGGATCAAAGAGTGGGCTTATGCCGGTTTTGCAATAGAGTTTACATCCGCGAGCATAAGTTATCTCGCAGTCGATGGGTTGACTTTTTATTGCATCGTTCCATTAATTTCAATGACTGTTTTACTTATCTCTTACCTGACATTTCATAAAAAACAAAAACTCAATCATGTCATTCCAGGCATATCTTGATAACATCAAAGCAAAGACAGGCAAAACGCCGATAGATTTCAAAAAACAATTGCAAAAAGAAAAATTGCTGAAGCCCGACCTCAAAGCGTCGGAACTCGTCAAATGGTTAAAAGATAGTTTTGATCTTGGTCACGGTCATTCAATGGCCATATGGGCTGTGTTTAAATCAGAAGGGTGGGTTGAAACTGATAAGAAAAAATAAAAGTGCCTTAAATAGCGAAATGTTTATTAGGTACCAGGCTGCTTTGATGCTATTCGGACCGGCAGGCAGATTGCATGCGAAGGTCTACTCAACATTATCCTAATGAAAAGAAGCAGAATTGCAAAAAAAGCAGCCAATTAAACCTCCACTTAATAAAAGAATTGCTCGGAAACTATTTTACCCGCGCTTGTTTTATAGACGCAAATTTCATTATTGGTTTTACGGGCTTCGCCTTTCATCTGTAAATCTGTTTCCCACGCCACCGTAAAATAATCTCCGGCCACCAGAGGATCAGAGATGATGCTACCATAAAAATTCTCCACATTCGAAATAAATAGTTCAGCCTTTTTTCTTATCGCACTCATGCCCCTTGTCTGTTTTGGAAGTAGGCCTTCATAAGGTTCAAGACTGATTACATCATTTGCAAATAATTCTTCTTTTGCCTCTTCAACCTTGCCATTTCTGCACATTTCCACAAGGCGGTTTGCAATTTCCTTTGTTGTCATGTTTTAAATTAATTGATAAGATTTTTTACAGGTTGTAAAATTAGAAGACCACCGCCAAACAAATAGGGTTAAAAGCGGCTTCAATAGGGCGATTAACGACATAGCCAATCTTCGCAAGTATCGGGTTGCTCTGCATATTTATCCATTCTAATTTTGTTTATCAAAAATGAAAAAATGAACGAGAAAGAAAAAACGAATTATGACCGTGTCGAAGAGGCGATTGAATATCTCAATACTCATTTCAAATCACAACCAGGTTTGGATGAGGTGGCTGAAAAGATCCATTTGAGTCCTTATCATTTCCAGCGTTTATTTACTGACTGGGCCGGAGTAAGCCCGAAAAAATTTTTGCAATATATCAGTATTGAACATGCAAAAAATGTTTTAAAGGAAAAGAAAGCCAGTTTGTTTGATGCCGCCTTCGAAACCGGCCTCTCAGGTACCGGGCGTTTACATGACCTGTTTATCAACATTGAAGGTATGACCCCTGGAGAGTATAAGAATGGAGGAGAAAACTTATCGATTAATTATAGTTTTGCCGAGAGTCCTTTTGGAAATATATTGGTTGCCTCTACTTCAAAAGGTATTTGCCACATGGCCTTTGCTGATGATGAAAAAGAAGCGCTGGAAACTTTGCAAAAATACTTTCCAAACGCACGGTACAGGCAAATGGTCGATCTTATACAGCAAAATGCTTTGTACATTTTTACCCACGACTGGAAAGATCTCAACAAAATAAAATTGCATTTGAAGGGGACTGCATTTCAAATAAAGGTGTGGGAGGCTCTCCTAAAAATACCCATGGGTCGATTATCAACTTACGGCAATATCGCCGAACATCTTCACACGCCAAAAGCATCTCAGGCAGTGGGGTCTGCGGTAGGAGCCAACCCCGTTGCATTCTTAATTCCCTGCCACCGGGTTATCCAGTCAACGGGAGTATTTGGACAATATCACTGGGGGAGTATTCGCAAAACGGCAATGATCGGTTGGGAAGCCGCGAAGGCTTCTAATTAAATTGTATTCAACCACGGAGACACGGAGGTCCCAGAGAAACACAGAGGCCTCCGTGTCTGTTAGTGTGCGTAGTGCTTCCGGGTTAAATTTTTGGTGTTTCCATTCATAAACGTTTCGCAATCCATGTTTCATCATACTGAAGTAACAAAGAGAAAGCTAAAATCATTGATCGACAATGGCACGATCAGGTTTGGCGGAAATAAACCATTGAAAATTTATGGAACATTGACATGCAAATCTGGCAAACGAATGAAAAAAGAGAACAGGGTTTTCTTTAAATCAGAAAAAGAAGCAATTAATAAAGGTTATAGACCCTGTGGTCATTGCATGAGAGAAGAATATCAAAATTGGAAACAAAAGAGCAACCAGTCCCACACTTGAGTTTTATCATGCCGATAACGGAGACATTTCAAAGGCTCCAGGTATTGCCATTTTTTTTCCACCTCGGCGAGTCGAATTGACGAGAATTCTGCTAAATGCTTACTTAATCCTTTGCTATCTTTTGATAACTCGCCACAACACCACGGATCAAGGAAGAGCTGAACCCACGGTGCTCCATCTCATTTAACCCCGCGATAGTACAACCTTTAGGAGTTGTGACTTTATCAATTTCCTGTTCAGGGTGAGATCTTTTTATCAACAATAATTCGGCAGCGCCTTTAACTGTTTGCGCCGCGATCAATGAGGCAGTAGACGCATCGAAGCCAATTTCAATTCCTCCCTGGATATTTGCACGGATGTACCTCATAGCGTAAGCAATACCACACGCACCAAGAATAGTGGCTGCCTCCATTAATTTCTCATCGACAAAAACAACCTTCCCTAATTTGCTGAAGAGTTCATCCACGTATTTTACATCTACTTCCTTCGCATGCTGGTGGCACAGACAGGTCATACTTTGCTGAATCGAAATAGCCGTGTTGGGCATAGCGCGGAACAGGGAAATTTTCTTATCGATCGCTGATTCAATTTCATTCATAGTAACTCCGGTGACCACTGAAATTAGGATCTTGCCAGGCGAAAGGTCTTTTTTAATTGTCTTTAGAAGGTCAACGGCTTGAAAGGGCTTTACCGAAAGGATCACAACGTCTGATTTCTTTACAGCTGCATTGTTGTCACTTGTGATATCAATGCCAAGCGGCTTTAATGGATTAACAGATGTGTTGCGCCTGGTGACTGTAATGTCAGAAGCTTTGCTGAATTTACTTTTCAATAGACCTTCGGCGATAGCAGTTCCTAAATTTCCACCGCCAATAATGGCTATTTTTTTCATCAAACTAAGTTTTTATAAAGATAACGGGCAATTCGCGGATTCCATGGATTGATCTGGATTGCGCCGGTTTTGTATATTCTCCAAAAAGAATCTGTACATATCGCCGAAATCTCCTTCAATTTGTGAATCCGTGATTAATAATATTTATGAGTGAGAAGAAAATCTTTTACATAATTCCCAACCCCGTCCTCTAAACTAAAAAATTTCTCGTTGTATCCGGCGGACCGCAATTTGCTCATATCTGCCTCAGTAAAATATTGATATTTTTCACGGATGTCTTCGGGCGTATCAATAAATTCTATTTCAGGTTTGAGCTCTAAACTTTTGAAAATAGCGGTCACGAGATCCTTAAAAGTCCTGGCCCTTCCGGTTCCAACGTTATAAATGCCGCTTGTGAGACGTGATACGTGAGACTTGAGATTTTCACGTTTCACTCTTGACGTTTGACGATTCACCTCTTCCATCATCCAGTACATAATCGCTGCCACATCATCCACATGAATAAAATCGCGAAGTTGCTCGCCATTTTTATATTGCGGCTTGTGAGACCGGAATAATTTTACTTTTCCTGTTTCCCTGATCTGGTTGAAAGAATGAAAGACCACACTTGCCATCCTTTTTTTGTGGTATTCATTGGGACCATATACATTGAAAAATTTTAACCCCGCCCAGAAAGGAGGCTGCTGTTCTTGCTGAAGCGCCCATTTATCAAATTCATTTTTTGAAACCCCATATGGATTCAGAGGTTTTAGTTGGCCCACGATGTCATGCGCATCCTTGTATCCCAGCTCTCCATCACCATAAGTAGCGGCCGAAGAAGCATAAATAAGCGGAACATTTTTCTCCGTACAATATGTCCAGATATTCTTTGAATATTCCACGTTCCATTTTTCGTGGATGGAATAATCGAATTCGGTTGTGTCCGTTCTCGCACCCAAGTGAAAAATAAAATCTACCTGGAAGGGCTCATGATATATCCATTCAATGAACCTGCCTCGTTCAACAAAATCTGCAAATCTTTTATTCTTGTAATTTGATTTTTTATCATTGGCAGAAAACTCATCGACAATGATGATATTGTTGTAACCTTTCCGATTCAGATAACCTAGCATATAGCTGCCGATAAATCCTGCAGCGCCTGTAACAACGATCTTTGAATTTTGATCCATGAAGGATGAATTGAGAAGGAGGATGTCCTTAAATAGCAGCAAGTGCAGAACCGGCCTCTTCTTTAGACAAGTAATTTTCTATGGCTGTATCATATTTTTCTTTCCACCAATCGATCGTTCCCCAAAAATCTCCGTTCACAACCATTTCGCCGGTAGATACTACGCCAATCTTTTCGCAAGGAAAATCCCGAATAAAATTTTCAAATTCCTTTACCTTATCGATGGTTACCGTAACGGCAACCCTGCTCTGTCCTTCCCCAAATAAAAATGCATCTCTTCTCACTGTGCTTTTTGTTTGAATAGAGAATCCTAATTCGTTATTAAAGCCAGCTTCGCACAACGTGATAAATAAGCCTCCTTCGCTTACGTCATGGGCAGACCGAATAAATTGTTTTGAGATCAGTGCGGATAGTTTTTCCTGAAGGTTGTACTCTTCCTCGAGATTAAAATGAGGACCAGGGGAATATTCAACATTACAAACTTTATGAAGATATTCCGAACAGTTAATATCGTCGGTTATAACGCCGAGTAAATAAATTACATCGCCTTCTTCTTTAAAATCAAGGGTCATTTTATTTTTTATGTTTTCTATCAACCCGACCATTCCAATTGTTGGCGTGGGATACACGGGGCCTTCAGGATTCTGATTATAAAAACTGACATTACCACCGGTGACAGGTGTATTAAACTTGCGACAAGCCTCACCCATTCCCTTGATCGCGTTGACAAACTGGTAATAAACCTCGGGATCATAAGGGTTTCCAAAATTGAGACAGTTTGTTACGCCAAGCGGCTGACCTCCACTGCATACGATATTTCTTGCGGCTTCACTGACAGCAATCATTGCGCCTTTATACGGATCAGCAAATACGTAACGACTGTTGCAATCAGTAGTTATTGCAAGAGCTTTCTTTGTTCCCTTTATTATAACAACCGATGCATCGGAAGGCGTATTCGTGGAAGAATTAACGGTACCGACCGTGCTATCATATTGCGTATATATCCATCGCTTTGAGGCAATGGAAGGAAGCCCGATCAGCTCCTCTCCAACTGCTTTAAGATCCTTCGGAACAGCAATAGATAAAGGATCAAATTTTTTTATTTCCTGAAAATATTTTGGTTCATTGTAATCACGATCGTATTGGGGGGCACCTCCTCCAAGCACCAATTCTTTTGCTGGGATCTCCGCTTCAAGCTCGCCTTGCATATAGAATTGAAGAAGACCATCCCCAGTCACCTCACCTATGACTGAGCAAGGAAGATCCCATTTTTCAAAGATCTTTGTTACTTCTTTTTCCCGTCCCTTTTTTACAACAAGTAACATACGTTCCTGGCTTTCGCTGAGCAACAACTCCCAGGCCTTCATATTTTTTTGCCTGGTGGGAACTTTATCAAGGTCGATTCGCATTCCTACTTCGCCTTTGGCACTCATTTCAGAAGTTGAACAAATAATCCCTGCTGCTCCCATATCCTGCATTCCAACGACCGCACCTGTTTGAATTACTTCAAGACAAGCCTCCAGCAATTTTTTCTCCTGGAAAGGATCGCCAACCTGGACTGCCGGTAGTTCCTCTACACTTTCTGCGGTAATATCTGCCGAGGCGAATGAGGCTCCCCCAATTCCATCTTTGCCCGTTGCGCTTCCAACAAAAAGAACAGGATTGCCTTCACCCTTTGCGGTTGCGGAAACAGTTTCACTCGTCTTTACAATACCCACACTCATCGCATTTACCAGTGGATTTGTATGATAGCAATCATCAAAATAGATTTCACCTCCCACGGTTGGTATACCCAAACAATTACCATAGTGGCCAATGCCGTGTACCACTCCTGCCAACAAATGTTGCGTCTTATCCTCTGCTAAATTTCCAAAGCGAAGCGAATTCAGAGAGGCGATCGGTCTTGCCCCCATTGTAAAAATATCCCGATGAATTCCACCGACGCCTGTTGCTGCACCCTGAAAGGGTTCGATAGCAGACGGATGATTGTGCGATTCAATTTTAAAAACAACACCAATGTCGTCCCCAATGTCCATCAGGCCGGCATTCTCTTCACCTGCTTTCACCAGCATGCGTTGCCCCTCTCGTGGTAAGGTTTTTAACCATTTAATTGAATTTTTATAACTGCAGTGCTCACTCCACATGCCAGAGAAGGCGCAGAGTTCATTGAAATTAGGCGTGCGCCCCAATTTTTGTTTTATTAAATCGAATTCCTCTTCAGTCAGTCGTAGTTGCTTGGCTGTTTTAACTGTTACTTCCATGCGGCAAAAATAAATAAAGTGACCACATGCCACGGAATAATTACCACCATGCCGTGTTTATTTATTTGTTATTTATCCAGTCTCTTTTTATATTTTGTGAACCAAATATCATTGTTTGGAATACATTCTTTTTGCCGTTTACCTTATCTTGTTTGCCTGGCTTGCGACCAAAACAAAATTTTTTATTCGATCGGGGTTAAGCAAGCCGCAGCTCGTCATAATATTCCTGTTGAAAGTGATGGCGGGGATCTTTTACGGCTGGGTTGGAGTGTACTATGGTAACCATGCCCAAATGGTCGATACCTGGAGTTATCATTACAGTAGCATCCAGGAATATAAGCTGTTGTTTCAAAATCCCTCGGAGTACATGGTCAACCTTTTTCGGGATCCCTATTCCAACGGAATATTCAAATTTTTCTCAACGGATGAGTCCTACTGGAATGATCTCAAGGGTAACTCCTTTATTAAAATACTTTCCATTTTTAATATTTTCAGTTTTGGTAATTATTATACCAATGTAATATTCTATTCATTCATCAGCATGTTTGGTCCAATTGCCATTTACAGGGTCATGAATGACGTTTATCCGGGTAAAAAATGGCAGTTGGTTGTCTCAGTTTTTTTGATCCCTTCCTTCCTTTACTGGACGAGTGGTTTGCACAAAGAAGGCCTGATATTTCTAGGCTTCAGCCTCGTTATTTTTAATTTATATTTTGGGCTAAAGCAGCAAAAATTTTCTGTAACCAATATTTTCTTTGTTTGTCTGGGATTACTGATTGTTTTGGTGTTTCGGAATTTCCTGATCATTATTCTGATACCGGCGCTGATAGCCTGGCTACTTGCTTTTAAATTTTTCAAAAAACCACTTTTAGTCTTTGGAATTTGCTATGTGTTCTTTGTGGTCTTCTTTTTTACGGCTAAGTATATCAGCACCAGCTTAAACTTCCCCGAGGTCGTGGTAACCAAACAAAAAGAGTTTGTGTCACTACATGGAAATTCATCGGTGCCAATGAGAAGACTGGAGCCCAGTTTCTCCAGCTTTGTCAACAACATGCCACAAACACTCAGCCTTTCGATAATCAGGCCTTACCCTTCGGATGTCAGGCATATCCTGTCCTTGGCCGCTGCCACAGAAACTAATCTTTTATTGTTATTATTCGCCCTTTTTCTTTTTTTTCCAACAAAGAAGACGACGCAAATCCAGTCTGTCATTTTTATTTATTTCTGCCTCTTTCTTTCATTTTCTGTATTAATTACAATTGGTTACTCAGTCAATAATATTGGAGCCATTGTACGATACCGAAGCATAATTCTTCCTTTTCTCTTAACTCCACTTTTTTGCCGGCTCGACTGGCAAAGAATAGCCACCCTATTCGCGAATAATAATATTATTATTAAAAATAATATTGAAAAAACGGATCAGTTTCGGGCGTAAATACCCGCCATTTGAAAAATTTTTCATATTTTTTCCACATTTCGGCCTATAAATAGCCGTTATTTTTAAAAAAAGTTGGAAAATTTTGGACTATCCTCTTTTTTTGCATTATAAAATTCGCCACAAAAAAAATTAAAGCTTATGTCAGTATCAAAACTCGAATACATTTGGCTTGATGGTTACAAGCCTACCCAAAGCCTTAGGAGCAAAACGAAAATTGAAAAAGATTACGATGGTACACTGGAAAATACCCCCGTCTGGTCTTTTGATGGTTCATCGACAGAGCAAGCTCCGGGAGGTTCATCCGACTGCCTTTTAAAACCAGTTTTTGTAACGAATGACCCCCAGAGAAAAAATGCATACCTGGTGATGTGTGAGGTTTTGAATCCTGATGGAAGTCCTCACGAATCGAATGGTCGCGCCACAATCGAAGATGATGACAACGATTTTTGGTTTGGATTCGAACAAGAGTACTTCTTATGGAATCCCGATACTGACAGGCCTATTGGTTTTCCTGAAGGTGGTTTTCCAAGGCCCCAGGGTCCCTACTATTGCTCGGTCGGGGCAAAAAATGCTTATGGTCGCGCGATTGTTGAAGAACACCTTGATGCTTGTCTCGACGCGGGTCTTAATGTAGAAGGCATAAATGCTGAAGTGGCAACTGGTCAGTGGGAATTTCAAATTTTTGCAAAAGGTGCAAAGCAGGCCGGCGATGAAATATGGGTTGCGCGTTACCTGCTCGAAAGAATTGGTGAGAAATATGGTATCGCCGTTAACTGGCATTGCAAACCTTTGGGCAATCTTGACTGGAACGGCAGTGGAATGCATGCCAACTTCTCAAACGGCGTGATGAGAGAGGCAGGTAACCGTGAGACATTTGAAAAAATATGCGAAGCGTTCAGGCCAGTTATAAGCGAGCATATCGAAGTCTATGGACCAGATAATCATCTGCGCTTAACGGGTAAACATGAAACCGCAGCTATCCACGAATTTACATACGGCATATCTGACCGCGGAGCTTCAATTAGAATTCCAATCAGCACTATTGAGAGAGGTTGGAGGGGAAGATTGGAAGATCGTCGCCCGAACAGCGCCGCAGATCCTTACAAGGTAGCAGCAAGAATTGTAACAACAGTTAAATCTGCCGGTGTCGAACTCCTGGTGTTGGAAGAAGATGTGAAAGTGGCTTAAATATTCTTTTTGCACAATTAATTCAATAAAGGGTAAGCTGTTGCTTACCCTCTTTAATTTTTCTATACTTTTAAAGCCTTAAAAAAAAATAACCTTTATGTCACTTCGATTCAATGCGATTAATAACCTGAGTACGGGCCAGGATGCAAATGTGCAGGGATCAACAAAGATCACGGCCATCTTCAGCGAAAATGTTTTTACGTTAAAGACAGCCAGGCAATTTTTGAGCGATGAAGCATTCAAAAGCCTGACATCTTCAATAAGGGCGGCTCAAAAGATTGACAGAGCCATGGGTCACCAGATTGCGAACGGCATTCGTGCATGGGCAGAATCCAAAGGAGTTACTCACTTTACACACTGGTTTCAACCTTTGACCGGAACAACGGCAGAAAAACATGATTCATTTTTTACAATAAAAAGCGATGGAACACCTATTGAACAATTTGAGGGAGACGCGTTGATACAGCAGGAGCCAGATGCCTCGTCATTTCCGAGTGGAGGTCTTCGAGCAACATTTGAAGCCCGTGGTTATACAGCCTGGGATCCTTCCTCACCACCATTCGTCATGGAGATTGGGCAGGGAAAAACTCTTTGCATTCCTACAATTTTTGTCTCGTATACCGGTGAATCACTTGATTACAAAGCTCCATTATTAAAAGCACTTGAAGCTCTTAATAAGGCGGCGGTTGATGTTTGCAATTATTTCGACAAGAACGTCACAAAAGTAACCGCAACGCTTGGTTGGGAACAGGAATATTTCGTAATTGACGAAGGTTTGCACAATGCCCGGCCGGACCTGGTTCTTTGCGGAAGAACCGTCTTTGGCCATAGCTCTGCAAAAGGACAGCAACTGGAGGATCACTATTTCGGTTCTATCCCTGAGAGAATTTATGCATTCATGAGAGACTATGAAGAAGAAGCATACAGACTGGGTATTCCCCTGCGCACCCGTCACAATGAAGTGGCCCCTGCACAATTTGAGTGTGCTCCCATTTTTGAAGAAGTAAACCTGGCGGTTGATCATAATACTTTGCTGATGGATGTTATGAGCCGCGTCGCCAGTCGCCATAAATTACGGGTACTCTTGCACGAAAAACCATTTGCTGGCATTAATGGGAGCGGTAAACATAACAACTGGAGTATGGCTACAGACACCGGGGTAAACTTGTTAGCTCCGGGTAAAACGCCAAAAACAAATTTGATGTTCCTTACCTTTTTTGTCAACACGATAAAGGCAGTATGCGACTATGCAGATGTCTTGAGAGCTTCTATCGCTTCTGCTCCAAATGATCACCGTCTCGGGGCCAATGAAGCACCCCCCGCGATCATCTCAGTTTTCATTGGCGAATATCTCTTCAAAGTTTTGGAGGATGTAAAAAAGAGGGTGTCTGAAAAAATGGATGAGCAGGACGAAAGCATGCTGGAGATCGATATTCACAAAAGCATTCCCGAATTGTTGATGGATAATACAGATCGCAATCGGACATCTCCTTTTGCATTCACAGGAAATAAATTTGAATTTCGCGCAGTTGGTTCTTCGGCAAATTGCGCGAACGCAATGACAGCATTAAACACAATTGTAGCTGAAACACTAACAAAGTTCAAGAATGATGTCGACGCATTAATTGACAAGGGTGAAAAGAAAGAAATAGCAATTATGCACACCATTCGTCAATACATTGTTTCAAGTGAAAAAGTTTTATTCGAAGGGAACAATTATAGCGAAGAATGGGAGAAAGAAGCGGAAAAAAGAGGTTTACCAAATGTAAAAACCACACCGCTTGCGCTTGATTTCATGGTAACCGCCAAGGCAAAAAAGTTATTTGAAGAAAATAATATATACACCCATGCCGAGTTAGAAGCACGTCATGAGATCGAGTTGGAAAAATATATTAAGAAGGTACAGATCGAGGGGCGCATCATGGGGGAACTTGCAACCAGTCACATTTTGCCCGCCGCAATCCGCTATCAAAATTTATTAGCGAGCAATATTCGGGGGTTAAAGGACGCCGGTTCACCGGAATCAGACTATTGTAATCAAAAACATATCCTGGAAAAAATCTCAGAGCACATCAGCAAGACAAGCGAACTGGTGGAACAAATGATACAAGCCCGCAAAGAATGCAATAACATCAGCAATACAAGAACCCGTGCCATTGCCTATTGCAGCCAGGTGAAAGAGAAGTTCTTTGACGATATCCGCTATCATGTCGACAAACTCGAACTGTTGGTGGACGACCGCGAATGGTATTTACCAAAATATAGGGAGATCCTTTTCTTAAGATAAGGAACAAAGTACAAGGCACAAGGTACAAGAGAAGAAATTGATTTCTTGTGCCTTGATCCTTGGTTCTTGTGCCTTACTTAAAATTTGCTTTCATTACCCGCATCACGTTACCCCCAAGAATTTTTTTGATCGATTTATTGGAATAACCTCTGCGTTTTAATTCGTCAGTGATAAGAGGATATTTAGTGACGTCATCCATTCCGACAGGTACAGAAGAAACGCCATCGAAATCAGAGCCAATGCCCACATAATCATCTCCTACCAACTTTACTATATAATCAATATGATCGACCAATTTTGAAATGGAAGGTCTGTAAGGTTCCAGTTTCTGTGAAAAGTATTTTGCCCACATTTCATTGAGTTTTGAGGCATCAACATTTTTCCCAAGAGAATCCTTAATTCTTTGTCCTTCAGTGCCCTCCAACTGATCCATTTTTTTTGCAAAATTGCTGTCAAGAAATCCGGAATAAAAATTAATACAAATCACACCTCCATTTTTTGCCACTGCTTTGATCTGTTCATCCTTCACATTCCTGAAAACCGGGCAAATATTCCAAACCGAACTATGAGAAAGCAAAACAGGTTTTGTAGTTGTTGCAATGGCATCGTAAAAGGTTCGCTCACCCGTGTGGGACAGATCAACGATCACTCCCAGTTCATTCATTCTGCGAACAATTTGTTTTCCAAACGCGGTTAGTCCTTTATGCGACAAACTATCGGCATGTTGCGTTTCATCCATTGCACTTGTTGCCCACGGAGTACTATTATTCCAGGTTAATGTCATATATCTCATCCCTCGTTTTTGTAAACTATCCAGTTTTTTCATATCATTTTCTATCATATGTCCCCCTTCGACGCCGATGAGTGCTACTAATTTTTCTTGACGAATTCCCTTTTTGACTTGTTTGTAATTTGTCGCAAGCACCATTTGTGAAGGATTGCGCAAGGCAATTATTTCAAGTGAATCGATCTCCTGGTTCGCGTCTTTAAAAAAGCCCTCTTTATTACGGGGTGTCTTGTCAGTCCATATTGAAAAAAACTGAACATCCAACCCACCTTCTTTCCATCGCGCAAAATCACTTTGACCCGTGTTCAGACGGTGAGAAATATCTTTCCCTTCTAATACTGATGAAGAAAGAACATCATTGTGCGTGTCAACAAGGACAGCCTTTTGATGAAGTTTTCTGACAGGTTGGGCAATTGCCTGGATTGAAAAACATATTATGGGCAACAAGAGGAATTTTTTCATGCAGGAAGTTTTGCTGGGTGAAAATAAACCTTTCGATCTCAATGTCAACAAATAAAAAAATGTTAAGTTCTTAGCCTTAAAAGATTTTCGAAGAGCCGAACTAAACCTTTGAAAAAAATTGTTGTCATAGGGTCAATTGATTTTTTATTGCATTTAACTCTACCCAATTTTTCCATCCCGATTTTTCTTGCTTCCAACCTGTGAATGACCATTGCGATTTTCTATCGTTAAAAATTACCTGCTATTAAACTAAACCAATTAAGCTATCATGGCGAAGGGTATTCTGTTCTGTTTATGTTTTGGAAGTCACTTACTGGTGACATGCCAGTCTGTTTTTTTTTCAAAATTTGAGCTCGGGCTAAATGCCGGGTTATTCATTTACCAGGGCGATCTGACCCCGTCTCAACTTGGATCATATAAGACGTTAAAGCCTGGATTAAGTTTCTTCTTAAACAGAATAATCAGCCCTGTATTTTCCTTGCGAACAAACCTTGCTTTGGGAGGATTACAGGGGGACGACGCAAAGTATTTAAAACCTGAGTACCGGCAACAGAGAAATTTTAATTTTAATTCACCGGCATTTGAAGTATCAGAATTACTCGTAGCAGACATTTTTAAAAACAACATGTCCAGGCGCTCCTCAGGCTTATCCCCTTATTTATTTGCCGGGTTAGGATTTAGCCTTTTGAATATAAAACGCGATTGGAGTCGTTTTAATGCCGAGTTTTTTAGCTCGGAGGCAAGCACTATTTCAGGATTGACCGCTGATCAGCAACATGCACTACCTGTACTTATCCCCGTTTTCCCCACAGGAATTGGATTCAGGTACACGATTTCATCAAGAATTTCAGTTAATGCGGAAACTTCATACAGATTTACATTGACTGATTATTTGGATGGCTTCAGTAAAGCGGCCAATGATTCACGTAGAGACAGCTATATAACACATACAGTAGGGCTGATCTACCAATTCAAAAACAATTCATGGCTAAAATGCCCCGTGTTTTAACAATCCATTTAAACAACCCATAAAAATAATTGAGCGATACAAGTAGATATTAAATACCAAAAAATAAATTCATTAATGCAAAACAAAAAACAAAAGTCGTGGCTCTCTAAAAAAATTTGGGTGGCTGCTACTGTTGCCGTGGTTTTGTTCGCATGTAGCAAATCAGTCGACTCGACGAACAAAGATACGAATAACAATAGAGGCTCTATCGATTGTAGTAATGTAGCAAAATCTTTTTCCATTGACGTAAGCCCTATTATACAAACCAAGTGTGCAACCGGTTCAAGTTGTCATGGTACCGGAAGCATTAATGGTCCGGGCGCATTGCTTACTTATTCTGCAATCGCTAATGCCCATGCAGATATACGTTCAGCAATATTATCCGGCCTTATGCCAAAGACTGGAAGTTTAACAAACGCGCAAAAAAACACGATTATATGCTGGATTGACAATGGCGCTTTAAATAATTAATGAGCAGTGTGATGTCCTCTGTAAGGATTGGTTGTGCTAATAGTTGGTTTGGTATCAAAAAAGCCCTGGTTTTACCGGGGCTTTCGATTGCTTCTTTGACCGTTTTATTTTTTTCTCCTATGCGGCACCCTCTCTCTCCTTTATAAATACCGCTCATAAAGTTCAATTTTTTGTGTTGGGGAAATAACTTAAATTACCAGACACCTAAAACCTTAAGTTATGAGATGCCCAGTTCTAATCGCGGCGTTTGCTGGGATAACATTGACAGCAAACTCTCAATTCACCATTCTTCCCCAGGCAGGTTTTGAAAACTCAAACACAAAGATCAGTTACAACAACCTCCCTTATTTTTCCCCAGTACCTCAAATGCAACCAAAATTTGGCCTTCGCGCTGATTACAAATTCAAGAACGGCTTTGGCCCATTCGCTGGCCTATCGACGAGTCGTCCTTTGGTTAGTTACAGTTTTACTGATCCCGAGAAGGGAATGACGGAATACAGTGCTTCAATGGGTAATATGCAGGCGCAACTTCAGGCTGGCCTGCAATACACAAGCAAACCGATCTTTTTCAAAAAGCAGACTTCGGCAAGCAAAACTTCGAAGACCACAGGGAAACCAACAACGAGCAACCACAGTTATTATTCATCGGGATGCAGCCGTAATTATTCCTATTCGGGCTGCGGAGCAAAAAAATCAAATACGGCAGAAAAAACAAAACATCAAAATACGGGGTGGGCTCTTCGTCTGCAGCCCTCAGCAGGGATTGGATTTATACCGTCAGATGTGGAGGACCTTGTGACCACTCCCGCCGGAATGCAAAACAACTATACATACAATGCCGGGAATAGTAAGACAACATTGCTTACCAGCATGGGCTTCGAATTTGCCAAAAATGAAAAAAGACTTTTTACTTTAAGTGTCAATTATTTTAAGGGTCTTGGCAATAATTCAACCAGCTTTACTTCGGAATCCGCCGGCAAAACAACTACGACCCTCTTGAATTCAACACTTTCCGGATGGGGTGCAACCCTTGGAATCCCAATCAGCTTTACCAAAAAACCCAAAACCACTACAACGCAGAAAGTTGAACAAAGACCAAAATACGATTATCAGAAATACAGGGTGGACTGCAGATATCGATGCAGAAAAACTATTTAAAACAAACAATAAAAGCGAAGGAATTTCTTCGCTTTTTTAGTAGCAATAATAATCAAGAGC
>Ga0163163_10000177_pt1 | contig 66222 bp, 74 predicted proteins | sample S65metaG_FD_119766 | JGI IMG/M metagenome (GOLD analysis project Ga0163163, IMG submission 119766) | Switchgrass rhizosphere microbial communities from Kellogg Biological Station, Michigan, USA - S6-5 metaG | ecosystem: Host-associated > Plants > Roots > Rhizosphere > Soil | place: USA...
ATCTATGTCTGCGACCGCGGCAACGACCGCATCCAGGTGTTCGACAGCAAGGATCCCAACCTGGGCAAGCCCTGCAGTAACGCCGACGGCGTGGCAGGCAAGTGCGGGTTCGTGGCCGAACAGGCGATCAGCAGCAACACCGAGACTCTTCCCGCCATGCCCGGCACGTCGGTGTCACTGAACTTCTCCAAGGACAAGACGCAGAGCTGTCTCTATGTCGGCGACAATTCCAACATGACCATCTATGTCCTCAATCGCAGCAATCTTGAGGAACTGGGACGGTTGGGCCGTTCGGGCCGCAATGCGGGGCAGTTCCATTGGCTGCATCAGGTAAGCCTGGACAGCAAGGGCAACATCTACACGGCGGAAGTCGATACCGGAAAGCGCATCCAGAAGTTCGTCCGCTATGGCGCGGCGGGATGCAGCGGCACCGGTTCGGCGGTGGTAGGCGGGGTAGCGAAATAAGAAGGGCGCCATCGTTTCTCTATTGCAATTGAGAATTATTCGCAATTACTATGGCCCGGTATCCAGGAGGTCGCCGGGTTATGGCCAAAGCGCGGAAATATTCGAAGATTCAATATGATGGCGAACTTCGCGCCGGGCATTTGCTGGTCTGGACGTGGCGCAAGCTGGTCGTCGGCCATGACGACTGCCCGGTCCTGAGCCGGGAATATTCCCGTTTTGCTGGACACGATGCCGAGGCGCTGCTTGCGGCTTTCGCGGGCTTTTTGCTGGCACTGGGCCGTGGCAGCCGGCGCGTCCTGATGATCGGGCAGCCTTATTGCGCAGGGCTGACGGCGGACGAGGAACGCATGCTACGGCTGATCGCGGCGGCGCAAACCGGCGACGCGGTGCTGCTGTGGGCGCACCTGGCCTGGCTGGCGCGGCGTGAACATCAGGATGAGGTCATGAAGGCTGCAAACAGCTTGGCCGACGCGCTGGCCGCGGCAGGCGTTATCCTTCCGCCGGTGCGTGTGCCTGTTCCATCCAGGCCGGTGTTTCCAGTGTCAGAGTCTGCGCCGCTGCCAGCCTTGGTGTTGCAGTAGCACCGCCAGAGCAGCACACAGGCCGGCGGCGGCGATAGACGCCCATCTGAGGCTTTCGATGCCCAGCAAATAGCCGAAAGTGTGGAGTACGCTGAGGCCGAAGCAGACGTAATTCCAGCGCTGCAGGCTTTTCCATCCCGGATTTCCAAGTCTGCGCAGCGAGGCATCGTTGGAGGTCGCCAGCAGCGCCAGCAAGATCAGCGCTGCGATCAGGCCGGTGTAATTGGAGAAACCGAACATATCATGGCGGATGGGCAGCAAATGGTCCTGGGCTTTTTCGTAGATGTAATAGAGCCAAGGGCGTCCGCGCAGATGCACGCACTGGCCGATGCCGGCATGCGCAACGCCTAGAATTCCGCCCCAGATGCCGACGTCGCGGCGCAGGTCTTGTGACAGGACCGGCGCCTTCCCGCGCAGGATGCGCCATGGCCCGATCAGCAAGGTCATCGTCAAAAGCACCAGCGCGGGCCAGGCGGTGGCAAAGCTCAGGCGCGTGATCACGTCGGGATGGGGGCGGGTGACATACAGCGCCCAGACGGAAGCCGCCGACAGCAAGGCCAAAGGCAGGTGATGCCGCAAAAGGCGGCGCTGCAGGCGTGACGACACCGGCATCAAAGCGCGCTGGTGAATTTTGCTTCCGTTTTCGCGGTCACTTCGTCCAGCATGACCCCGGGCGCGAGTTCAATCAGTTTCAGTCCGCTTTTGCCGCGCTCAAGCGTAAAGACGCAAAGATCGCTGATGATCATGTCCACGCATTGGGTGCCGGTCAGCGGCAGGCCGCACTTTTTGAGGATCTTGCTCTCGCCGGCCTTGTTGGTGTGCTCCATCACCACCACGATCCTTTTGACACCGGCCACCAGGTCCATGGCGCCGCCCATGCCCTTGACCATCTTGCCGGGGATCATCCAGTTGGCGATGTCGCCATCCTCCGACACTTCCATGGCGCCCAGCACCGACAGGTCGATATGGCCGCCGCGGATCATGGCGAAGCTGTCGGCGGAAGAGAAATAGCTGGTTGATGGCAGTTCGGTGATGGTCTGCTTGCCGGCATTGATCAGGTCGGGATCTTCCTCGCCGGGATAGGGGAAGGGTCCCATGCCCAGCATGCCGTTCTCGCTTTGCAAGGTAACCTTCACGCCTGCCGGAATGTAGTTGGCCACCAGGGTGGGGATGCCGATGCCCAGATTGACATAGAAGCCATCCTGCAACTCGCGTGCAGCGCGGGCGGCGATCTCTTCGCGACTCCAGCCCATCATGCGCCTCCCGTCACGGGACGGGGCCGCGTGGTCACCCGCTCGATTGGCTTCTTATAGTCTTTGCCCTGCAGGATGCGCTGCACGTAGATACCCGGCGTGTGGATATGGTTGGGATCGAGTTCGCCCGGCTCGACCAGTTGCTCGACTTCCGCGATGGTGACTTTTCCGGCCGTCGCCATGACGGGATTAAAATTTCGGGCGGTCTTGCGGTAGATCAGGTTGCCTTCGCTGTCGCCCTTCCAGGCCTTGACGATGGAAAGGTCCGCGCGCAGCCAGGTTTCGCGGACATAGGTCAGGCCGTCGAACACATCGGTGGGCTTTCCTTCCGCTACCACCGTGCCCACGCCGGTGCGGGTGTAAAAGGCAGGGATGCCGGCGCCCCCGGCGCGGATGCGCTCGGCGAGTGTGCCTTGCGGGTTCAGTTCCAGTTCCAGCTTGCCCGTCAGGTACAGTTCCTCGAACAGCTTGTTCTCGCCCACATAGGACGAGATCATCTTGCGGATCTGACCGTTGTTGAGCAGCACCCACAGCCCCAGCCCGTCGGCGCCGCAATTGTTGGCGATGACGGTGATGTTCTTGACTCCATCTTCCTTCAGCGCGGTGATCAGGTTCTCGGCATTGCCCGACAGGCCGAAGCCGCCGGACATCACGGTCATGCCGTCAAAGGTGAGGCCTTTGAGGGCAGAGGCCGCATCGGGATAGACTTTGCTTTGCGCCACGAACCGCGTTCTCCCAGCTTTTGCTTTAGTTCGCATTGCAGCATGAAAGAGTGCAAGCGACAAAGCGGCGCGCCTTCAAGCCATTGATTTGAAAAAGTTTCTTGCCGGAGATGCGCAGTTCCTTGCCGCCGGACCGGGGGGCCGGTACAACCCCCGCCAACCTGTTTTTCCCTCAGATTCCCGAGCAGTTATGAGTTCGCCCAAGCAATCCAGACCCAAGGCCAGGCTGCCGCGCGGTTTCCGCGACCGGGGACCGGGCGAAATCATGGCCGAACAGAAGATGCTGGCGACCATCCGCACTGTCTATGAGAGCTATGGCTTCGAGCCGCTGGAAACACCGGCCTTTGAATATACCGATGCCCTGGGCAAATTCCTGCCGGACGTGGATCGCCCCAACGAAGGCGTGTTTTCGCTCAAAGACGATGACGAGCAGTGGATGTCGCTGCGCTATGACCTGACGGCGCCCTTGGCGCGTCATGTGGCGGCGAATTTCCAGCACCTGGCCAAGCCGTTCCGCCGCTATCAGACCGGCACAGTGTGGCGCAATGAAAAGCCGGGGCCGGGCCGCTACCGCGAATTCACCCAGTTTGACGCGGACACGGTGGGCAGCGCCTCGCCGTCCGCCGACGCCGAACTGCTGATGATGGTGTCCGACACGTTGGAGGCGCTGGGGCTCAAGCGCGGCGACTACATCGTCAAGCTCAACAATCGCAAGCTGCTGGACGGCGTGCTGGAGGCTAGCGGCGTCGCGCTGGAAGATCGTGCCCGCCGTGGCATCGTGCTGCGCGCCATCGACAAGATCGACCGGTTGGGCGTCGACGGCGTCGCCGCCCTGCTGAGCGGCGGCCGCAAGGATGAATCGGGCGATTTCACCAAGGGCGCGGGATTGAGCGCTGACCAGGCGCTGCGAATCCTGGCGTTCGTCGCGCCGGACGCCAAGGATGAAGACGCTCATCTGCGCCAGATCGGCACCTTGATTGCTTCGAGCAAGATTGGCGCCGAGGGACTCGCCGAGCTTGAGCAGATCGTCAGGCTGCTGCAGTCATGCAGCTATGGCCCCGACCGGGTGATGTTCGACACCGGCGTGGTGCGGGGCCTGGATTATTACACCGGCGCCGTGTTCGAGGCGCAGCTGACCTTTCCTGTCAAGAACGAGGATGGCGAAGAAGTGGTGTTCGGCTCGGTGGCCGGCGGCGGCCGTTATGACGACCTGGTGGCGCGCTTCACCGGCCAGACCGTGCCTGCTACCGGCATTTCCATCGGTGTGTCGCGGCTGATGGGCGCGCTGGTTTCGCGCGGTCTGACCGCGGCGGCGCGATCGCCATTGATCGTGGTCACCGTGTTCGACAAGACCGAAGCCGCAAGAAGCTTTGCCATGGTGCAGGAACTGCGCGCCGCGGGCTTGCGGGCCGAAGCCTATGTCGGCACCGGCAAGATGGGCGATCAGTTCAAATATGCCGACAAGCGCGGCGCCGCCATCGCTGTGATCGAAGGCGGCGATGAACGCGCGCGGGACGAAGTCACAATCAAGGACCTGGCGCTGGGCGCGGAATTGGCCAAGTCGGTGGAAAGCCGGGCCGAGTGGGTCGGCAATCGTGAGGCGCAGAAAAGCGTGGCGCGCGCCGATCTGGTGGCGGAAATCAAGGCGATGCTGAAAGGCCGCTCATAATGCCGGCCTTTCCCTATTACGGTTCGGCGTCTATTGAGGCGCTTAACCGCCAGGCTTCGGCGCTGCTCGATCTTTTCTCTTCGCGCGGCTTTGGGCGGGAAGAACCCGCAGTGCTGCAGCCGGCGGAGATTTTCCTCAACCGCTACGGTGAGGAAATCCGCCGCCGCACCTTCACCCTGACCGATCCTTCTGGCCGCGATCTGGCGCTGCGGCCCGATCTCACCATTCCGATCTGCCGCGAGGCGGTATTGGCCAACCGCAGCTTCCCCGCCCGCATTTGCTATAACGGCCTGGTTTTCCGCCACCAGCCGGGCGAGCCGCACCGGCCCACCCAGTTCTTCCAAGCAGGCGTCGAGCTTCTAGGACAGGACGACCGCGCCGCTGGCGACGCCGAAATCCTCACCTTGGCAGTGGAAGCGCTCCGCGTCTGCGGAGTGAAGGATTTTTCCCTGCGCATCGGTGATCTGGCGCTGTTTGGCGCGCTGGTGGACGCGTTGGCTTTGCCGCCGCAATGGCGCTCGCGCCTCAAGCGGCATTTCTGGCGGCCCGGTTATGTGGAGTCGCTGCTCTATTGGCTCAGCCATGGCGACGGCACACTGAAGCTGCCGGGAACGCGCGCAGAGATCGAGACCTTGCTGGATGCGCAAGCCGAAGCGCCGCTGGCAGGCCGCACACGCGAGGACATCATCGCCCGCACGCTGGGCCGGGCGGCGGAAGCCGCCAGCCTGCGCCTGGAAAACAGAGTGGCGGGCGCGGTGACCCAATTGCTGGATATTTCCGGCCCGGCCGAAGAGGCTCTGGGTAAGGTGCGCGCGCTGCTCAAGACCGTCGCCATCGATCTCAATTCCGAGCTCGCGGCGATGGAGGCGCGTCTGGCGGTGTTGCGCGGGCTCGGGGTCGATCCCGCCCAGATTCAGTTCACCGCCCATTTCGGCCGCAACATGGAATATTACACCGGCTTTGTTTTCGAGTTATGGGCGCGCGACAAGGAAGGCCCTGTGCAGGTCGCCGGTGGCGGGCGGTACGACTCCATGATGGAGATGCTAGGCGCCAAAAAGCCCGTCAGCGCCGTGGGCTGCGCCATCCGCACCGAACGTGTGCTGGCCGCCAGGACCGCGCCCCAAGTAATGGGAGGCGTGTGATGGCGGCGCTGACATTGGCGATCCCATCCAAGGGGCGATTGAAGGAACAGTGCAACGACTGGTTTGCCGGCGCCGGCGTGGTGATGGAGCAGACAGCGGGCGCGCGGGGCTATCGCGCCAGCTTCGCGGGCTTTGACGATGTCGAGGTGATGCTGCTTTCGGCGGGCGAGATCGCCTCGTCCTTGTTCGCCGGCGACATCCATCTCGGCGTCACCGGCGAGGACCTGCTGCGCGAGGAAACGCCGGAGCTGGAAGGCCACCTGCATCTGATCAAGGGGCTGGGCTTCGGCTTTGCCGATGTGGTGGTGGCGGTGTCGCGCGCCTGGATCGACGTGGCGACCATGGCCGACCTGGACGATGTCTGCGCGGCTTATGCCCAGACCCACCGCCGGCGGCTTCGGGTGGCGACCAAATATGCCCAGCTCACCCGCAGCTTTTTCGCCCAGCAGCGGATTTCGGATTATCGCATCGTGCCCAGCGCCGGCGCCACCGAAGGCGCGCCCGCGGCCGGAACGGCGGAAGTGATCGTGGACATCACCACCACCGGCGCCACTTTGCGGGACAACGGTCTCAAGGTTTTGGATGACGGCGTGATCCTCAAAAGCCAGGCCCAGCTTGCTGCTTCCCTGACCGCCGAGTGGAGCGCGGAAGCGCGCGCGGCTTGCGCAAAGCTGCTGGGCAAGCTCGATCCCGCCGGCCCGCTTTATGCGGCGCTGGCGGCGCATCTGTCAGCCTAGAGCGTCAGGGCAGGTTCGCGCTATCGCGTATGTCGGTATCGGCGATGTGCTCTTTCTTCCAGCGCATCGCGGCTGCAATGCGGGTCCGCCCGGACGGATGATCGTAGAAGACCAGCTCTTCCCATCGGCTGGGCTCGAGCTTGCGATAGGTGGACAGCTTCAGCATCACGCTGGCAAAGGCGTCTGGCTTGCGCACGGCATTCAGCCCAAAAATATCGGCCTGATATTCGGTGGTGCGGGAGATGGAATTGGTCAGCGGCGTCGCCAGGAACAGGAAAAGACTGGCCAGGGCTGCCAGCAGCGGCAATCCTGCCACTTCGCCGGCATTGCGCACCTGCCATTGGCCGCCGAACAACTCGCAGGCGAACCAGAAACCCCAATGCAGGAAAGCGAATCCGGCAAGGATGATCAGGCTCTCCAGCAAGATCTCGCGCGTGACATGGCCCATCACATAATGGCCCATCTCATGACCCAGGACCGCCAGCACTTCGTCGGGCGAGCCTTGCTTCAAGAGATTGTCATTCAGCGAAATGCGCGCCGTGCCCAGGAAGCCCGAGACATTGGCCGAAACGCGATTGGACTGGCGCGAGGCATCCACCAGCCAGACATTGTCCACCGGTATCTCATTGGCGCGCGCCAGGGACAGGATTTTGGTTTTCAGCGGGCTGTCGGGCAGGGGCGAATAGTGATTGAACAGCGGGGCGACAAAAACCGGCCAGATCACGATCACGAAAACCTGGAAAGCGATGGCCAGGCCGGCGCCCCATAGCCACCACATCTCGCGGGTCCGCCGGATCACGGAATAGAGGAGCGGCAACAGTAGCAGGCAGGCGGCGAAAGTCAGCGCGAACTGGGTGGCGAAATCGCCCAGCCATTGAGCGAAAGACTGGTTGGACAGGCCATAGGCATGCTCACGGAAGAAGGCTTCATAGACGGTCAGCGGAAATGTAGCGGCGACGACCAGCGGCACATAGGCCGCCACATAGAGCATCACCTGATAGGTGCGGCTGGTGGTTCGTCCTTCCGCCCAGTCCTGGAGCCGCGCCGATAGTCCGGACCACAGCAGCAGAGCCGCAACCCCCAGGGCATAGATCATATCCAGGAGTTGCAGCCCGTAACCGCCTTCGAAATAAGCGTCAGAACGGGCGCGTGCCGCGCCGCTGATCCGCGCCAGATATTTCGTGGTGGCCGCATCGGCGTCAAAAGACGGGGTCGTGTCCATCACCGGCAGGCTTCCCACCTGGATGCGGGAGGTGGGGGCTGCACGCGGCCCCATTTGGGGCTGCGCCGCGGCAGCAAGCGTCAAGGAAAAAAACAGCAATAAGGCGGCGGCGATGCGTGACATGCGTGTTCCCTACACGGAGCACGAAGACTAACAGGATTTCATCGCCGCCCAACCCCTTATTGCTGATAGGATGGCCCGATGAATTTTTCGAGACGGCGCTGCGTGCGTTTAACCATTTCTGCCGCATTGCTTATGCTGATCATCTTGCCCCGATCGGCGGCGGCCGCTATTGGGACCGCCGCCATGCCGGGTGACGCCGCGCACTACCGGCGCTGTCTCGCGGACAGCAGTGCCAATCCTGGGCTGGCCCTCGCCGATGCGGAAGCCTGGGCCAAAGCAGGCGGTGGCGTTCCGGCTCAGCATTGCGCGGCGCTGGCCTTGGTCACCCTCAAGCGCTATCCGGAAGCGGGGACGCGATTGGACAAGGTCGCCGGCGGTCCTGACAGGTTGGATGTGGACTTCCGTGTCGCTTTGTTCGACCAGGCCGGCAATGCCTGGCTGCTGGCCGGCGACGGCGCCCGCGCGGTGCAAAGTTTTTCCGGCGCGCTGGCCTTGTCGGCGGGCGATCCCGACCTGTTCGCCGATCTGGCGCGGGCCCAGGCGATGCGCAAGGATTGGCATGAGGTGGATCTCGATCTCAACGCGGCGCTGCAGTTGGCACCGCGCCGCGCCGATCTTCTGGTGTTGCGCGCCAGCGCCCGGCGTGCGTTGAAACGTTATGACGATGCGCGGCAGGACATAGAGGCGGCGCTCAAGCTCAGGCCGGGCGACGGTAGTGCCTTGGTGGAGCGGGGTCTGCTCCGCCGCCAGCTTGGCGATATCGGCGGGGCGCGGCGTGATTTCGAAGCGGCGCAGAAAGCCGGCCCGGCCGGCGTGACGGCGGAAGCCCGGCAGAATTTGTCCGAACTCAATCCCTGATCCACTCGCCGCGCACTTGTGCGTCGGTCTCATGGGGCGCTTGGAGCCGGGCGAGTTCGTCAAACTCCTGAGGCGGCAGAAGCCGGGACAACGCCCATGCCGCTGCGCCGCGCACAACAGACGAGTCATCGCGCAAGGCGTTCCTGGCCGCCTCGGCCAGATTTGCGTTCCCGCTGTTGCCGATGGCGATCATCACATTGCGCAGGAAGCGGTTGCGGCCGATGCGCTTGACCGGCGACTTGCGGAACAGGCTGCGGAACTGAGCATCATCCAGCGCCGCCAGGCCGGCGAGGGCAGGGGCCGTCAATTCCTCGCGCGCGGCCAGCTTTGCTTCCGACGCGGCGCGCGCGAACTTGTTCCAGGGACACACGGCCAGGCAATCGTCGCAGCCATAGATGCGGTTTCCCAGCGCCTCGCGGAATTCGCGAGGGATGGGTCCGTCATGTTCGATGGTGAGATAGGAAATGCAGCGCCGCGCATCCAGCCGGTAAGGTGAGGGGAAGGCGTTGGTGGGGCAAATGTCCAGGCAGGCATGACAGTTGCCGCAATGATCCTGCTCTGCCGCATCGGGCGGCAGTTCCAGGGTGGTGAAGATGCTGCCCAGGAACAGCCAGGAACCGAACTCGCGCGACACAAGATTGGTGTGCTTGCCCTGCCAGCCCAATCCCGCTTTCTCCGCCAGGGGCTTTTCCATCACCGGCGCGGTATCGACAAAGACTTTCACCTCCGCCTTCCAGGTCTGGAAGATGTATCCGGCCAGCGCTTTGAGCTTCTTCTTCATCACCTCGTGATAATCGTCGCCCTGGGCATAGACCGAGATCGCGCCACGGTCTCTTTGCTCCAGGACAGCCAGCGGATCCTGCGAGGGACCATAATTCAACCCCAGCACGATCACGCTTCTGGCTTGCGGCCACATCGCCTGGGGAGCGGCCCGCCAGTGGCTGCGCTCCGCCATCCATTCCATGGTGCCGTGATGGCCCGCATCCAGGAATTCGCGCAGCCGCGTGGCATTGCGCGCGTCGCCTTCTGCGTCGGTGAAGCGCACCAGGTCGAAGCCTTCCGCCCGTGCACGCTCCACGATCTGCCGTTTTATGGCGGCGAAGTCCCGCGCACGGACGGCCGGCGCATCCGGCTCAGAAATCGAGTTCGGCATAATGGGAAACCGGCGGCTGTCCCGGCAGGCGGTCTCCCAGGATGGAGCGGAAGGACGGCCGCGACTTCATGCGCACATACCATTCGCCCGCCGCGGCAAAATCGGACCAGGGCACTTCGCCGAAATAATCCAGCGACGACAAATGCGCCGCCACCGCCAAGTCGCCCAGGCTGGTCTCGCGGCAGGCAAGATTGCCGTTGGCCTCAGCGGCGGCGCCGATCAGCTTGAGTGCGGCTTTCAGGTCCTCGCGGCCGGCGCGGATCGCATTCATGTCGGGCGCGCGGCTGAAACCGGCACCGGTATGCCGTTGCGCGGCTTTTTCGTAAACGATGCGTTGGGTTACCCGCTCATGGAACGGTCCCATCGCCCAGTCCACCCAGCGCAGGCATTCGCGCCGCGCCGCATCGTCCGCGGGGGCAAGGGGGCGGTCGGGATAATTATTTTCCAGGTGATCCAGGATCGACCACACGCCTTCGGCGCGGGTGCCGTCCGTGTCCAGGAACACCGGCATGGACTGCTTGACGTCTTCGGCAAGCACAGGATCGCAGGCGATACGCTTTTCGCCCACCATCAGGCGGGCCAGCCGGCAGCTGGGTGACAGGATCATATGAATCAGGCGGCGCATGGCCCCTTATAAGGTTGCATCCAGGGTCCGGCAAAGAGCCGTTTACGGGTTCCCCAGGGACCGGATATCAGCGGACGCAGAAGTTCAGCCCGTCACGCTGGACCATGGCGCTACGGCCCACCAGCATGCCGGTGCGGCGGCGGACATAGCGGCCGGGATGGGCGGCTTTCCATTTGTGGGGATTGGGCAATATGGCCGCCAGCCGTGCGGCCTGGGCGCCGTCCAGCGATCCGGCATCCGTGTCAAAATAGGCATTCGCCGCCGCTTCGGCGCCGAAGATGCCGTCGCCCCAATCCACCAGATTGAGATAGACCTGCAGGATGCGCTTCTTGGGCCAAAGCGCTTCCATCAGTACCGTCAGGTAGGCCTCCATCCCCTTGCGGATCCAGCTTCGGGCGGGCAGCAGGAACAGGGTGCGGGCCGCCTGTTGGGAGATGGTGCTGGCGCCGCGCATGGGCTTTTTGGGATGGCGGTCATGGTCGGCCACCGCCTTGTTGATACTGGCCCAATCGAAGCCGTGATGGGTGCAGAAATTCTGGTCCTCGGCGGCGATCACCGCCCGTTCCAGGCGGGGCGATATATCGCCGGTCCAGTGGTAACTGGCGCCCTTGCCCTGGACCAGGCTGAGCAGCATCTCCGGCGTGCCGGGCACGGGCAGGAAACGGAAGATCAGCAGCAGCAGAATGGGGACCGGCACCAGCAGGATGAAAAGGAAAAGCGCCAGCTTGCCAAACCAGCCCCGTATTCTTCCGATTCCCCTCGCCATGACACCAGAATAACAAGTTTTAAAGGATGCGCGAGACGCGAGGCGATGCTACCTGTTGGCTGCCACCCTCCGAGATTCGCCCATGCACGATATCCTGATGTCCATCATCCTGGGCGTGGTGGAAGGCATCACCGAATTCCTTCCCATCTCCTCCACAGCGCATCTGCTGGTCACCGAAAGGCTGCTGGGCCTGGGTGCGGACTGGGAGGCCTTCACGGTGGTGATACAGCTTGGTGCCATCCTGGCGGTGGTGGCGATCTATTTCCAGGTGTTCTGGAAAGCGCTGATCGGACTGCCAAGCTCAGCCGAGGCGCGGCGCTTTGCGCTGGGCCTCATCCTCGCGCTGCTGCCGTCGGTGGTGGCGGGCCTGGCATTGAAGAAGCTGCTGGACGAAGTGTTGCTCAATCCCGCGACCGCCATGCCCTTCATTGCCGGTTGCTGGATTGTGGGCGGCATCATCATCCTGCTGTTCGAACGTATCGCGCCCCAGCCGCGCTGGAGCGAGGGCGACAAGCTGCCTTTGGCCAAGGCGTTCCAGATCGGCTGCTGCCAGATCTTCTCCATCATCCCCGGCGTGTCTCGTTCCGGCGCCACCATCCTGGGCGGAGAGCTTCTGGGCGTGGATCGCAGGGCGGCAACCTTGTTCACCTTCTATCTGGCGGTGCCCACCATGATGGGTGCCACCATCCTGGAGCTGCATCACAAGGCGTCAGAGCTCAACAGCCACGAAACCATGAACATCGCCATCGGCTTTGTGGTGTCCTTTATCGTGGCCTTCTTCGTGATCAAGGGCTTCCTGGCGATCGTGACCAAGTACGGCCTGAAGCCGTTCGGCTGGTACCGCATTGCCGCCGGATTGGCGCTGATCGCCTATCTGGCAATGCACTGAATTTCAGGAGGTCAGGCTCGGCTGGTCGTTGCGCGAATATTCGCCCTTGGCCCGGTAGCGCCACAGATAAGACGGCACCACCGCTTCCACCGAGGTGGGTGTGATACCGAGGTCGGCCAGTCCAGCCGCGGTTTGTGAGACCACATTGTCCTTTTTCAGCAACCGCACTTGATCCATGGTGAGAAGCGGTTTGGGCAGGATCTGCAGGAAGGCCGCCTTGAGCATCGCCAAGCCGAAGGGCAGGGGCACCAGGACACGGCGGCGTTCGATTTCCCGCAAGATCAATTGCAGCAGTTCCTTGAAGGAATAGATGCTGGGGCCGCCCAATTCATAGGTGCGGCCGTCCTGCCGCGACAGTCCCGTTACGATGGCCTGGGCCACATCGCCCACGAACACGGGCTGGAACCGGGTCCTTCCGCCCCCGATCAGCGGCAGTGCGGGGACAAAACGCGCTAGCCCTGCGAACTTGTTGAAGAAGCCATCTTCCGGTCCGAAGATAATGGAAGGCCGCAAGATCACCGCTTTGGGAAAGGCCTCACGCACCGCCTGTTCGCCTTCCGCTTTGCTCACGGCATAGCCGGAATCCGATTCCAGATCGGCACCGATGGCGGAGACATGCACCAGGGCGCCGACGCCGGCGGCCGCCGCACATTTGGCGATATTGGCGGCGCCATCGGCCTGGACCTCCTCGAAGGTCTGGCCCTTCTCGAACAGGATGCCGGTCAGGTTGACCACAGCCTGCGCTCCCAACATCGCGCGGGCGACGGATTCTTCGTCGGCAACGTCGCATTTGACGAAGTCGATCTGGCCGACACTGCCCAGCGGCCGCAGGAAGAAGGCGCGGTTGGGATGGCGGGTCGCCACCTTGATCCGGAAGCCGGCGCGGGCCAGTGCCCGGACCGTGTGACGGCCGAGAAAGCCCGAGCCGCCGAAGACCGTGACCAGTTGGTTTGTCATGTCATATCCGCAGGAAAAGCCGCAACTTCATAGCCAAAGCGGCCGCCCCGGAAAAGCTTAAACCTGGACGGGGACCTATTCGGCGACATATTTGCGCTCACCGGTTCCATCCTGGACGTAAACCGTAACCGTTTTACCGGTGGTGTCGTCGATGAAGCGTTCGCTGGTGGCGGTCCAGCCCGCGCCGGCCCGGCTTTCCAAGGGCTTATAGATCACCCGTTCATAAATCGTGCCGGCGATCAGCGCCACCGCCCAGAACAGCAGGATCAGGGCGGTGGGCACGGCCAGAAACCACATGATCGCGCCCGCCACTAGGCAGACGGCGCCCACCGCCACCACCATGCCGCGCAGGCTCACGGCGTTTCCGCCTCGATCACCGCGGCGGTGCCGTACGCGACGATCTCGCTCATGGTCTGGCCGATCTCGGACGAGTCGAAGCGCATCATCACGATGGCGTTGGCACCCATCAAGGTGGCGTTGCGCACCATGCGGTCCACCGCGTGGCGCCGTGCTTCCTCCAGCAACTGGGTATATTCGGTGATCTCGCCGCCAATGATGCTGCGCAGGCCGGCGACAATGTTGCCGCCCAGGCCGCGCGAGCGCACCACCACGCCGAAACACTGGCCCAGCACCTTCACGGTGCGATAGCCCGCCGCCTTTTCCGTCGTCACCACCAGCATGGTCGGTCCCTCTTGCCCGCGGCAAAGATAGCCCAAAAGCCCCCTTTGGGGCATTACCGGCGGACGTCCGGGACGGTCCGGCCAACCGGGCCCGAACGGCGTTGACTTGAGGCCCGGGGGCCCCTAAACATCGCGCCCTTCCGCCGGGGTTCGCCCCGGCCGGGCCCAGATGGCGGAATTGGTAGACGCACTAGTTTCAGGTACTAGCGCTGCAAGGCGTGGAGGTTCGAGTCCTCTTCTGGGCACCAGTTATCCCTCCACCAGAGGGAAGACCGAGCAGGGGAGCCAATTTCCCCTCAATTTCAAATGACAGCGGTTCACCCCGGACGTAAGGGGCGACAACAATCCGGTCGATTAATGCCCGGATCAACGTCGCTGTTTCAGGGTCCCCGCCACCGGTCAGGGACTGGCCTAGGTCATCCAGCAGGTGCAGGTACCGATCCAGTGAGGCCGGGTGTAGCGTTAGTACCTCCGCGTCATCGGGCCGCGCCGCCAATTCCCCCTCCAGCCGACGAATCTCACCCTCCAATTCAAGCATCATGCGCCCTACTGTTTCGCCCGCGACCATTCCAGCGCGGTAATCACCTTCGATGCGTTTCAGAGCGCGCCGGGCCTCCCCCAGCTTCCTCTCGTTCGACGTACGGTTCGACGCCAGCGAGACCGATAGCCGCCTCCGTTCGGCGTGGTACTCGCGCACAAATTCCCCTAGCAGGACCGGGTTCTTCAATTCGGCGCGAAGGGCATCCAGGACCGCACCCTCCAACGTGTCGAGGTAGATGTGTTTGGAGTTCGTGCAACTCCTACTTTCCGCGTACCGCGAACACAGAGCGCGAGGACGGCCCCTGAAATGACCGTGGGCTGCCATGCCCGAACCGCAACTTCCGCACTTGATAAGACCCGACAGAAGCCGCTTGGCGCGACGGTGTGACTGGGGCGGGCCATGACGGCGCTGCTGGCGAACCGCCATAGCCGCCAACCATGTTTCTTCGTCCACAATCCGGAGGTGCGGCGCTTCTACTCTCTCCCATTTGGATTCAGGATTAGGCCGGGATATTCGCTTGCCTGTGCGCGGGTCTTTTCGCTTGGGGACCCGGTTCCAAACTAGGACGCCGTGGTAGACCTCGTTCGCCAGCAAACCGTCGCCGCGCTTGCGGCCTCCGCCGAGCGTTGACGCGCGCCAGACACCGCCGCGCGGCGCAGGGACGCCCTCGGCGTTGAGTTCGCCTGCAATTTCGCGCGGCAACTTCCCGTCTGCACAGGCTCGATAGATGCGGCGGACAATTTCGGCTTCCGGTTCATAGACTGTGGACTCGCCGGGCTTACCCGGCACCGGACGATATCCATACGCTACGCCACCTGCTCGTTGCCCAGCTCGTATCTTGCCGGACGCGCCACGCCGGACTTTGTGCGCGAGGTCTTTGAGGAAAATCGACCCTACCAGACCTCGGAGGCCGATTTTGATATGGTCGGCCTTACCATCGTGAACTTCCAAAAGCTCAACGTCGGCATGTTCCAACTCCTTAAATATATTGTTGAGATCGCCAATATCGCGAGAAACGCGGTCAAGGCATTCGATAACGACCACATCGCAGCCGCCGCCGCGCGCAAACTCAACTAGATCGGCGATGCCACGTCGCCCAATTAAAGACGCACTCGACAACGCCCGATCCGCGAATTCCTGAACCACCGCGAGGCCATTTCCCTCGCAATAAGTCCGGCACAGCGCGATTTGGTCATCCACCGACCGTTCGTTCTGAAGGTCGCTTGAATAACGGGCGTAAATCGCAGCGCGTTTCATAGTCCCCTCGATCATGACAGCCGAGGCGCGTCCTGAGCCGGACTGCGTTTGGCTGATTCTTCGACCATCAGGCGGGCATGATCCGCCCGCGCGAGCCGCCGGGCAAGGGATTGGACAATCGCCACCAAATCCGGATCGGGTGTCAGTTGATTCAAGGGTTTATCGGGAAGAGACACGCGGGGTTACTTGGCGCCTCCGCTTGGGGCGGCACGCTTCCAACCAATTCCTTCTCTCCGGCTTCCCGCAGCCAAGCGACCGCCGCGTCCCTCAGAGCGGGCCTGATCGGTTGGAGACGGTTTGAGTTTGCTGGCGTGGGCTTTCATCGCCGAGCCTCAAGCACACCGATCTTGTGGGCTCAAGAGAAGCTCGGGACCGCCGGGCCCGACCCCGTAAGGCCTCTCTATACAAAAACGCAAAAATGCCACTACAGCACTTTCGCCCGCGCGACGAAAAAACACCAAGCAATGATTGGCGCTTTTCAAAATGCTGTTAACCCAAGCCGGACCGGCGATTGGAGTTCCGTGTTGGCGGAAAATAATTTCAGTCCGGCAGCGATCCGCCTTCCACCATCCAGTTTCCATCGGAATTGTTGACGTGTTCCTGAGACTCTCTATCCTCTCTTGAAGCGCTATGCTCGCGGCACGTCGGTAATTAAGAGTTGCCAACACCCTTTAAAACCGGGCTCAAATCCACTTCAACAAAACGCGTAAGTCGCGTAACTCGCGAAAAATTCTTGACTTAATTCCTATCTGTGCTATTCATAGCATAACTCCAAAGTGAAATTCCGCACGCGTGGCCGCGTGCCATCACACCAAGTGTGATGGGCTTTTCGAGAGAACTAGCCAAGCCAAAAATCAACGCCTGCTTAGCCTACGTACCAATCGCCACCCTACTGCATTGAGAACCTATGAGTAACGATAAACCCGCGCCCACGGTCGCGGAGTGGTTTCAAGAGCCCGTGCTTGATCCGCTCGATCCCCGCAAACAGCTTCGGCCCGAATACAAAACCGACTTCATCGTTCGATTTCACGGTGCCGCGCCGCACGGCGGCCCCGCCCTGTGGTCAACCATGTTGCGCGATGCCTTGAAGGCAGAGCGGCCCAAGTTCTATGGGCCGCCTGTGACGCCAGAGGATGAAAGGGCGAAAATCAAGAAGATGTCTGGTGCCGAAAAGCTTGCGAAGGCGAACGCGGCGGGAGGAAAGAAATGATAAAGACCGACATGCGCGCTGATCCCTTCTGCCTTTTTGAATCCTGGCACGGATGTCTGAGCGAAGAAGATCAGAAACTTCCGGAGGCCCGATGGTTGGAATGGGGCAGGACAGGAAAATGGGCGGTCTACCTGAAGATCGGCTCGCAACGAAATAGGGCTTGGTATCGCAAGACAGACATATACGCCCACTTTCGACTCCGCTATGGCGTAGTGCGGCCCGATTTGTTGCAGGCGCTCATTGATCTAAATGATGGCTTTGAACCGGCGAAGCCGATAGCTGACTTCCCACAAAATAGAAAAAATCAGAAGCGGAAGAAGGCGAAGTCATGATCAACGCCAGTGCGGAACAGGTCGCGGCAAAAATCAAAGCGATCAGTTTGAAGTCTTTGTTGAATATCGCATCGAGGGTGCGTCCCGATTCTCTGGACTTCATAGCTGCGAAAATTGCGAACTCGAGTGAGTGGGTTCCGCCGACTGCCAGCGATGAGATGATCCTGATCCGGCTGAAAAAACTGAGTATCGCGCTGCCCGATTGTTTTTTCCCGGAGTTTTCCGATGACTGAGCGAGATTTATGACCATCATGCTGGACCACGCCGCGCAGAACCGCATTGCATCAGCGGTTCAGAAGGGTTGCACAGAGGGGCTGCCTCCTCATTGTGGCTCACAATTTGCTGCGACCACTGAATTACTCGGTAGGATTCTCAGTCTGATAAACGCCGAACTAAAATCAGGCGGATCGCCCTGTCGGCTCGCCCTGGAGAAAGACTCTAACCAGACTGTCCTGAGCCTCATCGTTTTCACCGGCGATGCGACATTCACGGTCCCGATGTCAATCACAGAAAACCTCATCAGGATCGACGGCGAGCCGCTATTCGTCGCTCATGATAACAGCGCGGCATATCTGCTGAATGGGATTGAGCAAGCGGTGGACCGCGCGTTAAGGCCGAAAGCGAGGCTATCTAGATGTTAGAAACGTCCGTCACACTGCATCCTGCGTTCTGCATCACAGAAGATTGGTTGCCATACGCAACGCCCGGATTCCAAGCTCTTACGCTTCAAGAGATTCTGGCGCTCTCGCGGCGGGAGCTTTGGTGCGCACATGCTTTCGCCTTGGTAGGGCAGCAGCGCGTCGCAATATGGCGAAGAACGTCTATCGCTGAATGGTTCAGCTCTTTTGGGCAAACCTATCTCAAGGCTCTATTGGCTTCGGGATTCTTGCCAAAGGCAAGGCCGACGACGCGACAACCGAAGTTCAAGCGGAAGATGGGCGGGTCGAAACCGAAAGTTACGCTGCGGTTGCGGGAAGAGGATCGCTAGGGCCGTGCTGTCGAATTGCGATATGCGATAGAGGGCCGGAGGCGGTGATAGGCGATAGGGAAAATTGGATTCTGATCCGCGCTTCGTGAAAACCGTAACCTTAAGAGCGTTCAGGTTACCAAGCGTTTTGGGTTATCGAAGCAGAACTCGGTTGTATCACGCTCATTGGCAAATTTGCAATCACCTCTAACCTTGGTCATACGACGCCGCTCGAAAGCGCGCCCATGCATCGCGCTGCCGAGGATGTAGAACAGAATTGTTTCCCGGTTGGCGTGCGCGACCGGGAGACAAGCGCACCGTGGCCGTCCGCGCCACCTGCTCCCCCCCTGTGTCCAGGCGGCGAGCTTTTGACGGCCACGGTGCGCATCTGACTGGATAATCGTTTTTTTTGTAAATCGCGCCACGGCGCGGTGAGTTGTAGACAGGGAAACAGGGAAATGACGAATAGCACAGACGCAGCGGGCAGTGGGCCCGATGGCAAACCACAGGCGGCATCGTCCGCTCCTGGGCCCAACGCCACCGGCACCACGCTAAACGCGCTCTTCGGATCATACGAAGGCGATTTGCCTTTTGTCCGCTTCGAGCAGCTCGTCGAAACGAGCGACCCCGATTACATCGCCAGCAATTTCGGTTCACTACGCGTCTTGCCAGCGAACAAAGACGGGGTCTTTTTCCTTTTTGCTACCCAGGCGGAATCCACGCGTGAAGCGTGGCGTGATTGCGGTCTCACCCCCAGCGTAGCGATGTGGCGCGACGGTGTCTCGGCATTCTGTTGGGCGTTTGAAACGCCCGTTGCGCAAGATACCGAGAAATTACCAGACCTGATGGAATTCTTCGGTATGGAGACGTTGGGCGGAGCGATTGCGTTGCCCGGCACCGATGGCTGGGAATTGGTTCATGCCGACCCCAATACCTTCTACAGCCCCGTTGAGCTTTGCCGTTTCTATCTTGAAGAGATTCCTTCCGCACAAGAGCCGGAGGCTGGAACCTTTCAGACTTACAACGATGCCAGGATCATCACTCCGTATAACGAATCCGATTACGAGGGCCGCCAGATCACGGTCTCGATTGGTCCGAACCAGTATGCCAAGAATTGGAAGCCCCAGAAGCTCCCGCTTGCCGGGCTGATTCATCAGTTCACCAAACACCAGATTGGGAAAAAGGACGGTCTCGCGGTCGTGCTCGCGGATATGGTGCCAGGGCAGCGGACCAAGAAGACGATCAAGACCTGTACCGCCATTGGGCTCGATATCGATACCGGCACCCCTTCCGCTGTCGTGGATAAGGCAATCGCGAAGCTGGGGTGCCTTGCGATCCGCGCAACCACACATTCCCACGGGAAGCGCTCTTCTGAAATCTCGAAGGACGAAATTCTCAAATTCCATCCCGGGGCGGACGAGATCACCAGTGAGATGATCCGGGAATTCCTCCGGGAGAAAAAACACTGGGATAGGTCGATCATCGATTCGGTGGAGTTCGTTGAAGAGGATCACACCGAGAAGGGCATCGTCTGCCGAATCAGCCACGTCGAGATGGATAAACATCGGGTCATTGTCCCGCTCCTGCATCCTTATGTGATCGCCGATCAGGGACGGACCCAATTGGAGGCGGTGGCGAAATGGGGCAAGGTCCCCGCAGCGCTCGCGACGAAACTCCAGGTACCATTTGATCGCTCCTGCACCGATCCCTCGCGTCTCTACTATCTCCCCCGGCACGATAAAGGCCGTCCGTTCGAGATCAGTCTCTTCGGCGGCCCTCTGTTTGATCTCGCTTCCCTTGCCCTGGATAACGAGTTTGACGCCATTGCATCGGAATTCGAGAAGGCCGCAAAGGGTGGATCGAAGTCCGTAACCCCGGAAGGCAGAGCACTCGGGCGCTGGTGGAAGAAATACGCCCACGGGTTCCAGATCATGGACGTGATCGACCAGTACGCGCCTGAAAAGAAACGCTCCAAGGCATCCTCGGGGTACAACATTGAATGCCCCTTCGACGAAGACCACTCGAACGCGAGTGACCGTTCGGATCAGGCCTGCTTCGCGGTGAATGCAGCCGAGGGCGGGAATGAGTTCTTCCTTGTCTCCTGCCGTCACGCAGGATGTCAGGACAAGACCGCGAACGATATGCTCGGGAAAATGCTGAAGGATGAATGGTTCGAGGCGACCGCGATTGAAGACCCGAATTTCAATATCGCGGTGATCGAGGAGGACGGGCCGCCAGAAACCGAACCGAAGAATCCCGCTGATACGTTCGAGGCGGTGCAGACTGAGATTGCGGGACTAACCAAACCCTTCTCCTCGACAGCTTTTGAACGTCTGCGGGGACTCATTGAGGGATGGTCAGATGAATGGCAAAAAGGGACGCTGCAGAAGTTAATCGCCGCAAAGGCAGGTATTGAGACCAAGACGGTTCGCAAGACCACGAAGAAGAAATCCACCAAGAAGACGGCCAAGGTGGACGAGAACGCAACATTGTTTTTCGATTTCGTGGACAAGCCAGATGACGTCTTAATTCGTGACGCGTTCTTTGCTCATATCCCGACATGGAACGGGACCAATGATGCGATCCCTTCGCGTCAAGAGATGCCGCTCCTGACCTGTCTCTTGGACACCCCCTACGAACTTCGTATCAGCGATGGCGTTGCGCGGTTCGCGCAACTCGATCCTGTATCGTTTCGCGCCATGTGCACCGACATGATGGTTCTGAGGAAGTTGGACGATGGCAATCCCGGACCTAATGAATTTATCCCCCGCGATCTTACCGACGTTATGTACAACCGGCTTTGGAAGGTCGCGCCGAAAACTCCAGAATTGATCCGGACCCCAATCATATCTGCTGACGCGAAGATTCTAAGCGACCAGGACTGGTACAGGGCTAACAACGCCGATGGTGAGATGCAGACCAACCTCTTTCTGTATCCTGGAAAGCTGTTGGTTCCTAAAGTCTCGGATAAGCCAACCACTGATGAAGTACGTGAAGCTCTCGCTTTGATCGATGAACTCATTGGCGATTTCAAGTTCTGTGACCTAATTGGTGGTGGCGACAATGGCAAGCGTGCGTCTTATGCGAATGCGTTAGCCATGTTGCTGACGCCGTTCATGCGCTGGTACTTCAAGGGCTGGTCGCCACTGTTTCTTATCGAAAAGCCCGATAGAGGCGCAGGGGCTTCCACGCTGGCGGCTTTGATTCAGATCATCTTCAACGGGTTTATCGATTCGGACACGACATACTCCGACAATGAATCCGAAATGCAGAAGATTTTGGTCACCGAGATATTGAAGCAGAAGATGTTTTTGTGGTTTGAGAACATCGAGAGCTTCTCCAGCCGAATTTTGATCCAAGCCCTGACTTCGGAGAAAGTTGGTGGCCGCATCCTGGGCGTGAGTAATTCAATTGAAAGAGATAACCGCTTTATCTACATCGCGACGGGGATCAAACCGGGACTCAACAGCGAGATGGCGCGTCGCGTGTGCTGTATTCGATTGGACCCCAAGGAAGAAGATGTTCAGAAAATCGTTTACGCGAAGGATGACATTAAAGCCTGGGCGCTGCTGAACCGAGGCAAGCTGATTTGGGCGCTCTTGACGCTCGCAACGAACTGGATTGCCAAAGGGGCTAAACCTTGGAAAGGCGACCCCGAAAAGGCGTTACCTTTGAAGTCTTTTGAAAATTGGTCGCACGTCATTGGGGGAATTCTCTCTGAATCGGGAGTGGTTGGCTTCCTTGAAAACCCCCGTGCGGCGAGCGCTGGGTCCAAGGATCATGAGGTTAAGATTTTTGCGGGAGAGCTTTTTGAATGGATGGGCTTCCATGAGAAAACCTTCACAGAGGTATTTGAACAGTGCGTGAAAGTGGAAAGCGTAACGGGGTGGGACAAGGCCGAAAAGCAGAGAAACGTCCGGACCCTCTTGAATAGCATCCACACGCGTACCCTTACGTTGGGGAAATTTAAGGTTCAACTTCATGACGGCGTTGACGCGCAGGGGCGGGAAACATTCCAATTCAGAAACCTGGACGAACAATGAGTAGAGTGAAAACTGAAACTGGGCCTATCGCGGTATTCCGGGCAACTGTGGTGTCTGCGGTTTCAAAAACGCTTGAACTCAAGCCGCGCGGATTTACCCTTGAGGATATCGAACCTGCAATTGGCGGCCCGTCCAGCACTGCCAAGAAGCGGCGTATCCGGCACCAGCTTGAGCGCATGACCGACGCGGGGCAATTGGATCGCGTCGAGCGCGGACTTTATGTGGCTGGCGACCATTCCATCACGGTTGAAGAAAGCGACCTCGCTGAAGCGGTCCGTGGTGCCTTTCGAGACGCTGGCGGGGTCATGACTATGGATGATTTGCTCGCGAGCCTGCCACACACAATTAGCAGGCGCCGAAATGTCCTGGCCTATCTGGCAGCGAGTGACGACTTCCAAACCTGGTTGCCGATCCCGGGCATGAGACGGCATTGGCTGTTGCGTGATGATCTGAGGCACAGGATTCCTCTCTCTGGCGAGCACCAGCTACTGGAACTCCGCCTGTTGCGGATGTCCAAGGGTTCGGTACCCACAGGGTGGGGTATTGATGCCCTCGGCGCATCGCGGCGCAGGATTGCCCAAGGTTTGAAAGACGCGCGTGACCTGCGGGACTCGGAAATCGCTACGGTTGTGGCGGACCCGACGCTGCGCCGTGTTTTGTTGGAAAGGATTGCGGCAGTAGCGGCTCCTGCGGGGGGAGAACAGCCTGACGATGCGGTGTTGAAGCTGATGACCGTCCATCACGAAAGCGGCACTGGAGCCTTGCTGGAAGTCCTATGGGAGGATTTGGAGCGTGGAGATACTCCCGCGTGCTTCCAGCGCATTCTCGACGTGCGGTGCTGGGACGCCATCGGCGCGGTGCTCGATCTCGATGCGGCTTCACTTTCCCGAGGGGCTTTGTTGCGGAGGTCTTAGTCACCCTAGGTAGAAAATAAAAGTACAATTTCTGGTAATATATTTTGGTACTTAGATACCTCTACCAATTCCAAATACCAAAACTCTTCGCATTGATTCTTATGCTCTACGGCGGCAAAGGCCTACGCATCCCTGGCCGCTTGGCCGCCACGAAGTCGCCTGATAAGCGTATGGGCACCCGCAGGGCAGGCGATGCGCGATATGGATCAGTTGAGCATCACTGGTTCCAATTCGGCCCCCCCGTGACCCCGACAAATACCAGTCCTAACTTCCGGTCCGTGACCTGATTTTCCCTGAATTCGGGCGGTCTGGCGCGGAACCCTTAACCGACAAATTTCCCCGAAAGTCGCCCGGTATCGACCTCACCGCCCGAATGCGAAAATAAAGAGAAGGTCGCAAAAAACAATCCGGCAGCGTCCTTGCCCCACTGCTGGCCGCTTCAAATCGTAACCTGAAGCCTGTTCAGGTTATCAAAATGTATGGTCGTGACCGGCATGCTTCATTCAAGTAGGTCCATACCTTGCGCGCCGCGATTCCTGCCGGGTGGCGACGGTTCGCCAAGTCATTTTTTCTGTGGCCCGCCGACAGGCCGAAATCCTCTCTTACCTCGCGCTGTGCGATTCCGGGTGACACAGGCACTCTCAATGCTCGCCAGAGCGACCCTGCTGCCTCATAGCTGGCATTGCCAGCAACAGGGGACATATAAGACCGCGCCCACGCCGTAATACCCCAGTGTCACGGCCTGCGGACCTCGGACGGCCACCATCTCTCATGTCGGGCATTCCAAGGTGGCTGATGCACCGCACGTCACCCTCAAACCCAACAGTCACCAGTCTGACGGGATTCCCCCTATCGGAGCCCGCCCCTTGCACCTTGCGCGTCGCGCGTCATCCGTCTCGCTAGGGTAAACCCGGGCAGGACACAGGTGACGAGACAAATAGTGGCATTTATTTGTCTCGACAGGGTTGACTCCATTATTATGAGACAATAGATTTCGGAGGCAACCCAAACGAGACATCGGGGCACTACATGGGCAAGAAGATCGGGTACGCGAGAGTCAGTTCAACGGATCAAGACCTTGCGGTGCAGGAACAACAGTTGCGTGCCGCAGGCTGCAAAAAGGTCTTTTCCGAGAAGATGACCGGAACGACCACCAATGGCAGAACAGCACTACAGGCAGCGCTGGACAAGCTGGACGAGGATGAAGGGGACATACTGGTAATCACCCGTCTAGATCGCCTCGCCCGGTCAGCCAGCGACCTTCTAGATATCGTGAAGCAACTTGAAGCCAAAGGCGCGGCGCTCAAGTGTACCGAACAAGATATCAATACGTCCGGCTCTATGGGAAAGCTCATGCTGACCATACTTTCCGGCTTCGCGGAATTTGAGACCAATATCCGTAAAGAGCGCCAGCAGGACGGAATTGCGGATAAGAAGGCCAAAGATCATGCGCTCAAGGCCAAAGGGCTCGCTGCTGTTACGTACAAAGGCCGCCCTCCAAAGATCAAAGCCGATGCGATCCGCGCGCTCATGAATGACGGATTGGGCCCTACTGAGATCGCGAAACGACTCAAGATCGGTCGCGCGAGCGTGTATCGCGTCCTAGAATCAAGCGAAGCTGCCTAGAGCACCCGGCCCTCAATAGGCGACCAAGCCTAGCAGCCGCATTTAGAACCCAGCCCAGGCCGAAGAAATTCCCTGATGTTCCGCATCGGGGAATTTTTTTGCCCGCGTAGAAGGTTCCAAAGCCGCGCGTGGGTCTTGGCACAGAAAATGCCACTCCCGCTGACTCTTTGAACATTTGAAATTCCGAGCCAAAAAAATATTGCCCGGGCCCCCGCCCCTTTGATTTTCAGAATGATGAGGGCCAAAAAAATTTTGTAAAAACAACCGATCAGAAAATTGATACTGATCTGGATTGCGGCAGGAGCCGCATCAATATTGCAGGAAACCCTTCCACTTCGGAGCCAAGTTAAACCTTCGTCTTTGGCGGATTAAACGGGAGGTTCTCATTGGCTCTCAGAAATCGCAGCGCCGCAATCACGGAATCGAATATGTATCGGCCCTCCTCTGGGGTCACGAGCGGGTTATCGTGCGCGAATGAATGCTTGTTCCGAGCTACGTTAACTTCGTGCATCAATTTAGTAATCCCTTTGAGTATGCGACCGGTCACAGGTCGCACCCCACTTTTGCTGACCCCATTCACGTAAGCCCCCGCGAGGCCATCAAGTGTGGTATAGTTGTCTGGGTTGATACCGTTTCGAGCCAGCAAGTCAGAAAACCGCTTTACGCAATAGGTATGTAGGCGATCTATCGCCACTTCATACCGCTCGGCTTTGGCATCCCGTTGGATAGCCTCGATCAGTTGGTCTATCGTTGCGCTTTCGGCAAACTTCCCCAGAGCATCGGCAGTCTCAGCAAATACGTTTTGCTGTAGGCGCGTGACGATCTGACTGAACTTACCCATTAGAAATGACAGGTTCACTGGCGTCTCACCAGGCGTGGCGAGGATTGACTGCCGATGCTCCGATAATTGCCTCAACACCCTTAAGACCGAGGCATCCGACTCGGTGGTCAAAATCTCTTGCAACCGGGATGTGATCGATTGATCGCCAATAACCCGGTACTTTGCCGCATCGACATCGATCCCCAGCGGCTCAAAAAATCGTTTGAACGTCTGCTCGTCGAAGTCCAGCACACGACCGGGTTTGAGGAACAGCAACTGCCCGATCCAGTTCATCTCTGTCAGGGTGATGGGCATATGACACCTTCGCCGTTATCGCCAAGTTACAAACGATCTTTGGTTCTCTGTGAAACGGTTGTTGCTCGGCTTCACTTCCTGAAGGCTGGCAGGATTCTCGCCGAAAATAGCGTATTCAGACGCGATTGCTGTGCCAGTCTGGGGGTAATGAAAAGGAGAAAAGGCCGTTGATGTGCTTTTGCAACCCGTCAATGTAAAGGTCGCCGACGCTTAAGGTAGGCCATACGAGTAGTGGCGATGCGATAGGCCACACTTTGGTCAAAGAAGGCTCCGTAAAATAAGGTGCCAGTGGAACGGCATGGGTCGAATAGAGAGACAAGCAAACAAGCTGCCCGACAACAAATACAGTCACCACCGCTTTGCCCCTGTCGATTCCAAGGCCGTCAGCAGTGCGTAGGCGTAGTTCCCAAGACCCGCCCTGGTTGATTGAAAATGCATGGCGCAGCCCTTTGTATGCGCCCACCCACAAAGTCCATTGTGCAGGCGGCCTCACAGTCTTCCTAAACAAATCCCGCTGCTCTTGGCAGATTATATTGTCGTCGCCCGATTCATATTCGCCGATCATTGCTACTTGCGTCCCCCACGCGGCGATTGCCAACTGTTCCACAGGACCAAGAACACATGGTTCGCCCAAGACCATTTTCCTTATAGTGGGACGCGCGCGCTCCTCAAGTTCGCGCATCCAGCCTCCATTACATCCCGAACAAACCACTCGCACTTGATTTGTAAGAATTGTTCCGGGCCGCAATGCCATCCTTGCCTGACCACCTATGCGGATAGGGGCGGCTGGCTGAATATAATTAGTCCGTTTTGTCCGCGCTCCTTCCCTGCGGCCAAAAACGCTATTAAGCCAGTTTCCAAAAAGGTGCTGCTTCGTTAGTCCAACATGTCTGGGGGCATCAGGAGAGGCTTCCTGAAACGCACACTGCCGCGTAATGCCGCCGGGGTGAATCTTTCTTGCCATATTGTCCCGTGCGCCAGCCTAGTGCTTTACAGTTTTCGTTGATCGTCTCGGAAAATCCCGCTGCTGGATTTCCATGCAGACCCATTGCCAAAACTCATACTTCTTGTTGTCGCCACGGTCGAATGCATCGTTCGCCCAACTGGCGGCTTCGGTGGCGGCACGGTTGCCATAGCGCTGGATCATCTCGTCAGCGGCGCAGTGAATTTCAATGTGCGTTTTTCGCATCTGATCTCATCCGAACCGAGAAGTGACAAATCATCGGTATGTCACCATCCTTTATGTACTGCAGAAGATAAACGTCGCCTCGGGGCTTTCCCTGATAGTCCTTTAGAACCGCATAGTGTTCGTAAATTTGTTGCGCCTCGAATGCACTGGTTGCCAGCATGTAAGTCCCTTCCGAGAGCGCTACTACTTCCATAAAGAGCATCGAAGGCGATCCAATATGGCGAGGTGCATCCTTTCTGATTTTCCACTGAGGGGTCGAACGCTCTTCTGGCTGAGATAAGGAGCCAGGCGCTCGTTCTATCTGGTCAATCTTCTGTGAGATTGCGTCGGGAGTTAACGTGCCATCTTCGAGGTTTCCAGGGTCAAACGCTGAAGTCCCCACCGTTTCCCCATAGTGAGAGTCCAGCATGAAGGGGATTCGATAAATTGTCTGATGTCTGCCGTTGTTTTGAAAATCGACTGTTGCAAATTGGATAAATCTCTCACTCCCCGCTGCAACGGTATGCCAGTGCACCTGCTTATCGGTAGAAAGCAAGAATTTTGCAGGACCACGATCCAAGTCGGGCGGATTTTCCTCGATTGGAACGACGTATTTCTTGTTCAGCGCAGTCAGCGCTGAAGTGCAAACAGCCGAATTGTTGGAAGTTACAAGGCTGTAGAAATTTGCTGGCCGCACCCGTTCCGTGGGGAGTGCCGGCCATGCAAGCGTTTGCAACGGAGCAACGCCGTAAGTCAAAGCGATTACGAATAGTGGTGACTTGATGTTCATAGTTAGAACAACCCCGTAGGATCGCTGACGACCGGCTTTCCCCTCACCACAGTCCCACGCTTGCCCTCCTTAGCCATTGTCCAGCGGACACCTTCGACCGTCTTCAGACACGCCTTCACTTCCTCAAGACTGGCTGGCTTCTCACCTAACCAAACCTCCCAATCTTCAGGGGCGAGGAACGCAGGCATACGGTCAGTAGGTAGGGTAGCAATCAATTTATTCGCCGGGACAGTACATAAGACGCAGGCGAAGATCGGCAGCGGTTCGCCTGGGATGTCGAAGCGTTTCCAGATGAAGGCAGCCGCAAGAACCGTATCGGGAGTGATGGTGTGCTGAACGGTTTTCCCTGGTACGTCCGGCGCCTCATTAAAACTATTCATCAGAACGATACCGCGCTGACCGTCCGCGAACGCTTGGGCAAAAGCCTTGGTGGTATCTACGGTCTCCGAACGGGCATGGATGGGCTTCGGCCTGCGCCAGTCTTTTGAATCTGGAAATCCCCACCGCATGCGGACAGTCTGTCTTTTGTTCTCCACGATGTTGAGAATGATGACAGGCAGTTCGTTCACGACACGGTAGGTGACTTCCTTGTCGTCAGCAGTGGCGTTTAGTGGCTGATTGAACGCCACCACTTCGGCATAGGAGAACATGGCGGTGAATTTGCCGCACATGGATTAAACCCCGCCGCCGTACACGAACAGGTAAGGCAAAACAGCAATGAGCGTTAGGCCCGACCACACATTGCCGATCTGGTAGTATCGGGTCTGACTGACGAGAACGGAGGGGACCAATGCAACGGTGAGCATGGCTAAGGGAAACGCGATGTAAAATACGACTTGCTCAAGACTGACATGCCCCATGCGTTGCTCAACGTATTTTTCCCCATCAAACCCGATCCATACGAGGAAACCCCATATCAGAGCATTTACTGCTGGTAAGATTAGGGGCTTGAACTTCACCTACGGCATCCCTTCGTCTTGCCCATACGGGTCAGGATCATCGTCCGTCAGGCTACACGTCCAGCAATAGTTGGCCTAGAGCCACCTTTGGCCCTGATCTGCGGGCAGGGCTAACGCGGGGCCGAAGTTTGCCATAGGGGCGCTTAGGATGGGGTGAGGGGCCTAGGTGGACACGGCATGCCTGGGCGATGGCTTTCCATTCCTCTGCGCCCTTTGCATCGCCGCGCTTCTCATGGGCCGCAGCATTCTCTGTCGCGATCCGCTCCGCATCATCGCCCCAGGCTTCCCACATGTCCTGAGCCGCTACTTCCATATTGAACCGCGCCATGTGCAATCCTTTCTCTAACCTATGGCATGCCTTCGTCTTGTTCATACGGATCAGGATCATCGTCCGCCGGTTGCGCGAGCTACCGCACGGGTCTTATTTTGCGCGTATCTGCCCTGGCGACCTGATGATGATTTCCGGCTTACCTTTGTAGTCCTTTATCATTCCGCTGATGCCCACGGTTTTACCGTTGTATGATGCAACGTCCGGAATCGCGGTCTTCTCAAAGATCACGCCGGTAAATGGTGCGGAACGTCCGCTGCCACCAAGGTCTACAAAGGTAGTACCGCCTTTCGACACATACACACTGGCAACGCCTTCAACAGTGGCGCTTTCGCCGACGTGCTTTGCGGCTTCTGTTGGCGTGTAGGTGGCTGCATAAGCCCGGCTACTGAATAGCAACGCTGCTAGGACGAAATGTTTCATTTATACTCCTTTTGCCAACCTGCCTTAAAGCTCGCCCTCTCGTGCTGCGGAGATGTACACGCTCACTCTATGCCGACAGCCTAAGCAGTAGAAGCCGGGGACGGTCGTTCTCAGGGGAATACTCTTGGCTGAAGGCTTCCTCTGACAAAGCTTGTAGGCCCATTCCGAATGCGGGCGGCTGCATCGTTGGCAACTGATGCGGAGGATCATCCCGGCGAACATCGCTTGTTCAACCGTATCGATTGGCCCCCGGTAGTTTGGAAGCCTAGACAACTATTCTCGCTCAGGTGGCGTCCAATCTAGATCGGGAAAGAGGATGCGCCACGGGTCCTGGGCGTATTTGCGCCAAGCTTCCGGTACCTCGGAAATCACAAGGCGAGGTTCCGTGAAGTAGCCTCCAACGTTGAGGCTTGTGCTATGGGGCGGAGCCTGGGATCGAACGCCATAGTCAATGGATCGCCCGCGACGGCGCATTAGACCTCGGCTGCAACTTGTACCCGCGCCCCCTGAGCATTCCGCATGACGCGAGCCCGCTGATAAGCATCGACGTGCAGGGCAACATGACCCTTCATTCTGCCGTCCACAGCCTGGCTCATCAGGTCGTAGTGCGCGTCCCGAGGTTTAATGCAGGTGGAATGGATAGGATCAGGACTGCGTTCCGGTCGCTCCACGTCGATCAGGAACAGACACCAGCCCTGTTCCTGGGCGGGCTCAAACCGATAGGAGTATCCGCACCGGCAGGCGATCTGGGCAAAGGCCTGCTCCAGTGTCCTAGCCGTGTGGACCGGGTCTTCCGGCCCATCCAATTCCTCGACAAACACGACGTACATGCCGTTCTCCCTCCAAATCCTGAAAGGAACAAACAGAGAACGATTCCGGTCCAGAGTCCAGCCGCTAGGGCTAGGGTCGGCACGCCGACCAGGCCCAACGCTAGGAACGCGCGCCCATTCTGATCGTAGAGTCTCCCATGTCTGGGAAAACGATCCTGCAGCGCGTCTTTCGCATAAGCCAAAGGGCGGACGGTCGGTTCGAGAGCCGCAACGAACACCCAACCGACAGCCCGTTAGGCGTGGACTACTCGCTCAATCAAGCAATCGGTACCGCCAAGCGGGAAGCAACCTTGGCAAGTCGCGCCGGATGCAAAGTCATCATCAAGGCGCAGCAACCTAACGGCACTTGGAAGAAGATCGATGTCATCGGGCCACCTCGATAGCTAAGGCGCTTGGTTCGGCCTAAGCTTCGCCGTCGGGGTTGATCGCTTCATTCCACGGAGGGATCGTCATGTGCCCAACCTTCCACCGTATCGCCTTTGTCGCGCTTATAGCGTTGGATTTCCCCGGTCCGCTCTTCGGGCAAGCCACACCTATCCCCACCTCGGATTTTTCAGGGACTTGGACAATGGACAGGACTCGGAGCGAGTCAGCTGCGCAAGAACAGCCCGCCGGCGATATAGTTGTCACTATTGTTCAGACGCCCACGGCCCTGAAGGTCGAAACCATCCGCAACGGAACAAAGGATATAGCCATCTATCCCATCGGGGAGCGGTCCAGCGATCCCAATGAGATGAGTGGGAAGCGCGGCGCCTACTGGAACGGCTCGATGCTGGTAGACGAGGGCTCAGTCGACATCAACGGGCAGACAATAGCATTCCGGGAAGGGCGAACGCCTTCGGCGGATGGCGCCGAGATGATCGTCGAAACCACTCTGAAGATAGAGCACGGTTATGAACTCAAAGGCGCGCAAACCATCGTAACGGGCAAAAATGTCTACGTTCGCAGCCACTAGGGGTTGAGCCGGGCGGAACCTGGCCGCAACTGCATCGAATACTACCACGCTTCGTCAAGGCAACAGCGAGAACTGCGGCGCCGGCCCTGCTATGGCGCGCCGAGAATGGGTTGGCCGCGCCGATTGGGCGTGGTCGGGCGAACCGGAGTTGGATCGGACTCTTCGCTCAGGCGTTGCCGAAATTCGGTCAACTCTCGGTTGAAGCCATGCCGGATTATGCCTACCTGACTTTTATCGCGGATTGCCGCCAAGAACGAGCGCATCTAGTTGGCCTCATAGAAGCCCTCGAAGGAAACCGCATCGCCCCCGGCGCCCGCTTCACGATCCCCGCCCACCTGATAGGCCAGACGGACGCGATCCTGGCGGCATTTCAACAAACCGTAGCTCAGCTCAACTCCCTCATTGACGCCTACGACGCTAAACCGAATCCCTGATCTCGCTCAAAGCGAAGAGCTGTTGGCCCCAACTGCCATAAAAGGTTCTGGAGTCGGCCAGAAGACGAACGCTAGGCTAGTGGTTCGCCACTTGGGAACCGGAACTCGGGTCAGCGTCTTAGGTACGTAACGACCGTCCCCAACTTAATCAGAACCGCACCTGATGCCCCGCAAGCTCAAAACCTTCATTACGAACTTGGGGTTTTTCGAGATGGCAATCGCTGCGCCATCTATGAAAGCAGCGCTTGAAGCGTGGGGGATGACCCATAACGCCTTCCAGCAGGGCTTTGCCAAAGAGACAGGAGATCCAAAGATCGTTGCTGCCACGATGAAGAGGCCCGGGGTGGTGCTGAAAAGGCCCATTGGGACAACAGGCCCATTCTCCGAAAACCCCGAACTTCCCAAAGACCTTTGGAAGGGGACAGTCCCAAAGATTGTTCGACCTAAAAAGGAGCGTGGGACCAAAACCGAACATAAAGCAGCGCCCAAGAAAGCTCATATACATAAGCGGAGCGAAGCGGCAATTCTGTCGTTTGAAAAAGCCAGAGGGAAGAGAGAACGCGAGAGGCAGCGGGAAGAAGAAAATGAGGAGGCCCGTAGAGAAAAAGAACAGGCGCGCATTGAACGCGCCATTGCTGAAGCCGATCAGGCTTTCGAGGCGGCCCGCCAGCGCCACCAGGACATCATGTCAGCTATCCAGCAGGAACAAGAGAAACTCGAACGTCGCGCCGACGCCGAACGAAAGCGCTGGGACAAAGAGCGTCGCAACCTTGAGGCGGCGCGCCAGCGCGCAACGGACTAGCCATGTACAACGATACCATAGGCGAACTAACCCTCATGGGGTCTGGGCTCGCTGAGCGGTCATCCGACGATCTAGCAGTTTCCGCACAGCCTTTGCTATTTGTTGCCACCGCGCTGAGCCACGCTTGTCACCTTCAGCGATAAGCCGCTGGGCTCTGGAGACGGCGGTCGTGATGGCACTCGGCCCGTAAATCTCAATAAGCTTGCGGGTGGTACCCCAGATGTCTGGTTCCGGCATTCGATGTGGCTTCCCTAACCAAGCCGAAAAACGCAATCACAATTGGGTCAGTTCCCTTCGGGTTCTATTTTCTCTGTTAGCATGTAATCGATGACGAGCGCCCCCTTGCGTCCGAAGCTAAACCGTTGTGGCTGGCCCGAAGGAAGGGCTACCGTTTGCAGGACGCAAGCTTGGCCGAGAATAGACTTCCCGCGTTAAAGGTTGACCGCTCGACCAAGTGGGGCAATCCGTTCCTGGTCGAAGTGCTCGGGTGACAGAAAGCGATTGACGCTTTCCGACGCCTTGTGACCGGTAAAATGTCGGATGCTGAAATCCGCGAACTTTCAGGCAGGGGCACAGGCTGGCAGGAGCGTGCTTCTTATTCCTGCAATTTGGGCTGATCTAATAATCATAGGGTAGAGATCGCTTCGTTAGCCAGCACCAATAATGGCGCCCTTTTAGACGGACTCGCCATAGGCATTACCAGACTCCCGGCTGACTTCCGAGCGGGCAGCCTGCCGTTCACGCCGCCAGAAATAGCGCCGCCGCCACCACCGAAGATGCTTCCGGTAATGGCCGTCAGGGGACAGGATGCCTTTCTTCGCAGTAGACATGGGTTCATCTTATGCCCTGGGACTTCGGCAGGCAATTCGGACAGAAGTTCAAACTGAACCAGTGCAAGAAATTAAGTGTGACACGGTGTCAGCCGTCGTCTTACAGAGGTGGAACTACTGTGTGAACCTAAGGCTTAACCACCGCCGACAATCGCCGTTCTGTAGATGGACTCGCCATAGAAGCCCCCTTCTTCCTCAGGCAGGCGCCCGCGCAGATAGAATGCCTTGTACTCGGCGCCAAAGGAGGTTCTCGCCAACACGGGGTCGATCCCTCGGCTCTTCATCTCTGCGAGGGCTGTGTTGAGTACCAATGGCGCGAATAGATCAAACTCCTCGCGGCGGCACAGGTAAGCCTTCTCGTCGGTAACCACCAAAGGTGTTAGCTTTGTGTCGGTGGTAAAGAGGTATTTGAAAATCGCCGCGATGTTCTGGGAATAGTTCAAGTTGGTGAAATCGTCCAAAGCGATTATCCCAAGAGGAGCCAACAATTCATCGGCCATCCCCAATTCCTGGAACGTCTCCTCATATCCGTGGCTGGCATCGATATGGATAAACCTGAAGCTTCCCCGCCTCGTGCGGTAACCCGGCAAAGCAGACCGCAACTTCTCAGAAGGCGCCACGATGAAGTCAGTCGCATCCTTGATTGGGTCGATTGCGGCGCGGTCTAGATAATCGTTGATGTCCACTAACACGAGCCGTTCTGCATCTCGGAGATGCGCCCCAAGGATTACCGCACTTTTTCCTCTGTAGGTGCCAATCTCCAGGATGCTCCCTTTGGCACCAAGCCCCTCCTGGAAGGACAACATCATATCGACCGCCGCCATCGAGAAGGCGGACAACATGCCCTCGATCTTTTCGGCCTGGGTCGCCAAATGTTGGAACTGGAGATCAGGTGGCAAAACCTTCGCTTCAATCGCGCGTAGATCAACATCCGGGGGCACCGGCCTCGGCCCCCGAATCTTCGAGTGTATGTCCCGGACGATTTGAAATTGGCCCAGGAATCGTTTCGCAGCGTTCATGGCCGGACCATATCTAGGCGGCCATCCGGGTGCAACGATGACAATTCCTCGGAACGGTGGTCTCACGGCTTGCTCTACTGTCCACGCCAAAGGACAAGGATCGAGATTGCCAACAGGACGATAGGAAGCGCCCCCTTGGCCGAAATCTGCCAACCTGAGACAGCATTAAATCGCGCCTTAAGTTCACACCGTATTACCGCGAGCAAGAGTTCTTGCCACTTCATTGTCACCTCAAATTAGCGGTACAGGGTCGCCCGTTTTTCGGGCTCCGGCACGCGCTGTCGATTGATGAGTTAAGTCGTCGTAAGGCCGCGTGAAGCGGACTTCCTCATAATCAAATTATTGTGATCGGTCTTTTAAAGACGGGCAATCCCCTGGACCGCATCGGCTGCAAATATCAATAAGCCTTGATGAAGCGTCCGCAGGAGCGATGCCCGTTGCCCGTCATCAGCAATTCTTGTCATGGCCCTAAAATGGGACCATAGCATTAGGTCCAATTCGAGAGGTCGCATGAAAAGAAAATGGCGATTTACGCGACCCTACCCCGTCACGAAATTCTCAGTCACTCTCGACATGTTGGTCGCGGGCCGTTGCTATTCGACCAAACATCTCGCGCTCGCGGTTGGATCAGCGGATTACGATTTAACAACGACTATTCGCGACTGGAGAAACGGAGCATTTTCACCACGGGGTGGGAGTAGGAACCGGCTGCTGGTATCCATCGAGAAACACTTTGGTCGGCCAGAGGGCTTCTTGGGCGGCCTCGTAGATATTGAATTCCAGCAGCGAGACGCAGCCAAAGGAAGGACAAATCGAAGCCTACAATGGGCCGTAGATTGGCACCTGCCCCAGAATTTTGACGAACGTCCGGAGGAGGAGCGAAAGGAAATCCTGGCCTGGCTTTCCGCCAATATTCTCGACAGCACCACCGAGTATGGAAAGTACATCGGTAGGAGAACGACTAGTTCATTCGGGGTCGTCTTCCCAACGCTAGACCCAATTTATGGCCCGAGGAAACCCAAGGGCACGTCAGTATCAAGCTCGCATGCAGTCGGAAATTGCGGCACTTACGGCACGACCCCGGCGCCTCCACACTTGGCAAGCGAGATGGAGGCCCTGATAAAGTTCAAAACGGGTCTGCTGGCGCCCATAGACTTGAAGCGATCCTCGCGCTGGCTGCCATCCACAGCTCAAACTGTTGCCTTGAGATTTGGTTATCTGTTTGGCGCATTAACTGCTGCACCGTTCTCGAGAGATGAAGGTCTTGGAGTGTCACCTTCAAAGCTCACCCTTGCGTTGCTGGTGTTCCCCTCTGTGCTGAATTGGTTCTTGGAGTGGTCTGAACGCAGGAGGGGCTTCTTCACAGCCACCGATGCGAGTCTGCTGTATCAATTCAGATTGCATCTTCGCAGCCAGACTGGCTGGATAAGACAGACGCCCAAGCTCGCGGAGCGCCTCAAACCTATCGCAGGCCTCGTAGAACCGAAGGATATAGCCGTGGCTCGCAGAGATTGGTCATTGGCTTGCGACAAGGCGTACTCATTTGCGAGTGACCGCGCCCTTGAATTGCTTCGAGTGCGCCGACAACATCGCGACCCATACGCTGCGATCCTCCCGGTGCTAAACGCAAATAGGCCTCTACAGGAATACAAAAAGATTGGCGATGAGATAATGAGGCTTATGCCTGATGAGAAGACGGATCCCGAAGGGGCCGCCCTTGCCGTGCGCTCCTACCTAATGCTGCGCTTCGCGATGCACTTGGGTTTTCGCCAAGGAAATCTGATTACTTTGCAACTCTGTAGAAAGGGGGAAAAGGCGCGTTCATCGCAGCAGTTGGAGATGCTTCGCTGCGGGGAATTACGTTGGAGTGCGTCCGTTGAAAAGTGGGAGGTATTTATCCCAGCGCTCGCGTTTAAAAATAGCAAGTCACCGTTCTTTTCCGGGCGCCCACTCCTGATCGTTTTGCCGGATTTGCAAAACCTCTATGAGTACATTGAGAGGTACATCGATCACCACCGGCCTAGATTACTAAACGGAAGCGCAGACCCCGGAACAGTCTTTGTGAAACACGTCAGAGGCACCAACACAGGCCCAGCATATAGCAGACACGAGTTCTACTACGCTTGGAAGGCTATAATACGCCGATACGGGATTTATAACCCCTATACCAACCGTGGCGCGATCAGGGGTCTTCTTCCACATGGTCCGCACTGTGTTCGGGACGTATTGGCTACTCACATTCTTAAGGAGACTGGCTCATACGAATTAGCCGGGTTTGCCATTCAAGACACTGTGCAAGTCGTCATGCGCCACTACGCTAGGTTCCAGCCTCATGAAAAGGCGGCACGTGCTGCCGAGATAATAAACAAGGTCTGGATGGAGCCGTCTCCGTAAAATCCTCTTACAGTGATTGATTGTCAGAATGCCAATTCCCTCCACTGCTCATGTTGCGTGATGCGGCGCGAATCTTGCTATTGCTCGCCCAGAACATATTCGGGGCATTCGATGATCAAGTTGCGTAAGGTGGTTTTGCTAGCACTGGTTGTGACTTCAACAGGCTGGCTCTCAACCGCGCAGGCCGCGACCATATTGCATGTCAATGCCAGCGGCGTTCTGACAGGTGCATCAGGGGTCGATGTGAACGGTACGCTTTATGACGTGTCGTTCCGTGACGGGGACTGCCAAGCCGCACTCGGGGCCTGCACTTCAGGAAATCTAGTTTTCACAACGCTCCAGGATGCACATGACGCAGCGCAGGCGTTGCTAGATCAGGTCTTTCTTGATGGCGCCGCAGGGATGTTCAGCTCTAACCCTGAACTCATCTTCGGCTGTCCTGGGGCACAAGCCGCGAGCGTATGTTATGTCGATACACCATACGCAATAATACCGTCGCCGTTTTCCTCGCAGATTACCGTCAATGCGGGTCAAACTAACAACTACGCCCCCGGCTATGCTTTGGACACGGCAGGAAGCGTTTCGCGCGACTCTGAGGACGACACGCCTTACGAAGCATATGCAGTCTGGGGACCGGCGGGCTCTCTTTCCGTCCCCGAGCCGGGTACCCTTCCACTAATGGCCGCTTGTTTGATCGCCGTGTTTGGGACAGTATTTCGCAAGCGGGGAATAGAGCGCCGTGGTGATTGAGAACCTAGCGTGTTTGCACTCAAGATCAGGAAGGTTGGTAGCTCCCTAGGCGTAGTCTTGCCGAAGGAGATGCTCCGGCACCTCCATGCCAAGGCAGGCCAAACGCTTTTCGCCATCGAGACCCCTATTGGTTACGCGATCAGCCGACACGATCCGAAGGTTCAAAATCAGATCGAAGCCGGAGAGGCTTTTCTGGACCGCTATGGTGATGTATTCAAATCCTTGGCGAAATGATTAACACTGCTCGATAGGTGCTTCGCTTCATTGAACGCCTGACCGACTTGTGGCTTCGTCCTCATCAACTCTCGCACGGCGGTGGCGATCCGCCTCCAAAGTTCAAAGTTGAAGATGTCGCCCGCTTCGTTGGCTGCGTCGGCGCGTTGGCAAGCTTCTAGTTCTGGCTCTTGGGGAAACTGGTTGATGATCTCTTGTGCCGCCCGCCATCTCGCTTGCATTAGCGGGAAGAGACTAAGCACAGGTGGCTACCAACGCGCCCCATGATCGTTCAGACCTGCCCATTCGCTGTCAATTGATCGAATCGTCAGGTCCCGGCGTGGTCCGCCCCATCTTCTCAACTGCGGCCGATACCCGCTGCCAAAGCTCATGGTTGAACTTGTCGCCAGCGGCCATTGCTGCGTCTACGCGCTTTGCTACTTCACGACCAGCCCTCTTCCCGTGCTGCTTTAGTAGTTGGTTCGCGGCACGGTGGATCGTTACATCATCAATCACCTGGGCAGGTAACAGTTTAAAATCCTCATCCCACCACTTGGCCGATTCCCCGACCGTTGTAACCCCAATAGCAACACCTCGCGCGAGAGATTTCGGGAGAAACACCATTGTGCCGCGCTCCTCGCTGTCCTTGAAGTGAACTAGGATACCGTCAGGGAATGCCGCCGTGGTCAGAGCGATAACTTGATGCGCGTTCTTATTGTGCGCATTGTCACAGACAGGGAGAATGTCATTCGGGCCATGCCCAGCTTCCATTTCCTCCCACCATCCATGGTCACAGGCGCGGTCGTTGATCCCGTCCATCAATTCCTGGGCCACCACGCAGTTAAGATGCAACGCGACGTGCTGGTCTGCCTGGAAGCTCAGCAGAAGTAACATCCCACTGTAGGAGCCATTGAAAGCTGCGGCAGTGGCACTGGGTGCGGTCCGCACGTCATCTAGGGTGGGCAACGGTGGCGCACTGTCCATCATGACACTGCGTATGCGGTCTAGTTCTGTTTGGGTGTAACCGGTGGTCATAGGGCGTTCCTACCTGCAATCGGCAGCCCGATTTTCTGGACCGATAAGCAGAGATATTACGTCGGGAGTTTTGTCGGCCAATTCGGGTATCTATCGCGATCCCCGGTTCTCGATAAGCAAAGCGCTCGGATGAACCTTCAGGGCTTTGGCGATGTCGTCGATCACCTTGAGAGAGGGGTTCTCTTGGCCTCGCTCGATGCCGCCGAGATAGCGCATATCGATCCCGACTTCTGCGGCCAAATCCTCCTGCGAAAGGCCCGCCGCCTTCCGCAGCCGCCTTACGTTAGCCCCTAGGACGTTTGCCAGCCGCATTAACCCATCGGGCAGAAAGCGGCGGGGTCTTTCTAGGAACTATTGTTCCTATTTGGGATAGGTACTATAGTGCCTGGGGTTTCTTGGGGTCGGGGCATGAAAAACAGGGCTATTTTGGCTGCCGTCTTGGCGGCGAGCGTATCAGGTTGTGCCGGTCCACTGGTCCGGCCTGACCCGGTCACCTTCCAATCGAAGGTCGGGCACGTAACCGATTGGCAGGCCTTGGCAGACCGCTCCGTCGCCCGGTTTGCCGCGCCCCTCCATACCGAGCCGCCCGCCGTGTATGTGGCACCAGGAGCGGCGGATATGCCGTTCGCTGCAACTTACCGGAAGTTCGTCGAAATGGCCCTGATGAAGCGGGGTTATCCCGTGGTGGAAAGCGCGACCGACGCAGTGGTGCTGAACTTCGACGTTCAAACCTTCCTGTATGGTGACGGCAACCAGAAATACCCCATTGAGTACGCGAGCTTCTGGACCACGCTCGGAGCGATTGGGACCCAGTTGCGGCATATCTCCAGTATCGACACCGGGGTGGCGGTTGGGGGCGCCGCTGGCCCAATCCTGGACCTGCTGGCCAGCCTGAACGACACCACGCGGGCCGAGGTTCTGGTTACCCTGACAGTGGCCGATGGCAGCCGCCTGCATTACTTGGATTCCGAGACCATCTACGTCCAGCCCTCCGATTTGCCGTTCTACTGGACCCAGCTTCCCCACTCAGCCCCCCAGACCATGCGCAGCGGCCTAACGATGGTATCGCTGCCGGTCGTTCGCCCCCAAAATTGAAAGGCCTCGCCATGTCGTCCAAGCTTTCGCTTTTGTTGGGTGCGATAATGCCAGTGGCCGTCGTGATCCCAGGCTCTATCGCTGCCGCCCAGGAGCGATCCCAGGCCACTCCAGGCCTGTCTTCGCCCGTGGGTGAGGAAAGGGAACTGGGAAAATTGGTCTACCTAGGGGCTCAGGCCGCAGCCGAGCGGGCAGGGGTATTGACCAAGGATCGTCCGATTGTGGTAGCCACGATGGTGTCCATCGACGACTTCAACAAGTCCTCGACCTTCGGAAGGCTGGCCTCCCAGTTAATTTCCAACCGGCTCTCCCAACGGGGGTATCTGGTCAAGGATGTGACCTATATGCGTGCGTTGACGTTGAAACCGGGGACCGGAGAGCTAGTTCTGAGCCGGGATGCCGCTCAGGTCAGTGCATCCGTCAACGCTCAGGCTGTCGTCGCAGGGACCTACGCGGTGGCAGGAAGGGAGATTTACTTAAACATCCGCTTTCTCAAGCCGGACGATGGGGAAATCCTGTCTTCTGCGGATGTGGTGATCCCGCTCGACCACAACACGGAGACGTTGGTGGCGGCAGCGAACTAAGCCGACCGGCCAGACGTTACGGGGCATCGCTGGACGCCTGCGCGGCAGTCCTTGGTAGGCCGTCTAAACGGGAAACCACTCCTCAATGTCGTGCAAAACCTCGACCGGATCGGTCGAAGCGTCAGCTTCCGGATGATAGTAATCGGAAGCTCCCAACGCGCCGTCCCCGATAACTCCGCCGCTCGAAATGGGGAGAACGATTCTTTCTCCTTCCACGACATACGGCCCTTGCTGAAACAATCTCCCCGTGCCCCGATAGAACGAAGGTCCAAGCACGACACGTGAAACGGTCAGGTGCATCCGTAAGGCGAGGCGGGGCTCTTGCAAATTCTGCACCGGGGTTCCTTTGGAATTCCAATCGACCAAGGCGAGTACCTGGTTGCCTACCAGGCTGCGTGTAATTTCACCCGACGCGATATCATACGCGAACGCAAAGACACGTTTGAGATGAGGGGCAATCCAAGACGGTTGAACGGATGTCCAAGGAGGTAATCGCTTATTGCCCAGAGCGGACTGCCAGTGGTCTGCGATGGCACCAAGCGCAGCCGATTGGATACTGTTCCTAAAGTTCGCAAAACCGCCACTGTTGCCTAGCTCGGACATTGCCTTAACTGATGCTCTCGCTGCCCATGGTATCGAATCTAAGTCTCAGCCAACGGACGTAGATATCGGAGCCAATTCCGGTGCTGAAGTCCAAAACTATTGCCTTTGATCAATCAATGGCAAACCAATGTTCGATCTCTGTGCGGCCCGCTGGAGAGGAGGTATCCCAGGCGGCAAAGCTCCGATATTCGGTCGCACCGAAAATCCCATCGGCAGTAGTGCCGTCGGTGGAGATGGGCAGTGAGATTCGCTCGCCGTAACTACGAGTCGGACAATTTCGAGCGACAAACATGATGGTCAAAAAACTTGAGGCTTATTGGTCAAAGTGAGCGAACAGCAGCGAGAATGTGCATTGCATATGCAACTTTCGATTGTAGTCGGTAGCAGCCAACGAGCGCTTTAAAAATATCTCGCGACAACATCTTGGAACGCGAATTTGAATGTCGCAACTGACATACTGTCAGCGCGTTTTTGTGCGCACGATACCGTTCATTCAGAACTGCTCTGACAAGATGATCCGCCATCTACATCAGAACGAGCATTTCGCTTGCGCCCCTCGCTTATCCGGCTCTTCTTCTTCATGTCGGGGATCCCAGCGCTGGTTTATCAGCTTGCTTGGCAGCGAACCCTCTTTAGGATTTTCGGTGTAAACATGGAATCGGTGACCATTGTTGTCACCGCCTTCATGCTGGGACTGGGCATCGGCAGCCTGATCGGAAGCTGGTTCGCTTCGCGGCGGTCGTTTCCGCCCTTGTTGCTGATAGCGGCCATTGAGATCGCCATTGGTCTGTTCGGTGCCTCGTCGCTGCAATTGTTCTCATCGATTGATCCCGTGGTCCGCGAACTTTCGTTGCCGGGGCAGGTGATCGCCGCGCTCGGACTGCTGTTCCTGCCCACCGCGCTGATGGGCATGACTTTGCCCTTGCTGGTGGGTCACTTTATCTCTCGGTCTGGCAATGTCGGTCTTTCGACCGGCAACCTGTACTATGTAAACACCATTGGCGCGTTCGTCGGGTGTTTAGCTGCTGCCGTGGCCCTATTCCCCTGGCTCGGGCTGCAACACTCCATTTGGTTTGCGGCTGGAATCAATGGAACGATTGGTATCTCCGCATTGGCGGCATTCCTGACTTCGGAAAAAGGTGTGCCTGACCTCGTCACCACGCCCCAGCCCGTGCAGAGCCATGCCGGTGTCATGCCGATAAGCTATGGAATGGGCCTGGCGTTGGCCTTCTTTGCCGGCTTTGTCTCTCTTTCCTACGAAATACTCCTGATGCGGCTGGCGAATTACGAAACCGGTTCCAGTTCCCTGGAGTTGGCTCTTACCTTGGGCATTTTCCTTCTTGGTATCGCATTCGGTGCGCGTTCCGCCTCGGACTGGTGCAATAAAACCATGTCCAGCGCCGCTCTAAGCGGTAAGATCGTGATGAGCCTGCTGGGAAGTGCGCTATTTGGATTGCTTCTGCTGCCGGTCTTGTCAGTCTCCTTTCCCCTTGGCGCTGCTATGCAGGTGGTCATCCTCTTAGCCGCTTTCGCTATTGCCTGTGCACTCGGCGCCATATTCCCCCTACTGGCACATTTCGCGGTGCCGCCCGACCATCGTTCGGGTGGGCGTGTCGGCATGATCCTTCTCGCCGATATTCTAGGCTCGGCAGCGGGCAGCTTGCTCACGGGTTTTGTCCTGGCGGATATCCTCGATACCCGGACGATGTCTGTTGCAATGGCGCTCCTTACCTTTGGTATCGCGATACCATTCGCCGTCATCGCTTTGGGCACTGCGAAGCGCCCAATTTTTCTCCTTGGGCTTTCCGCCTGTGGGGCTCTCATGCTCTTCCAGGTGCCCCTATCGGCGCGAGTAATGGATGCCATGCTTTACAAGCAGGGATTGCGAAAAGCGGCGCCCCTCACTCGGGTGGTTGAGAACCGCGACGGTATCATCGCTGTGGGCGAGGATGGCACTGTCTATGGTAACGGTCTCTATGATGGCCATTTCAATATCAGCCTGGTGCACGACATCAACGGCATCATTCGGCCATTCGGTCTGAGCCTCTACCATCCCCATCCGCGAGACGTACTGATGATAGGGCTGGCCTCCGGTTCCTGGGGGCAGGTGATCGTGAGCAATCCCGACGTGGAGCATTTCACCATCGTCGAGATCAATCCGGGCTATCTTTCGCTGATCCGGGAGCGGCACGAGGTGGCTTCCCTGCTGACCAATCCGAAAGTCCGGATCGTTATTGATGATGGCCGCCGTTGGCTGAAACGTCATCCCGAAGCACGTTTTGATGCGGTGGTCGCCAACACCACCTTTAATTATCGCGCCAATGCCTCCAACGTCCTTTCCCTGGAGTTCGACGAACTCATACGCACGCATCTCAAGACAGGCGGCATATTCATCTACAACGCCACCGGCTCGCAGCGGGCGTTGCGAACGGGTTGTATGAGTTTCCGCCATGGCTACCGAGTGGGAAACAATCTGCTGGTAAGCGATTCACCATTTGACCTGGATGTAAACAGATGGCGCAAGAACCTCCTCGCGACCAGAATCGACGGCAAACCCGTGTTCGATCTTAGGCGACCAAGCGATGCAGCCGCACTGCGCAACGTCTTGTTGTTGCCAGAGGGTGCGAATGAGACCTCGGTGCATTCCGAGCGTCAACTCATGGAATCCTGCTCCGTTGTTCTCTCGACAACCACCGCATTCCAACCAATCACCGATGACAATATGGGTACGGAGTGGCACGCCGTGTACGGTTTTGAGTAAGCGCCCCGAGACAGACCCGCTTTGGGGTCATTGAAGACAATTTTGGTCGAAAGCTTTGGACACCAAAAACATCCCTAAAAGCTTGCGACACTCGCGCCTCGGACCAAGTCAGATGCCCCCACCCGTGCCGCCGACAAGCCTTTCCCGCCATCCTATCAACGCGGCTTTTCTTATCGGCTGGTCCATCCTGCTCGCCGCCCTCATGATCATTTACGTCCAAACCGCTAGACTGCCCTTCGATATCTCCCATCAACTGATAGGCCGCGATTTCCTGAATATGTGGATGGGAGCAAGAGCCGCCCTTTCGGGGGACCCGGCAACCTTGTTCGAGGTGCATCACTACAACGCAATCTTGCGCCACGATTTTTCCCCCGACCTGCCAATCTACGACTGGTCCTATCCGCCTCATATGTTCCTGCTGATTTGGCCGCTGGGATTGTTCGGCTATTTCGCCGGCTACGCTCTGTGGACCGCCCTGGGCTTCGGGCTGATGTTGCTCACGACCAGCGGCGTGCGAGCGCAGCCCTACGGTCTTTTGCTCCTGGTTTTGGCTCCCGTAGCGGCACTGAACATCATAGGTGGCCAGAATGGCTTCTTCACCGGAGTGCTGTTGGTCATGGCTCTGTCGCGATGGGACAGCAACCCGGCCCTGTCGGGGGTGCTTCTCGGCCTGCTGACGGTGAAACCACAGCTTATCCTGCTTGTCCCGGTGGCGCTGATCCTCACGCGGCGCTGGCGCGTACTCGCTTTTGCCGCCGTGACGGCTGCGGCGCTCTGCCTTTTGACCACGCTGATCTGGGGTCCCGGAATCTGGCGGGATTATCTGCGGCTCGCGGTGCCATTCCAGGAATTTGTGATGACGCACAGCCTCTTCATGATGCAAATCATGATGCCTACGCCCTATATGACCGTCCAGCTCCTGGGGTTTTCGTCCGACGTGGCGATGGCGGTGCAGCTACCGGTCAGCCTCGCTGCATTGGGCATGGTGATATGGACTTTCCGCCGCCCGCGCGACCCCCTGCTGTCCACCGCCATGCTGCTGAGCGCCGCGTTGGTCTTCACGCCCTATGCGTTCAATTACGACATGGTCGGCCTGACCTTGGTTCTGCTTCAGCTTCGCCAACGGGCAGATAACGATGCCATCGACATGCTGTTCATCCTGGCGCTATGGCTACTACCGGTCGGGATGATGTTGTTCGCCGCGCTTACGCATATCGGCGTCGGCCCGATTTTGATTTCCGCATTCATGTGGCGCTTGTGGCAACGCATGACGGCACAAGCTCGGGCCCCGGCTGGGCTCGCGAGCTGACCATAGTGAGGTTGGACTGCCACCGCCCAACATTTTGAGGACCGGGCCCCGGCAACCCGCATTTTCCTTCCTCAAGACCGACGTGCTGGACAAGGACGTATGGGAAACGTGGATGAACGCCCCCTAAGAGAATACCCATGGGTTATCAGCAAGTTCGATTTGCCCCGCATATGCACACCCCTGATCGGAAAGCGCGTCTAAGAGGTGCAGATCAATTCCTGTACCCGCGATGAAGTGTTGCGTTGGATGCCCGAAGCCGGACATTTGAAAAAATGCGCGGCGCGTACTAACTCGTGATCCGGTGATGTTACTACCGACTGCATTACGGCGGTGGCGTCTATTTTTGGGTCAGTCAAATCCGGCCCTTTGTAAAGCGCGTGAAATTCCTCGCATGATTGTCTGTCAGCTCTCGCTGTCATGAATTAATTGGCTGCATACAAATTTGTGTCAGTGCTGTTCAAAAAATTGCGACTCAAATCGGAAATAGAGATGTAACGAGATTCGCATCCTGCGCTGGCAGATTTCACTGAACAAATGAGAATGTCGCGCGCGCCACGACATTGAAATTGGTCAAGTGAACAGCGAGGGGCCTGCAAATGCTATCGAGAGTTATACCGCGTCTTAGTCTGCTAGCCCTAATTGCAAGTCTTCTGCTGCCCGGTGCTGCCTACGCTAGCTGCACGCTTCCAAATGCGATTACGAATGGAGACACGACCGACGCCACTAAGGTAATGGGGAACTTCAATGCCCTATCGACGTGTCTTGATGCCAACGGATCGGTGAGCATTGGGTCTGCGGGCCAAGTCGGCGTCTATGGCAGCGCTGGAAGTCAGATTTCAGGCCAAAGCTTTTCGAGTGTTCTCGACAGTAATATCGGTTCCACACAAGGCACGATTATTTATCGGGGAGCTTCCGGATGGCAGGCTCTTGCGCCCGGCGCACCACACTACGTGCTGGGCACGAATGGTGCAGGCTCCGATCCTGCATGGGTACCGCAAAGTGGCGGCGGCGGGGGTAACAAATTTGGTTTCTTTCCTGGCGGGACAACCGCCTATTCAGTGTCCGCGTCGGCTTTAATGAATGTGGTTCATGTCGCGAATAGCATATCCGTTACTGATCTAGCGTCTCTGTTTTCCCCCGTCACCGGCGGCACCTACAAGATGGGCATAGCGGGCTGGGATTCGGTAAACCACAAAATCACCAGTACGCCGACCTATACTGCATCCCAAACTGTCGCGACCGGAGCAACTGGCGTGCCGGTATATTTTACTTTCAGCACCCCGACAGTGCTTACCGCTGGTGACTATGCCGTAATGCTTATCCGGACTGACGGCACTACCACCACCAGCTTAAGCCTATATTACGGAGGTGGGACCGTCTGGGGCCCTCAAGTCTACATGTTCAGCACCAACACCGTCTACTCGCTTACTAGCCAGGCGCCCACCACGTCCGACGTGTGGACCTCGCAGGGCGGCGGCTATTGGAATCACGCGCTCATGTATTCCTACTGATGGTCATATCGCCTGTCCAACAGTAGGTCGTAAGCAAGGGAGATGCTCATGGCATCGCGCAGAACAAAATGGCTTTCGTATCTCTTTGGGTTGTCCGCAGTAGCTCTCGCAATAGAGGACGCTGACGCATATGGAAGAGTCGATATGAACGTGGCGGCTCCACGGCACCCGCTTGACCATCAGATGCAGTTGTTCGCCCAGAGCACACCTACTGTCACCTACACATACGACGGAGGAGGGCGCAGCGCGACCTCGCTGTACACCGATCAAACGTGTGTGGTTTACAAATATGACGCCAACGGAAACCGCATCGCTGTCGCTGTTACCAAAGCGGATGTTCCTGAAACAAATGTCTGGGGTTCAGGGGCCTACGGATGTTCCAAGTGGGCCCCTCCATAGAATTCGGTCACGCATAGGCCACCACGAGTCACGGGAGATACGTCCTTGACCTTCATTACTACTGAGTTACCCGGTTGCCCGGTTAGGACGATAGCGTTCAATATCGCCATAGCAGTAGTATCCCGGTTGCACCGCAAGCTTTTGGCTATGCTGGCCGGGATCATTGTCGCTGCTTTTGGTCTTTCATCCCCCTGCTTGGCTCAACCGTACGGATGGTATGGCATTGGGGTGGGTTACTACGGAGCCGACTACCGCGGCGCTGCAATAGCCAGTTTGCAGCACTTCTATGGGTTCACTGACCCTAACAAGGGGGAATTTTTCAACAGCTCGGTTGAATATGTTGCCTGCCACGAATGGATTGCTGGCGGAACGGTTTGCGGCGGAGCGCTTCTATCATGCCCACATGATCTGAATATCGCTGTAAATGGCTGTATGTCGAAGATCGACGGCTATCAAGGCCGCTTGATCTGTCCAGAAAAGTGCGTCGGCGACCCTGTCAGTCCGATGTCAGGTAACCATTTTGAAGCCGTCGAGGACTTCGCTACTTCTGGCCAATCGCCTTTGTCGGCCAAACGCTATTACAATAGCAACATCGACTATGCGGGTAATCCCTTTGCGAACAAGCTGGGTCGCTTTGGTTATGGTTGGCGCAGCGAATACGACAGATTCCTCGTTTTCACGAGTACAAGTCACATCGACGCAATAACTGCGGATGGGATGCCGCTCAATTTCAGCCTTATCAGCGGCGCTTGGGTTCTAGTGTACGCAGACTTCAGCGCTGGCACTTGGTCCACAACACCGCGCCACAACGTGGACTATCGCCTCACAACAGACGGTACCTATTGGTATCTAACCGACGGAAACGACACCACGGACAAATACGATAGCACGGGCAAGCTTCTGACCACGAGCTATCGCGGCGGCTACCAACAGACTCTTACTTACGATGGGTCCGGCAATAACACCGTTGTGGCGGACAATCTCGGGCGCCAGATCACCTTCGGCTATTCAGCAGAGGGACTGGCCACAACACTTACCGACCCGGATTCAAATGTCATCCAGTACACATTTGCAGACCGATCTGGGGTGCCTCAAACTGGATATCCTGGTCTTTGGGCTCTCAGTACCGTCGTATATCCTGCCGCCAGCGGCACTCCCACTCTTACCTATCTTTATGAAGATACAGACTCCATCAATCGCTTCTCGTTGACGGGCATAACCGATGAAAATGGCCACAGGTACGCTACTTGGGTCTACGATGCGCAGGGACGGGTCACTTCCAGTCAGCTTGCGCTCGGTGCCAATGCGACATCCATCAGCTTTAATGACACCACCAATGCCCGCACGGTGACCAACGCATTTTCAAAGCAGTTTACGTATGCGACAGCCGGGTTCGAGGGCATTTTGCAGCAGAGCTCGATCAACGGTGCCGCTACGTCACAGACTGCTGCGACCACCGAAAGCTATCTGTACGACAGCAATGGTTTTGTCTCTCAATACACTGACGCGAACGGGAACGTCACGACGTATACCAATAATGCAATTGGCCAGCAGACCAGCCGGACAGAGGCCTATGGCACGCCTCTCGCCCGTACCATCACGACAACGTGGGATACGACCTGGCGAGAACCTGACGAGATTGTCGTGCCCAATTTGACAGTGGATTTCACCTATGACGCCAGTGGACGGCTAAGCGTCCTCAGGCAAACTGATACGACAACCCAGTGGTTCCCATATCGAACCAATGGCCAAACGAGAACTTGGAATTATACCTACACCACGGCTGGTCTATTGCAGACCGTAGACGGTCCTCTCGCGGGCTCGGGGGACACCACGACCTACGGCTATGACACCCACGGCTTTGTGAATTCCATCACTGATGTGCTGGGCCATGTAACCACGATTTCCGCCGTGAATGGCCGGGGCCAACCACTGACCTCGGTTGACGCGAACGGCATTACCACAAATTACACCTACGACAAGCGTGGCCGAGTTTTGAGCATCACGATCAATCCCGGCACCGGCCAGGCGCAATACAACTTTTCTTATGATGCGGCGGAGAATCTGACCCAGATCGTGCGCCCAGATGGCTCTACACTGAATTATGTCTATGACGATGCGCATCGATTGACTTTGGTGACCAACAATCTGGGTGAAAGTGTCACCTACACTCTGGATGCGCTTGGCGATCATACGGCCACCGTAACAAAGTCTGCGAGCGCCACGATCACAAAACAGGAAACAGCCACCTTTGATGAACTGGGCAGGGTAATGGCTAATATCGGGGCGGCGTCACAGACCACCACTCATGCTTATGATTTGGACAATAATGAAATCACCACCACCGATCCCAGGAGCAAGGTATACGGGCATGCCTTTGATGCCCTGAACCAGCTTTACCAGGAAACCGATCCCGACCTTTTCCACACGACAACGGCTTTTGATGCCCAGGACAATCCGGTTTCAGTGACCGATGCCCGCTCCTTAGTGACGACATATGTACGAAATGGCTTTGGAGACATCATCCGGCAAGTCAGTCCCGACACAGGGACCACGGATTTCTGGTATGACGCCAACGGAGCTGTGATCAAGCAGATAGATGCTCGCAATCTCGAAACCGATTTCACCAACGACAATGCCGGCAGGGTGTTGACCCGGACCTATCCATCTGCGACCGCCCAAAACATCACTTACACATACGACTCTACCGCCAGCGGAAATAAAGGTGTCGGCCAGTTGACATCCGTCGCCGACCAAAGTGGTTCAACATCCTTTGTCTACGATTCTCTTGGCCACGTCGCTTCCGACACCCGGGTCATCAACGGCAATACCTACGCAACCGGCTACACCTATGATCCGGCGGGCAACATCCTGACGGAAACTTATCCCTCGGGCCGTATCGTCACCTACACCCGCGATTCACTCGGGCGGATTTCGGGAATTACCACCAAACAGAATTCTGGGGCGAGTGCAGTTACAGTCGCAAGCAGTCCCAGCTATCAGCCCTTCGGGCCACTATCGGGGCTCACCTTTGGCAATGGTGTGGTGTTAAGCCAGGCCTTCGACCAGGACTATCAGCTCACCGGCATTAATGCAGCCAATGGCGCGACTACGATCCAGAACCTGACCAACAGCTTCGATCCATCTGGCAATATCACTTCGATCACTGACAATATGACCTCGGCTCGCAGCCAGACTGTGACCTATGACAACCTGAACCGCCTAAAGACGGCGGGCGGCATCTACGGCGCACAAACCTATGCCTATGATGGCGTCGGCAATCGCTCCTCGCTTGCGGTTGGTAGCACAACCAGCAGCTATAGCTATTCTTCAAATGCCAACCAGATAGCCAGTATCACGAATCCAGCGACTCCACTGCCCGCCGGCACCACTGGTACATCTCTCTACAATGCGTTCCGGCAGCGCGTTCAAAAGATGGTGATCGCCGCGACAACTCAGTTCACTTACGACGAGGCGGGCCATCTGTTGGAGGAAGCCAACGGCAGTGGCGCGGTCCAAAAAGAATATATTTGGCTAGATGACATGCCTGTCGCGATGGTTGACTCCACAGGCAGTTCGCCGGTTCTTTATTACATCCACACCGATCAAATCGGAACCCCGCAAAAACTGACTGACGGCCCCATGAACGTGGTGTGGGACGGCGTCTTTGACCCCTTTGGTAATCCTGCTTCTGGAGCTTCATTGTCGCTGACGAACTTGCGGTTTCCGGGGCAATATTTTGATGCGGAAGCGGGCGCAAGTCAGAACTGGAATCGTGATTACAATTCGATCCAGGGGCGCTATCTTCAGAGTGACACAATTGGAATATTCGGAGGTCCCAATACCTATCTCTACGCTGACGCTAACCCGTTAATTTATGTCGATCCCAATGGAACAACTGTGGCATCAAATGCCCGGTACTTTCTCGATTGGTTGTTTGGCGTCGGTCCCAGAGAGCGAAGCTACGGGCAAAATGACGTCGAGACACAGGAGATGATGAATTCTCCAGCCGCGAAGCAAATGAGGGACGCATTCGTGAAAGCTCACTGCCAGACGGTGTTGAACTTCGGGTACAGCACCCCCCAGGCATATCGCGACACTCTTTTCATTCCCAACTCAACAGCTTGGGAAGTCGGAGGGTTTGCAAGGGGCGCGGTCATGAGCAATTGGAATGGGACTGCCACGTTCTTTATCCCCAATGTTTCTGGAACTCATTCGTTCTTTTATCATCTCGTTGGAGACATACCGTGGAAGTTTGGACCAATGAGCAACATAACGCAGCACTTTCAATGGACTGAACCGGTTCCAGCTTGTGGGTGCATGAGATGAAGTGGAGATCCGTATCTGTCATGGCCGCTGTGATGATGTTGGCCGCGTGTGAACCCAAAAATGCTTCTGACATCGAGGGTCAGTACTTGGCTAGCACAAGCGAGTTGTCAGTGCGATTGCAGCTGTTGGCGAACAACAAGTACATTGAGACAATAGACCTGAAACAGTCGAAGTCCCGCGAGACTCGGAACGGGCGATGGCAATTCGATCCTGACCACTCTCAGATTTTTCTGTGGGATTTCGTAAGTCCCGACGATTTGCCCCACAATGATCGTCCGATTGCGCGAGGACAAAGGTCGGGATTAGCCGTGCTGCCAGTAGAACATAGATATTTGATTGTAGGTGGATTACGCATTGGTGCAAGCGACGGGATTTCTTTTTCAAGGTTGGAATAGTCGTCTGATCTGCACATGACTCCTGCTCTAAACGGCTCCTCCGTACCTGTGGCTGGCTCATCGCCACAACTTCGACATAGCTGAAGACCTTCGGGTCTGGATCATGCTCTTCCCGTTCAGCCAATTTGCCACCGACTACCTTGAAGTCTCTCTTGCTATCCCGAGACCATTGCGCACCGCGTGCCACAATTAGATGCGGTGGCCCTCTGAATTGATCCGCAAACTTTTTCATGAGGTATTCAAATCCCCACCACACAATCGCGGGGTCTTGAGACTTTGCATGGACCTTCAGAAATGTACCCCCTTCGCCTAACTCTATGATCCTGTCCCGGCAGTCCGCCTCTAGGTCACGATTCTCAAACTGAGATTTTGTCAGTGGCGGCTTATTAGCGGTGAGGTCATACCGTTCCGCGAACATTCGTGGGGTAGGGGCATCTATTGGCAGCACCATGCCAAAACGGTCCCCACAACCCTTCCTGCAATGGAGACGGGCGGTGATCCGTCCATAAGGCATCCAGCCAAAAAGGCCTTCAACAACGTACGTAGCAGCCGTCACGCCGCGACCGCAGGTGAGGCAGTAGATGATGCAGCGTTCGGACCGGATGGCCGGGATGGGGAGGGGGCTGGACATTAGAACAGAAAGAGAACAAACTTACCGCCTGGTGTCCAGCGGCTAACCGGCGGGAAGGTGGATTTATCCACTCTGCTAGTTCAGGCTCATGGCTGGGATGGGGCTCATGCGCGCAATCATAATTGCGGTCGCGATTCTTGCGACCAGTTCTGCGTTTGCGGCGGACGCTCCCGGCACGCAGTTCGTCCAACAGTACGTTTGGGACATCGGCACGTTTGAAGACATCAGGCTTCAGGCGGCGGCAGAAAAAAACATAACCAAAAACGAGACCCTCGCTTCATGCATCCGGATGGGCACCCGCTTCCAATTGGAACTGGATGTGGCTGCTGCCCGGATGAAAACTTTCAATCTCCCAGGGGAGATGAAAGACACCCCCGGCTTGATAGCGTCTGTCTATCAACAAAGGGCCGACCTTTACCGCGAACTAGGTGAAAGTTGTGCCGCGATCCTGTCTGGCCCAAAACGGGGAGCCGACTATGGCGCTATTGCTGCCAACGCGCCGAAGATAAATGCGAAGCTAGATTACAATGCAAAGACGCTTTTTCAGGGCAGCGCCATCATAGCAATGGCACTCATCGACCAAAAACCAGACGCTCACGGAAAGCTTTCCCATCTCGTCATCACACGCCGAGAGAAAGCCGAGCTGGTAAAGACCGTAAATTCTTCGTTCGGTAAAAAACTGAATGAGAAAAATCCCACGTATCTTGTTGGCTCAGTCAAACTTATCAAAAAATTCTTGATGACAACCACCCATAAATGCGCGGACGAATAAAGGCCTCCATTCATCTGGAGCGGAGATCAATATTTTAGATGGGACTTATTGCCGATTGGTAGCCGAAGCGCGCCAACCCCATCCCGCCTTTGCGTGCAAAATAGCCGATGAGTAAGGAAGCAAACGAAGGAAGGTCAATGAGCACCGATAATATGATGATCGCTTTGATCCACTGGCGCATTAAACCAGACGAACAAAGCAACGCGGAATTCCTCACACATTGGAAAACAAACAACACCATTGGCAACCGGACAGAACTGATCGGAGAATTTCTAAGCGACTCTTTACCGATTGCAGACTTTCCATACATCACATGGCATTTGGACTCGGAGTCCCTCGGTGACTTTAAATCGTATGTCACAGTCGGATTATGGCGCAACGCGGCTGCGTTTAAGGAGCAGATCGCCGCTTACTTTAACGATGGAAAAGCGCTTTTACCATTTGAGAAATACCGACGAAGACGGGTTGTATTCAGGCCAGTGTGCTGGCGTTTGGGCCAAGCATCCATACCCCGCACCGACTCTGATGGAGTAAGGTAGAAAAGAATATAACTATTATTGCTGGGGAATACCAATGCCGAGGCGCGGAGCGATTGAGATACGTTCGGAGAGCGGAAGAGGACATCCAACCCGATGTATATACAGATAAATGCAACAGATGCGCAGAGGATGTGAGCGTCGGTGCTGAAAGAGCAAATTCTCAACTTTACGACGGTGGTGGGATGCACGGTCACAGTGGGCATCTTCTTTGACCAAGTATTGATAAAGAGGGAGCAGCGCTTACAAATATCAAAGCTTCTTAGCAGTCCTCGTTCTCGAGTTCCGTTCCACGATGCGTTTTATCGGTACATCAATCTTATAAACGATAGTGTTTTTCGGCGATTTTTTAGCGCGCCATTCCTGTCATTCAAGTATTTCGTTGCCACAAGCGCGCTATCAACAGCGTTTCTGCTGATCGTGCTCTTAGTCCAATTTCTATCGTCTCCGGCATCTTTTCCCCCGCTGTTAGATACGCCGACAAAGAAATTGGCTTTGACCGTTTGTTTTCTCTCCAATCTGATCATCGACTGGGTATCCATAGGGCAGACGCAGACTTTTTTCATAATTTCGGCGAAATTGGGAAGCATCCGCGAATCTGCGCTCCTGATCGCTTCTGATTTTATTCTGACAATAAATTTCTTTATTTTGATATTCTCAGTAACGCTTGCCGTCTTTATCAGTTGGGCCGATAAGCCAACGATAATCATGCCGTTCAACGCGGTGGTGCTATCAAGTGAGCTGTCTCCATTAGATAGCAATTATCGCCTAATAACGGGCGGTCGAATTAGCAAGATGAAACAAACGGACTATTTTCTCACAGGCACGGACGGAGACAGGCCAGTCAGCGGCAGGATCACGGTTTACTCGGATTCTGACAGCGTCAATTTGCATGATGCCATAAACCTCGCAACTCGAACTACGGGAGTAAGGTCGTGGGGTTACAGGGGGTCGCTGGAGCAGCCAACGTTCCTGGGCAAACAATTCCCCAAGCAAGCCATCCTTCGAGCGAACGCAGGAAAAATTGCACGAGGATCGAGCGAATGGAAAGCTCTCACCGAACACTATTGGAAGGAAACTCCATCGCTAACAATTATGGCAGGAGATCATCCGGACGGATGGAACAAGGAAATTTCTTACACTGTCGGGTTCAAGGCTGCTGAAGTCATGCAGCAGGAGTTTCCGTCAGTCATACAGGCGCCGCTACACATCGTTCATATCAATGACCTTCTGGATAGCTATGCGGTTGGTCGGTCTGGCTTTTCATGGCCTGTTGTATATGCCTGCTCGTATGACAAAAATCGAAGCGATGACTGGAGCATTTCAAAGTCCGTATCTATCTTCGATTCTCACTGCGGAAAGCATGTTGTATTGTTATCTAACCAGCACAACGAATTGGCGGCGAAGATGCGGGACAGGCCAGATGGGTGGGCCGGTGTGTCGATACCATTAAATACGCTTTTCATGACATCAATGCTCATGACGTTTTTGATTTATGCGTTCGCGTTATTTTTGATCGTAGCGAAATTTCTTTCCACGACCTTCCTTGCGCATCTGCGCTTAATCGAGCCTTTCTTTGCGAAAGCTCCTCTAGGTAGCGCAGGGATAGTGATCGGAATTTTTCTATATCTTCTTACGCTAATTTAGTGGTGGTGGGATCGCCTACTGCGGCCCCCGGGGTCAGTCCGCAATGAGGTTGCAGGTCATCAAGGCGAATCCTAGGAGTGGCAGCTCGGACGCGTGATCTGCGCCTATACGAAGGCAATAGGTAGGCGTTTCCGGTGCGGGGACTAGTGCAGGGACACTGTGCGGCAAAAGTCGCGTCTTGTGGTCTTTGGTTTTCTTTTCGAGATTTTTTCTTCTCGGCCATTCAGCGGAAAAACCCAATCTCAGCAACATTTTGGGTCGGTCGTGCAGCGCAAATCGTGAAGCCCCCGCCGCAACGCTAGAGACCGGATTCGTCGCTCCTCTGGAACTCGGTTAAATAGGCAGGATGATTGGGCGTAGACTCGCAACATTACGTGCTGTTTTTGCTCCGGTTGTGATGCGGGTTCTGTTGGGTTTGGTCGCTGCGGTTGGCGGCTACGATGCCGTTTCCAATCAATTTGGACTTCCGACGCTACGGAAGCTGTTGGGCTTGAGCGGGTCTCTCTTGCCTTGGTGGGGTTGGGTGATAGCCCTGGAGGCGGTCGTGATCTATGCGCTGTTTGAATATGTACAACGCAATGCAAAAAGCGAATCCGTGACGCTGAAGGGCGCAGTTGTTGAACCGGCGGCGCAGCAGTACGCCCTCGATCTGCGTGAGTTTGTCCTATCAAAGCTCGAAGAAATGCTGAGCCAATATTTGACGGTTTTCTACTGCGTGAAAGGTGTGGCTGATTCCAAATCCGGCGTTAATCAGGTAGCCGTTGGCTGGGCAGAAGAGGCCCTGCACAAAGGCATGCGAGCCAAATATTGGACGATCAAGTGTCTGTCGGAATCGCCTATAGAGGCGATGCCGCTCGACGATTTGGAGCAAGGCATCGCACAGTTTCTCCGGGACTATTTTGATCAGAGGAAGTACGCAGTTCAAGTGGCGCTTTTGTATGAGATACCTCTTAACACCAAGAGGGGTAATCCTGACCTGAGTACGAAGAAATGGCTCAGCGCGCAGGAGCGGGTCCGCCTTGCGCTCAAGGACTTACGTGCATCCCCGCTGGCTACCGAACTCAAAAGGGATGAATTGCTGGAACGTTTAAAGGAATCACCGTTGAATTCGTAGGCCTTTGGCCTCAGATGCCAAGCGCAATCCCTTCGCCTTGGTCTGGCCGATCACCTTAAGTTTCGTTCCCCTGGGAAACCCAACACTCGTGGCGCCGGGATTCGCTACCCTGTCCCCCGTAAGAGGAACGTCGCTTCCTGTTGTGGAGGGATGGTTCGAGTCCCTTTCTGGGCACCAAGTTTACACGCGAAAACCCGCAGAAAACCTGGAAAAATTTCAAATTCGAGTCCGGCCGAATTGCACCCTCACGCTGTGAGAGTGCATTTGCGATCTCATCGAGACTCCCAATGCCCTCCGCGACCTCCCGTTCTGGTAGCCAAATTTCTCTGTATTTGGTGAGATTAAAACATCGCTGCTTGTGACTTCGCCGAGTCGTGATGGTCTCATCCCGCGTGAGGGCGAGATTGGGAGTTATCGGTGTCTGATAGCGAACGCGCGCAACGAGTCAAAAACATGATCCGAGGGCACTTGGGGGAGATGGGGCCGGCCGGGTGGAAAGCTGCCCGGGCGCAGTGCCCCGGAAATTTCGAATGCGACCTTCTGGCGGTACGTCAAGGCTGTCCGCGAAGAGAAAAATAGACAGTCCCCTTGTGTCGAGCCTGCCTCTAACTGCGCTTCCGGGACCGCCGACGTAGTGCCATGCCTCGGGTCGCTGCCGGCGTTTTACAATCCGCTGCAAAAGGCCCGTATGTACGAGGCACTGTTGGCGGACGCCGAGGCTCTGAGAGCCCATGCCGTCGACCGCCGGGGTAAGATAACCGATGCTCGGCAGTTCGAAAAAAGCATCGTTTTGCGGGAACGGCTGCTCTCCCAGCAAGCGGAGATGATGAACTTCTTTCAGGACCAAGAGACCTTGAAACTATTTTTCGATGAAATCCGTGGAATCGTAAAGGATTTGCCGAAGGAAACCGCGCTCAAGCTCATGGCACGGCTGCATGGGGGACAGCACCGGCGCCTTAAGCCAGCTCACGCGTAGCGCGAGTCACGACCGACGTGCCGTCTAGTGTTATTTTGAAAATTCGGCAATTGGCACGAAAAAGGGAGGGCATTTCTTGGCGGCGGCCGGTCGTGACGGAAAGTCTAGGCGCAACCTGGAGGCCGATCATGAATCGTTCGCAAATCGAAGTGAAATTGCCTTGGCTGTCGCCCAAGATTACAAGGCAAACGCAAGGACGGCGTTTGAAGATATATGTCGAGCGTCTGGATAAAAATTTCTACCTGATTAACCCGTTCGGAAGGCGGCTGTCTCTCGCCGCGAAGTTCTCCCTCGCGCAACAGGGGATTACCCTGGGATGGAGGAAGGGGGCAGAGGTGTGGCCCCACGATGTCCTCCCTCTCGAAATTGAACTGATGAAGCTCGCTCAATCCCGGCGTTTTTGTCAGACCATTATTGCTCCGGTCCAGTGTTCTCCATGCTGATACGCTGATAGGAACCCGTCGCCAGGCGCACCGACGGACCTGACGGCTTATCCGCTGTAGTTTCATGCCAGGTATTTGGCGGAACATACATCACGTCGCCCTCCGTGGCATGGTATTCACCGTAGTTTTCGAACCGTCCGGATTCCTGCCCCACCTGGATGATCCACCATTCGGCGGCGCCTGACTGCAGATGGCCGAATGGCACCGATGTGTTGAAGGTTACGCCCGGCTTGATGGGGCCGCCGCTGCCGGTATTGCGGCTGCCGCTGCCGCACTTGTTGTCGGCGGATTGACATATCCCAAAGTCGGATTGGCGAACATATGATCGTCCTGGACCGCCACATGCAGACTCTTCCGCTGAACGAGATCATATCGGGAGCAAGGTCATTTGAGAGGTGGGGATGCACGGATCGGAGCTTTAAGACGTCTTTCTCCGCTCCCAATGATTGACACAGTTCGCGATTGCGGTGGAAATTGTGCGAACCATACCGTCAACATCGCCCTCAATGATAATCTAACCGGTTGTGATGACCGCTCAACCCGATAGCGTGATCTATTTCGGCACTGATGAGTCTCCCCAGGCGGAGCGAAGATTCTCTGCGGGCGCGCTGACGCTGGTTCTCTCGGATGGTGCTATCCGCTGTCTATCCTGGCATGGAACAGAAGTCGTCCGCGGCATCGCCTGTCCTATTCGGGATGCGAACTGGGCCACCTACACCTCGGTGCTAGTTGATGAAAAGGTAACGCAATCGCCGAACGAATTTGAAATCTCTCAAGTTCGACTGGTTGCCGACAGCGCTCTTCGCGTCAATCTGGTGTTCAAGGGACATTCGGCCGGGACCTTCAGCGCGACAACCGAGATGTCGGCGTGCGGTGAATTTATCACCAACCGCGCCGGCTTCACCTTGCTGCATCCTCTGCGGGATGTTGTCGGGACACCGCTGAGCATCATCCATCCGAACGGCTCTGTCACCTCATCGCGTTTCCCACTGCTGATTTCTCCCGAGCAGGTCGCCGCCGGAATAGCCGGCCTTCGCTATTGCGTAAACGGAATCGACGCTGAGATAACATTCCAAGGTGAAGTGTTTGAAATGGAGGATCAGCGCAATTGGAGCGATGCCTCCTTCAAGACCTATTGCCGGCCATTGTCGCTTCCGTTCCCCTACCGGCTGAGCGCCGGAGAAATTCGGCGCCAGCAAATTCATGTCCGGATTGCAGGGATGCCCGCCGGCAATGTGGCAAGCGCGACAGCTCGGTCTACTGACACGCTTCAACTGAAGCCATGCGCCGATAGTGTACCACGGATCGCTGTTGCAATCGACGCTGATGCGATTCCCGATCATGCTGCGCAAGCTTGTGCCCGCGTTATGAACCCGCAGATATTGCAGCTAAGGGTGACACCCGAAACGGCGTTACGTGTTTGCCAATGCGCAAGTGAGTTGATTTTCCCTCGCCCCGCCGAGATCGAGCTGGAAATCATAGTTCCCGCCACCGGCGACCCTGAAACTTCCATCGCCGGTGTCGCTACCGAGTGCAAAAAGGCCTCGCTCTCCGTCACCCGTGTTCTGGCATTTCCGGAAAATTACCTTCGCAGCTATCAGCCGGCCGGCCCATGGCCGGCTGGTCCGGCGCCGCGAGACCTGCTCGACCATGCGCGCCGGTCGTTCCCGGGAGCTGAAATCGGGGCGGGCGCGCTGACATATTTCACGGAGCTGAACCGTTGCCGCCCCGCGACAGCCATGTGCGATTACATCGGACACGGTGTGACTGCGATCACCCATGCTGCAGACGATCGCTCGGTTATCGAGATCCTCGAAGGTCTCTCTCATGTTTACCGAAGTGCCTGCGCGCTGGCCGGGGAGCGGGATTATCGATTGGGCCTGGTGGCAATCGGCATGCGTTCAAATCCCTACGGCTCCGGTGTCATGGAGAATAGCCTGCAGAACCGGATAGCGATGGCCGGGGCCGACCCCAGGCAGCGCGGCCTCTTTGCAGCCGCATGGGCCGTTGGCGCGGTCGCTGCCACCGAAGGGCACAAGGTGTCGTCTTTGGGATTATCGGCATTGGTCGGGCCGCTTGGCGCAATCCACCGGCGGGAAGCCTGGGCGCAGCCTGGCTATCAGGAGAGCAGGACGGTCCAGATGTACCCCATCTTTCATGTCGTCCGGTTCATGTCCGAAATGGGAGGGGCGCCAAGATTGTTAATGCGCTCGGCGGGGAACGGGATTGTAGGCGTCGCTTCACAGGATCATTCGGGCATTCGCCTCATAATTGCGAATCTTGGCCCGGACGTCTCCCGTGTTAGTTTTCCCCGTAATGCAGAAATCCGGTCCCTGAATGCCGATAATTTCCAGTCCGCAATCCATGACCCGCAATGGCTCTTCACCGGCGAAGCCGATCGCGGGTCCGATGTGGAATTGACGCCATTGGACGTTGCTTTCGTCCGGATGGCGGTATGAACCGGCAACTCCAGCCTAGCTCACAATCTCACGCATGCGGGCGAGCCCTTGGCCAAGCGCGCGCTGAAGAAGAAGATGGTCCACGCCATATGCGATGATGCGAAATCCCTTCGCCAGATAATCGCGCGCCCAAACCTCGTCGGCCGCCATGAAGCCCGCAATCTTGCCATGCCGGCTGGCGGCCTGAACGATGGCATCAACCGCTCTCAAATAGTCGGGATTTTCAAATTGGCCGGGAATGCCCATGAAATTCGTCAGATCGAAATGGCCCAGCCAGATCACGTCGATTCCGTCCACGGCGGCTATTTCGTCCACTGCCGCGACACCGACCGCAGTTTCGACCAGGGCGATCGTGAGCGTGCGCTCGTTCGCTGCTGCAATCTTTTCGGGTACCGAGCCTCCCGCATAATCGTCATGCGCCATGGCGAATGCCGCTCCGCGCCGGCCTGCAGGAGGATAGCGGGTCGCCGAGACGATCTCCCGTGCCTGAGCTGCCGACTCGACCATCGGGACCATGATGCCCATGGCGCCCATGTCGAGGCAGCGTGCAATGAAGTGATACTGCAGCGCGGGGACCCGGACCATGGGAGTGATGCCGATGCCCCGGCAGGCCGCGAATTGGCCCTTGAGCGTTTCAATGGTTACGCCCGAGTGCTCCATGTCGAACAGAATGAACTCCGCTCCCGCAGTCTTGGCAATTTGCGACATGCCGGGGGTGAAGAACTCGAACACCATCGTTCCGAAAGCGTGCTTTCCGGCAGCCAGGTCAGATTTCACCCGATTACTTCTCATGACGTTCCCCACCGCCCTTGCATGCCAAACGGCCCGCTCTGATTGAACGTTCTTGCGAGCCCTGTTGGTCTGCGATCCCGTGCTGCATACTTGCTCGAAATCGCCATTTTCGGCAACATCGTGATCAAAGTCGCCGCGCAAGAACATACCGCATAGCAGCAAAAGCGGCGCAAGAGCGAAAAGGGTGGGGCAAATGCTTTTTGTGATTGTCGTCGACTTTCAGCTCAAGCCCGGCACGCGCTCGCAATTTCGCCGCCTTATCGACGCAAACGCGGATGCTTCGGTCAGGAACGAGCCGGGATGCCTGCAATTCGACGTTCTGGAGCCGGAGGACGAGAGCGACCGGGTGCTGCTTTACGAGATTTATTCCGATGAAGCGGCGTTTGACGCGCATCGCCAGACGGAGCATTTCCACATCTTCAACCGCGCAAGCGAGAGCCTGTGTCTTGGAAAGTCGGTCACGAGATGCGGCCTGGCCTTTTCGGGAGCGAATGTCGTCTCCAGCAGACATGCATAGTCCACGGCGTGAGTGGCGTCGGTTTTCAAAGAATCCAAGGGTGTTGCAATGGCGGAAAAGTTTCGCGTCGGGCTTTCGGCAGACTTTCGCAATGTGGACGGATCGCCGACATTTCGCGATTTCGACCTTGCCCCGCTGATGCAGGATCCCCGTGTCGAAGCTTTTTTTCTGGAGCCCGAGAACGGGCTGAGCTCCGGGCAGATGGAGGACATCGACGCTCTCATTCTGCTCGCGCACCGCTTCGATCGAGACAGCGTGCCCAAGAGCGGGCGTCTGGGAGTCATCGCTCGTTTCGGCGTGGGGTACGACACGGTTGACGTGAAAGCCTGTACGGAAGCCGGCATCGCTTTGGTGATCACACCGGAGTCGGTTCGCAGGCCGGTGGCCGTGTCGATCGTTACCCTGATGCTGGCGCAGACGGGAAAGCTGGCGATCAAGGAAAAACTGACGCGAGCCGGTACGGCGGGATTCGCGCAGCGCGGAGAGCATATGGGCGTCGGGCTTGTCGGGCGCACTTTCGGTTCATTGGGCGCGGGCAATATCGGCGTCGAGGCTCTGCGCCTGGTCAAGCCCTTCGACATGAAACTTATTGCGCATGATCCCTTCGCCGACCCAGTTTTAATGGCGGAAATCGGCGTCGAACTGGTCGGAATTGAAGAACTGTTTCACCGGTCCGATGTTCTCTCGATCAGCTGCCCTCTGACGGACGCCACGAAACACATTGTCAGTGCCGAATTGTTGGCGCTGATGAAACCGACGAGCTATCTCATCAATACGGCTCGTGGACCCGTTGTCGATCAGAAAGCACTTACGAAAGTGCTTCAGGAGCGCCGCATCGCCGGGGCGGGCCTCGATGTTCTGGAACAGGAACCACCCGATCCCGGCGACCCGATACTTGCGCTGGATAACGTCATCCTGACGCCGCATGCATTGTGCTGGACCGATCAATGCTTCGCCCATATGGGCGCGCTCGATATTCAGGCGGTGCTCGAGTACCGCGACGGGCATGCTCCGTCCGGAACGATCGTGAACAGATCGGTTCTGGAAAGCCGGATCTGGCAGGATCGCATTGCTGCACTGCGCCACCGGTTAAAGGCCAATAGCTGAGTGGCGGGCATCGCTGCTGAGGAACCGTGCTACGAAGTCATCAAGACAAGGAGCGCCGGCGCATAGCTCTGCGACCGGGCCCGCTGAAAATTTGGGGAACGAAATGCAAAGCGTTGGGCTTGACCGGTATTCCTTTTATTTGGTCGCGGTGGCTTTGGCGGGCTGGTCGCTTGCCTCCTACGACGTAAATCTTCTTGTACTGGCGCTGCCCGCGGTCGCCAAAGACCTGAATATCAGCCAGGCGGGCCTTGGATTTTTGGGCTTTTGCGTATTCGGCGCGCAATTCTGCATCACACTTTTTGCCGGCTACGGCATGGATACCATTGGCCGCCGCCGTATGTGGATGCTTTGCCTGTCCGGATCCGCGATATTCACAGGGCTGACCTATTTTGTGAATGAATTCTGGCAGCTCTGTCTGGTCAGGGCGTTGGCGACGGGCTTCGCATATTCCGAGGTGGCGGTATCCATCACCATCGTCAGCGAACAGGTGCCTGCACGCAACCGTGGCTTTCTATATTCCATTGTCCAGGGTGGGTGGCCTCTGGGGGTTTGCCTGGCGTCCGCTGTCTATCTGTCCTTTGGGCATTTGGGGTGGCGTTTTGTTTTCCTGCTGGGCGTTCTGCCGCTGGTCGTTGTCATGCTCGGGCGGGTGTTCATTCGCGAATCCGAACGTTTCACCCATCTGCAAGAAGTGCGCAATGCGCACCGCGCCAGCGATAAAGTGCGCCTGGATGCGCTTCTCGAGCACCATGCGGTTGCAGTGAAAGAACTTGACCGTGTTACCCTCGGGCAGCTTTTCAGCAGCTCCGGAAGTGTGCGGCGCCAGCTCGTCCTGCTTTCAATCATCTGGATTCTCTACGGCGCTGCGATTGTGCCGACGAATTTCTACATCACCTATTGGTTGACCAACTTCAAATCATTCAGCCCGGATCAGGCGAGCGAATTGCTTCTGATCTGCGGCGGCGTAGGGTTCTTTTTCTATGTCCTGGGCGGCTTGCTTGGTGAACGATTTGGGCGGCGGGCCGTCTTGATCGGCACTGGAATATTGGTCGCTCCGCTGAGCCTGGCCTTCCTGTACGTCCACGCTATTTGGGCGGTATGCCTGGTGTATTTTTTCCTCTACCAGGCCACCAATGGCACCTGGTCTGGGGCCGGCTATGCCTATCAGGGTGAGAGCTTTCCCACGAGAATTCGAGGCACGGCGGTGGGCTTTCTCTCCGCCGTGCAGATCGTCGGCTTCCTGGTCGGAACCATGTTGTGGACCCTGCTTAGCGCAACCTCTACGCCTGATTTGCTTTGGCTGGTGGTGGCTGTGATCCTCCCGCTCGGACTCTGGGGAACGTTTTTGCTTCGCAAAATCCCGCCGGGTCAAGAACTGGAGCAAATCAGTCAGTAACGATCATATTTTTGGCGGTCGTGCCGCCGGGGCACCGCCCCGCTAGAGCGACGCGAGAACCTGCAACGCAAGCCACGCGCTCCCGTCACAGACGATGGAGACGACTCATGCTAGAAAAAACTAGAGAACAGATGTAGGCCGATTGGGTGGCCGTGCAGAGCGGCGGCAAGGACAAGCTCGAGGCTAATACCAAAGCTTTTCGCAACCAGGCGACCGGAACGCCGTAGGAAGCATTTGGTCAGTTATCCGAGATTTTGGCGCCCGTATAATTCAAACGTATTATCGCGCACGCCCAAATTATTATGCGGAATAAGTGCATTTTGAAAATAGCTAATTGGTAGCTTCATGATGGGAAACATCGCGTGTCCTTGGTGATCCCCGCCGCGATATCCAGAGTATGAGGTGTGATGCCTGCTGAGATGCGCCTTACCCGCAAGGCTGTCTTCAACTAGGCTTTCTTCTCATATGAGTGGAAAAATGGAAGACGATCATCAACACCTATCTCAGGCTCGTCCGTCAGAGCACTTGGTACAAAACTTTTTTATCGTCTTGTCGAATGGAGGCCAAAATCCGGTTCTGGCAAGGGATTCGCAAACCGAAAGCGTTCTCCAAGCCATAAGAACTGCATTGGGAGGCAGCGCTTCTGAGCAGCCTATGGCTCAGAGAGGTGTAACATTCGAGGAGGTGGGCCGGGATTGGTTCCAGAATAATGTCGCGACTTGGGCGCCCAGTTACAGGGGCAGGTTAAAGAACAGGCTGGAAACCTATCTTCTGGAACATCTCGGCGCGCGCCCCATTTCGAGTATCTCTCCACCAGAAGTATTGGAAGTCATCAGGAAGATCGAAGTCCGCGACGCGCGAGAAACCGCAAGACGTATCCTGCGCATAGCCGGTGCCGTATTCCGGTACGGAATTGCTACCGGACGATGCACCCAAGATCCAACCGTTGCCCTTAGAGGTGCGCTCAAACCGCCCAAAGTGGTAAAGCACCGTCCCACACTCACCGCGAAGGAGTTGCCAAAATTCCTAAAAGCGTTGGCGCTATACCAGGGCGATCTGACAAAGTACGCAATGAAGCTGGTGCTGCTCACCTTTGTAAGAACCGCCGAGCTAAGGTTCGCGAAGTGGGCAGAATTTGAAGGCTTGCAGGGCTCAGATCCAATCTGGCGTATTCCGGCAGAGCGCATGAAGATGCGCAGGGCACATCTCGTGCCCCTTTCGAAGCAGGCCGTTGTTGTATTGAGGGGAATTCTCGATCTGAGGCTGGGATCTGAATACCTTTTCCCGGCAAATACGAAGTTGGGCGTAATATCGGAAAATACGCTTCTGTTCGCGCTCTATCGGATGGGTTACCGGCGGGGCGCCACGGTGCACGGATTTCGGTCCTTGGCGTCCACCATATTAAACGAAACCCAATTCAACCGGGACTGGATCGAAATTCAGTTAGCCCATGTCGATCATACGGTTCGCGGTTCCTACAATGCCGCAGAATGGCTTTCGGGTCGGCGAGAAATGCTTCAATGGTGGGCCGACTATGTTGATGGGAAGCTAGTTTGAGGCGGTGGAGTGTTGGTCCCGATAGCGAGGTCAATCAGGCCGCGACGGAGAAGTTAGTGGCGCCGATAAAAGGGGTGACGCCGCTTCCGATAAAATGTGTGGTGATATGCTCGAAGCATGAGGACCATACCGGCGGCAATGCGGCATTCGGTCAGGCCCAGCCCAATGTGGTGTTTGCGGCCCGCTGGTTTCACAAAAGGCGCCGAGAGCAAGCGCGACGCCGCCGAGGGAAGCTGATATCCTCTGTCTCCGTATTAAAGCGGGCATTTGTGAGCGGGATTCAAGATGAGAAGACTTGCATTCGCTATAGTGCTGTTGTTTCCCATATCTGTGGCTCAGGCGGAGGAAGTATGGGACTGCCGGTTTCCCGGCCATGGCGGGGTTTGGCAGGTGGACGGTAATGAACTGGTCGCACCGCCTTCCAGCGGATCAAGCCGATTTCCCATTGTGCGCAACACGCCGGATGCCATCGTGGCGTTGACCGAGGAGTTC
>Ga0163163_10000179_pt1 | contig 65182 bp, 54 predicted proteins | sample S65metaG_FD_119766 | JGI IMG/M metagenome (GOLD analysis project Ga0163163, IMG submission 119766) | Switchgrass rhizosphere microbial communities from Kellogg Biological Station, Michigan, USA - S6-5 metaG | ecosystem: Host-associated > Plants > Roots > Rhizosphere > Soil | place: USA...
GGCGGATGTCGGAATATTGCTCGCCACCGGCGCGGATGATCTCGATGCGCTGCCATTCGCCCGACAGGCTGGCGGACACCTGACGCACGCGGCTGTCCAGGCCACGGGCATAGGCGTTCATCTCTTCCAGCAGCTTCACCTTCTTCTCGAAACCTGCCGTCTCCAGCGGGTCGATGTCGGTATAGAGCTTGACGTTGCTGCGGGGCGGCGCCGCGGCCGCCACACCGGAATAGCCTTGGGAGACCGCCCGCACGGTATTGGCGGCACGGGCGATCGCATCTTCCGAGATTTCCGACGCATGGGCATAGCCGGTGGCTTCTCCCGCCACGGCGCGCAGGCCGAAGCCCTGACTGGTGTCGAAGGTGGCCGCTTTCAGCCGGTTATCGTCAAAACTGAACGATTCGGACTGGCTGTATTCCAGATACAGCTCGCCGTCGTCGGAGCCGTTCAGAGCCTGGTCTACGGTTTGCTGGACCTTCTGCCGGTCCATGCCGGTGCGGGAAAAGAAAAGATCATGGTCGGCCATGGGCGTCTCCGGACGTGTTAGCAGCGGCAAAAAGCCCCGCGCGAAGTGCGTTTCTCGCCTAGATATCGGGGTTCGCGGCGGTTCCGGCAAGCGCCAGCGCGGGAATTCGAATACCCCCTGTCCGCAGGGGTGAAGCCGGGGAATTGGCCGTGCCATAAGGTCGCAATGACTTTAAGGGCTTAACCCCTCTAAATCGCCGCCAAGAATCTGAAAAAGGGCGGGATTCCACTGCCCGGCTTACTGCGAGGTCGCGAGCATGTTTTTGCGGAAATTCGGCATCGGTGCGGCGGCAGCCGCGCTCTTGGGCCTTTCGGGCCTGTCCGCCGCCGCCCTGCCATACAATTACGAGACGGGGTTCCAGCCCGCCGCCTCGCAGGTGATGGACCAGATCGAGAAGTTTCATACCGAACTGCTCTGGATCATCGTCGCGGTCTGCGTGTTCGTGCTGGCGCTGCTGGTGTGGATCGTCATCAAATACCGCGCCGGTGCGAATGCGGTACCCTCAAAGGTCCATCACAATACCCTGCTGGAAGTGGCCTGGACCCTGATCCCGGTGATCATCCTGGTGGTGATCGCGATCCCGTCCTTCAAGTTGCTGTATCTGGAAGCAGACATCCCCAAGCCCGACCTCACCATCAAGGCGATCGGCAAGCAGTGGTTCTGGACCTATGAGTATCCGGGCTCGGCCGCCGGCTTCACCTACGATTCGTTGGGGCTTTCCGACGCCGATGCGGCCAAGGCCAACAAGCCGCGCCTGCTGGGCACCGACAACCCCATCTATGTTCCGGTCAACAAGGTGGTCGAGGTCGAGACCGTCGGTGCCGACGTGATCCATAGCTGGGCCATGCCCCAGATGGGCGTGAAGATGGACGCCGTGCCGGGCCGCATCAACAAGACCTGGTTCAAGGCCACCCAGACCGGCGTGTTCTATGGCCAGTGCTCGGAACTGTGCGGCGCCCGCCACGCCTATATGCCTATCGAACTGCATGTGGTGAGCGAGGCCGAGTACACGGCCTGGCTGGCCGACGCCAAGAAGAAGTTCGCCGCGCTTGAAAACGACGCCACCCGCGTCGCGTCGAAATAGGAAATACCCGATGACCACCACATTCGACGCCCATCACGAAGATGCCCATCACGGCGGCGACCACGCCCACCATCCCACCGGCTGGCGCCGCTATGTCTATTCCACCAATCACAAGGATATCGGTACGATGTACCTGATCTTTGCGATCGTGGCGGGCTGTATCGGCGGCTTCTTCTCCATGATGATGCGGGCCGAGCTGATGTATCCGGGCCTGCAGATCTTCAAGGAGCCCCATACCTTCAACGTCTTCGTCACCGGTCACGGCCTGGTGATGGTGTTCTTTATGATCATGCCCGCCATGATCGGCGGCTTCGGCAACTGGCTGGTGCCGTTGATGATCGGGGCGCCCGACATGGCCTTCCCGCGCATGAACAACATTTCCTTCTGGCTGCTGCCCTTCAGCTTCGCGTTGCTGGTGCTTTCCATGTTCGTGGAAGGCGACAGCGGCGGCATGGGCGTGGGTGGTGGCTGGACCATCTATGCGCCGCTCTCCACCACCGGATCGCCGGGCCCGGCGATGGACCTGGCGATCTTCTCGCTGCATATTGCGGGCGCCTCGTCGATTTTGGGCGCCATCAACTTCATCACCACCATCTTCAACATGCGCGCGCCGGGCATGACCCTGCACAAGATGCCGCTGTTCGTCTGGTCGATCCTGGTGACGGTGTTCCTGCTGCTCTTGTCGCTGCCGGTCCTGGCCGGCGCCATCACCATGCTGCTGACCGACCGCCATTTCGGCACCTCGTTCTTCAATGCGGCGGGCGGCGGTGACCCGATCCTCTATCAGCATCTGTTCTGGTTCTTCGGCCATCCGGAGGTCTACATCCTGATCCTTACGGGCTTCGGGATGATCAGCCACATCATCGGCACCTTCTCCAAGCGTCCGATCTTCGGCTATCTGGGCATGGCTTATGCGATGGTGGCCATCGGCTTCATCGGCTTCCTGGTCTGGGCGCACCACATGTACACCGTGGGCCTCTCCGTCGACACCAAGGCTTATTTCGTCTTCGCCACCATGGTCATCGCGGTGCCTACCGGCATCAAGGTGTTCTCCTGGATCGCCACCATGTGGGGCGGCTCCATCGAGTTCAAAACCCCCATGCTGTGGGCGATCGGTTTCGTCTTCCTCTTCACCGTGGGCGGCGTCACCGGCGTGGTGCTGGCCAATGCCGGCGTCGACGTGGTGCTGCAGGATACCTATTACGTGGTGGCGCACTTCCACTATGTGCTGTCGCTGGGCGCGGTGTTTGCCATCTTCGCGGGCTTCTACTTCTGGTTCCCGAAGTTCACCGGCTACATGTACAATGAGATGCTGGGCAAGGCGCACTTCTGGATCACCTTTGTCGGCGTCAACCTGGCCTTCTTCCCCATGCACTTCCTGGGCTTGGCCGGCATGCCGCGCCGCTATGCCGACTATCCGGATGCCTTCGCCGGCTGGAACTATGTTGCGTCGATCGGCGCCTTCATCGCCGGTTTCGGCGTTCTGGTGTTCCTCGCCATGGTGGCGGAAGCCTTCGCCAAGAAGCGCAAGGCGGCAGACAATCCCTGGGGCGTGGGCGCCACGACCCTGGAATGGACGCTGCCGTCGCCGCCACCGTTCCACCAGTTCAACGAGTTGCCCAGAATCCGCTAGGATCAATTCGCTAAGGACGATCGCCAAGCCGTGTCACTTTCCCTGGCCTATCCCCGTGTCACCACCGTCGGCGATTTTCTCGCGCTGCTGAAGCCGCGCGTGATGTCGCTGGTGGTGTTCACCGGCTTGGCCGGCATGGTGGCGGCGCCGGGACATGTGCATGTGCTGACCGCTTTCACCGCGCTGCTCTGCATCGCGGTGGCGGCGGGCGCCAGCGGATGCCTGAACATGGCCTATGACAGCGATATCGACCGGTTGATGACCCGCACCGCCACCCGTCCCATCCCCATGGGCTATGTGGCGCGGGAAGATGCGCTGGCCTTTGGCTGGACCTTGTCGGTGGCCTCCGTCGCCATCATGGGCCTGTTCGTGAACTTCCTGGCGGCGGGGCTGTTGGCTTTCACCGTTTTTTTCTATGTCGCGGTCTACACGCTCTGGCTCAAGCGCCGCACGCCGCAGAACATCGTGATCGGCGGACTTTCCGGCGCGTTGCCGCCGGCCATCGGCTGGGCCTCGGTCACCGGGGATCTTTCCTTGGCGCCGCTGCTGCTGGTGGCCATCATCTTCATGTGGACGCCGCCGCATTTCTGGGCCCTGTCTTTGTGGCGCAGCGAGGACTATGCCCGCGCCGGCGTGCCGATGCTGCCGGTGGTGAAGGGCAAGCCCCATACCCGTTTCCAGATCCTGCTTTACACCCTGGTACTGGTGCCGCTGGGGATCGCGCCTGCGCTGCTGCATATCGGTGGCGCGCTCTATCTGGCGGCATCGGCCGGCATCGGCCTCTGGTTCCTGTGGGAGGCCATCGCCACCTGGCGCGAAACCAATGAGGTCAAGGAACCCGCCGCCCACCGGCTGTTCGGCGTGTCGCTGCTGTACATGACCGCCTTGTTCGCCGCCCTGATCGTTGAAAAACTGGTCGGGCTCCCCGCACTTGATTTATCGTCCTTGGCCTTGGCGCTATGGTCGTGAGGGATGAGGATGCAGACCGGGCGCGCCGCAAACGCAATATCGCACTGGGCCTTGTGCTCGGTGCCGTCGCCATTTTGTTTTACCTGATGTCCATCGTGCAATGGCACGAACATTCCGGCCAGTAGAGGGGCTAGTCCTATGAGCAGCGATGTGAAGCACGATTATCATCTGGTCGATCCCAGCCCCTGGCCGGTGGTCGGTTCGATCTTCGCCTTCACCATGTTGATCGGTGCCGTGTTCTGGATGAACAAGGATTACACCGGCTTCTTCGGCCTGCCGGTGAACGGCACGCCGGTCATCTTCCTGGTTGGGCTGGCGGGCGTGCTCTACACCATGGCCGGCTGGTGGCGCGACGTGATCAAGGAATCGGTCGTGTTGGGCAATCACACCCCGGTGGTGAAGCTGCATCTGCGCTACGGCATGCTGCTGTTCATCGCCTCGGAAGTGATGTTCTTCGTGGCCTGGTTCTGGGCCTATTTCAACGCCGCCATCTTCCACAATGATGTCGGTGTCTCCAGCTGGCCGCCGGCGGGGATCACCACCCTGGACCCCTGGGAATTCCCGTTGCTGAATACCCTGATCCTGCTCACCTCCGGCACCACCGTGACCTGGGCACATCACGCCATCCAGACCGGCGACAAGAAGGGCGCGGTACAGGGCCTGGTCTTGACCGTTCTTCTGGGCATCAGCTTCACCTGCATCCAGGCCTATGAATATGCCCATGCGCCCTTCACCTTCGGCTTCAATCATCTGGCATTGCAGCCCTTCACCGATGCGGCGCATGCGGCGCTGGCCAGCGGCGCGGGCAATTTCGACGCCATCTATGGTTCGACCTTCTTCATGGCGACCGGCTTCCACGGCTTCCACGTGATCATCGGAACCATCTTCCTCACCGTGTGTCTGTTCCGCGCCATCGCGGGCCAGTTCACGCCCACCCGCCATTTCGGCTTCGAGGCGGCGGCCTGGTACTGGCATTTCGTTGACGTGGTGTGGTTGTTCCTCTTCGCCTGCATTTACGTGTGGGGTGAGGGACCGTCGGTCGCTGGCTAGCCTTTTGTCCGCCGAGTGCGTCGCGCCTTCGCTCATGTGCGTTAAGCACACATCGCTTGGCGCTCCTGCTCGGACGAACAAAATGCGTCGCCAGCCATGCCGGTAGAGACTCCAAATACATTCCGAGCCATCTTCAAGGGCCTCTGTCCGCGTTGCGGGCAGGGGCCGTTGTTCAATGGCTATATCGCGCTCCGCAAAGAGTGTCCGGCCTGCAGCCTGGACTATGCGATGTTCGATGCCGGCGACGGCCCCATGGTGTTCGGCATCCTGATCGTGGGCGCCATCGTCTGTGGTTTGGCACTATGGGTGGAGTTCACTTGGATGCCGCCGCTCTGGGTCCATGCCGTGCTGTGGCTGCCGCTGATCTGCCTGTTGACCGCCATCTTCTTGCGCCTGTCCAAGTCGGCGCTGCTGGTGCTGCAATACAAGCACAAGGCGGGCGAAGGGCGCCTGGGAGAGAAAGAGCCGTGACGTTCAGGCCTTATCCCGGCCTCACCATCGCCTGTGCCCTCTTGTTCGCGATTCTGTGCGGGCTGGGGACGTGGCAACTCGAAAGATTGCAATGGAAGCTGGGATTGATCGCGCAGGTCAACGCTCACATGGCGGCGGCTCCGGTATTGATCGACCGTATCGGGGCAATGAAGCCGGCCGAGGCGCAGTATCGCCGCGTCACCCTCAAGGGCCGCTTCGACTACGCCCATGAAGCCTATGTCTTCACCACCGATGCCTCGGGCGCGGCGGTCTATCACGTGCTGACGCCATTGCAGAGCGATGACGGCAAGATGCTGATCATCGATCGTGGCGAAGTGCCCAAGGACAGGCTCGATCCCGCGACCCGCAGCGCCGGCAATCCCGCAGGCGAAGTGCAGGTGACCGGCGTGTGGCGCGAGCCGGACGCGCCCGGCCTGTTCACGCCGGCGCCTGATACGCGCCGTCGCATCTGGTTTGCCCGCGACCTGGCCAGTATCGCCGGGGCCGACAATCTGACCTTGTCGGCACCTGTGGTGATCGAAGCCGATGCCAGCCCGAATCCCGGCGGCTGGCCCAAGGGCGGTCAGACCGTGGTCAGCTTCCGCAACCAGCATCTCTCTTATGCCGTCACCTGGTACGGACTGGCGCTTGTTCTGCTATGTGTCTGGTTTTCCTATAATATTTCCAAGGGCCGCATCGCCTGGAAATAGCCCAGCGCGAAGGTGGCTTGGGCGGAGCCGGGGCCCTATAACCGCCGCCATGCAGTTTATCTCCACCCGGGGCATAGCCCCGCCCAGCAGCTTTTCCGATGTGCTTCTCGCCGGCCTCGCCCCAGACGGCGGTCTTTATCTGCCGGAAAGCTGGCCGCAGATCGGCGCGAATTTCAAAGGCGTGCGCTATCAGGACGCTGTCTTCCGCATTCTTTCCTCCTTCACCCAAGGCTCGTTCAGCGATGCCGAGCTGCGCGACGCCATCCAGGCTGCTTATGCCGGTTTCGATGCGCCCGATATCGCCCCGCTGGTCCAGATCGGCGAGAACCGTTACCTGCTGGAGCTGTTCCACGGCCCCACGCTCGCTTTCAAGGACATTGCCCTGCAGGTGCTGGGGCAATTGTTCAGCCGCGCGCTGGCCAAACGCGGCGGCCGCGCCACCATTGTGGCCGCTACCAGCGGCGATACCGGTTCAGCGGCGATCGCCGCGTTGGGTGGTCTTCCCAACATCGACGTCTTTGTGATGCATCCGAAGGGCCGCGTCAGCGACGTGCAGCGGCTGCAGATGACAACCAGCGCCCACGCCAATGTGCATAATATCGCGCTGGAAGGCAGTTTCGACGATGCCCAGTCCATTGTGAAAGTGCTGTTCGCCGACAAGCAGTTTGCCGATCAGATCAACATGACGGCGGTGAATTCGATCAACTTCGCCCGCATCGCAGCGCAAGCCGTCTATTATTTCACCGCGACCGCCGCGCTCGGCAGGCCCGCGACTTTCGTTGTGCCGACCGGCAATTTCGGCGACATCTTCGCCGGTGAGGCGGCCAGCCGCATGGGTTTGGATGTGGCGCGGCTGGCGATCGCCACCAATGCCAACGACATCATGGCCCGCGCCCTGAACGATGGCGTCTATGCCAGCGGCTCGAGCCACGCCACCTTGAGCCCCTCGATGGATATCCAGGTGGCGTCGAATTTCGAGCGGGCGCTGTTTGAGGCTTCCGGCCGTGACGCCGACTGGACCGGCCGCGATGAGTGATTTCGCGCGCACGCGCAAGTTGGCGCTGCCGGCGCCGGTGCTGGCCGAGCTTCGCAGCCGCTACAGCGCCTTCGCCAGCGACGATACCGAGACCCGCGCCGCGATCGCGGCCGTCCACAAAGAAAACAGCCGCATCATCGATCCGCACACCGCGGTGGGCGTCGCCGCAGCGATGAAAATGGCGGCGATTGAGAAGCCGCTTTCGCCGGTGGTGATCCTTTCCACCGCCCATCCGGCCAAGTTTCCCCAGGCGGTGCGTGAAGCCATCGGCACACCGCCGCCCGAGCCGAAACGGCTTTCGGGACTGAAAAAGCTGCCGGAAAGGCTGGAGGTGCTGGCCAACGACCCTGCTTTGATAAAGCAATTCATCTTCTCTAGACTAACAGGGTAACCAGAGCGACCCCATGACCCTCGAAATATCAAAACTTTCCAATGGCTTGACGGTTGTCAGCGATCCCATGCCGGGGCTGGAAAGCGCCGCTATCGGCATCTGGGTGAACACCGGCAGCCGCAACGAAGAAGCCCGCCAGATGGGCGTCTCCCATATGCTGGAGCATATGGCCTTCAAAGGCACCGCCAGCCGCAGCGCCCGCGCCATCGCCGAGGAGATCGAAGCGGTGGGCGGTGTTCTCAACGCCTATACCAGCCGCGAGCAGACCGCCTTCCATGCCCGCGTCCTTAAAGAGGATGTGCCGCTGGCTTTGGACATGATCGGCGACATCCTCACCAACCCGACCTTTGAACAGTCCGAACTGGAACGTGAACGCCAGGTCGTCCTGCAGGAGCTGGGCCAGGCGCGCGACACTCCCGACGATATCGTGTTCGATCACCTGCAATCGGCGATCTTCAAGGATCAGCCTTTGGGTTGGCCGATCCTGGGCGAAGACGAGACCGTGACCGGCTTCGACCGTGACATGCTGAAAGCCTATATGGCGTCGCAGTACCGGCTGGAGGGCATGACCCTGATCGCCTCGGGCGCGGTCAGCCATGCCCAGTTGCTGGCTTTGGCGGAAGAAAAATGCGGCGGTCTCAATCCGGGCGCGGTTCCGGCCATGGCGCCGGCCCATTATGTCGGCGGGGATTTCCGCGAGCTTCAGGATCTGGAACAGGCACATGTGGCCTACGCCTTTCCGGGCCTGTCCAACTGCGATCCCGATTATTTCGTGGCTCAGATCTATGCCACGGCGTTGGGAGGCGGCACGTCTTCGCGTCTCTTCCAAGAGGCGCGCGAGAAACGCGGTCTCTGCTATTCCATCTATGCCTTCTCCAACGGCTTTCTGGATTCCGGTTTCCTGGGCGTCTATGTGGGCACCGGCGAAGAGGAAGCGGCGGAGATTTCCGCCGTCATCGCCGGCGAGATGGCGGCCATCGCCGGCAATCTCACCGAAGCGGAGGTGGCGCGCGCCCGCGCCCAGCTCAAAGTGTCGCTGCTGATGGGCATGGAACGGCCGGGCACGCGGTCGGAGCAGATCGCAGGGCAATTGTTCGCGTTGGGCCGGGTGCAGTCGGCGGCCGAGATCGTGGCGCAGCTCGATGCCATCGATGCTGCCGCGGTCAAACGCTATGCGGCGCGGGTCATGCAGGGGGCCAATCCCACCATCGCCGCGGTCGGACCGGTGGACAAGCTGGAATCGCATGCGGTTTTCGCCCGCCGCTTCGGCAACGGCATTCTGTCGGACGCGGCCGAATAATGGTCAAAGCGGCCTTCGCCAAAACCAGTCCCATCGCCTTCATGCGCGGCCTTACCTTTCCGGGCGGCCAGCAGCCGGTGATCCGGGGCGAGGGGATCTATCTGCGTTATCCCCGGGTGGCGGATTATCTCACCTGGGCCAAGCTGCGCGCCGAAAGCCGTCCGTTTCTCACGCCTTGGGAGCCGGTGTGGGCCGATGACGAACTCACCCGCGGCGCTTTCCGCCGCCGCATCAAGCGCTACCAGAAGGAGACGCGGCAGGATTCCGCCTATGTCTTCTTCGTGCTGCGGGAGAGCGACGATGCGTTGCTGGGGGGCTGCACGCTTTCCAATGTGCGGCGCGGCGTCACCCAGTGCTGCACTTTGGGCTATTGGGTGGGCGCCAAATTCGCCAACCAGGGTTACATGACGCGGGCGGTGAAGGCGCTGATCCCCTTCATTTTCCGCACCCTGGGGTTGCACCGCATCGAGGCGGCCTGTCTGATCGGCAATGACGCTTCCAGGAAGCTTCTGATGCGCAGCGGGTTCAGCCAGGAAGGGCTGGCGCGCCGTTACCTGCTGATCAATGGCGAATGGGCGGATCACCTGTTATTTGCTTTGCTCAAGGAAGACGTGCAGCCGGGTTAGACCCGGCCCGCGATCTAGAGATTTCATGACCCTGTTTCGTCGACTTGCCGTTCTTTGCCTGATAATTTTGGCGCTTGTCAGCGTCATCGGTCATGCCTTCGCGGCCGAACCCAAGCTGGTCAATTTCGGCCGCACCGACAATGTGCTGGATCTCAAATCCTTTCTGTCGCCCTATCGCGCGCCGGGCGGCGGCACCGAGACCGACGGTTCCTCCTGGTACATCGTGCAGGTGAGCAACGACACGGTGCGTCCTGCCACCCGTGTCCTTCTGGCGGGCCAGCCGCCCAGTGCCGCTTTGTCTCTCCTGCCGCGACGCTCTCGCCCCGCCATCCTGGCGGTGGCCAGTTCGGATTCCGGTACCGTGGTGGAAACCGCCAGCGCCTATGGCCGCCGCGCCTGGCGCGTGATCGTGCCGCCGGTTTCCACCGTAGGTCTCGCCATCCGGGTGGGCTCCGCCGACACGCCGCCGGCGCTTCAGGCCTGGACCGAGCCGGCTTTGTCCGCCCACAACCGGCAGCTCGCCATCTTCATCACTGCGGTGGGCGCTTTGATCGCGGCGGCGGCATTGATTACGGGCGGGCTGGCAGTCCTGATCGGCCATGGCGCGCCCCGTTGGGTGTCGCTCACCCTGATGATGCTATTGCTGAGTTGGCTGTCCGCCACCGGCATGTTCGACGCCAGTCTCGCCACCGGCTATGGCGGGCCTTACGGGCTTTCCGCATTCCTGACCGCATTGGCTTTGGCGGCGGGCGCGCGGCTGGCCAATGCCATCATTCCCGTGCGGGATATCTATCCCCGGCAGGAGAAACTCTTTCATTACCTGACGGTGGGGCTGATCGTGCTGGGCGCGATGGCCTATGTCGGATTGCCCGCCGCGACCTTGGTGACCGATACCGTCATCGTGCTGGGAAGCACGGCGGTGGCCGTCTATCTGGTCACTTGCGGCCGCCGCGGCCATAAGGCGGCGCAGGTGATCGCGCCCAGTGCCGCAGCTTTCGCCCTGGTGGCGCTGGCGGCGGCGGTGATGGCGCTGGGCGGCTTCGGCGAGAACCTCACCGGACCGGCGGCGACCGGCGGGTTTGCCGCGGCGGGCGCCATACTGCTTGCGTTGGCTGTCATCGCGTCGGAGGAAATCGCGGTGCTGCCTTTCCTGCATGGCTCCTACGCTGCCAAGTTGCTGGCGGGGCAAAACACACCCGAAATACCGATCGATCCCAATGCGCCGTTCAACAGCCTGGCGCGCGCCGCGATCGGCGCGGCGCATCAGGGTGTGTTTGATCTGGATTTTCGCGCCGGGCTTTTGACACTGTCCCTGGAAGCGGCACAGATGGCGGGTCTTGCCGCGCATGAAGCCACTTTATCGCATAGCGATTGGGTGGAGCACATCCATCCCGAGGATCGCGAGGTTTATACCCGCGCCCTGGAAGAATACCGCCACAGGCCAGGACTGGCCTTCCGGCTGGAATTCCGTGCCCGGGGCGGCAATGGCCCCTATCGCTGGCTGGAATTGCGCGCCACCATCGTCACCGAACAGGACGTGCCTTCCGATTGCCTGGGGCTGATCTCGGACGTCACCCAGCGCAAGGAAGCCGAGTTCGCCGCGGCAGCGCCGGCCCATGTGCCGGAAAGCCGCGGCCAAGACCGGCTCACCGGTTTGGGCAATCGTGTGGCGCTGATGGAGGCGCTGGATGGGTTGAACGGGAATTTCGGCCAGCTGCTGTTCGCGCTGCTGGACATAGACCGTTTCAAGGCCATCCATGGCAGCCTGGGCGATGAGGGCGGTGACACGATCCTCAAGATGACCGCGCAAAGGCTGCAAGGCCTGGACAATGCGGCGCGGGTTTTCCGTGTCGGCGGCGACAGCTTTGCCTTTCTCTTCGTCAATCCCAAGCGCGCGCCGCAGCCGCTAGGCAATGCCATGGCGGAGGCGCTGGGCAAGGCCTATGCGCTGGAGGGCCGCGAGGTCTTTGCGCCGTGCAGCGTCGGCTTGGCGGCGGGCGCCCAAAGCGAAGATCCTCTCGCGCTGATCAAGAATGCGGAACTGGCCTTGCTGGCGGCCAAGCGGCAGGGCGGGGCCTGCGCGCGGGTTTATTCGCCGGAGATGGAGAGTTTTGCGCCCAGCGACAGCGTGGCGCTGGAAAGCGAATTGCGCCAGGCGCTGGCCGGCGGCCAACTGGATGTTTTCTACCAGCCGGTGATACGCCTGTCGGACCGCAGCGTGGCCGGTTTCGAGGCGCTGTTGCGCTGGCATCATCCCACCAAGGGCCTGATCGCGCCGGCCGATTTCATCGCCCATTCCGAAGAGAGCGGTTTGATCGTGACCTTGGGGCGCTTCGCCCTGGAGCGCGCGGCCTCCGATCTGGTGCGCTGGCAGCGCTATTTTCCGCTCAAGCCGCCCTTGTTCGTCAGTGTGAATTTCTCCCGGCGCCAGATCCAGGATGAGGGCTTTGAATCCCTGCTCAAGACGGTGTTGGACGGCAGCGGTATCGCGGAAGGCACGCTGAATCTGGAGATCACCGAAAGCACCATCGCCTCCGATGCCAAGGTGGCCGAGATCATGCGGCGCATCCGCACCGCCGGCGCAGGGCTTTCGATCGACGATTTCGGCATCGGCGCCAGCACCTTGAGCGAGCTGCGCAACCTGCCCGCCGACACGGTGAAGATCGACCGCAGCTTCCTGGCTCGCCATGGCGGCACCGAGCTGGACAGCGACAGCGAGATGATGCTGGCCGGTATCGTCAACATGGCCCATGAACTCAAACGCGCCGTGGTCGCGGAAGGGGTGGAAAACGAAGCCGATGCGCAATTGCTGGCCAGGATCGGTTGCGAATTCGGCCAGGGCTATTATTTTTCCCCCGCGCTGGATGGCGCCGCGGCACTGGATTACATCGCCAGGCATTATAACATCACGGCCACCCCGGAACTCGGCTAGCTAGTGTCCTTCGATTCTGAAATTCGCAAGGAGCCTGATATAGAGACTTTGCGAATTTCAGAATCTGGACACTAGCCCCCAACTCAACCCCAACGGAGACCCTCATGATCAAAGTCGGTGACAAGATTCCTTCCGCCACCCTGATGGAAATGCAGGACGGCAAGCCCACGCCCGTCAACACCGACAGTTTCTTCGCCGGCAAGAAGGTGGCCTTGTTCGCGCTGCCGGGCGCCTTCACGCCCACCTGCTCCGCCAAGCATGTGCCGGGCTTCGTCAACAATTACGATGCCCTCAAAGCTAAGGGTGTGGACGAGATCGCCTGCGTTTCCGTCAATGACGCATTCGTGATGGGCGCCTGGGGCAAGGACCAGAAGTCGGACGGCAAGGTCCATATGCTGGCCGACGGTAATGGCGATTTCACCCGCGCCCTGGGCCTGGAATTCGACGCCAGCAAGTTCGGCCTGGGCAAGCGCAGCCAGCGTTATTCGATGCTGGTGGACAATGGCACAGTGACGTCCATCAATGTGGAGCAGCCCGGCGCGTTTGAGGTTTCCAGTGCTGAGTACATGCTCAATCAAGTATTGAGCTAACCTACGCGCGGTCCTTTTGCGCCCTGAGTTCGTCGCGTTCATACGCTGTTGCTATGAACTCGCTCACGTACTTCTTGTACGCATCGCTCGGCGCTCCTGCTCAGGTCGCAAAATCCCTCGCGCCGTGCTCCCGGCTATTCAAGGACCGGGGATCGCGCCACGCGCGAGAGCATCAGCCCGTTCATTTTCAGGATGGCCGGAATGGCCCGCCACCCACACCCAGTGGATGTCATGGCGGGCCATTTCGTCATCCAGCGCCCGCCACAGGTCTTCATTCTTGACCGGCTTCTTGTCGGCTGTCTTCCAGCCCTTTTTCTTCCAGCCCAGAATCCATTTCGAGGCGCCGTCCATCACATAGCGGGAGTCGGTGTGGATGGTGACGGCGCTTTTCTTCTTCAGGGCCTTCAGCCCTTCGATCACCGCCCGAAGCTCCATGCGGTTGTTGGTGGTGGCCTTCTCACCGCCCGACAATTCCTTTTCGTGATGGCCGGCGCGCAGGATCGCGGCCCAGCCGCCCGGTCCCGGATTGCCGCTGCACGCCCCGTCCGTGAACATTTCTATACTCAAAGCCCGTATTCCCGCGCGTGTTTCACCTTGTTGTGGAAGCGCAGCTTTTTGGAATATTCCCTGGGATCCTTGGGGCGCACCAGCGCATTGGGATCAGGATTGAGCCAGTCGTAGGTGCGGGTGAGGAGGAAACGCAGCGCCGCGCCGCGCATCAGGACGGGCAGGGCGGCAATCTCCGCGTCACCCAGGGCGCGATTTGCGCGGTAGGCATTGATCACCGCTTGGCCCTTTGTGATGTTGAAGCTGCCGTCGAGCTCAAAGCACCAGCTGTTGAGCATGATCGCCAGGTCATAGACATAGGCATCGTTGCAGGCGAAGTAGAAGTCGATCACCCCGCCCACCTCGTTGCCGATGAACAAGACATTGTCCGGAAAATAATCGGCATGAATCACGCCGCCGGGCAGGCCGGCGGGCCAGGCGGTGACCACTTCTCCCAGCGATGTGTTGATCAGCGCCGTCAGTCCTTCCTCGATGGTGTCGGCGCCATGAATGGATTCCGCCAGCGGCCGCCAGCCCGGCGGCCCCAGAGCATTGGGACGGGTAAGAGAAAAACCTTCGCCCGCCTTGTGCAGTCCCGCCAGGGCGGCGGCTGCGGCGGCGCAGTGGGCCGCATCCGGCCGCCGCAATGCGATGCCGGTGAGAAAGGTGACGATGGCGCCATGGCGGCGGTTGAGCATCATCAGGGCGCGGCCGTCTCGGGTCTTGACCGGCAGGGGGCAGTGGGTGCCGCGTTCGGCCAGATGCTCCATCAGGCCCAGGAAAAAGGGCAGGTCTTCGGCCGCCACCCGCTTCTCATACAAAGTGAGGATGAAAGCGCCGCGATCGGTCTGGAGATAGAAGTTGGAATTCTCGATGCCCTCCGCGATGCCTTTGAAGGACAGCGGTTCGCCGATGTCATACTGTTCCAGCAGCTTTTCCAGCTCCTCGAAACTCACTTCCGTATAGACGGCCATATCCTTTTGGGCCCCCTTGAGACTGCCCTTGATTACCCTTGAATTTGGGCGTTAAAACCCAGAAACCCTTGGCTTTTTTGACGTTCTATGCTTTCCATCACCAAGCCGCTTGGCTATGGTCCGCCGCCCCAGCCGGCGGTTATCGAGAAGTCGGGCAGGCGATGGGCAAATGTCAAGCGCCACGCCGCGCTCCAAGGAAAGAACCCTGGTTGATGAGTTTCCGCTTGCTCCGCCTGGCTCCGCTCGGCGCCCTTCTGCTGCTGATGGGCTGTTCGTCCAAGATTCTGGTCTGTCCGGTGCCGGCCATCCTGGCCGATACCCAGAGCGTGACCATCTTCCGCCCGGGCACCGTGCCCGACATGGCCAATGAGCTCTATACCGTCTCCCTGATCAATTCGACCGGCGACTGCACCTACAGCACGCGAGACGGCCTGGTGCACGCCTCGCTGGAATTGACCTTCCGGGCCACCCGCGTGCCGACCAACGAGGCCGCCACTTATTCGGTGCCCTATTTCGTGGCGGTGCATGAAGGCCCCAAGATATACGCCAAGCATCTCTACACCTTGAAGTTCACCTTTGCGCCCGGCGCCTCGGTGGTGACCATCACGCAGGCGCCCAACGATGTGGACATCAAGATTTCCAACGGCAAGCTGCCCTGGAACTACCAGGAGATGGCCGGCTTCCAGATGACGTCGGCGCAGATCGAATATGCCAAGACCCGGAGCCGGTACATTCCATGATGCCGGTCGTTGCATGACATCGCTGACGGGCGAACTGTCGAAGCTTGTCGGTCAGGCTTTCGCGGCGGAAGGGCTGGCCGACCATTTCGGGCAGGTGCAGCTCTCCGACCGTCCCGACCTGGCGCCTTTTCAGTGCAATGGCGCGCTGGCAGCGGCGAAAGCCTCGAAGGCCAATCCCCGCGCCATTGCCGAAAAGGTCGCGGCCCGGCTGAGACATGAAGGTCTGTTTTCCCGGATCGAGATCGCCGGTCCCGGTTTTCTCAATCTCGATCTTGGCGATGACGCACTGAACGCCAGGGCACTGGTGCTGGCGCGCAATCCTGCCCCCTGTATCTCGGGCGCCAATGGCAAGACGGCGGTGATCGATTTCGGCGGTCCGAATATCGCCAAGCCCATGCATGTGGGCCATTTGCGCTCCTCCATCATCGGCGACTGTCTGCAGCGGCTTTACCGCGCCAATGGCTGGCGGGTGATCAGCGACGTCCACTTGGGCGACTGGGGGCTGCAGATGGGCCAATTGATTTCCGAGATCGAGATCGAGGGCATTGCGCCCATCTATTTCGATCCGAATTTCGTGGGGCCCTATCCACCGGAATCGCCCGTCAGCATGGACGAGCTGGAGACGCTTTATCCGCGTGCTTCTGCCGCCTGCAAGGCCGATCCGGCGCGGCTGGAAGCGGCACGGCGTGCCACCGTGGACCTGCAGGCGGGCCGTCCCGGCTACCGCGCTCTGTGGCGGCATTTCGTGACCGTGTCGGAAAAGGGCCTGGAACGCGAGTTCGGTGCCCTGGGCGTCCGTTTCGATCTGTGGAACGGGGAATCCAGCGTCGATGCCTTGATCGCGCCCATGATCGAGGACCTCAAGAAGCGCGGGCTGGCAGGGCTGAGCGAGGGCGCGCTGGTGGTCGAGGTCGCCAGGAACGACGACAAGAAGCCCTTGCCGCCTTTGCTGCTGGTGAAATCGGAAGGCGGCGTTCTCTATGGCACCACCGACCTTGCCACCATCATCGAACGGGTGCGGGCCTATGATCCCGATGTGATCCTCTATGTGGTGGATCACCGCCAGCACACCCATTTTGAACAGGTATTCCGCGCCGCCATCAAGGCGGGCCTGTCGGGCCATGCGGCGCTCGAGCATGTCGGCTACGGCACCATGAATGGCGCCGACGGCAAGCCGTTCAAGACTCGCGCCGGCGGGGTGATGAAGCTGTTCGACCTGATCGCCATGGCCAAGGCGGAAGCGGAGAAACGGCTGGCAGAGATGGAGATCGGGGCGGACTATCCGGCAGAGGAACGCGAAGAGATTGCGCGCAAGGTGGGGATCGCCACCATCAAGTTCGCCGACCTCTCCAACCACCGCACCACCGACTATATTTTCGACCTGGAGCGTTTTTCCCGCTTTGAAGGCAAGACCGGGCCTTATCTGCAATATGCGGCGGTGCGTATCCAATCCATCCTGCGCAAGGCGCGCGAGCAGGGCTTTGAAGCCGGCGTGCCTGCGATTCATTCGCCGGAAGAGCGCAAGCTGGTGCTGCAGCTTCTGTCCCTGGGCGACGCGCTTCAGGCGGCGGAGGACAAGCGCGTCCCCAATTTGCTGTGCGAATATGCCTTCGAGCTGGCCCAGAATTTCAGCCGCTTCTATGGCGAGCATCACATCCTGTCGGAGCCCGACTCAGCCCTGCGGGCCTCCCGGCTGGGGCTTTGCACCCTGGTGCTGGCGGTCCTGACCGGGGTCCTGGACCTGCTGGGCATCGAAATTCCTGCGAGAATGTAAGCCAAAGTGTGAATAAGTGCCGGGGGTTGCGGGGCTTCGTTGACTCCACCCATCCCCTCTTTATGATGCTTTGCAACATCCCTGTCCGCCGGAGGCGCTGCGGGGCTGGCCAGCACACGATCCCTCGCGGGAGACGCCCTCCGAAGCCGCAAGCCAAAGGAGGGGGCCGAAGGAGCAACCGCCCCGGAAACTCTCAGGCAAAAGGACCGCGATTGGGTGATGAACTTCTGGAAAGCGAGGCTGCGCTTGCAGTCTCCACCGAAGGGGTAATCCGGCACACCCTCTGAAGTTGGAGGGGTGTTCGGGGAAATCTCTCAGGTCCTATGACAGAGGGGCCGCGTTCGAAAGAGCGTGGAACTCTTGCATTGGGACCGTTATGACGATTGCGTCTGAAATCCTGCGCCGTACACCACTCCATGCCCTGCACCTCGAGCTGGGGGGCAAAATGGTGCCTTTCGCCGGTTACGAGATGCCGGTGCAATATCCTGCCGGCATCCTGAAAGAACATCTGCACACCCGCGAAAAAGCTGGGCTGTTCGATGTCTCCCATATGGGCCAGGCTTTTCTGGCGGGCGATACCGCCGCGTTGGAGCGCGTGACACCAGCCGATGTGACGGGCCTGAAGGAAGGCATGCAGCGCTACGGGCTGCTGCTCACCGAGGCTGGCACCATCCAGGATGATTTCATGTTCTCCCGCCTGGCGGGCGAAGCGGATCTGTATGTGGTGGTCAATGCCGGCACCAAGGAGGGCGACTTCGCCTATATCGCCGAAAAGCTGAACGGCGTCGCCACCCTGATGCCGCGTCTCGATCGCGCCTTGCTGGCGCTGCAGGGACCTTTGTCGGAACAGGTGCTGGAGCGGCATTCCCCGGGCATCTCGCAGCTGACTTTCATGAAGGTGGTGCGCGCCACGGTGGCCGGCGCGCCCGCCATCATCAGCCGCACAGGGTATACGGGTGAAGACGGTTTCGAGATCTCTCTGGAAGGCGCCGATGCCGAGCGGGTCGCCCGTGCTCTGCTGGGTGAAAGCGAAGTACTGCCCATCGGATTGGGCGCCCGGGATTCGCTGCGGCTGGAAGCAGGACTTTGCCTTTACGGCCACGATATGGACGAGACGCGCAATCCGGCGGAAGCCAATCTGATGTGGTCGATCGGCAAGCGCCGTAGGGAGGCCAACGATTTCCCCGGCGCCGCCGCCACCCTGGGCGCGCCGCCTGCGATCAAACGCGTCGGCATCCTGCCGGAAGGCCGCGCTCCGGCGCGCGAAGGCGCCGAGATCGCCGACAAACAGGGCCGCATCATCGGTAAGGTCACCAGCGGCGGCTTCGGCCCCAGCCTCAACGCGCCGGTGGCGATGGGCTATGTCGAAAATGCCTTTGCGGCTGACGGTACCGCCATCGACTTGATGGTGCGCGGCAAGGCCCTGGCCGCTGTCGTCGCCCCTATGCCCTTTGTTCCCAACAACTATCGCCGCCCCAAGAAATAATCCCAGAAATAATCCCAGAAATAATCAGAGTCAGGAGTTTTTGATGAGTGAAGTCCGCTACACCGACCAGCATGAATGGATCCGCCTCGACGGCGACGAGGCCACGGTCGGCATCACCAAATATGCCGCGGAAGCCCTGGGCGATGTGGTGTTCGTGGAACTGCCTGCCAGCGGCAAGGCGGTGAAAGCCGGCGGCGAGGCTGCGGTGGTGGAAAGCGTCAAGGCCGCCAGCGATATCTACGCCCCAGCCGGCGGCACGGTGACCGGCGCCAACGCCGCGCTGGAAAAAGAGCCCTCGAAAGTGAACGAGGATCCCGAAGGGCAGGGTTGGTTCTTCAAGATGACCCTCACCGACAAAGGTGAATTCGCCAAGCTGATGGACAGCGCCGCCTACGCCAAGTTTGTGGAATCCCTGTAAGAGGTCGTAATGCGTTATTTGCCCTTAACCGCCGAAGACCGCCGCGCCATGCTGGCGAAGATCGGCGCCGCCGACGTGGACGCGCTGTTCCGCGATGTCCCCAAGGCGGCACTGACTTCCCTGTCGACTTTCGACCTGCCTGACACCCAGGGCGAGCTGGAGGTCGAGCGGGCGCTGTCGAAGCTGGCGGCGAAGAATGTGGCGGCCGGAGCGGCGCCTTTCTTCTGCGGCGCCGGGGCCTACAAGCACCACGTCCCCAGCGCGGTGGATCATCTGATCCAGCGCTCGGAATTCCTTACCAGCTACACTCCCTACCAGCCGGAAATCGCCCAGGGCACCCTGCAGTACCTGTTCGAATTCCAGACCCAGGTGGCGCTCCTCACCGGGATGGAGGTGGCCAATGCCTCCCTCTATGACGGCTCGACCGCAACGGCGGAAGCCGTGCTGATGGCCCAACGGATCACCAAGCGCGGCAAGGCGATCCTGTCCGGCGGGTTGCATCCCCATTATGCGGAAACCGTGGAAACCGTGGCCGGCCTGGCGGGCGTTGTCAGCCGCAGCCCCGTCACGCCGGGCAGCGCGGAAGATATTGTTTCCCTGATCGACGAGGAAACCGCCTGTGTGGTGGTGCAGTCGCCGGACGTATTCGGCCTGATCCGCAACCTGCGCCCCATCGCCGATGCCGCCCATGCCAAGGGCGCGCTCTTGATCGCGGTGGTGACGGAAGTGGTGTCGCTGGGCCTGTTGGAGCCGCCGGGCGCGCAAGGCGCCGACATCGTGGCGGCGGAAGGCCAGTCGATCGGCAATGGGCTGAATTTCGGCGGGCCCTATGTCGGTCTATTCGCCACCCGCGAAAAATTCCTGCGCCAGATGCCGGGCCGCCTTTGTGGCGAGACGGTGGATGCGGAAGGCCGGCGCGGCTATGTGCTGACCCTGTCCACCCGCGAGCAGCATATCCGCCGCGAGAAGGCGACCAGCAATATCTGCACCAATAGCGGGCTCTGCTGCCTGGCCTTTACCATCCATATGTCGCTGTTGGGTGAGGAAGGCCTGACCCGTTTGGCGCGGATCAATCATGCCAAGGCCAGCGCGCTTGCCGACAAGCTGGCAGCTCTGCCGGGTGTGGAACTTGTCACTTCCACCTTCTTCAATGAGTTCACCATTAAGCTGCTCAAACCCGCTGCTCCCGTGGCGGAAGCCCTGGCGGCCGAGGGTGTGATTGCGGGTGTGCCGGTCTCGCGCCTGCTGCCCAAGGACAAGAGCGTAGAGAACTTGCTGATCCTGGCGGCGACCGAAACCAATAGCGACGATGACTTCCAGGCGCTGGCGAATGCGCTGAAAGAGGTTTTGTGATGAGCATGAACAATCAAGGCCGGCCCACCGGTACAGGCGAAGCCTTTCCCGCCAGCATTGCCACGATCTCCGGCGACCGCGGCCTGGACCATGAAGAGCCGCTGATTTTCGAGCTGGGCCATGGCGCCATTGGCGTGGACCTGGCCGACGTGAAAGTCAGTGAGGCGCGGCTGGGCGGCATGCGGCGCAAGGGCGCCATCGGCCTGCCCGGTCTCAGCGAGCCGGAAGTGATCCGCCATTTTGTGCGGCTATCGCGGATGAACTATGCCATTGACGCTGGGCTCTATCCGCTGGGCTCGTGCACCATGAAGCACAATCCGCGCCTGAATGAGAAGATAGCGCGGCTGCCGGGCTTCGGCGACCTTCATCCGCTGGCGCCGCAATCCACCACGCAGGGCGCGCTGGAATTGATCTCCCAGTTGATGACTTGGCTCACCCGCCTGACCGGCATGCCCGCCGTGGCGATGTCGCCCAAGGCCGGCGCCCATGGCGAGCTGTGCGGTTTGCTGGCCATCCGCGCCGCCATCGCGGCCCGCGGCGAAACCCGCAAGCGCATCCTGGTGCCGGAATCCGCCCATGGCACCAACCCTGCAACGGCCGCTTTTGCCGGCTTCACGGTGGATGAAGTCCCCGCCAAGCCCAACGGCCATGTCGATGCCGAGGCGCTGAAAGCCAAGCTGGGTCCGGATGTGGCCGCGATCATGCTGACCAATCCCAACACCTGCGGCCTGTTCGAAGGCGAGATCATCGAGATCGCCAAGGCGGTGCATGACGCCGGCGCCTATTTCTATTGCGACGGCGCCAACTTCAACGCCATCGCCGGCAAGGTGCGCCCGGGCGACCTGGGCGTCGACGCCATGCACATCAATCTGCACAAGACCTTTTCCACGCCTCATGGCGGCGGCGGCCCGGGTGCCGGTCCGGTGGTCCTGTCCGACCGGCTGGCGGCTTATGCCCCGATTCCGCTGCTGGTGGCGTCGGGCGCGGGTCTGCGCCTGATCGAAGACATGAATGCCGTTCCGGATGGTGCCAAGCCTTTCGGCCGCATGTGCGCCTTCCACGGTCAGATGGGCATGTTCGTGCGCGCGCTCACCTATATGCTCAGCCATGGCCGCGACGGTGTGCGCCAGGCGTCCGAAGATGCGGTTCTCTCAGCCAATTACATCCTGGCTTCCCTGAAAGACGTGATGAGCGCGCCGTTCGGCGACGGACCCTGCATGCATGAGGCGCTGTTCGATGACAGCTTCCTGGATGGCACCGGCGTCACCACCTTGGACTTCGCCAAGGCGATGATCGACGAAGGCTATCATCCCATGACCATGTATTTCCCTCTTGTTGTGCATGGCGCCATGCTGATCGAGCCCACCGAATCCGAATCCAAGGCCTCGCTGGATCAGTTCATCCGGGTGCTGCACACCCTGGCCACCGAAGCCCGCGCCAAAAAGACCGAGCGTTTCGCGGGTGCGCCGCATCTGGCGCCGCGCCGCCGGCTGGACGAAACCGCTGCCGCCCGCAAGCCCGTGCTGCGCTGGAAGCCGGAGCCGGTCAAAGCGGCTGCCGAGTAGAGATGTGCTCATGAAGAAAAGGCCCGGAGCGATCCGGGCCTTTCTGGTTCAATAAAACACGTCGTAGATCACATCCTCGACGCGGCGTGTGCGCAGTATGGTTAGGACAGAGGCGACGGCTCGCGCTTCAGCCTGACGAAGTACCAGATAATCGCGCTGCAAAAGGCAAGCCAGAGAACAAAGACGGTGGGTGTTGTTGCGCGCGGCGGGAGTAGGACGGCGGCAATTACTACAGCGAGTCCGAAAGCAACGGTCGTCCGGCCCGTAAAGCGGCCGTTCCGTGCAGACTGCCAGGGATCGAGATCAAGCGCCGCGAAACGCTTGGATAGTCTGGGCAGCTTCGGCCTTACGTTGCCTAGTATGATAACCAGGATGCCAGTCACCACCATTGTGATGCGGGATATGGCTTGAGCATCCAGGCCAAGGCCATAGCCCAGTGACCGGCCGATGATGAAGGTCTGCATCAAGACCATGATCACGCCCATCACCATCGACAAAAGCCTGGTGTGGCGGTACCAGGCCGCAAGCGCTTCGCCAGGCCCGGTAACCAGCCACTTTTGCGCGGCGAAGACGACAACCATGAACAGCAGGGAGAGGGGAGCGATAAGAAGCACCAGACCGTTCTTTGTGACGGGGCCTTTGGGGGTAGGCATCGGCATCTGGGTCCAATCCGGCAGCAGGCTGAGGCGCCACAGGGCGGCGGCGGTCATGGCCAGGCAGAGCAGGATTAGGATTCGGAGACCTTTGCGGTCGATCATTTTGCTTTCCCCAGGGCTTTCTTGAGCGGTATCGGCTTGGGCAGGCCCACGCCCACCGTTTCCGCGAAGGCGAGCAGAGCTTCCTCCAGCACCGAGGCCTTCAGCATGTAGGTGATGATGGTGCCGCTCTTGCTGGCCTCTATGAGATCGGCTTCGCGCAGGATGGCGAAATGGGCCGAGAGGGTGGATTTGGCGATTGGGAAATGCTCCGCCAGCTCACCGGCGTTCATCGGCTTTTTGCGCAGCAATTGTAGGATCTGCCGCCGCGTCGGATCGGAAAGTGCTTTGAAGACCAAATTCATATTTCGATATTTAGCGAAATAGCGGAAATTGTCAAGATCGCGGACGACGATTTTTAATCAGGTGATGCAAAGGAGTATGAAAAAGGCCCGGAGCGATCCGGGCCTTTCTGTTTCAATAAAACACGTCGTAGATCACATCCTCGACGCGGCGTGTGCGCAGGTTGACCAGCAGCAGGTCCGGCCCATAGCGCACCCAACGGCGGCCTGGCGGAGGTCGATCGATGCCGAGATCGCGCCAGTCCTCATAGTAATAGGAGGTGCCCAGGAACAGGCTGGGCAGGAAGGCGCCGATGCTCCAGCGCCGATAGTTATAGCCAGGCGGATAGCGGAAGAGCGGACCGCGCACGGGATTGAAATAGCGGCCGCGCCAGGAAAATTGCGGCCGGCCGGGACGTGGCGGACGCATGCCGGGACCGGGACCCGGCATGGGCGGGCGTATGCCCGGGCCGCCGGGCCGGTCGGGACGGCCTGGGTTGGGGACCGGGGCCGGCAGGGTCACCGGACGGTCCGGCCTGCCGGGCCGATTGTCGCCAGGACGTCCATTATCAGGACGGCCATTGTCAGGACGTCCATTGCCGGGACGCCCATTGTCAGGCCGCCCGTTATCGCCGGGGCGATCCGGCCGGTCGGCCCGTCCGCGTTCATTTCCACCTTGGCCCGGCTGGGCCAGGGCAAGGCCGGGTAACAGCAGCGACAAGGCTGTCGCGCATACCAGAAGACGCTTCATTCCATCCTCCCCAATTCCATGCGGCCAGACATGGTCGCCAGACCGCGATAGTCTTCCCCGCGGTGCAAATGGTCAATCGCGCCGGCACGGTAGAGGGCATGAATGCGGAGCCGGTTGGCAAGACTGTTGGCGGGAGTGGGCGCGGTGCTGGGCTGGGCGGCACTCGCATTGCAGCTGATGTTGACGCTGGCACTCATCCATTCGCAGGGCGGCACGATGCTGCTCGGGGTGTGGCGCTTTCTGGGCTACTTCACGGTCATCGCCAACTTATTTGCAGCCGCTGTCCTCAGTTCGGCAGTCCTAGGGCGCAGCACGGCGCGCCTGGAATTCTGCGCCGTCACAGCCATGACGCTGGTTGGTGTGGTCTATTCGCTGTTGCTGCGCGAAACGTGGGATCCGCAAGGCTGGCAGAAGGTGGCCGACCTTGCGCTGCATGACGTCCTGCCGGTTCTTGTGGTGCTGTTCTGGTTGCTGCGTCCGCATGGAGCGGTACGCACGCGCGATGCCGCCGCCGCATTGGTTTTGCCGCTCTCTTACTGCGCCTACGCCGTTGTGCGCGGCGCACAGGATGGCTGGTATCCTTATCCTTTCATGGATGTGGGTGTGCTGGGCGCCGCTCAGGTCGCGCTCAATTGCGTGATGATCAGTGTGGGGTTCGCCGCAATGGCGATAGTGCTGCTCTTTCTGGACCGCAGGCTCGCCTGACGGGATGAGACGGCGGGGATCAGTCGCAGCGGTGGATATGCAGGCCCGCAGGCAATCTGGTCTTGGTATCGCCGCAGGCCACGTCCATCTGCTTCTGGGTCAGGCCTTTGACACGACGCAGGTCGGTACCCAGGAAAGAGGTGATCGAAGTCTTGGCTCCGGTCATGTCGGCGCCGTCCATCTTCGCGCCCGCCATGTTCGCGCCCGACAATTCGGTGCCCCGGAAGCTCACGCCGGTGAAGTTGGCGAAAGACATGCACATCAAGGTCGCGTTGGCGCCGGTGAAGTCGGCGCCGCGCAGGTCATGCTCCTTGACGCAGGTATTGGTGAGGTCGGCGCCCTTCAGGTCGCAGCCCACGCAATCCACGATACCGCCATGGATCTTGGCCACGGCGGCGGGATCGGCCGCCTGCACGGACGCCGCGCAAGAAAACAGGACGAGCAAGACCAGGAGGATGCGCATGGCCCCAGCTTGCCGTCTCACCGGTTACCGGGTGGTTTCTGCCTGCGTTAACCATGAATCAGGGGAACGGCTTTGAGGCCTGTGCGTTTTCGCAGCGATGCCGGATAGCACCTCAGAGAGAGTGCTGGAAATGCGGGCCTTGGCGGCGCAGCTGCGGCTTCATGCAGCGGAGACATCATTGGAGATGTTCCGGCGCAAATTCGAAACGGCGGCGGGAGAGCTGGAAGAGAAGGCGCGGGATCTGGAGGAGGGCTATTGGCAAAGCGATACATGGCCTGCCGGCAACGCTCCTAGGCCTCATGCACCGGAAAGCGGTCGCGGATATAGGCATTGAAATAGCGGCCCAGCGAATCCGCAAAGATCAGCCCATCATAGATTTCCTGCGGGACATGTTCATAGACATAAGTGCGGTGGGTTTCGCGGAAGGTGGCGCGGAGGGTATGTGCCTTTTCGTCATAGCTGACCTGTTCCAGTGCGCTGGATTGTACGTATGCCATGATTAGGAAACGAAAAGAGCGCGGAAGTAGTTTCCGCGCTCTTTTCTTGACAGCCCTGCCTTGAAATGCAGGAACAGGTTCTTAGCGACAGGCTGTCACGAACAGCCTGATGTCGAGCCGCAGGTGTTGCACTTCATGCAGGTGCCGTTGCGCACCAGGGTGAAGTTTCCGCAAGCCCCGCAACTGTCGCCTTCAAAACCTTTCAGCCGCGCCTCCGCCGCGCGCACCGCACGGATCTCGCGCGGCGCCGCCACGGAGGATTTGCTCAAGGCCGCTTCCAGGCTCGCGACCTGGGCACTGACAGTGTTGAGCGTGGCTTCGACCCCGGCGCGGATCTCCGAGAGATCCAATTCCCCGTCCGACTCGACGTCGTTGCCGGGCGCGAACATTTCCTGGTGGAAATGCTCTTCCTCCGCCAGCATCTTGGGTGCCGCGCCGCCCTTGACCACCGCCATCTGGGTGCGGCCGCGCAGATAACCGCTGGAGGCCAGCTTGGTGATGGCCACTTCCTGCGTCCCGCCATCGCCGCCCTTGCCCAGGTCCTCATCGGACGCAGGCACGACATGGGCCAGATCGGTGCGCCCCAGATAGGAGACGCCCAGTTCGCGGAAGATATAGTCCAGCACGCTGGTGGCGCTTTTGATGGAGTCGTTGCCGATCACCGGCCCCGCTGGCTCGAAACGGGTGAAGGTGAAGGCCTCAACGAATTCCTCCAGCGGCACGCCATATTGCAGGCCCACCGAAATGGCGATGGCGAAATTGTTCATCAGGCTGCGGAAGGCCGCGCCTTCCTTGTGCATGTCGATGAAAATCTCGCCCAGCCGCCCGTCTTCGTACTCGCCGGTGTGGAGATAGACCTTGTGGCCGCCGACAATGGCTTTCTGGGTGTAGCTCTTGCGGCGGTGGGGCAGGCGCTCACGCTCATGGCTGCGCACCTTCTCGATCACCCGTTCGACGATGCGCTCGGTCACCACCGTCTGCTGGACCGGCAGGCGCTCGGGCAGGTCGTCATCTTCCTCATCGTCGGCGAAATCGAAGACCTGTGACGCCAGCGGCTGGCTGAGCTTGGAGCCGTCGCGATACAGCGCATTGGCTTTCAGACCCAGCTTCCAGGACAGCATATAGGCCTCGCCGCAGTCGGTGACATGGGCGCTGTTGGCCATGTTGATGGTCTTGGAGATGGCGCCCGAGATGAAGGGCTGCACCGCCGCCATCATGCGGATATGGGATTCCACGCTCAATGCCCGCTTGCCGACGCGCCCGCAAGGGTTGGCGCAATCGAACACCGGCAGATGCTGTTCCTTGAGGTAAGGCGCGCCTTCCAGGCTCATGGCGCCGCAGACATGCAGGTTGGCCGCATCGACATCGGCTCTTGAGAAGCCCAGCGTCTTCAGCATGTCGAAATCGGGCGCATCCATCTGCGCGGCATCCAGCTTCAGCACTTCGCGGCAGAAGCGGGTACCCAGGGTGTATTTGTTGAAGACGAAGCGGATGTCGAAGGCCGCTTCCAGCGCCGCTTCGATGGCGGCGGTTTGTTCCTCGTCGAAGCCCTTGCCGCGCAGGGCATCGTAATTGAGGCGCCCCGAATAGTCCTCCAAGGTGCCGTGGCCCACCGCATAGGCGACGATGGCGTCGATCTCCGGCTGGCTATAGCCCAGATTGGCCAGCGCTTCCGGCACGCAGCGGTTGATGATCTTGAAATAGCCGCCGCCTGCCAGGGTCTTGTATTTGACCAGGGCGAAATCCGGCTCGACCCCGGTGGTGCCGCAATCCATCACCAACCCGATGGTGCCGGTGGGGGCGATGACGGTGGCCTGCGCATTGCGGAAGCCGTGGCTCTTGCCCTTGGCCAGCGCGTCATCCCAGACACGCTGGGCGGCTTGTGCCAAGGCGAGGTCGGAAATGGCCTTGAGATCCAGCGGCACCGGCAGGTTGGAAAGCTTCTCGTAGCCGGAGGTTTCGCCATAGGCGGCGCGGCGATGATTGCGGATTACCCGCAGCATGGCGTCCTTGTTGGCGGCATATTCGGGGAACGGCCCGATCTCGCCCGCCATCTCGGCGGACGCCGCATAGGCGGCGCCGGTCATAAGCGCGGAAATGGCGCCGGCGATGGCGCGGCCTTCGCGGCTGTCATAGGGCACGCCCGTGCTCATCAACAACCCACCGACATTGGCGAAACCCAGGCCCAGGGTGCGATAGTCATAGGACAGTTGCGCGATCTCTCGCGAGGGGAACTGCGCCATCAGCACCGAGATTTCCAGCACCATGGTCCAGAGCCGGACCGCATGCTCGAAGCCTTCCACGTCGAAGAATTTGTTGCCTTCGCCTTTGCGGAACTGCATCAGGTTGAGCGACGCCAGGTTACAGGCGGTGTCGTCCAGGAACATATATTCGCTGCACGGATTGGAGGCGCGGATCTCGCCGCCGCCTGGGCAGGTGTGCCAGTCATTGATGGTGGTGTGGAACTGGATGCCGGGATCGGCGCAGGCCCAGGCAGCGTAAGACACCTTGTCCCAGAGCTCGCGTGCCTTCACGGTTTTGGCGATCTTGCCGTTGCCGCGATAAGTCAGCTGCCAGTCGCCGTCTTCCAGTACCGCCTTGAGGAATTCATCGGTCACCCGCACGCTGTTGTTGGAATTCTGGCCGGCGACGGAGGTGTAAGCCTCGCTGTCCCAGTCGGTGTCATACGTGCGGAAGTCGATTTCCTTGTATCCCTGGCGCGCGAAGCTGATCACCCGCTCGATCAGATTGTCGGGGATCATGCTCTTGCGCGCCGCCTTGATCTCGCGGCGGAGCGCCGGGTTCTTCTGCGGGTCGTAGCAGTCGCCGCCCGAGCCTTCGCAATTGACGCAGGCCTTGAGCACCGCCTTGAGATGCTTCTCGGCCAGCTTGGAGCCGGCCACCAGGGCAGCCACTTTCTGTTCCTCGATCACCTTCCAGTCGATGAAGTCCTCGATGTCGGGATGGTCGATATCCACGATCACCATCTTGGCGGCCCGCCGCGTGGTGCCGCCGGACTTGATGGCGCCCGCCGCGCGGTCGCCGATCTTGAGGAAGCTCATCAGGCCGGACGACTTGCCGCCGCCGGAAAGTTTTTCGTCCTCGCCGCGCAGAGGCGAGAAATTTGTGCCGGTGCCCGAGCCGTATTTGAACAGCCGCGCTTCGCGGGTCCACAGATCCATGATCCCGCCTTCATTGACCAGATCGTCCTTGATGCTCTGGATGAAGCAGGCATGCGGCTGGGGATACTCATAGGCCGAGGCCGACTTGGTGAGACGCCCGCTCTTGTGATCGACATAGTAATGGCCTTGCGCCGGGCCATCGATGCCATAGGCCCAGTGCAGGCCGGTGTTGAACCATTGCGGCGAGTTGGGCGCGCATTTTTGCGTCGCCAACATGTGGCAGATCTCGTCGTGAAAGGCCTGGGCGTCGGTTTCGGAATCGAAATAGCCGCCTTTCCAGCCCCAATAGGCCCAGGTGCCGGCCAGCCGGTCGAACACCTGCTTGGCGGAATGTTCGCCGGTGGTCTCGCGGCTGCCTTCGCGCGCCTGCTTGCGCCAGAGGAATTCCGGCACATTCTCTTCCGCCACGGACTTGAGGGTTCTGGGCACGCCGGCTTTGCGGAAATATTTCTGCGCCAGCACGTCGCTGGCCACCTGGCTCCAGCTCTCCGGCACTTCGATGTCGGTCTGGCTGAAGACAATGGAACCGTCAGGGTTCCGGATTTCGCTGGCAGCGGTCTTGAACGCTAATCCCTCGTAGGGCGACTGACCCTCGACCGTGAAATGGCGGCGAATGCGCATGGCGTTATCCCCAATCTGACTGACCCCAGCCCCGTTTGGGCCGCCAGCAGGGGGACAGTTTCCCGCCCGCAAAGGGATGCTCTGCGGCGGGGCCGGCGTCTCCAAATCTGGTGGTCACAAGCGGTGACTGGCCCAAAGTATGGACACGGGGTAAAGACCGGCGCAAGAGATTAGTGGTTAACCAGTCTCCCCCTAACCACATCTAGTGGCGTGGAACCGGCCAAAAAGCCGGGAGTCAAGCGGCTCACGGATTAAGCCGCCGAAATATTTTTCGCTCCCTTTTCATCACAGCGTCACGCGGGGCTTTGGGCTTTTTGGGGATAACTGAAATTCCTGAGTCTTTCGGGGCATCTGTGTGCCCGCAAAGCCTATCTCGCGGCCTGCGGCATTGGCGAAATGGTGCAGCGCGCCCTATAGTCCGCCGCACGATTCCGCGAGCTGCGCCATGCCGTTTTTCAAGATGATTTTTTCCTGGTGGAACTCAGCGACCTGGGGCGTCTGGCTGATGACCAAGCTCTATGGCGAGCCGGTTGGTACGGATGATTTCGGCAACCGCTATTTCCAGAACAAGGACGGCTCGCGCCGTTGGGTGCTTTACAACGGCACGGTCGAAGCCAGCCGCGTGCCGCCCGACTGGCATGGCTGGCTGCATCACACCTATGCCGAGCCGCCCACCAAGGCGCCGTTCAAGACGCGCGCCTTTGAGAAGCCGCACCAGCCCAACCTGACCGGCACCGACGGCGCCTATCGCCCCGGCGGTAGCTTGGCGAAGGGCGGATTGAGACCGCCGGCCACCGGCGACTATCAGGCCTGGAAGCCTGATTGAAGATCGGTCGATGAGTACCCGCGTCATGCAGCAGAACAATATCGCCGAGACCCTGATCGGCGCGGCCGTCGTCGCCGTGGCGATCGCTTTCCTGGCCTTCGCCTATTACCGCACCGGCTCGGGCAGCCTGTCCGGCTATGAGATCAACGCCAAGCTGCCCAAGGCCGATGGACTGTCGGTAGGCACCGATGTGCGGCTGGCGGGCATCAAGATCGGGACGGTGAGCGACCTGACCCTCGATCCCAAGACCTATCTGGTCACGGTGCATATGAGCATCCGCGACGACATCAAGCTGCCGGTGGATTCTTCGGTGCTGGTGACCCAGGCCGGGTTTCTGGGCGGCCAGTATCTTTCCATCACGCCCGGCGGCGACGACAAGATGATGACCGCGGGCGCGTTTTTCGAGAACGCTCAGGGTTCGATCGATGTGATGAATCTGGTGGGCCGTTTCGCCACCGGCGCCAATACCTCCAACCAGCCGCCGCCGCGCAAGCCGGCGCCTGCCGCGCCACAGGGTCCCAAGCCCGCACCGGATCCGGGGGCGGGCCCGTGAAGGGCGGCAAGGTCCTGCTGCTGTTTTCGCTGCTGGGCACCTCGGCCGCTTTTGGACAAGCCGCGCCCAAGCCGCCCGCCGCGCCTGCATTGGCCGCTCCCGCGCCCGCAGCCCAGGCCGACACTCAAGCCCCGCCGCCCGCTCCGCCGCAGGGCGGCACCGAGCTGATGATGCGTGGGCTGGACAAGATCACCGGCCGCCCGACCAATATCCCGGCGCCCATCGGCAAGCCGGTGCATTTCGCGACCCTGACCATCACGGCGCGCTATTGCTATTCCACGCCACCCAGCGAGACACCCGAAACCGCGGCCTTTGTGCAGATCGAGGATCATCGTCCCGACCAGACCGCGCGGCGGGTCTTTTCCGGCTGGCTGTATGCCTCCAGTCCCGGTCTCAATGGGGTGGAGCATCCGCTTTACGATGTGTGGGTGATCAGCTGCAACAATGCGCCGCCCGCGGCCGTGGCCGCCAACACCTCGACCGCGCCGGTCAAGGTCAAGGCGCCGGATTCCTCCGACAAGGAAGGAATTCAGGCACTGCCCGAGGGTGCCGGGCAGTGAGAGCCCGCGGCGCGCGATAGCGCGTGAGCAGGTCCAGTGGACCTGCGAAAGCGGGCGAGCGCCGCGAGCTTGGGCGAGCGGCCGCGGCTTTAAGCTCTAATCGGCTATCTCTTACGCAGCAACCGCGATAGCGCCCAACGCGATCAGCGCGATACCCAGCCAGTTGTGCATCTGCAGTTTTTCGCCCAGGAAGGCAGCCGCGAACAGGGCCACCAGCAGCACGCTCATCTTGTCGATCGGCGCGACACCGGAAGCCGGTCCAAGTTTCAACGCACGGTAATAGCAAAGCCAGGAAGCGCCGGTGGCGAGTGCGGAAAGCAGCAGAAAGAAAAAGGTCCTGGGCGCCACGCTGGCCAGCGGCTGCCAGGATCCCGTGCCCAGCACGATCAGGCCAATCACCAGCAGGATGATCGCGGTGCGTATCAAGGTGGCGAAATCGGAATTGATGTTCTCGACGCCGATCTTTCCGAAGATCGCGGTCAGGGCGGCAAAGATGGCGGACAGGCTCGCCCAGACTTGCCAGGACGACAGGAGGCTCTTCATCATGGTCTCCGTTTGCAGGCCTTGATCAGAAGAAAGGCCAGATGGCTTCGCGGTTCAGCGCATCCTGCAATTTCGCCAGATAGCGCTGGCGGGGGATTTCGATGGCCCCGAAACGCGCCAGATGGGTGGTGATGAACTGGGTATCTAGGAGGGCGAAGCCGCCGCGCCTTAGGCCTTCTACCAGATGCACCAGCGCGACCTTGCTGGCATCGCGCTGGCGCGAAAACATGCTTTCCCCGAAAAAGACCGCTCCCAGCCGCACGCCATACAGGCCGCCCGCCAGCACACCGTCCCGCCAGCATTCGATCGAATGGGCGTGGCCGGTGGCATGCAGGGCGGTATAGAGGCGCAGGATCTCGTCATTGATCCAGCTTTCGGGTCGCCCCGGGGCCGGCGCGGCGCATTCTTTCATCACTGTGCGAAAGGCCTTGTCGGCGGTAACGGTGAAGATGCCGCTACGGATGGTGCGCGCCAGGCGGCGCGGTACATGAAAGCCGTCCAGCGGAATGACGCCGCGTTTTTCCGGTGAGACCCAGTAGAGCGTGGGATCATTCCGCCGCTCGGCCATGGGAAAGAGGCCTTCGGCATAGGCGCGCAGCAGGATTTCGGGGGTTAGTTTCGGAGTTCCGTGCAACCCTTGTCCTCATCCTGAGCTTGTCGAAGGATGAGGTGATCCCCATGGTTCGACAAGCTCACCATGAGGATCAATATAGTATTATTTATTGTTGATGGCGAAGGAACCCGGGCCGGCGGCCGCGAGATAAAGGAAAATAAAGCAGAACAGGATGGCGCCGTCGCCGCCGTTCAAGGCCGGATAGATGCCGCGCGGAAAGTGGGCGATGAAATAGGCGAACGCCATCTGGCCCGAACAGATGAAGGCCGCGAAGCGGCTGAAAAGGCCCAATGCCACCAGGCCGCCGCCCACCACTTCGATGATCCCGGCCGCTAGCATCAATGGGGGCAGCGGATGCGCGCCCATGGGAGCGGGAAACCCCACCAGCTTCATCAAACCATGCTCCAGGAACAACAGCCCCACAACGATACGGGTGATGCCCAGGATCTGTGACGAATATCTGCTCAGAAAGCCCATTCAATTCTCCCAGTCTATTGCCGTGGTGATGAAAGCCTAGCCCAGGCCCCTGGGTAAAGCCATCAGGCCTTGCCCAGGTCTTTCTGGAGGAGCGCCACGCCATGGGCCGGGACCAGTATTTGCGCGGCATAGCCGGGATTGACGATCACCCCATAGCCGGGCGGCAGCCGCAGGAAAAAATGCGAGCCGGCGGCCTGTAGCAGATAGGGGCCATGTCCCCAGGCACCCGCGACAGCGCGGTAAACACGGCAACGTACGGCTCGCCCTCCATGTCCAGCAACACGGGCTGGAAACGGCTTCCATCTTCCTGCACTTCATCCGTACTGGGGATGTAAAGGTTCGAGGCCGCGATTTCGCGCAGCAAGGCGTCGCCGGACAAATCTCCCTGTTGAGCGGCCAGGATGCGGTGTTCGATCGGCGTCTGCGGCGCGAAGGCAAGCAGCGCCATGTGATGCTAGTGACCCAGGCTGGCCAGATACTTCTCCAGCCAGTGAATGGAATAGTCGCCATCGATGATGTCGGGCTCGCGCACCAGCTTCTGGAACAGCGGAATGGTGGTCTCGATACCGTCCACCACCAACTCGTCCAGCGCCCGGCGCAGGCGCAACAGGCACTCGTTGCGGTTCTTGGCATGGACCACCAGCTTGCCCGCCAGGCTGTCGTAGAAGGGCGGGATGCGGTAGCCGGAATAGATCGCGGAATCGAAGCGCACGCCCAGCCCGCCGGGGGTGTGGAACTGGGTGATGGTGCCGGGGGAGGGGCGGAAGGTGAAAGGATTTTCCGCATTGATGCGGCATTCGATGGCATGCCCCTCGAACACGATATCCTTCTGGGCAAAGGCCAGCGGCGCGCCGGTGGCGATGCGGATCTGCTCGCGCACGATATCGATGCCGGTGATGGCTTCGCTCACCGGATGCTCGACCTGCAGGCGGGTGTTCATTTCGATGAAATAGAAGCGTCCGTCTTCGTAAAGAAATTCGATGGTGCCGGCGCCGAGATAGCCCAGCTTTTCCAGGGCGCGGGTGCAGATGCCGCCGATATCGTCGCGCTCCTGGGCGTTGAGCGCGGGCGAGCCCGCTTCTTCCCACACTTTCTGGTGACGGCGCTGCAGCGAGCAGTCGCGCTCGCCCAGATGCACCACGCGGCCATGGCTGTCGGCAAGAATCTGGATTTCGATATGGCGCGGCCGCTGGAGATATTTCTCCATATAGACGGTGTCGTTGCCGAAGGCGGCCTTGGCCTCGGTGCGGGCCTGGGACAGCGCAAAGGAAAGCTCGCCCGCATTCTTCGCCACCTTCATGCCGCGTCCGCCGCCGCCGGCGGTGGCCTTGATCAGCACCGGATAGCCGATCTCTTCCGCCATCCGCGCCGCATCGGCGTCGCTGACTTCGCCGTCCGAGCCGGGCACGGTGGGGATGCCAAGCTCCTTCACCGTCTGCTTGGCGGTGATCTTGTCGCCCATCATGCGGATATGCTCGGGCGCCGGGCCGATGAAGGTCAGCCCATGTTCCTTGACGATGTCGGCGAACTTGGCGTTCTCGGACAAAAAGCCGTAACCGGGATGGATGGCTTCCGCGCCGGTGATCTCGCAGGCGGCGATGATGGCGGGGATGTTCAGATAGGACTGGGCGGCTGCGGGCGGGCCGACGCAGACACTTTCATCCGCCAGCTTTACATGCATCGCCTCGCTGTCGGCGGTGGAATGGATAGCCACCGTGGAGATGCCCATCTCCTTGCAGGCGCGGATGACGCGAAGCGCAATTTCGCCGCGATTGGCGATGAGGACTTTTTCGAACATCAGGCGATGACGCAGAGGGTCTGACCGAATTCCACCGGGGTGCCGTCGGCGACATGGATTTCCGTCACCGTGCCGCCTTTGGGCGCGGAGATGGCATTCATGGTCTTCATCGCTTCTATGATGAAGAGGGTGTCGCCTTCCTTCACCGTCTTGCCCACCGCGATGAAGGGCGGCTTGCCCGGTTCCGGCGAGACATAGACGGTGCCGACCATGGGTGACGGCACGGCACCGGCGGGCGGACCGGAAGGCGCTGCAGCGGCGGGTGCCGCTGGGGCCGCCGCCGCGGGAGCGGCAGTGATCGGCGCCGCGGTGGCCACGGCGCCGCGGCTGACCCGGATGCGGGCGCCGTTATGCTCGATCTCGATTTCGGTGAGACCGGTTTCCTTCAGCAGCTTGGCCAGCTCGCGCACGGCATCGGCGTCGATGCCGGGCTTGCCGCCATCCTTGTCTTTGGAACTCATTTCTTCTTGCCTTTTGCGGAAAGGATTTGTGCCACGGCGTCCACGGCGCGGACATAGCCCTGCGCACCCAGCCCCATGACGATGCCGGTGGCGCCCTTGGAGACATAGGAATGATTGCGATAGGGCTCGCGGCGATGGATGTTGGAAAGATGCACCTCGATCACCGGAAGGCCGCAGGCCTGGATCGAATCCAGGATGGCGATAGAGGTGTGGCCATAGCCGGCGGGATTGATGATCACCGCGCTGCCCGTGGTGCGCGCTTCCTGCAGATGGTCGACAATCTCGCCCTCACGGTTGGACTGGCGGAAGACGATGGAAAGGCCATGGGAGGCCGCCTGGCTGGCGCACATCTTCTCGATCTCGGCCAAGGTGGTATAGCCATAGACCTCCGGCTCGCGGTGTCCCAGCAGATTGAGATTGGGGCCGTTGAGGATGTATATGGGTAAGGTCTTGGATTGTTTGGATTTTTTTGCCATAGACTTTCCGTGAGAGAAGCCGATTCACGCCTTATAATCGCATCCCGGCAGATACGGAAATGCTTAAAGGTTCGAGCACATGGCAGTTGAAATCACCCTGAATGGCGAGACGCGGCGGCTGGACAGCGCTTTGAGCGTGCGCGGATTGTTGGAGAGTCTGGGCCTGGACCCGGCCAAGATCGCGGTGGAACGCAATCTGGAGATTGTGCCCCGCTCGACCTATGGCGATGTGGCGCTGGCGCAAGGCGACCGGCTGGAGATCGTGCACTTCATCGGTGGCGGCAATGCGCCCGTCGAAGTTCCTCGCGTCGACAAGCCTTTCGTGCTGGCGGGCAGGACCTATACGTCGCGGCTGATCATCGGCACCGGCAAGTACAAGACCTATGCCGACAATGCCACGGCGCTGGAAGCCAGCGGTGCCGAGATCGTCACCGTGGCGGTGCGGCGCGTGAACCTGACCGACCGAAGCCAGCCCATGCTGGTGGATTTCATCGATCCGAAAAAGGTGACCTATCTGCCCAACACCGCCGGCTGCTTCACCGGCGAAGAAGCAGTACGCACCTTGCGCCTGGCGCGCGAGGCCGGCGGCTGGTCGCTGGTCAAGCTGGAAGTGCTGGGCGAGAAGAAGCTGCTCTATCCCGACATGATCGAGACCCTGCGCGCCACCGAGATGCTGTCGAAGGACGGCTTCCAGGTGATGGTCTATTGCAGCGACGATCCCTTGATGGCCAAGCGGCTGGAGGATGTGGGCGCGGTGGCGATCATGCCGCTGGCAGCCCCCATCGGTTCGGGCATGGGCATGCAGGCGACGGTGAACATCCGCATGATCATCGAGGACGCCAAAGTGCCGATCGTGGTGGACGCCGGTATCGGCACTGCCTCGGACGCGACGGTGGCGATGGAGTTGGGCTGCGATGCGGTGCTGACCAATACCGCGATCGCCCATGCCAAGGATTCGGTGAAGATGGCCGCCGCGATGAAACTGGCGGTGGAAGCGGGCAGGCTGGCCTGGCTCGCGGGCCGCATGCCGAAAAAAGCGTATGCGGACCCGTCCAGTCCGCTGAGCGGGCTGATCTAGCGACGATTGCCCTCTGACCCCTATTGTCATTCCCGCGAAAGCGGGAATGACAAATAGATGTCTCAATTCAACACAAGTTATTCCGCAATTCACTGACAGTTTTTCAGTATGCGGATGTTTGCAGCGTTGTGACGAATGTTGCCGCTGTTTATCGCACGATTTCGACTTGTGGGTGCTGGACACACGCGACGCGGGAAGCATCACTCCCAGTCTGCGCGAATCCCGGCGGCATTTGCCCCGCATCGGCGCGCATCACAATTTGGGGACCGTCATGTTGCGTTCAAAGAGTGCCATCGTCTGCCGGAAACGGGCGGGCCGGAAAAGCCATGCCCTGATGCTTTCGCACCTTGCGGGTGTCGCGTCTCTTGCGATTACCGGATCGCTCGCGTCGCCCGCTTGGGCCGGCAGCTATACCGCCGGCGACGAGACGAGTTTGAACACCGCGCTCTCGACGGCGGTTGGTGACGGCGCCGCCAACTCCACCATCACGCTCACCAACAATGTCACACTGACCACATTGAACCTACCGGCGCCCGGCAAACCCATCACCATCGATACAGGCGCCTTCACGCTTTCGCGCACCTACGCAAACTCGACGACAACCGGCGTCCTGACCCTGACAGGCCCCTATCCTTCCGGCGCCTATACCTTCAACGGCGCCATTCTTGGCAGCGATGCCGGTGCGGGCGGCAACGGCACAGGCCGGATCGGCATATACATGACGGCCCAGGCGGTAGCCATCAACTATGGCACCATCACGGGCGGCGCGGGCGGCGGGCTGGGCGGCGCTGGCGGAAGCGGTGTTGTTCTGACCAACACGTCCACCTTGACCAACTATGGCACCATCACGGGCGGAAGCTCGCCAAACACCATCAACGGCGGTGGCGTGGGTGCATTCGTGCAGCGCGGCTCGACGGTGACGAACTACGGCACCATCCAGGGCGGCAACGGCCAGACTTTTGGCGGATCCGGTGTCGATTTCGGCCCGCCGACCGGAGGCGCGGCCAACCTAATCAATTATGGCATCGTCCGGGGCGGGACGGGAACCGCCAACATCGGAGGCGTGGGCGTCAATATCCGCAACGGCGCCGGACCCATCGTCAATACCGGCACCATCGAGGGCGGCAACAACAACGCCGCCATCTGGGACAACAGCGCTCCGGCCGTGACGGTGATCAACAGCGGCACGCTCAGGGCCGGGGCCGGACACGCCAATGCGATCGAGTTTGCCCCATTGCAGTCCGCGTCCACGCTTACCCTGGAACTGCAGAAAGGTTCGGTGATCCAGGGCAATGTGGCGGCGAACAGCGGCGTCACCAACATCTTCCGGCTGGGCGGCGATACCGATGCCAGCTTCGATGTCTCCGCCATCGGGCCGCAATATCAAAACTTCACGGTCTTCCAGAAAAACGGAAACAGCACCTGGACCCTCACAGGCACTGGTTCGGTCGCCACACCTTGGACCATCAGCGCCGGCACCCTACAGATCGGCAATGGCGCCACCAACGGCGGCATTCTGGGCGATGTGACCGACAATGCGACTCTGGCCTTCGCCAACAGCGGCAGCACGACCTATGCCGGTGCGATCTCCGGTACCGGTACTGTGGTGCAGGCCGGCAGCGGCACCACCATCGTCACTGGCGCCAACAGCTATTCCGGCGGCACGTTCCTCAACGCCGGTGTCTTATCTGTAGCGAGCGACGCCAACCTCGGCGACGCAACGGGCGTGCTCAATTTCAATGGCGGCATCCTGCAGGTGACAGGCACAGCCATGACAAGTACTTTGCGCACCATCACCTGGGGTGCCAATGGGGGTGGCTTCGATATCGCCGACGCGTCCAACCGGTTCACGGTCGGCCAGACGCTCGCAGGCGGCGGTCCTCTCACCAAGCGGGGCGCGGGCTCTCTGGTGCTGACCGCCGACAACAGCTATTCGGGCGGCACCACCATCACCGCAGGCATCCTGCAATTGGGTAATGGCGGCATCACGGGCAGCATCACAGGCGATGTGGCCGACAATGGCGTGCTCGCCTTCAACCATTCCAATGCAGTGACATTTGGCGGGGTGATCGCCGGCAGCGGCGCCGTCAGCCAGGCCGGCAGCGGCACCACGATACTTTCCGGCGTCAACAGCTATGCGGGCGGCACCACGATCACGGCGGGGACACTGATCGGTTCGGCATCCGGCTTCGGCGGCGGGGCGATCACTGACAATGCCGCGCTGGTGATCAACCAGCTCACGGATGCCACCTTCGCCAATGCCATCAATGGCAGCGGCAGCTTCACCAAGCAGGGGGCAGGGCGTTTGAACGTCACCGGCACCGGCAGTCTGAGCGGCGCCACTACCGTGGCGGCGGGCACCCTGGCGGTGAATGGCTCGCTGGCCAACTCCGCCATCACCGTGCAGAGCGGCGCCAGCCTGGGCGGCAACGGCACGGTGGGCGCCACCATCATCCAGTCGGGCGGCAGCATCGCACCCGGCAATTCCATCGGCACCTTGCACATCAATGGTGCTTTCACCCAAAACGCGGGCTCGGTCTATCAGGTGGAAGTCGATCCGGGCAGCAATGCCGCCGACCGGATCGCGGTGAACGGCACCGCGACCATCCAGAGCGGCGCAGGTCTCAATGTGACCCAGAACCCCGCCGGCCAGTATCAGGTGGGCACCGTCTATACGGTGCTGACGGCCAGCGGCGGTGTCACCGGCACCTATGGGCTCAGCGGCCAGACCACCAGCGCTTCCGCCTTTCTGGGGTTGAAGGACAGTTATGACAAAAACAATGTCTATCTGACCGTGATTGAAACCCGCGATCCCGCTACCGCGGCGACCACGCCCAACCAGTCCGCGACAGCGCAGGGTGTGGATTCCCTGCCGGTGACCAATCCGGTGGCCACGGCAGTCCTGAACAGCAGCAGCGATGCGGGCGCGCGCGCCGCCTTCGACCAGTTGTCCGGCCAGGTTCAGGCCTCGGCGCAAGGCGCGCTGCTGGCCAACGGGCTTTATGTACGTGACGTGGCGTTCGACCGCCTGCGGGACGTGGTCTGTGTGCCCACCGATCCAAGCGCGCGGGACCGTTGCGAGGGCAAAAAGCTGTCGATCTGGGAGCAGGGCTTCGGCGGCTGGGGCGGCATCGCCGGCAACGGCAATGCCGCAGGATTGAATCATTCCGCCGCCGGCTTCCTGGTTGGCGCCGATGTACCGGTCGATGATTGGCGGCTGGGTTTCTTCGGCGGTTACAGCCATTCCGATTTCGGCCTTGTGTCAGGCGGTGCGGCAGGCGACAGCAATGACTATCACCTGGGCGCCTATGCCGGCACTTTGCTGGGTGATGTCGCGCTGCGGTTGGGCGCCAGCTATACCTGGAGCGGCATCACCACCGACCGCGCGGTTGCCATCGGCAGTTTCAACGATGCGCTGCACGGCATTTACAATGCCGGGACCACCCAGGTCTTTGGCGAGCTGGGCTATGGCATGGCGATGGACAAGCTTTCGCTGGAGCCGTTCGCCAACCTGACCTATGTCGGTCTCACCACTTCGACCTTCACCGAAGCAGGCGGGCCCGCCGCGCTCACGGTGCGGGGCAACACAACCGAGAACATGATCGCGACTCTGGGCCTGCGTCCTTCCACGGACATGGATGTGGCTGGGTTGGCTGGCACCTTGCGCGGCATGTTGGGCTGGCGGCACACCTTCGGGACGGTCACGCCCGATGCCCAGGTCTCTTTTGCCGGCGGCAATGTCTTCGGCGTCAGCGGGGTGCCCACGGCGCGCGATGCCGCGGCGCTGGAAGCAGGGCTGGATGTGATGGTGATCGAGGGATTCGTCCTGGGTCTCACCTATGGCGGCCAGTTCAGCAGCAGGACCACCGACCAGACCGCGCGGGGAACCATCCGGGTCAGTTTCTGAGGCTCAACTCTTCATCTCGTCGGCCAAGGTCTCGTCGTCCAGTGCGCCGGGGCGGAATTTGCCGTTGAGGATGAAGGTGGGTGTGCCGTCCACACCCACCTTGTGCGCCAGCGCGATGCTGGAGGTGAGCGATTTTTCGATGGCCGGATCGGCCATGTCGGCCTTGAGCTTGTTCACGTCCATGCCGGCCTTGGCGGCCTCGGCATAGATCATCTCCTCGGTGATCGAGTCTTCCAGGCCCAGCAGGGCAAAATGGAAATCCATGTAATGGGCGGGCTGGCGCCGCGCCGCCAGCGACGCCTTGGCCGCCGTCACCGCGCTTTCGCCATGCAGGCTTTTTATAGGGAATTCGATGAAGGAAAAACGGACCTTGTCCTTGTTTTCCTCATAGAATTTCTTCACCGCCGGCAGCGAGGCGCGGCAATAGGGACAGTCATAATCGTAAAATTCCACCAGCGTGGTCTTGGCGTCGGCCGGGCCGGTGACGAAGGCGATTGCGGGATCGAAGAAAGCGGCGTGCCCGATCTTTTGCATCGCCGCGGTCTGCGCCGCCCGCTGCTTGCTGTCTTCCATCGCCTGGGCGCGCTCGGCCATGGCGGGTATTAAGTCTGCATGCTGCATCAGATAGGCGCGCATCTGGGAGTCGTTGATGGGCATCAGTCCATGCCTGGCCATTACCAGGGTCGCGGCCACGCCCAGCAGCGCGCCGCCCACCGCTCCCGCCAAGACCATCGCAAAGGGACGCATTGGCGTGCTCTCAGCCCCGCTGCTGTGCCGCAAGCGGCGCTGCGGCGCCGATGATATCGCCGGCGCGCTGCCAGTCGGCGCTGCCTTGCGGCAGCTTGCCCCGGGCGCGGGTGGCGAAGATCAGTGCCTTCTTCATGTCGCCCGCATTGTACCAGAGCTCGGCGGTGGCAAGATTGGCCATCGGTTCGTTCTGCAGCGTGCTGTAGGCCTGCGCGGCCTGGTACCATGTGAAGGGATCATTGTCCTCCACCAGCAGCGCCGCTTTGAGGTTCTGCAGCGCGGGCGTGGCCATTGCCGGATTGTCGGTGGCCAGTTGCGCGGTGGCCAGTGCCAGCCGCAATTGCGGCGCCCGCGGCCGCAAGGTTACAGACTTCTGATAATCGGGAATGGCCTGTAGTGGCTTGGCCATGCTGACATAGATCTGGCCGCGCGCTTCGTAGAAATAGGGATTGTTGGGCTCTTCCGCGATCAGGCTGTTGATGGCACCCAGCGCCTTCTGGAAGTTGGGCTGGCGCATATAGACCATGGCGCGGGCATAGCGCGCCGGCTCGGAGGTGTCGGATTCGGGGAACCGGTTCAGCGCCTCCTTCACCGGCAGGATGAAGCCCGCCAGCTTGGCTTGCACCATCTGGAATGTGTGCAGCACTTCGGGGGAATCCTGCACTTCGCGATAAGGCGAAGAGTCCACCATGTCGTTGAGGTCGAAGACGCGGTCCTGGCCGGACGGATGATCGACCGCGAACTTGTCCAACTTATAGGCGCTCATCGCCTCTTCGTTCGCGAAGCGCTGGAAGGTGTGATACATGCCCATCGGCGACTGATGGGTGGCCAGCAGCAGCTTGGCGGCGATCTGGTCGGCGGTGGATTCCTGCACCCGCGTGAAGGCCGCCATCTGGCCCATGGCATAGGCCTGGCCGATACCCATGATCGCCATGCCGGCTTCGCCCGCGCCCGCAATCATCGCGCCCACACCCGCCACCAAGGACAGCAGCATGGGGATCATCGCTTTTTTCATGCCGTACTGACCGCGCGACAGATGCCCGGCCGAGATATGGCCGGTCTCATGCGCCATCACCCCGATCAATTCATTGGGCGTGTGCAGCCAAAGCAGGATGCCGGAGAAGATGAAGATATTCTCGCCATTGTCGCCATAGGTGGCAAAGGCGTTGATGATATTGTCGCCCACCAACCAGACGCGCGGCACTGGCTCCAGGCCCGCGGCGCGGGCCAGCGGCCTTTCATAGCTGTTGAGCATCTCCTCGGTTTCGGTGTCGCGCAACTGCGCGAATGCCGGCGAGGGCAGGCCGAAAGCCAGGAATGCGGCGGCGAAGCCTGCGGCAAAGGTGAATTTGCGAAAGCCGGAATCCGGTATTTTCAGCGACACGCCCGTGCCTCCAATTGCCCCGCCCTCATTTACGCCTATCCCCGGGGCTGAACCTATGGGGACACAGGTTTCAGGTCAAACGATTGGCGAAGGGCCTCGCGCTGGGGCATAAGGGTTCCCCAACCATTATGTCCAAGGATTACCGCCCGTTCATGCTGTCCCAACGCTTTCTTGCCCTGCTGGCCGTACCGGCCTTGATGCTGGGTGGTTGCCAGACGCTTTCCTCGCTGGGCGACCACACCGCCGCCACCCTGGGTTTTGGCGATGATGTTCCAAAAGCCTATACCGCCAGCCAGGAGAGCGAAGCCAAGCGCACCGGCATAGCGGTGGCCGATGAACCGCTGGCGGCGCGGGTGGGAGCGCAAGTGCTGACTGCCCATGGCAATGCGGCGGATGCCGTGGCGGCCATGTTCTTCAGCCTGACCGCGACCTATCCGGTGACGGTGGGGCTGGGCGGCGGCGGCATCTGTCTGGTCAGCGAGACAAATGGCCAGGTGACGGAATTCGATTTCCTCACCAAGGCGCCGCGCCGCGCCGGGGCCTATGCCTTGCCCGGCGCCGTGCAGGGTTTTGCCACCATCCACAAACTTTATGGCGCTCTGCCGTGGCAACGTGTGGTGGCCCCGGGCGAGGCTTTCGCCTCCACCGGTTTTCCCATCTCGCAGGCGTTGGCCGCCCGTCTGGCCACGACGGAAAATATCGTGCGCCTGGATGCGGGTTTGGCGGCGGAATTCCTGGATGAAACCGGCAAGCTGCGTACCGCAGGCACCGAAACCAAGAATCTCGCTTTGGGGCAGACCTTGGGCCAGATCCGTTTGGATGGCGCCGATGGATTCTATAAGGGCGCAGTGGCAAGCCGCATCGTCGCCTATTCCGACAGCCAGGGCGGCGGCATTTCCGCCGAAGAACTCGCGGCCACGGCGCCGTTGCAAGGACCGGCGCGCTCGCGCGCGGTGGGCAATATGGTGACCTGGCTTCCGGGCGCGCGCACCGGCGCGGGTGCCTTCAGCGCCTCGCTGCTGAACAATCTTTCACGCGGCGGCGCGCGCGCGCCGCAAGGCGGAACAGAGACGGCGATACAACAGGCGCTGGCGGGCTTTGGCGTGGGTGGCGTGCCGGGCGATTTGGGCTCGACCGGATTTGCCGCTGTGGACGCCGATGGACAGGGCGCGGCTTGCGCCGTCACCCTGAACGGACCGTTCGGTTCGGGACGCACCGCGGCAGGCACGGGCGTGGTGCTGGGCGCCAATCCGTCGGTGCCTGCCGGCATCGCCAGCGCGTTCCTTGCGCCGGTGATCGCGACGCGGAGCGGTTCGGTGGGCATGGCAGGCGCCGGCGCGGGCGGGCCCAATGGCGCCGCCGCGGCGCTCTATGCGGTGTTGGAAGCTGCGGGCGGACGGCAATTGGGCAAGCGCGGCGATCTGCGCGGCACGGGCAGGGCGCCCTATGACACCGTCAATATGATTTCCTGCGGCGAGCAGGCCTGTGTGGCGCTGACCGATCCCGGCGCGCATGGGGCGGGAGCTGTGGCGGAGCAGTGAAGCCCGACCGGTAGAGCCAGTCCAATCGGTCCACCGGACCTCACCCACTGCGTGGGCCGCTGCTCACTCCCCGCTGAAAGTCCTCTGCCACCGGTGCATGACCGGCACGCATCGCGCGCGAGCATGTCCTGTGGACATGCGAGAGGGAATGCACGCCGCGAGCTTGGGCGAGCGGCGGGCCCCCCTATTCGCCGCTGAAAGTCCTCTGCCACCGTGAGCGACTGGTGCGCGGAACGCGCACGCATAGGTCCGGTGGACCTATGCGAGGGAGCGAACGCCCTGAGCGTAAGCGAAGGGCGGGGTAAGGCTACAGGCGTCCGCCTGCCTCCTATTCCCCGCTGAAAGTCCTCTGCCACCACCCCTTTTTCTTGGGCTTGTCGTCGTCTTTGCCCGGCGGTTCGTCGGACGGGGTGGTGTCGGGGATATCGTCCTGCAGCGACCAGACCGGTGCCGACGGCGCGCCGGGCGCGTGTGCGTGTGCGTTATCGTCGCTGGGTGTGGTGTCGATCTCGTCCGGGATCGCGCCGAAGCGGTCCGCCTCGGTGGCAAAGCCGGTCTGGTGATGCTCCATGCCTTCGCTTTGCGGTTGCTGCTCATTGCGCTCACGCCCGCCGCGGCGGCCCCGCCGGCGGCGGCGCTTGCGGCGCGGTTCACCGCCTTCGCCAAGACCTTGCTGGCCCTGATTGTTGTGCTGGCCGTTCGGTTCGCCGGCCGGCGCGAGTTCTTCACCCTCTGCACCGTCTTCTGACGCCTGGATCTCTGCGCCCTCGACAGGCACAGCGCGCTGCGGCTGGCCCTCCGGTGCACGTTCGCCCCGGTCACGGTTGCGTCCGCGCCCGCCGCGGCGCCGGCGGCGGCGTCCGCCTTCGCGGCCCTCGCGCGTGCCTTCCGGACGATCGAAGCTTGGCGCTTCGGAATCTTCGCCCACAGCGCTTTCTTCCTCAGCCGTCTCTACCTCTTCTTCCTCGACGATCTCTTCTTCAAATTCCGGTTCGGGCTCGTTGGAAGGAACAAATCCGGCTTCGATGCCGACGGCGGCATGGCGCGGCCGCTCACCCGGATCGCGGTTCTTGGTGCGATCGATCTCGAAGGAGCCGGCGGCCATGCCTTCCTTCGGCTCAAAGGAGATGTCCATGCCGTGCTCGGTCTCGATGCGCGACAATTCCCGGCGCTTCTGGTTGAGGATGTAGAGCGCCACTTCATTGGCGATCTTGACTGTCACCGCCGCCGAGCGGCTCTTTTCGCCTTCGTCTTCCAGGCCGCGCAGCACGCGCAGCGCGGTGGATTCGGTGGAGCGCACCAGCCCGGTGCCGGCGCAATGCGGGCAGGTGGTGGTGGAACCGGCGACGACGCCGGCGCGCAGGCGCTGGCGCGACATTTCCATCAGTCCGAACTGGGAGATCTTGCCGATCTGAACCCGCGCCCGGTCATTCTTGACGGCATCCCGCAGGCGCTTTTCCACCTCGCGGTCGTTGCGGCCTTCCTCCATGTCGATGAAGTCGATCACGATCAGGCCGGCCAGGTCGCGCAGGCGCAACTGGCGGCCGATCTCGCTGGCGGCTTCCAGGTTGGTCTTTCGCGCCGTCTCCTCGATGGAATGTTCGCGGGTGGCGCGTCCTGAATTGACGTCGATCGAGACCAGCGCTTCGGTCTGGTTGATGACGATATAACCGCCGGACTTGAGGGTGACGGTAGGCGAGAACATCGAATCCAATTGGGACTCGATATGCATGCGCTGAAACAGCGGCACCGTGTCCTTGTAGTGATGGACATACTTGGCATGGCTGGGCATCAGCATGCGCATGAAGTCCTTGGCGTTGCGGTAGCCTTCCTCGCCTTCCACCACGATGTCCTGGACATCCTTGGTGTAGAGGTCGCGGATCACCCGCTTGATCAGGTCGCCTTCCTCATGGACGCAGGCCGGGGCATTGGAGGACAGGGTTTTTTCGCGGATCGTGTCCCACAGCCGCAGCAGATAGTCATAGTCGCGCCGTATCTCCAGCTTGGTGCGGTTCTCGCCGGCGGTACGGATGATCAGGCCCATGCCTTCGGGCAGGTCCAATCCTTGCGCGGCGCTCTTGAGCCGTTTGCGGTCCGCGGCATTGGTGATCTTGCGCGAGATGCCGCCGCCGCGCGGGGTGTTGGGCATCAGCACGCAGTAACGTCCCGCCAGCGACAGATAGGTCGTGAGCGCGGCGCCCTTGTTGCCGCGTTCCTCCTTGACCACCTGCACCAGGATGATCTGGCGGCGCTTGATCACTTCCTGGATCTTGTAATGCTTCTTGCGCACCCATTTCTGGGGCGGGCGCGAGGCCTGCAAGGCCTGGGCTTCCGCGGTGCTTTCGCTTTCCGCCGTCATCGGCCCAGGTTCGCCGGCACCCTCCTGAGATGTTTCATCCGAAGACGCGGCATCGGCGTCTGTATCGGCGGGCACATCGCCCGTGGCCGACACGGGCTCGATCTCGCCCTCATTTTCCTCCGCCGCTTCCGCTGCGGCGACGTCGGCATCGTCGTGGTAATCGGCCATCGCCTCGCCGGCGGCCTCCGGCTTGGTATTCGTCCGTTCCTCGTCGGAATCGGCCGGCGTTTCGCCTTGATGGACGAACACATCCTCATGGTCTTCATGATCTTCGCCATCTTCCTCGGAAGAGGAGGCGGACCCGGAAGACGGTTCGGAAAAGGACTCCGAAAAAGATTCCGGGGCTTCGTCGCTTTCCGGCGCGGTATCCAGCGGCACCAGGGGGGCCATCTCGACCTGTTCCTCGCTGGTGTCGGTATCGTCTTCCTCGGTCTCGTCTTCGGCGTCTTCGGACCGCTTGCCCGTGATCTCGAAGCTTTCGATATCGTCTTCCTGGCGGCGGCGGGCTTCGGCCTCTTGTTCGGCCAGCAGCGCCTGCCGGTCGGCCATGGGGATCTGGTAATAGTCGGGATGGATTTCAGCGAAGGCCAGGAAGCCCTGGCGATTGCCGCCATATTCGACAAAGGCGGCCTGCAGCGACGGCTCAACGCGCGTCACTTTGGCGAGATAGATGTTTCCCTTGAGTGGCCGCTTGGACGCGGCCTCGAAATCAAATTCCTCGACTCTGGAACCGTCGAGAACGACCACCCTGGTCTCTTCCGGGTGGTTGGCGTCGATAAGCATACGTTTGGTCATGGAAATCTCCGGCGCGCGCGCGGGTTTGACCGGCGGCACGGCGTGCGGCGGGTCGTTGAGGGCGGCGCGAATTGTTGATGGAAAACAAGCGCGAGAACCCGTCCGTCGAAACGGCCGATGGGCTCAAAGAGCCCTGTGCCGGAACAGCGTCGGATGGGAGCGCAAATCTGATCGTCATTGCTACGTCTGGGCCATGTGGCCAAAGGAGTTACCTGAGAAGCCGTTTGGGCCCGCGTATGCGCGGGACATGCCGGGCTTTGTCAGGGGCGGCGGGGCCTCGCGAGACTCGCGAACACCTTGCCGGATGCACTTTTTGTAGGGTGTACCAGGACTTTCAACAAGCGATTAATCGGCACAATTGTGACGGCCCGGTCGCGCCATCATTTTTTCATAATGAAATCAACATGTTACATTAACTGCGTGACCACAGGCGCAACAGGTTGTTCCGCACCGCGTCCAGCCGCACGCGGTTCCCCCAGGACATCTTCAATCCCTCCAGGGCGGCAACCTCGCTCAATTCATAGAACTGGGTGCGCAGGAATTCGTCGGGGATCAGGCTTTCGATGAAGGTGATGGAAACCAGCCGCTGGCCCCGGCGCACGGGGGTGACTTCGTGGAGCTGGGTCGAGGGGTAGACAATGATGCTGCCGGCCTCGCCTTTGATCGGTACCGGCCTGGTGCCGAGATACACCACCAGCTCGCCCCCGTCATAGCTGGCCGGATCGTTCAGCCACACCGTCGCCGACAGGTCGGAACGATGCACCTCATTGCCGAAGCGCATATGCGAGGTATCGGCATGGACCCCATAGGTCATGCCCACTTCGTACCGGGCCAGCAGCGGCGGAGCGACATGGCGGGGCATCGCGAAGTCGCGAAACGGCTCCGAACGGGCAAACCCGGCTGCCACAATCCGGGAGGATTCCGAATAGTGGGGGTCCGTTTCGGTGGCCTGGAGATTGTTCTTGGACTGGTTGTGGGGGTTGGAGATCCGCCCGTCCACAAATTGGACTTTTGCGGCGAGTTCCCGCAGCCGAGCCACTTCCGCTGGTGTAAGAAAATCTTTTATTTCCAGAAACATCTTCCGCCCCGAATGATGAAACAGTAGCAAAAGCGGAACGGCGAAACAAACGCCCGTGCTACTGTCACCCGGTCTGATTCGGAGCTGGTCTTTGCGTCTCCTTGCTGCGTCCCTGTTGGCCGCCGCTGTTCTGGCCGCGGCGGCCGCGAAAGCCGGTGCTGCCGACGATGCGATCAGCCGCTTGTTGCGCAGCCAGGATGAGGCGGCCAAGAATCTCCCCGTGGCTCCGCCCAAACCGGTGCCGCAGGCGGTCCCGGGTCCCAGCGTGGGAACAAAACCGCAGGGACCGCTGCCCATCGTGATGAGCGCGCGCATCGGCGAGCATCAGGACCGCACCCGGCTGGTGATCGAATTGTCGGACCCCGTGAATCTGCGGGCTTTCTCTCTGGCCGGTCCCGACCGCGTGGTGATCGACATGCCGGAAGTGTCGTGGCGGCTGGGGGCGCCGCCGCGTCCCAGCGGGTTCGGCGCCGTCAAATCCTATCGCTACGGCCAGTTCCGGGTCGGCAATTCGCGCATGGTGATCGATCTCAACCAGCCGGTAAGCGTCTCCGACGCGCTGGTGATTCCGCCATCCGCCGGCTTCGGCTACCGGGTGGTGATCGATCTTTTCCCCACCACAAGACCCAAATTCGATGCCCAGGCCGGATGGCCCGCCGACCTCAAGAAGCGGGAAAGCGACGCCGAGAAACTGGCGGCAATGATCGCCGCCCAGCAGGCCCCCGCCGCTGCCGGCAAAAGAGTGATTGTGCTGGATCCCGGCCATGGCGGCCTGGATTCCGGGACCATCGGCGTGAACGGGCTGATGGAAAAGGATCTGGCCTTGATGGAAGGCCGCACTTTGGCCAAGGAATTGCGTCGGCGCGGTTACAGCGTGTTCATGACCCGCGATAACGACAGTTTCATTCCGCTGCGCCAGCGCGTTTCCATTGCCCGGGCCAACCGGGCCGATCTTTTCATCGCCCTGCATGCCGATTCCAATCCGGATTCCGAAGTCACAGGGACCTCGATCTACACCCTCAATGACGGCCGCTCCGACCGCGAGGCGTCGGCCCTGGCGAAGCGCGAAAACCAGTCCGACGTCATTGCCGGCGTCGACCTGTCCGGCGAGAACAATCCGGTGGCGCCCATCCTGATCAACCTGGCGCAGCGCGACACCCGCAACCGCTCGTCGGAATTCGCCACCAATGCCCTCAAGTCGATCGGGCAGGTGACCGATCTGCTGGCCCGCAGCCCCCATCGCAGCGCCAGCCTGGCCGTGCTGGTGGCGCCCGACGTGCCGGCGGTGCTGCTCGAGCTGGGCTACCTTTCCAACCAGCACGACGCCGCCCGGATGAACACCGATTCATGGCGCAACCGGATGGCAGGGGCCATCGCCGACGCCGTGGATGCCCAGTTTACCCGGTCTTCTTCCTCATCCCAGGCGGCGCGTTGATTGTTGACCCCCATCTGTCACAACTCGCGTCGGCTCCGCCGACAGCTCGTTGCGACATCTTCCCCCGCCAATGGCTTCGCCATGCGGGGGAAGAAAGCCGGAACTTGGCCCCAACGTCCCCTTCCAACCCAAACCGTGCACCTTTAATATAAGTGCTTCCCGATGCAGAACGTCCTTTCCCGTGTGTTGAAATGGTTGGGCCTGGCGGCCGCGGCCCTGGTCGTGGTCGCGATCGGCTTTGCCGCCTTCTGGCTGATCACGCTCACTCGCGATCTGCCCAGCGTCGAGACGCTGCAGGTCTATGAGCCGCCCATCACCACCCGGGTTTATGCCGGTAACGGCACCGTGTTGGGCGAATTCGCGCATGAGCGGCGCATCTTCGTGCCCGCCGCCTTCGTCCCCAAGCTGGTGAAGGAGGCTTTCACCAGCGCCGAAGACCGCAACTTCTACAAGCATCCCGGCATCGATCCGTCGGGCATCCTGCGCGCTGCCATCAAGGATGTGGGCCTGGTGCTGGAAGGCCGCCGGCCGCAAGGCGCTTCCACCATCACCCAGCAGGTGGCGCGCGGGTTCCTGCTGAATTCTGATCTCAAGATGGCGCGCAAGGTGCGCGAAGCCATCCTGGCCGTCCGCATCGACGCCACATACCCGAAGGAGAAAATTCTCGAGCTCTATCTGAATGAGATCAATCTGGGACAGAACAGCTATGGCGTGGGCGCGGCGGCGCTGAACTATTTCGGCAAGTCGCTCGACGAACTGACCATCTCCGAAGTCGCCTTCCTGGCGGCGCTGCCCAAGTCGCCGGCCCATTACGATCCCCGCTTCCATCATGAAGCCGCGCTCGACCGCCGCAACTGGGTGATCGGCCAGATGGCCGAGAACAATTACATCACCTATGAGCAGGCCAAAGCCGCCAGGGCCGAGCCGCTGGTGACCCAGACCCGTGCGTTGGGCAGCCAGGCCGCCGACGTGGACTATTATGTCGAGGAGGTGCGCCGGCTGCTCTACAAGCAATATGGCGGCAAGGGCCTTTATGACAGCGGATTGCAGGTGCGTGCTTCGCTGGATACCAGACTGCAGAACTATGCCGTCAGCGCGCTGCGTTCGGGGCTGGTGCGCTATGACCGCCGCCATGGCTGGCGCGGCGCCAAGAAGCATATCGAACTGGCCGACTGGCAGAAGAATCTCAAAGCCATACCCGAAGCTTCCGGCATCGAGACCTGGCGGCTGGCGGTGGCGCTGGACTATGACAAGAAGAATATCCGCATCGGCTTTGCCGACGGCACCAGCGCGCTTCTGACCTATGACGGTTACAAATGGGCGCGCCGCGAGTTGCCCGGGGCGGTGTGGGGGCCTGCGCCCAGCGCCCCGCAGGTGGTGGTGAAGCCGGGCGATGTCTTTTATGTCGAGCCGCTGCCCGAGCCCGCCAAGCCGGGCGAGTTCGGCTTGCGTCAAGTGCCGGAAGTCAATGGCGCTATTGTGGTGATGGATCCGCATACTGGCCGCGTTCTGGCCATGTCGGGCGGTTTCTCCTACGCCTCATCGCAATTCGATCGCGCCATGCAGGCACAACGCCAGCCGGGCTCTTCTTTCAAACCCTTCGTCTACGCCACGGCGCTCGACAATGGCTATACGCCTGCCAGCAAGGTGCTGGACGCGCCCTTTGAACTGGACCAGGGCCCCGGGCTGGGCATCTGGCGGCCGGAGAATTTCGAGAAGGGCGAGTATCTGGGCGATACCACCTTGCGCCGTGGTCTGGAACTGTCGCGCAACCTGATGACGGTTCGCCTGGCGCATGATTTGGGCATGAATCAGGTGGTCAAGCTGCCGATCCGCTTCGGCGTCTATGACAAGCTGCCGACTCTGCTTGCCAACTCGTTGGGTTCGTATGAGACAACCCTGATGCGGATGGTCACCGGCTATTCCGAGTTCGCCAATGGCGGCAAGAAGGTCAGCGCCTCGCTGGTGGACCGCATCCAGGACCGCAACGGCAAGACCATCTGGCGGCATGACGAGCGCAAATGCGAGGGCTGCAACGACGGCAACTGGCATGGCCAGGAAGAGCCGCTGCTGGCCGACACGCGCGAGCAGATCATCGATCCCCGCACCGCCTATCAGATCGTTTCCATGTTGCAAGGCGTGGTCCAGCGCGGCACCGCCGCCTATTCGGTAGGCGCGCAGATACCCAAGCCGCTGGCCGGCAAGACCGGCACCTCGCAGGACGCCCAGTCGGTCTGGTTCATCGGCTTCTCGCCCGATCTCGCCGCCGGCGTCTATGTCGGCTTCGACAATCCGCGCACCCTGGGTCCCAAGGAGCAGGGCGCCACCGTGGCTGCCCCCATCTTCCGCGACTTCATGAAAGAGGCGCTGAAGGACGCGCCGCCCACGCCATTCCGCATTGCGCCCGGTATCGAGGAAGTGGCGATCGACTGGAAGGGCGGCAATCCGGTACCGCCGGGAACACCGGGCGCGATCATGGAAGCCTTCAAAGCCGGCACAGCGCCGGGCGAAGCCAATGCACCGCAGGACGAGGCACAGAATGGGCCCGGTTCCAACGGCCAGAGTGCGGCGCCGCCGTCGTCGGTCAGTGAAGGTACCGGTGGACTGTATTAGTCCAGGACCGCAGGCTTTACCTCCGTCACCGTTGCCCTTATATCCCCGCCATGCGACCCGAAATTTCCCGTGCCGTCGAAGACATTGAGCAGGCCATCGCCCTGCTGAGGAGGCATCTTTGACTGGGATGCCGCCAACCGCCGCCTGGACGAACTGAACGCCAAGGCGGAAGACGCTTCACTCTGGAATGATCCCGCCGCCGCGCAAAAGCTGATGCGCGAGCGCCAGAAGCTGGACACCTCGCTCAGCGCGGTCACCAAGCTGACCAACGAGCTGCACGACGCCACCGAGCTGATCGGGATGGCGGAAGCCGAGAACGATGCCGGCATGGTGGCGGATGCCGAGAATTCGATCCTGGCGCTGGCCAAGCGCGCCGAGCAGATGCGGCTGGAATCCATGCTGTCGGGCGAAGCCGACGGCAACGACAGCTATATCGAAATCCATGCCGGGGCGGGCGGCACCGAAAGCCAGGACTGGGCCTCCATGCTGCTGCGCATGTATACGCGCTGGGCCGAGCGGCACGATTACAAGCTGCAACTGATCGAGGAAAGCGAAGGCGAGGGGGCGGGGATCAAGTCCACCACCCTGCTGGTGAAAGGCCCCAATGCCTATGGCTGGCTCAAGACCGAGGCCGGTGTTCATCGCCTGGTGCGCATTTCGCCGTTCGACTCCAATGCCCGGCGGCATACGTCCTTTTCTTCGGTGACCGTCTATCCGGTGATTGACCAGTCCATCGAGATCGACATCCCGGAAAAAGACGTGCGCATCGACGTCTATCGCGCCAGCGGAGCAGGCGGCCAGCACGTCAACAAGACCGAAAGCGCGGTACGCATCACCCATATCCCCACTGGCATAGCGGTTGCCAGCCAGTCCGAACGCAGCCAGCACCAGAACCGCGCCATCTGCTGGGACATGCTCAAGTCCAAGCTTTATGAAATCGAACTGGAAAAGAAAAAGGCCGAGACCGGCGCCTTTGTCGGGGAAAAGAAGGAAATCGGCTGGGGCCACCAGATTCGCTCTTATGTGCTGCAGCCCTATCAGCTGGTGAAGGATCTGCGCACCGGGGTGGAGAGCCGCACGCCGTCGGATGTGCTGGACGGCGATCTCGATCCCTTCATGGCGGCGGCGCTGGCCCAGGAGGTTGGAGGTAAACCGCGTGAAAAGGTCCAGGATCTCGAATAGGGCCACTTTTTAATGGTCGCGCGGCGCAGGCGCCGCCGCTCCGTGGGGGCGAACCGCGTGAGAAGATCGCAGACCTGGAATAGCAAGCCCTGCGGCAAATGCCGCCCAGCGGTTGAGGCTGTCACAGGCTGCTGCTACAAGGTCAATAATTTCAATAGTTTGACTGAAACTGTACGACCGGTGCGGAGCGGATATGAGAGGGACTTTTAACCACCGCCGCTCTATTGCTCGGACAAGCATTGGCAATTTCATTACGGGCTGGAACTGAACATGGCGGACACCGATACGGCCCGGCGGGTTTGCCTTGTCGGCGCCGGCTATATTGCCGATGTGCATGCCGAGGCCCTCAAGGCGCTCAAGCTTCCCCTGACGGCGGTGGTCGACCCCAATGAAGCGGCGCGCACCAAGCTGGCGCGCAAATGGAAGGTGCCCGCGACCTTTGCCACGGTGGACGAAGCGATCCAGGCCAACGCCTTCGACCGCGCCCATGTCGTGGTGCCGCCCGATCTGCACGCCGCCGTGACGGCGCCGCTGCTTGCGGCGGGCAAGGCGGTGTTGGGCGAAAAGCCGCTGGCTACCAGCAAAGCGGATTGCGAACGGCTCATCGCTCTGTCCGGCGGCGCCGCCATTTTGGGCGTGAACCAGAATTTCGTCTATCACCCCGCCTTTGCGCGGCTGCGCGAAGCGCTGGCGAAAAGCGAGCTGGGCGTGCCGCGCTTCCTCAACATGATCTACCACGCGCCCTTGCGGCAGATGGCGGCGCGGCAATTCGGCCATTGGATGTTCCGCGAACCGCGCAACATCCTGCTGGAGCAGGCGGTGCATCCCTTATCGCAGATCGTGGCGGTGTGCGGCGAGATCGGCGCCATCGAAGCGGTGGGCGATCCGGCGGTGGAAATCGCGCCCGGCACTGATTTTTACCCCTCCTTCACCGCCTCGCTTGCCGGTCAGCACATGCCCGCCAGCTTCCGTTTTGCGGTGGGACAGAATTTTCCCTTCTGGCAGGTCAGCGTCACCTGCGATGACGGTGTGCTGGTGGCCGACATGCTGGCCAACCGCTTCTGGACCGTGGGCCGCACCCGCTGGTTGGATGTGCTGGACAATCTGTTGTCCGGTTCGCGCAGCGCCTTGTCCATCATGGGCGGCAGCTGGAACAATTTCACCGCCTATGGCCTGTCGATGCTGGGCATGGGCCCGCGCTCCGACGGTTTCTATCTTTCCATGCGCGAATGCATCCGTGCCTTTCATGAGGCGGTGGATCGCGGTGCGCAGCCTTTGCTGGACGGGCGCTTTGGCGGTTCGCTGGTGGATATCTGCGACCGGATCGCGGCCCAGACGATGCCGGAGGCGAAGCCGAAAGCGGCTGCGCCAACCCGGCTTGCAGAAAAACCGGATGTTGCGGTGATCGGCGGCACCGGTTTCATCGGCACCGCACTGGTGACGCGCCTTCGTGCCTCGGGCCTGAAGGTCGCCGTCATGGCCCGCAACCTCGCCAACCTGCCGGCCATCTTCCAGGACGAGGGCGTGACCCTCTATCGCGGCGACATCCGCAACCGCGAGCAGGTCGCGGCGGCGATTGTCGGCGCTCCTTGTGTGGTCAATCTCGCTCATGGCGGCGCCAGCGGCGGCTTTGAGGAAATCCGCGATGCCATGCTGGGCGGCGCCGAGAATGTGGCTGTGGCCTGCCAGGCTGCCGGCATCCAGCGCCTGGTGCATGTCGGTTCGATTGCGTCCTTGTATCTGGGGCCGCAGGATGCCGCGATCACTGGCGAGACCCCGCCCGATCCCAAGGCGGAGGAGCGTGCCTTCTACGCCCGCGCCAAGGCGATGTGCGACAATTACCTGATCCAGCTGCATCATGAGGGCAAGCTGAAGGTCTCGATCCTGCGCCCCGGCCTGGTGGTGGGCGAGGGGACATCGCCCTTCCATTCCGGGCTGGGCTTTTTCAACAACGATCAGCATTGCATCGGCTGGAACGAAGGGCGCAACGCCTTGCCCTTCGTGCTGGTGGAAGATGTCGCCGACGCGATCCTGACCGCCTGCAAGACGCCGCAGGCCGAAGGCAAGAGTTACAACCTGGTCGGCGATGTGCGCCCCAGCGCGCGGGACTATATCGCGGCCCTGGGCCGGGCGCTGCGGCGGCCGCTGAAATTCCATCCCAAGAATCCGCGGCTGCTGTATGCCGACGAGATGGGCAAGTGGATCATCAAGAAGGTGGGCGGGCGCAAGGCGCCGCCGCCGTCGCTGCGGGACCTGCTGTCGCGCGGTCTCAAGGCGCATTTCGATTGCAGCGACGTCAAGCGGGACCTGAACTGGACACCGGTGGCCGACGCCAAGGTGTTTTTCGCGCGCGCCTTCGGCGCCAACCCGGAATGACGGCGGCCAAGCCCGTCATCCTGCTCAGTGTCTTCGCCACCTTTCGCGTGGGCGGCCCGCAAGTCCGCTTCGCCGCCCTGGCCAATCACCTGGACTCGCGTTTCCGCCACATCATCGTAGCGATGGACAATCAATTCGACTGCCGGGACCGGCTCGATGCCGGGCTGGACGTTACGTTTCATCCGCTGGCCTACCGCAAGGCCAGCCTGTTGCGGAATCTGGGTCTGTTCCGCGGTTTGCTGCGCCGCTTCAATCCCGATGTGCTGGTGACCCACAATTGGGGCAGCATCGAATGGGCGATGGCCAACGCGCCCCGGCTGGTCCGCCATGTCCATATCGAAGACGGTTTCGGGCCAGAAGAAGCACAAGCGCAACTGCCGCGCCGGGTGCTGACCCGCCGCGTTCTGTTGCGCAAGAGCATGGTGGTTGTGGCGTCGCGCAAGCTGGAGCAGATCGCCACCCAGGTCTGGAAGCTCGATCCCGCGCGCGTCCGCTTTGTGCCCAACGGTATCGATTGCGACCGGTTTGCCGCGCCCGGCCTTGTGCCTCTGCTGCCGCCGGGAACGCCGGTGATCGGTACCGTGGCGGCACTGAGGCGCGAGAAGAACCTGCCGCGCCTGCTGGAGGCCTTCCGGCAGGTTCGTGCCAACCGGCCCTGCCGGCTGGCGATTGCCGGCGACGGTCCCGAACGTGCCGCGATGGAAGCGCAGGCCCAGGCGCTGGGATTGGGCGATGACGTGATCTTTCTGGGCTATCGCACCGACACAGAGCTTGTCTATCCGGGGCTGAAAGTTTTCGCGCTTTCCTCCGACACCGAACAGATGCCCATCTCGGTGATCGAGGCGATGGCCGCCGGCTTGCCGGTGGCAAGCACCGATGTGGGCGACGTGCGCGAGATGGTGTGCGATGAAAACAGGAATTTTGTGCGCGGCCGGGAAGCGGATGATCTGGCCCGGGCCCTGATCGCCTTGCTGGACGCGTCGTCAGCGGCGCGGATCGGCACGCTCAATCAACAGCGCGCGAGAGAGAAATTTTCGCAAGAGCAGATGTTCGCCACCTATGAGGCGCTGTTCACGGGCGCGCCAACAGCTTCCGGGTCCGCGCGGTAATACTCTAAACCAATACGGCGTCTGTCGTGATGACGGTGCAATATTCGCCATCCAGATTGGCCAGCGACATGGCATGGACCTCCTCAGCGGTGCGTAGCGTACCTTGCCAATCCTTGCGGCCGAAGGCGAAGCAGGCATCCTCCACCAACCAGGTGTCGAAGCCGAGATTGCCCGCCATGCGAACCGTGGCTTCCACGGAATTGTTCGTTATGACCCCGGCGACAACAAGGGCGGACTGTCCGGCATCGCGGAGCTGAGATTCCAGATTGGTGCCCACAAAAGCGCTGTTGCTGGTTTTGGCGATCACAAGTTCGCCGGGAAGGGGAGCCGTTTCGGGCTTGAAGGCATTGCCCGCCTGTCCTGGCCGGTAGTGTGAGCAAGGATCGCGCGAGTCATGCCGCATATGAATCACCGGCCAGCGCCGCGAACGCCAGTGCGACAACAATCTTGCGGCTTGCTTTTCGGCACCGGGATTATTGCGCAATCCCCAGTCGGGATGATCGATGGCCTGCTGCAGATCGATCAGCAGCAGAACCGCTCCGGCGGGTGGACCGAGAGTACTTATGTGGCGACAGGCCGGAGAGGCGCGAACAACCCTACCGCATCGGTGCTCATGCCATTGCCCGGCGGGGTGATTTCCAGATCGCCCAGAGGATTGTCCGAACGCCGGCAATTGCCGTCGAAGAAGGCGCCCGCTTCCACCGTCAGGGCCTCGTGCAGGATATCGCCTTCCACATGACTGGTGGCAGCCAGCACCACCTTGCGGGCGCGGATGCTGCCCACGACCTTGCCGCGAATGGTGACGTCCTCGGCCTGGATCTCGCCATGAATCTCGGCCTTGTCGCCGATCACCAGGCCGATGCAGCAGACATCGCCTTCCAAGTGCCCGTCGATCTGGATGTCGCCGGATGATTTCAAGGTGCCCTGCATCCCCATGTCGGCGCTGATGATCGAAGGGGCGGCGCGGCCGCGGCGTGCTTGCGGAGAAACCAGGACCGGCTGGGACTGAGGCGCGCTGTCTTTGCTTCTAGAGAACATGGCGGCCGGCCTCGATGAAATCGTTGGGATTTTTCACCGTATCGTCATACCAGACTTCGTAATGGACATGCGGGCCGGTGCTGCGGCCGGTGGAACCGACCCTGCCAAGTCCTGCGCCTTTGCCGACCTGGGTGCCGATCCTGACGCTGATGCTGGAAAGATGGCCATAGCGGGTGTGAATTCCCAAGCCGTGATCGATTTCCACCATATTGCCGTAGCCGCCGCGATTGCCGGCGAACACCACCACCCCCGCCGCCGTGGCATGCACCACCGAGCCCCAGGGGCCGGCAAAATCAATCCCCGGATGGAAAGCATAGCGATGGGTGAAAGGATCCACCCGCGCGCCGAAGCCGCTGGATCTGTCGAAACTGGCGGCGGAAACCGGCGCGGTCAGCGGCACATGATCCACCGCCGCCGACAGGGTGTTGAGTTGATCCAGCACAGCCGCGGCGTCCAGATAGGCCTGAGTGAATTTGGGATCGGATATTCCCTGGATATGGACTTGGTCCAGTGGGATCTCCGGTCCGCCCATCCCTTCCGCCGAAGCGAGTTTGCGGGCAAAGGCGTCGGGATTGATGCCGGTCTGGCGCACCACATTGCGCAGGTTGCCGACGCCCTGGTCCAAGGCGCCCTCGGTCCTGGCCATCAATGTGGTTTCGGATTCACCCATATGCGCGACCCTTTCGGTCTGCTGCGTCAGCACCCGCAGTCCGGGATGCTGGGCATAAGCCGCCGTCATGTCGGGCACAGGGGCTGTGCCGTGCAGGCGCGCACTCATGGTATGAAACAGCGTCGCCACCCGGCCCAGGGCGCCCTCCAACATACTGGACTTGACGGGTGCCGCCGTGCGCGGTTGCGGCTGGGCGGGTCCCGGCATCACAGTGAGTTCCGAAGAGCCGGTACTGAATTCAACCGGCGCTTCCACATCCAGGGCGGCGCCCGGCGCAGCCGAAGCAGCTTGCGAACCAAGCGGCGCAGCCGGTGAAGCCGGAGCGGCATGGCCGGCGCTTGCCTGGACCTGGCTGGCGCGGTTGAGAAAACCTGAAATCGCATTCTGCTTGGCCTGCACCGCATCGGCCACCGTCTTGAAACGGTCCTGGGCTGAAACCAGCGCGGCGTTCAATTCATCGTAGGACACCTGCTGTTCGGCAATACGGTTCTCATAGGCCGACTGCATTTGCTGATAGCGGTGATCCTTGGCTGCGATGATGCGGTCCTTGAACACGACATTGACGGTGGCGAACGCCACCCAGCCCAGGAAGATCAGGGTGAGGCCGGCAAGCGTGGCCTGCAGCGAAGGACCGAAGGTGAAGAACTGCACCCGGCCATTGCTGCGGATATAAATCTGGCGCTCCGGGAAGGTCGCATGAATCCATTGCCAAGCCCGCTCCAGCGGTGTCGCCTTGGCCGGCGGCGGTGCCTGTGTGCCGGACGGTTCGCCGGAAGCCGTGCCGCGCGGCGCGTCATGCAGCCGCCGGTGCCAGAAAAAAGAGCGGGAGGCAGGCCGCGGCGCATGCGAACGATGCCAGAAACTCTTCAAGGGTGTTTTCATAGCGCCTCGGCCGCTGCAAGAACGGCCTCGACATGGCCGGGGACTTTCACCTTCCGCCACATCTGCTTAATGACGCCCTTCGCGTCAACCAGGAATGTGGCGCGTTCCATGCCCATATATTTGCGGCCGTAGAGCGTCTTTTCGCCCCACACGCCCCAGGCGTCCGCCATTTTTGTTTCCGGATCGGAACCCAGTGCAACTTTCAACTTATGTTTTTTGCGGAACTTGGCGTGCGATTCCACGCTGTCCTTGGAAATACCCAGCACTGTCACACCCAATTTGTCGAATTTTTTGAGATGCTCGGAGAAAGCGATCGCCTCCTTGGTGCAACCGGAGGTGTCGTCCTTGGGGTAGAAGTAAACAATGTAAGGCTTCCCTTTCAGGCTGGACGGGGAAATCGTCTCACCGCTGTCGGCCGCGACCTTGAAAGCGGGAGCTTTGTCCCCCACAGCAAGTCCGCCCGCCGTCAGCGTCATGGAGCCCCCCAAACCCTTCTAACCAATCGGATTTAACCCTATCGCGCGGGGGCAAGGCAATCATCGGTTTGGGCCGGGATAGTTGCCCTTTTTAGGCCCAACAGTCGTAATACAGCAGCCCATTCCCTGAGAATCCACTTGTGAAGCTGCCTTTCACGAATTTCATCAAGGCCCATCACATCAGCCGGGCCGCCCTTTGCGCCGGGTCGCTGGTGGCAGCCATCGTGTTTTTCGTGGCCGGGGCGGGCTTGCGGCTGTTGTGGGGGCCGGTCTCTCTCGGGCCGCTCAAAGGCACCCTGGCTGGCGCCATTCATGATTCATTGCCTGGAATCAATCTGGACTATGACCAGGCGGCGGTGGAATGGAGCCGGGACCAGGGCCGGGTGAACCTGGTGGTGCTGGGAACCCGCATCTCGGATTCCAAGGGCCGGGTGGTGGCCAGCGCGCCCAAGGCAGCGATCGATCTGGCGGCGGCGCCATTCCTGCACGGCGAGTTCGTGATCAAGCGCATCACCCTGGTGGGGGTGGAATTCGGCCTGATCCACACCAAAGAAGGCCGCATCCTGCTTGGCAATCAGCGCGATGTCCAAGGCGAGGATGATGTCATCGCCCGCCTGCAGGATGTGATCAATCTTAGAGTTAAAAGCAGTTCCTCGGCCTCCTTGGAAAGTTTCGCGGTGCGCAACGCCAAACTGGCGCTGCAGGACGAAGTCACCGGCCTGCACATGACCTCGCCCATGGCCAACATGGTGCTGCGCTCGCAGGGTGCGGCGATCGGCATCACTTTCGATGCCGATATGGTCCTGTCCGGGAAGGCCGCGCATATGACCGCCGATCTCACTTTGCCGCCGGACAAGGGACCGGTGCGGGGCAGGTTTGGTGTCACCGGCCTGGACCTGCGGGCGCTGGGCAACAATGCGCGCCTGTTTGACGTCGTGAAAAATATTCCCGTGACGGCCAGCGTCTCGGCCGACTTTGCCATCGCGGACGGCAGCAAGCTCTCCTTCGCCGCTTTCGATGTGATGGCGCGGGGCGAGATTCCGTTTGAAGAGATAAAAAGCAAAGCCTTGCATATCGACAGCCTCAGATTGGTAGGACGATATGACGGCGCCTCTGGACACCTGGCGCTGACGGCTGTCGATCTCAAGGCCAAGGAGGCTCGCGCGCTGCTCAAGGGCTCGGGCGATTTCTTCTATGCCGCCGACGGAAAACTGGAGCGTGTTCGCGGCGATATCTCCGGCGCCAATATCGCCATCAATATGCCGGGCGTGTTTGCGCAAGCGGTGAGCTATCAGTCACTGGCGCTGGCCGGTGAGTATCAGCTCGAAGCCCGCCAGTTCAATATCGCGAAGTTGAATGCGACAGCGCCAGGCTTCAGCTTCGACGGGTCAGGCACGCTGACCTTGAACGACAATGGCGCGCCGGGGCTGGCGGCCAAGGGACGCATTCCCGCGCTGCCGGTGAGAACCCTGATGCGCTATTGGCCTCTGCCGGTGGCGCCGGGCGCGCGCGACTGGATCGATGGCAATATCTTCTCCGGCGATATCGGGCCGCTGGAAGCGGAGGTCAATTTCACGCCGGGAATGCTGGACCAGGACATCCTGCCGGAAGACTCGCTCAGGATGACTTTCTCCCTGCGCAATGTCGAAGGCAATTATGTGAAGGGATTGACCCATGCCACCGGCGTGGTGGGCGATGCCATCCTCACCGGCGATACTTTCAAAGCGACCTTCTCGGCCGGCCGCATCGGGCCGCTGACGGCCAGCCGCGGCAGCGCTCTGATCCCAAACCTGCACCAGCGCGGCACCGCCGGCCAGTTCGGTGTGCATATCGACGGCGCCATGCCCGATGTGATGGCGCTGATCGATATGAAGCCGCTGAACTATCCCACCAGGTTCAACATCGATCCCAAGACCACAGGAGGGCGTGCCAGCGCCGACCTGATGTTCACGGTTCCAATGCTGGCCGACTTGCCTATGGATGACGTGGGAATTTCTGTGAAGGCGGCGGTGAGCGAGTTCGCCATCACCCTGGGCGGCAAGACGCGGCTTACCGACGGCAACGTCGCCTTCGAAATCGACAACGACCATCTGCACCAGACCGGACAGGTCAATCTGGCCGATGCCAGGCTGAATGTGGATTGGAATGAGGATTTCAAGACCAAGGACGCGATCACCACGCGCCTGGCGGTCAAGGGGACGATGACGGAAGGCGGCCGCCAGGCGTTGAACCTGGGGCTTACGCGCATCCTGCGCGGGGCGGTGCCCGTCAATGCCGATATCACCGGCCATCGCGGCAGCCTGACCCATGCCGATGTCACGGTCGATTTCACCCCCGCCAGCCTGTCGGTGCCGATCGTCAATCTGGAGAAGACCCCGGGCCAAGCGGCAGCGGGCCGGATCGGCATTAACTTCGCGCCCGGCAATATCGTGCAGGAGGAAACCATCCGGGTCACCGGACCGGTGATCAGCATGAGCGGCACTGCCGACTTCAACCGCAATGGCGAGATGACGGTGCTGAACCTGCCGCAGGTACGAATGGGCCCGCTCAACGATCTGTCGTTCCAGCTTTCACGCGGCAGCAGCGGCGACGATTATCTGCTGCGGGGGCGTTCGCTCGACGGCTCCAAGGTGGGACGCACCGGTTCCAACGAACAACCCGGCGGCACTGCGGCGGCGTCGCAACCGCCCGACGACATGCCGCAGGGGCGATTCCATATCAATGCCCGGCTGGACCGCATGGCGATGCGCGACGGCGTCTCCATTATGCCGTTCAACTTCGATCTCGCCGGCATTGGCAACCGGCCTTCGGCGATCTCCCTCAGCGGCAATGTCACCATGGGCAATCGCAGCGCGCCTATTGCCGCCAATCTGGAAACTTCCGCCACCGGCCGCAAGGTCACCGTCACCAGCGGCGATGCCGGTCTGTTGGCCCGCAGCATCTTCGCCTTTGAAAGCATGCGCGGCGGTGAGCTGGTAGCGACCATCAACCTGCCAGGGCAGGCGAGTGATGCGCCCAATCCCGCCGCGGCTTCCGATTTCAGCGGGGTGATGACGGTGAAGAATTTCCAGCTTCTCAACCAGCCCCTGCTCAGCCGGCTATTCTCGGCCGGCTCTTTGACCGGACTGGGGGATCTGATGGGTGGCAACGGCATTACCCTGGACGAATGGAATTTCCCTTTCACCTCCAAAAACAATGTCATTGGCGTGAACGGTTCGCGCGCCGCGGGACCCGCCATCTGCGCCACCTCGGACGGCTATATCGACCGGCCGCATGGCACCTTGGCACTCAAGGGCTCGCTGGTGCCCGCCTGCGGCGTCAATTCGGTGCTGAGCAACATTCCGCTATTGGGCGACATCCTCGCCTCCAAGAAAGGCGAGGGCATCCTCAGCGCCACCTATTCGGCGACCGGAAATATGGAGCAGCCCACTATCAGCACCAACCCGCTCTCCATGCTGGCGCCGGGAATTTTTCGCCGGATTTTCGAGGGCCATATCCCGACGCAGAAGGATGCGCCGACAAACAGCACGGCCGCACCCGCGCCACAGGCCGCGGCGCCGACACCGCGACCGGCGCCGAACTGATCAATCAGGCAGGCTTTACCAGTACGTGCTTCTTCTTGCCGCTCGAAAGCTTCAGCACCCCGTCGCTGTTCAAGGCGGATGAATCCACCGTCAGCTTGGGATCGCTCACCGCTTGATCATTGAGCTTGAGGCCGTTGTTGGTGATCAACCGCCGGGCTTCTGAATTGGAGGCCGCCAGGCCGGCCGCCACGGCGAGGTTGAGGATACCATCCGGTAGCTTCGCGGTGATGGTAGGCAAGCCTTCTGCCGACGCGCCTTCCTCGAAAGCGCGCCGCGCCGTTTCCGCCGCGCCGTCTGCCGCCGCGCGGCCATGCAGGATGGCGGTGGCTTCGGTGGCCAGGATTTTTTTGGCCTCGTTCAACTCCGCGCCTTCCAGCTTTTCCAGCCGCGCGATCTCATCCAGCGGCATGTCGGTGAACAGGCGCAGGAAACGGCCGACATCGGCATCCTCGGTATTGCGCCAGAATTGCCAATAATCATAGACGCTCAGCATCTCCTTGTTCAGCCACACCGCGCCCGCCGCTGTCTTGCCCATCTTGGCGCCGGAGGCGGTGGTGATCAGCGGCGTGGTGAGGCCGAAGAGTTGCGGCGTGCCCAGGCGGCGGCCCAGCTCCAGCCCCGACACCACATTACCCCATTGGTCCGAACCGGAGGATTGAAGGCGGCAGCCATAACGTTTGTTGAGCTCGACAAAGTCGTAGGCCTGCATGATGGAGTAGTTGAATTCCAGAAACGACATGGGTTGTTCGCGGTCCAGCCTGAGCTTGACGCTGTCCATGGTCAGCATGCGGTTGACCGAGAAATGCCGCCCGATCTCGCGCAGGAAGGGGATATATTCCAGCCGGTCCAGCCATTCGGCATTATCGACCATGATGGCGTCAGAAGGGCCGTCGCCGAACTTGAGCAGATGCTGTACGCCGCTCAGCATGCTTTTCTTGTTCTCTTCGATCTGTTCGGGCGACAGGATCAGCCGCGTCTCATCCTTGCCGGACGGATCGCCCGCCTTGGTGGTGCCGCCACCCATCAGCAGGATGGGGCGGTGACCGGCCTGCTGCAGGCGGCGCAAGGTCATCAGCTGCACCAGGTTGCCGATATGCATGGACTTGGCGGTGCAGTCGAAGCCGATATAGGCGGTGACACGCTCGCTTTTGAACAGCGCGTCCAGATCGTCCGGGCTGGAGCAGTCGTAATA
>Ga0163163_10000180_pt1 | contig 64938 bp, 61 predicted proteins | sample S65metaG_FD_119766 | JGI IMG/M metagenome (GOLD analysis project Ga0163163, IMG submission 119766) | Switchgrass rhizosphere microbial communities from Kellogg Biological Station, Michigan, USA - S6-5 metaG | ecosystem: Host-associated > Plants > Roots > Rhizosphere > Soil | place: USA...
CGGTCATGGCCGGCGCCGGCGCCCTTATCATTGTCAATTAAGGGTCATGGTGAACTGATGTCCGAACCCAATATGAATGCCTATACCGCCGACAGCATCAAGGTGCTGAAGGGCCTGGATGCCGTGCGCAAACGCCCCGGCATGTATATCGGCGATACCGATGACGGCTCGGGCCTGCACCACATGGTCTATGAAGTCGTCGACAATGCCGTCGACGAAGCCCTGGCCGGCCACGCCAACCGCATCGAGGTGATCCTCAATCCCGACGGCTCCTGCACTGTGTACGACAATGGCCGCGGCATCCCCACCGACATCCACAAGGACGAAGGTGTCTCGGCGGCGGAAGTCATCATGACCCAGCTGCATGCCGGCGGAAAATTCGACGAGAATGCCTACAAGGTCTCGGGCGGCCTGCATGGCGTGGGCGTTTCGGTGGTCAACGCCTTGAGCGAATTCCTGGACCTGCGTATCTGGCGCGACGGCCGGGAATATTACATGCAGTTCCGCCATGGCGATCCGGTGAAGCACCTGGCCGAAGTGGGGCCGGCCAACGGCAAGAAAGGCACCGAAGTCACCTTCCTGCCCTCGCCCCTTACCTTCACCAAGACGGAGTTCGACTATGCCACGCTTGAACATCGCTTGCGCGAGCTGGCTTTTCTCAATTCCGGGGTCTCCATCACCCTGGCCGACAAGCGCGGCGTGGAAGTCAAGGAAACCACCCTGCATTACGAAGGCGGGCTGAAGGCCTTCGTGGAATATCTGGACCGCGCCAAGCAACCCTTGATCCCGGCGCCGGTCATGATCGTGTCGGAAAAGGACGGCGTCACGGTCGAAATCGCGATGACCTGGAACGACAGCTATCACGAATCCACTTTGGCCTTCACCAACAACATCCCCCAGCGCGACGGCGGCACCCATGTCGCCGGCTTCCGCGCCGGATTGACGCGCGTGGTCACCAAATATGCCGAGGACATGCCCCAGGCGAAAAAAGACAAGGTGGCACTGACCGGCGATGACTGCCGCGAAGGGTTGACCTGCGTGCTGTCGGTCAAGGTGCCCGATCCCAAATTCTCCTCCCAGACCAAGGACAAGCTGGTCTCCTCGGAAGTCCGCCCGATCGTGGAAGGCGCGCTGATCGACCAGCTGGGCGCCTGGTTTGAGCAGCATCCCGCCGAGGCCAAGACCGTGGTGGGCAAGGTGGTGGAAGCCGCCGCCGCCCGCGAGGCCGCCCGCAAGGCGCGCGAACTGACCCGCCGCAAGGGGGCGCTGGACGGCGCTTCGCTGCCCGGCAAGCTGGCTGACTGCCAGGAACGCGATCCCGCCAAATGCGAGATCTTCATCGTCGAGGGCGACTCGGCGGGTGGAAGCGCCAAGCAGGGCCGCAACCGCGCCAACCAGGCGGTGCTGCCCCTGCGCGGCAAGATCCTCAATATCGAGCGCGCCCGCTTCGACAAGATGCTGTCCAGTGAATCGATCGTGAACCTGATCACGGCGCTGGGTACCGGCATCGGGCGTGAGGAATTCAACGCCGACAAGCTGCGCTATCACAAGATCATCATCATGACCGACGCCGATGTCGACGGCGCCCATATCCGCACGCTGCTTCTGACCTTCTTCTACCGCCAGATGCCGGAGCTGATCGAGCGCGGCCATATCTTCATCGCCCAGCCGCCGCTTTACAAAGCGGCCCGCGGCAAGTCCGAACGCTATCTCAAGGACGAGGCCGAACTTCAGGACCATCTGATCGCGGAAGGCACCTCCGGCGCGATGCTCAACCTGCATTCCGGCGAAACCATCTCCGGCGCCCATCTGGACGAGCTGGTCGCCCATGCCCGGGCTGCGGTTGCGGCGCTGGGCAATTTCCCGCGCCACTATCCCCGCTTTGTGCTGGAACAGGCGGCCATCGCCGGCGCCCTCAATCCGGAAATCCTCTCCGACGCCACCAAGGCGGCGGATGCGGCCAAATACATCGCCCAGCGGCTGGACAGCCTCAGCGAGGAATATGAACGCGGCTGGCATGGCGAACCCACCAGCGACGGCGGCCTCAAATTCTGGCGCGACGTGCGCGGGGTGCGCGAGGCGGTGGCGGTGGACGGCGCCCTGATCGGATCCGCCGATGCCCGCAAGCTGGACAAGATGGCGGTCGAATTGCAGACCGCCTATCTGCGCGCCGGCACCCTGAAGCGCAAAGAGGAAACCCGGGAGGTCCGCAGCCCTTCCGAACTTCTCAGCGCCATCTTCGAATGGGGCCGCAAGGGGCTCACCCTGCAGCGCTACAAAGGCCTGGGCGAGATGAACCCGGAGCAGTTGTGGGAAACCACCCTGGATGAGAATGCCCGTTCGCTGCTGGTGGTGAAGGTCCAGCATGCCGATGAGGCGGGCGAACTCTTCGCCAAGCTGATGGGCGACGTGGTCGAGCCGCGGCGGGAGTTCATCCAGGACAACGCTTTGTACGCGGCTGTGGATATCTGAATACCGCGCATCGCCTCAAGGGGTTAGAGCGATGTCTTCAGGAATTGGACGAGCGATATGTACCGCGCTGACAGCGGTAAACATTCTCGTGACACTGCCAACAATGGCGGCGGCAGAGGACGAAAGACCTCTCTGTCCCGATCGCCCCGGCAAGAACACCTCACCCTGCTCGCTTGATGCCGGGGCCTACCAGCTGGAGTTGAACGGCTACGACCAGACTTTCCTCCGGCGCGGAGGTACGGCAAACGACACCCTGTTCCTTCTCAACCCCACCCTCAAATACGGCCTGACGGACACGCTGGACGTCGAAGCCAGCTTCGCACCCATCCAGGGCCAGCGCCTCAAGACAGCCGTCTCAGACATCACCACCGACGGCCATGGCGATCTTTTCCTGCGAGGCAAATGGATGTTCGCGGGCGATGGTCAGGCAGGCTTCACGGCCGTGGCCGAGCCCTTCGTCAAGCTCGCCACCGCCACAAGAGGGCTCGGCAACGGCGCACTGGAAGGCGGCGTGATGTTTCCCTTCGGCTATGACTGGGGCAACGGCTGGCAACTCTCCACGACGCCGGAAGTGGACGGGCTGCTGAACGCTTCCGGCCATGGCCGCCATGCCCAACTGGTCGACGCCATCGAGCTGAACCACGATCTGCCGGGCGGCTTTACCCTGGGCGCGGAAGTCTGGACCAGCCAGAATTTCGATCCCGCCGGCACCGTCAGCCAATATTCGGCCGATTTCGACCTTGCCTGGCTGACCGACAAGGACACCCAGCTGGACGGCGGCGTGAACCTGGGTCTCAACCGCGCCACGCCGGACCTGGAAATCTATTTCGGGATCAGCCGGCGGTTCTAGCCAGCCTGTCGGCGACGATGCGCTGGGCTTGCGGGTTCGAACAGACCGCCATGTGCGAACCGGATATCTCCACGACTTCGACCATGTCCGACGCCGTAGGCAAGGAGGCCTGCCAGTCGATGATCCCGTCGTCCCGGCTGATGATGGCCGTCACCGGCACGGGGGGCGGTTCGGAAATCGCCGGCAGATTCTTCAGCTCCTCGGCATCCCAGAGCAGAGCTGCCGCCTGGGCCAGGGGCGCGAGCGGCGTGACCACCGGCAGGTGAATGGGGCTGACCAGGGTGATCACCCGCGCAATATGATCGGGACAGCATTTTGCGACCTGGCGCGCCGTCGTGCCGCCCAGGCTCACCCCCACCAGGGAAACCTTGCGGCCGGTCTTGCCGGCAATTTCGGTCACCTGGCGCTCGATCTCGCGCATCACATGGCGCATCGGGCCGATATTGACGCCGCCGTTCCAGGAGAAAGGCAGGAAGTTCTGCCGCCCAAGGAACTCCCGCAGCCGGGCGGTAGACATGTCGGGGGCGAGAAAGCCCGGGATGACGATCACCGGCTGGCCGCTGCCGCGTGCCGCGTCGTCCGGGAAGGGCGGCGGTGACAGGCTGGCCTGGGTCAGAGCCATCATTTCCCGCGCCAGGGTGGTGGCGGAGACGGAGGAATTTGCAGGCGGCCAGATCGCAAAGCCGCTCATCGGCCTATTTTCCGCCGGTCTTATCGGTTTTTTGGCGCTTGCGCATCGCCAGGGTACGCAAACGAAGCGCGTTCAGCTTGATGAATCCGGCCGCGTCCTTCTGGTCATAGGCGCCCTTGTCGTCCTCAAACGTCACCAGGCTCTCGCTGTAGAGCGAATAGGGCGACGACCGCCCGACCACATCCACATTGCCTTTGTAGAGCTTGAGCCGCACCGTGCCGGTGACGAATTCCTGGCTCCGGTCGATCAGGGCCTGCAGCATCTCCCGCTCGGGGCTGAACCAGAAGCCGTTATAGATCAGCGCCGCATAGCGGGGCATGATGTCGTCCTTCAGGTGCGCGGCGCCGCGGTCGAGCGTAATGCTCTCGATGCCACGATGGGCCGCCAGCAGGATGGTGCCGCCGGGCGTCTCATAAACACCGCGGGACTTCATGCCGACAAAACGGTTTTCCACCAGATCGAGCCGGCCGATGCCGTTGGCCTTGCCCAGCGCGTTCAGCCTTGTCAGCAGGGTGGCGGGCGACAAATTCTCGCCGTCGATCGACACCGCATCGCCCTTTTCGAAACCGATCTCGACATAGGTGGCCTTGTCCGGCGCCTCTTCCGGCGAAATGGTGCGCTGATAGACAATGCTGTCGGCTTCCTTGGACGGGTCTTCCAGCACTTTTCCTTCGGAGGACGAGTGCAGAAGATTGGCGTCGACCGAGAAGGGCGCCTCGCCGCGCTTGTCCTTGGCGATAGGGATCTGGTGCGCCTCGGCGAATTCCAACAGCTTGGTGCGGCTGGTCAGGTCCCATTCCCGCCAGGGCGCGATCACCTTGATGTCGGGCTTGAGCGCATAATAGCCCAGCTCGAAACGCACCTGGTCGTTGCCCTTGCCGGTGGCGCCATGGGCCACCGCATCGGCACCCACCTTCTCGGCGATCTCGATCTGCTTCTTGGCGATCAGCGGCCGGGCGATGGAGGTGCCCAGGAGATAGACGCCTTCATAGACGGCATTGGCGCGGAACATGGGGAAGACGAAATCGCGGACGAATTCCTCGCGCAGATCCTCGATGAAGATGTTGCCGGGCTTGATGCCCAACACTTCCGCCTTCTTGCGGGCGGGTTCGATCTCCTCCCCCTGCCCCAGATCGGCGGTGAAGGTGACGACTTCGGCGCCATATTCGGTCTGCAGCCATTTGAGGATCACGGAGGTGTCCAACCCGCCGGAATAGGCAAGCACGACCTTTTTGACGTCTTTCTTGGACACAGCGCAAAACCCTCAAAAACGCGCGGACTATAGGGATTTGGGACCCAAAATCCACCCCTCCTAAAGCTTGCCGGATAGCCAGAAAATCAGGGACAGGACTACGCTCACCACCAGACAGGTGACGATGGGAAAATAGAAGCCGCCTTGCTCGCCCCGGACCATGATATCGCCGGGTAGCCGTCCCAGGCCCAGGCGCGACAGATACGGCCACAACAGTCCTGCCGCCACCAGCACCAAACCGACGGTGACCAGCAGCCGCCCCATCTCACAGCGCCGTGAACCAGCCGGTGATGGAATAGCGCGCCGCGCCGGCGAAGGGCGAAACGAAACCGACCAGATGTTCCTGGGGTACCGGAAAGATGTTCAAGGCATTGAAGGCGGGCGGATAACCCTCGCTGATATGGCCGGGCCGGTCGGAAAACAGCAAAGCCCCGCCCCAGTCCAGCCGCCAATTGGGCGTCATGTTGAGGACATACGCGGCGATACGCTTCTGCGCATTGCGGGCATCGCCGTCATCATGCTGGTTAAGGAAATGGCCCGGCCGGTAGCGGGTGGCCTGGGCCGAGGCAAAGGCGATCGTGTCATTGCCCGTGACGGCGCGCGCGAAATCCAAGAGCGGTGCGCCGTTCAGGAAGGCGGCGACGGCCGACAGATAATGCGAGGGATCGGGATAGGGTTCGCCGTCATTCGACAGAAGATGGATGTCGTAGAGAAAATGGAATTTGTCCCGGGCCTGACCATAGGCCTGGGTCATGATCTGGCTTTGCTGTTGCGGCGTGAGGGCCGCCGCCGGCATCAGGCCTTGATGCTCTCCGCCGCGGGCGAAGACCAGGAACTCGGTTTCCTGCTCCAGGCAGCGATGCACGCGCTGGGCGCTCTCGGCGGTGAGGATATTGGGAATATGGACGCGCCGGTCCCGGGCGAACGCATCGGCGATGGCCGCCCGGTCCAGCGCGGGATTGAGTTCCAGCTTCATAGTCAGTGCGGCATGCGAGAAAGCTGGCCGGATTGAATGTCCGCAAGCTCCCGCGCCATTTTTGCCGACGCCCGTTCTTTGACGCTTTCGCTTTTGAGCTGGCCGCAGGCCGCCATGATGTCCCGCCCGCGCGGGGTGCGGACCGGCGAAGCATAGCCGGCCCGATTGACGATCTCGGCGAATTTCTCGATCTGGTCCCAGTCGGAACATTCATACGGCGCCCCCGGCCAGGGATTGAACGGGATCAGATTGATCTTGGCGGGAATGCCCTTGATCAGCTTCACCAGTTCGCGCGCCTCGGCGAGCGAGTCATTGACACCCTTCAGCATCACATACTCGAAAGTGATGCGCCGGGCGTTCGATGCGCCGGGATAGGTGCGGCAGGCCTCCAGCAATTGCTCAAGCGGATATTTCTTATTGATGGGCACGATCACATCGCGGATCTCATCGCGCACCGCATGCAGTGAAATGGCCAGGCCCGAGCCGATCTCGTTTCCGGCACGCGGGATCATCGGCACCACCCCGGCTGTCGAAAGAGTGACGCGGCGCTTCGACAGCGCCAAGCCGTCGCCGTCGGTCACCGCCAAAAGCGCCGCCTTCACATTGTCGAAATTGTAGAGCGGCTCCCCCATCCCCATCATCACAATGTTGGTGACTTTGCGGTCGGGCGCGGTGGACGGCCAGTCGCCCAGCGCATCGCGCGCCACGAACAGTTGGCCCAGAATCTCGTCGGGACCCAGGTTGCGCACCAGCTTCTGGGTGCCGGTGTGGCAGAAGCGGCAATTGAGCGTGCAGCCCACCTGCGAAGAAACGCACAAGGTGCCGCGGTCGCTTTCGGGAATGTAGACCGTTTCGAACTCGATGCCCGGCCCCGTGCGCAACAGCCATTTGCGGGTGCCATCCTGTGACACTTGGGCAGTGACGATCTCCGGCCGGTCCAGGGTGAAGGCATTTTCCAGCAGGGCGCGGAAATCCTTCGCCAGATTGGTCATGCTGGCGAAATCCCTGGCGCCATGGACATAGATCCAGTTCCACAACTGGCTTACGCGCATCGGGACGGACTTGGGCGGCACGCCGGCCGCCATCAGGGCAGCCGCGAGCGCGTCACGGTCCAGCCCGATCAGGGAGGTGCGAATGTCGGTAGAACTGCTCATCCCATCTGGCAGGCGGCATGGACCTTGGCCATGGCGTCGTTGAAGCCGCTGAGGCTGTAGGTGTCGCTGGTCTTGGTGCCGCGCGCACTGATTCCGCTGGCCACTGCCGAGACGCCGGCCTGCATGGCGTCGATCAGCCGGCTGTTGTCGTTCAATTGCTGCAGCCAGGCGCTGCCTTCCTTGCCGTTGTTGCGGATGAAGAAGGTGAACTTGTCGCTGCCCACGCCCAAAGCGGCGGCGCCGCCTTCCTTGGCCTGATAGCCATAGACGATCTGCGGCTCGGCCTTGACCTTGCGGCTGGGCCAGTCCGATACCATCAGGTAGATGGCGCCGCGCTTGGCGGCAGGGCGGCTGGCGCGGGGCTTGGACAGGGCGTAGCAGGTCAGGCTGGAACCGGTGCCGGAGGTATAGGCCGACCAATTGCCGAACACGCCTAGCAGGGTGGCGGGTTCCGCCGCCGCCGGCAGCGCCAGAGACAGGCTCAAAGCGGCGGAAAGTCCCAGGATTTTCTTCATTTCGGCTCCAGATACGGCGCTTTTGTCGCGCGAAAATCGCTGCGGATTCGGGCGTTTGTGTGATTGGCCGGGAAGATACCGGAGACCGTGGCTTTACCGCAAGGCGTCCCAGGGCGAGGGATTTTGCGGCTTGAGCAGGAGCGAGGAGCGATGTGGGCAAACCAGCCCATGAGCGACGAGCGACGAACCCAGGACGCAAAGGACCGCCCTATTCGCGGAGCCCGTAACCCTGCGAGAACAGCCGCCACACCAATCCGCCCAGCGCCGCAATCATCAGCAAGGTCAGCCCGATGGAAAGGCCCTGGGGCGCCTCGTCGACGCCGATCATCGCGCCGCGGATACCGTTGATGAAGTAAAAGAAGGGATTGGCCCAGAGCAGCCAATGCAGCCAGTCGGGCAGCATCTTCATGGTGAAGAAGCTGCCGCCCAGCATCGAGAGCGGCGTCAGGAAGAACACCACCGGCATGTTGAGCTGCTCGAAGCTCTTGGACCACAGCCCGATCAGGATGCCTGCCAGCCCGAAGATGACCGAGACCGCCACGATCCAGAACACGAACAGCGGCCAGGATTCGATGGTGGTGGCACCGAAGCCGAGGCCCAGGATCAGGATGCCGATGCCAGTAACGGTGGCGCGCACCACCACCGTGGAGAGGCTGCCCACCACCATTTCCAGATAGGACAGCGGCGCCACCAGCATCTCTTCCACGAAGCGGATGAAGCGGGAGAAATAGATCGCCGAAGAGGACTGCAGGAAGGCCGCATTGATGATGTTCATCATCAACACGCCCGGCATTACGAACTCGATATATTTGTGGCCGCCGACGGTGCGCATCGTGCCGCCCAGCACATAACCGAACACGAAAATGAACAGCAGCGCCGAACTCCAGGGGGCAATAAAGACCTGGATAGGTACACGCAGCATGCGCTGCACGTCGCGGCGCACGATGGTGTAGAGGCCGATCCAGTTGACGCCCATGGGTTTGATATCTTGGGGCCTGATTTCTTGGGGAGTGATATCTTTAGGAGTGATATCTTGCGCGTTCATCTATTGCCCCGCGACATGATCGGCTTCGGCGCCGGTGGCGACCAGATAGGCGCGCTCCAGGCTGCCCGGCGTGCCCGCTATTTCGTCTTTGGTGCCCTCGCGCGCGATCCGGCCCTTGGAGACGATGGCAATGTGGCGGCACAGCCGCTCCACCTCTTCCAGATAGTGCGAGGTGAGCAGGATGGTGCGGCCGTCCCGGTTGATCTCGGTCAAATAGTTCCACAACACCCGGCGCAGCTCCACGTCCACCCCGGCGGTGGGTTCGTCCAGGATGATCAGCCTGGGATCGTGCACCAGGGCGCGCGCCAACACCACGCGGCGCTTCAATCCGCCCGACAGCTCACGGAAGCTCTTCTTCAGGTGCGGCGTCAGTTCGAACCGTTCCATCAGGTAATCGACGCGGGATTTGCGCTGCGCCCGGTTCATGCCGAAATAGCCGGCCGCCCAATCCACGATGTCGGCAGGCTTGGCGAAGGGATCGACATTGAATTCCTGCGGGCACAGTCCGACCAGCCGGCGCGCCTCGCGATAGTTCTTCACCGCATCCAGCCCGAAGACCTCGATCGTGCCCGATGTGGGATTGGCGATGCCGGTGATGCAATGGATGGTGGTGGACTTGCCCGCGCCATTGGGGCCCAGGAAACCGAAGAATTCGCCTTCCGGAATGGTCAGTGACAAATCGTCGACCGCAACGGTGCCGCGGCGATAGACCTTGCGCAGGTTGGAGATTTTCAGGGCGGGAACGGGCATGCCGCCCTTATATGGAACCGATTCGCGCTTTTCCAACCCTATAATCGCAGACCTGCCAGTCACGTGACTTAATAATCACGCGGCTTGGCCAAAGGCGCGCCCCATTGGTGCGCCGGGGGCAAGGTCTTTCCGCCCGGCCGTACCGGACGGTCGCCATAACCGCCCAGGGTCATCAACCGGTCGTAAAGCACGATGGCGCCCGCCATGCCGACATTGATGGAAAAGCGGGTGGGAATCTTCACCACGAATTCGCACAGCGACAGCATCTGGGGTGACAGCGAAAAACGCTCCGCCCCGAACACATAGGCTGCGCGGGAGGGATGGCGGAAGCGCGGCAGTTCCACCGCGTCCTCGGTGATCTCCACCCCCACCAGCCGGCATCCCAGCGGCATGCGGAAATCGTCCGGGCGATTGAAGGAGTAGAATGGCAGCGCGCCCTCGGCTCGCGAGGTGTCGCTGTTGGCGTCGGACAGTTTCAGCCGTGGCGCGACGGAAAAGAAAAAGCTGGCGTCAAAGGCGTGCGCGATCCGGACCAGGTTGCCCAGATTCATCGGCTTGGAAACGCCTTCGACACCGACTCCGAAATAACCCCTCATGACGCCTGAGTAACCGATTCCGGATCGGCTTGCCTAATTCCCCTGCTTCTTCGCCGCCGCCGCTGCCGCATCAGCCTGGTCCAGCGCCACGGTCTGGTACTGGACGTCCTTGATGATGCAGGGCCCGGGGGTCACCGCGTCGCGCACCAGGACGGAATCGCCCTTGGCGACACAGGAAAGGTTGCCGGCGCCCCGGGTTTTGAACGCCACGCCCAGATGGTATTGGAGGTTATAGCAGACCCCCATGAAGTTCACGCGATAGCGATTGCGGGCTTGATCGATCACCACCAGCGAGCGATTGCCCGGCACGGGCTTGAAATCATAGAGGTTGATCGGCCGCAGGCATGCGGGCCCCTCAGGAATAGGCTTGACGGGCTGGGGCGGCTGCGCAAGGGCCGGGGTGGCGGCGCAAGTCAGCAAGGCGATCAAAAGAATGCGAGTCATGCTAGTCTCCTTTTGCCCTCGCCGCGCATTGTACTACGCAAACCCTTTATCTTCGATCCTCAATTTTCCAACGGGCGCATGTCTGAAAAAGCTTTAAAGTCGGGGCTGCGCTCACGGCTGCACGCAGCCCCCCTGCTCAAGCAGTTGGGGCCGGGCCTGATCACCGGCGCCGCCGACGACGATCCCAGCGGCATTGCCACCTACAGCCAGGGCGGAGCCCAGTTCGGCTTCAACCTGCTCTGGACCATGCTGCTGACCTTCCCGCTGATGGCGGCCATCCAGATGGTCAGCGCTCTGGTGGGGCGCGTGACCGGCCGGGGGCTGGCCTACAATATGGGTCAGGTGATGCCCCGCCCGCTGGTATTGACCCTGCTGGCGCTGCTGTTCATGGCCAACACCATTAACGTGGGCGCCGATCTTGCAGCGATGGGCGAAGCGGCCAAGCTGGTGACCGGCCTGAACCAGCACGCCTTCACGATCTTCTTCGCGCTGCTGTCTTTGGGGTTGCAGCTTTTCATTCCCTATCGCCGCTATGCCCGCTTCCTGATGGTCCTGACCTTCAGCCTGTTCGCCTATGTCGCCATCATGTTTCTGCTGCCGCTGGACTGGAAAGCGATCGGCGCCGGGCTGATTGGGCTGCATCCCAACCTGACGGAAAGCGCTGCCACCACCATCGTGGCGATTTTCGGCACCACCATCAGCCCCTATCTCTTCTTTTGGCAAAGCGCCCAGGAGGTCGAGGAGGTGGACCAGGATGACGAGGCCCATCCCCTGATCGACCAGCCGCGCGAGGCCCCGGCGGCGATCGAGCGCATCCGCATCGACACCATCGCCGGCATGCTGGCCTCCAACCTGATCGCGCTGGCCATCATGATCGCCACCGCCGCCACCTTGCATGCGCACGGAGTCACCAACATCAATACCGCCGCCGACGCAGCCCAGGCGCTGAAACCCATCGCTGGACGTTTCGCCTTCAGCCTGTTCAGCATCGGCATCATCGGCACCGGATTGCTGGCCATCCCAGTCCTGGCGGGATCGGCCGGTTATGCCGTGGCGGAAGCGGCGGGCTGGAAGACCGGGCTCGACAATATGCCCTGGCAGGCCCGCGGCTTTTATTCGGTGATCGGAGCCGCCGTGATCCTGGGACTAGGCATAGACTGGTCGCCGGTCGATCCCATCAAGGCATTGTATTGGAGCGCGGTTCTGAACGGCGTCATCGCCGTGCCGATGATGGCGGCGCTGATGTTCGTGGCCCAAAGCCGCGCAAAAATGGGAAAATTCCGCGCTGGCTGGGTGCTGGGAGGTTTGGGTTGGATTTCCACAGCCGTGATGGCGGCAGCCGCCGTCACCATGATATATGTGAGCGTCAAATAGGAAGCATCAGCCCAACCTGTTGACGGCAGTGTTGGGCCGCGCGACCAAAACCGGGGCTGCTCAAATGCACATTCTGGGCTGGATCGTCTTCGGCGCCTTTGTCGGCTGGCTTGCCAGCATGATCATGGGCAAACAGGGCGGCGGCTGCATGGTCAATATCGCACTGGGGCTGGTGGGCGCGCTGGCGGGGGGCTTCCTGTTCCGCGCGTTGGGCGGCGGCTTCGAGTATGAAGCGCATGGTTTCATTGCCTCGACCCTGGTGGCGGTGATCGGCGCCATCGTCGTGCTGGTGATCTGGAACGCCGTCACTGGCCACAGACCTTTGAGATAAGACCGCTGCGGTAACTTGTCATTACAGAGTAGCGGCTTGCCGCTCGCTTTGGCTCGCGGCGTTCGCTGCTCTCGCAGGTCCACTGGACCTGCTCGCGCGTGTCCGCGCCGCAGCTCACTTATCGCTATACTTCGCGTCGGCGTAGCTCTCGGCGATCGGCGCCACACCGGTGATCTTGCAGCGTTCACCACGGCCGTCGATGGTGGAAACCGCCACCTCATCGCCCTTGTCGATGCAGCGGGTCATCGAACGCAGCGCCACAAAGGAATCCCGATATATATGAATGCAGGTGGTGCTAAGCCGCGCCGCGCGCTTTTCCGGGCCTAACGCATTTTTTGCCAGGACATCATGCCGGGCCAGCGGACGGGCATTGTACTGGTTGCGGCTGGAAGCATCGATGCAGATCGAATTGGCATCGGCCCAAACGGGTGTTGTGGCGGCAAGCAAGACGGAAAGAACAAGATATCTCATGACGCGCTCCTGACAGGCGCCCTTCCCGCTTGTCCACTATAGCACCAACCGGCGGCGCGAGAGATCCCGGTAGCCTGCGGCTACTTCAGGAAATCCAGCACCATCCTGGTAGTGGCCTGTGGATTTTCCTCCATGATCCAATGGCCGGAATCCGGGATCACGCCCACGGTGACATTGGCGGCGGCGAACTTCAGTTCCACCCCCATGCCCTCGCCGAAGGATTTGCCCGCGCCCAGCGCCAGCACCGGCATTTTCAGCTTGCCCTTCGCCAGAAAGGCCTTGTTGTCGGTGGCGTCGGTCGAGAAAGCATGAAACTGCTCGAAGGCGTCGTGGATGGCATGCGGCCTGGCATAGAGCGCGGCATAGTGGTTGCGCGTCGCCTCGTCGATCTTTTTCGGATCGGCAGACAGTTCGTTGTAGAAGCGGTCGAGATAGATGCGCTCGCGGCCCGCAACCAGACGCTCGGCGTCGGGGCCGCGGAAATTGAAATGCCACAACAGCGGATTGAGCAGGATTTTGTCCCAGTTGCCGATCCCCGGCAGCGGCGCATCGATCACCACCCATTTGGTGATCCGCGTGGGATATTGCGCCGCCAGCGCATAGCCCACCATGTTGCCGATGTCGTGGGTGACGAGCTGCGCCCTGTCCACCTTCAGCGCGTCCATCACCCCCGCAATATCGCGCGCTTCATTCTTTTTGGTGTAGCCGGTGTCGGGGTGGGCCGAGAGGCCCATGCCGCGCAGGTCAGGCACGATCACCGTGTGATCGGCGACCAGTTTGGCCGCAATCGGCGCCCACATGTGGCCGGTATCGCCAAAACCATGCAGCAACACCACCGCCGGTCCCGATCCGCCCACGCGGACATTCAGCTCGGTGCCATTGGTTTTGATGGTCTGGGTCTTGAAGGAGGCTGGAAAGGGTTCGACCGCGAAGGCAGGGGTGACAACAATAAACACGGCAAACATGCCCAAAACGAACCGCAACATTTTCCCTCCAAATACTAGCTGAACCCCACCTGGGTCCATTTCATCTCGTCTTTCAAATCTCGAAAGCAATCAGCACAAATCCAATCGTAGTAACCTGGACGATCCTTAAACCGGACATCACTGGCATAGCCTTCATGCAAAATATCTTCGCCATCTATTTCGGCAAACTTTGCCACGCAGCCTTCACAGTGGTCATGGTCCCAATCGGTACGTGGGGCGCGATAGGTTTGCCACCGGAACGCGAACCCCGACAGATTCCGGGCGTTATCGGCTCGCCAGTCGGACATAGCTACTCCGTTGCCGCTGCCCCTCGCTCAAGCTCGGGGCGTTCGCCGCTCAAATCGATCCACTGGATCGATTTGCCCGGCCTTCGGCCGGTCGCGGCTCACTGTGCAGGTAAATCTCTCCGCCGCTCTGCTTGAACTCCTCCGACTTCTTGGCCATCGCCGCGCGGATTTCCGCCGTGCTCATGGTGTCGTTCTTGCCCTTGGCGGCGTCGCGCACTTCCTGGCTGATCTTCATGGAGCAGAATTTCGGCCCGCACATGGAGCAGAAATGCGCCACCTTGGCGCCTTCCGCCGGCAGGGTCTCGTCGTGATAGAGCTGCGCCGTCTCCGGATCGAGCGCCAAGGCGAACTGGTCGCGCCAGCGGAATTCAAACCGCGCCTTGCTCATGGCATCGTCCCAGATGCGCGCGGCCGGATGGCCCTTGGCCAGGTCGGCAGCATGGGCGGCGATCCGGTAGGCGATCACGCCGGCCTTCACATCGTCGCGGTCCGGCAAGCCAAGATGCTCCTTGGGCGTGACGTAGCAGAGCATGGCACAGCCGAACCAGCCGATCATCGCCGCACCGATGGCAGACGTGATGTGGTCGTAACCCGGCGCCACATCGGTGGTCAGCGGTCCAAGCGTATAAAACGGCGCCTCGTCGCAGGCGGCCAGTTGCCGGTCCATATTTTCCTTGATCTTGTGCATCGGCACATGGCCGGGGCCTTCAATCATCACCTGAACGTCATGCCTCTGAGCGATCTTGTTCAGCTCGCCCAAGGTGTCCAGCTCGGCGAACTGGGCGGCGTCATTGGCATCCGCGGTCGAGCCGGGACGCAAACCGTCGCCCAAACTGAACGACACGTCATACTGTTTCAGCAGCTCGCAGATGTCCTCGAAATGGGTGTAGAGGAAATTCTCCTTGTGGTGCGCCAGGCACCATTTGGCCAAGATGGAGCCGCCGCGCGAGACGATGCCGGTGACGCGCTCCGCTGTCAGCGGGATATGCGCCAGCCGCACCCCGGCATGGACGGTGAAATAATCCACGCCCTGCTCGCACTGTTCGATCAATGTGTCGCGATAGATGTCCCAGGTCAGGTCCTCGGCGACGCCGCCGACCTTTTCCAGCGCCTGATAGATCGGCACCGTGCCGATCGGCACCGGGGAATTGCGCACGATCCATTCGCGGATGGTGTGGATATGGCGGCCGGTGGACAGGTCCATCACCGTGTCGGCGCCCCAGCGGATCGACCACACCATCTTGTCCACTTCCTCGGCCACGCCGCTAGTCACGGCGCTGTTGCCGATATTGGCGTTGACCTTGGTGAGGAAGTTGCGGCCGATGATCATCGGCTCGGTTTCCGGATGGTTGATATTGGCGGGGATAATGGCGCGGCCGCGCGCGATCTCGTCGCGCACGAATTCCGCCGTGATCTCTTTGGGGATATTGGCGCCGAAGCTGTTGCCGTCGGCAAGCGCCGAACGCCCCAGATTTTCGCGGGCGGCGATGAATTTCATTTCCTCGGTAATGATACCTTGGCGGGCATAATGAAGCTGGGTGACGTTCCGGCCCGGCTTGGCGCGTAGCAACTTGATGCCGTCGCGATTGAACTGCGCCACGGTGAGCTTTTCGCCGGGCTTGAGCCCATCGTCTTCCGGCTTTCGGGCGCGGCCCTCATATTCCTCGACATCGCCACGCGCCAGGATCCAGTCGCGGCGGCGGGCGGCAAGGCCCTTTTCGATATCGATGGCGACAGCATCGTCCGTATAGGGCCCCGACGTGTCGTACAGACGCACCGGCGGCTCACCGCCCGACAGCGGCACCTCGCGGAAGGGCACGCCATCGAGCATCAGCTTGCGCGAACCGGGCAATGCGCCGCGGGTAATGGAAAGCGACTTGTCGAGAATTGGCTTGTTCATTTCAACCTCTCCCTACGCCGGTCTGAACCGGATCAGGTTCTAAGGGATCCGCGGGATTGCGGTCTCAGTCCTCCGAAGCCTTGGCAAAGGAGGACACCCCTGGGAAGGTCGGATCATAGACCCGCCGGGCCCAGTTGCAAGGCTGTGAACGATACCGGAAAGTGCCAAAAATCTGAGGTTGGGGCGACAATGGAAACTATTGGCACGGGGATTGTAGATCAAAGAAATGAGGGGCCAGCAGGTATCGGTGGCTGGTTGCTGGTCTATTGCATTTGGGCCGGAGTTATTTCAGCCCTAAGCTTCTATGTCGGCGTCACATTCTTACTAGGCTGGACGACGCTGTCAGGTTGGGATGCCAGTTCCGTTGTCAAATTCTTTGCTCTCTCTGTCTTATTCATCGCAAACATCATTCTGATTGTAACCCACCGAAGATTTGCAAAGACACTTGCGCTGGTAACTTGTGGGCTATTAGTGACGGCGAATGCTCTGGCAATTGCGCTCTATGTTTCGGGCCTGATTAAGACGGACCTATCCTCTGGCGTAAGAGCTGCGCGGGACGTTGTTCTGTCAACCGCATGGTTTCTCTATTTTCTACGATCTCGCCGAGTACAAAATACGCTTGTAGGCTAGAAATATAAGCTCACCCCAGTAAAATTCAGCTCGCCGCAAACTGTTTGAATTCGGAAACCACCGCCTTCACCGCCGCGGTCACGATCTTTTCCCCGGCTTCGATGCTGGCCTGGCTGGGATCGGAACCGATGCGCCCGTCCGGGAAGCGGCGGCGATAGTCGTCGGCATCCAGGATCGGCCCGTTGGGGGCGATGCGCGGGCTCATGGAAACCTGCTTGACCGCCTGGGGATAACCGAACCAGGTTACCGACACTTCCGACGGCGTAGCATGGCTGCCCTCGCCCACCGGGAAAAGCTGGCGGCACAAATCCATCACGCCGGGCAGCTCCCACCAGTTGCGCAAGGAACAGCGCAGCGGCGGATGGTTCGAGCCCGAACGGTCGAAACTGACGCCGTGATAGATCTCGGAGAAGGCCGCCGTGATAGTGCCGATATTGCCGCCATGACCGTTCAGCCAATAAATGCGTTCAAAGCCGTGGCGGGTCAGCGATTGCGCCCAGTCCAGCATGGCCGCAATCATGGTGGAGGGTCGCAAGGTGATGGTGCCGGGAAAGCTCATGTGATGCTGCGCCTGGCCGACATTGAAGGTCGGTCCCACCAGAAAGCCGCCCTCATCCCCCGCCCGCTTGCCGATGATCTCGGGACACAGCGCGTCGGTGCCCAGCAAACCGTTGGGGCCATGCTGTTCGGTCGAGCCGATGGGGATCAGGATGGCCTTGGACTTGGCCAGATAAGCCTCGACCTCGGGCCAGGTGGAAAGGTGGAGCTGCATGATGTTGCCTTGATGTTACCTTCTTGATTGTAGAAGGGCGATCATAGCACCATCATGGCCGAGACAAGCCCTTTATAGAGACAGACATGTCCGACAGCGTGATCCCCGTCCCGGAGGAATGGAAAGACCGCGCCTTCATGACCAGGGCGCAATATGAAGCCGCCTATGCGGCGTCGGTGAAGGACCCGGACGGCTATTGGGGCAAGCAAGCCGCCCGGCTGAACTGGATCACGCCCTTCACCAAGGTCAAGAACGTCTCCTGGGACCCAGACAATCTCTTCATCAAATGGTTCGAGGACGGCGCGCTCAACGTTTCGGCCAACTGCATCGACCGTCACCTGGCCAAGCACGCCGACCAGACCGCCATCATCTGGGAAGGCGACGATCCCAATGTCAGCAAGCACATCACCTACCGGCAGCTTCATGAGGAAGTCTGCAAGTTCGCCAATGTGCTGAAGGCGCGCGGCGTCAAAAAGGGCGATCGTGTCACCATCTACATGCCGATGATCCCGGAAGCGGCCTATGCCATGCTGGCCTGCACCCGCATCGGAGCGGTGCATTCGGTAGTATTCGGCGGCTTTTCCCCCGATGCGCTGGCCGGGCGCATCGTTGACTGCGATTCCAAAGTCGTGATCACCGCCGATGAAGGCGTGCGCGGCGGCAAATCCATTCCGCTCAAGGCCAACACCGATGAAGCCCTGGCCAAGGCCTCCATCGTCACCAGCGTGATCGTGGTCCGCCACACTGGCGGCAAGGTGGAGATGAAATCCGGCCGCGACCTCTGGCACCACGAGGAAGCGGCCAAGGTTTCCCCCGACTGCCCGGCGGAAGCGATGGGCGCGGAAGATCCGCTGTTCATCCTCTACACCTCAGGCTCCACCGGAAAACCCAAGGGCGTGCTGCACACCACCGGCGGTTATCTGCTGTGGGCGGCCTACACCCATCATCATGTTTTCAACTATCACGACGGCGACATCTATTGGTGCACCGCCGATGTCGGCTGGGTGACCGGCCACAGTTATATCGTCTATGGCCCGCTGGCCAACGGCGCCACCACCCTGATGTTCGAAGGCGTGCCCAACTATCCCACCACCTCGCGGTTCTGGGAGGTGATCGACAAGCACAAGGTCAACATCTTCTACACCGCGCCCACCGCCATCCGCGCCCTGATGCGCGATGGCGATGCGCCGGTGAAGAAAACCAGCCGCGCCAGCCTGCGCCTGCTGGGCAGCGTGGGCGAACCGATCAATCCCGAAGCATGGCTGTGGTATCACCGGGTGGTCGGCGATGGCCGCTGCCCCATCGTCGATACCTGGTGGCAGACCGAGACCGGCGGGATTTTGATCTCGCCCCTGCCCGGCGCCACCGACCTCAAGCCGGGCTCGGCCACCAGGCCGCTTCCCGGCGTGGTACCGCAACTGGTGGACGCGGACGGCAAGGTGCTGGAGGGTGCCGCCAGCGGCAATCTCTGCATCGCCGACAGCTGGCCCGGCCAGATGCGCACGGTCTATGGCGATCACCAGCGCTTCATCGACACCTATTTCAAGACCTACCCGCACAAATATTTCACCGGCGACGGCTGCCGCCGTGACGAGGACGGCTATTACTGGATCACCGGGCGGGTGGACGACGTGATCAATGTCTCAGGCCATAGGCTGGGCACCGCCGAAGTGGAAAGCGCGCTGGTCGGTCATCATGACGTGGCCGAGGCCGCGGTGGTGGGCTATCCCCACGACATCAAGGGCCAGGGCATCTACGCCTATGTCACCTTGAAGGCCGGCGTGGCCGCGACCGAAGCGTTGAATGGCGAGCTCAAGAAATTCGTCAGCCATGAGATCAGCCCCATCGCCCGGCCGGATGTGATCCAGTTCGCACCCGGCCTGCCCAAGACCCGCTCGGGCAAGATCATGCGCCGCATCCTGCGCAAGATCGCGGAAGGCGACACATCCAGCCTGGGAGATACCTCGACCCTCGCCGATCCGAGTGTCGTGGATGATCTTATAAAGAATGCAAAAAAGTAATGATTCGCCCTCCCCTTGAGGGAGGGCCGAAAAATTCGAGCTTCAGCGAAAATTTTTCGGGGAGAGGTCGCCCTACACGTGTAGACCCCTCCCCGAAATTTGCTCCGCAAATTTCGATCCTCCCTCAAGGGGAGGGTCAAGGCAGAGACAATGTTTGTATTCTTGTATCTTCTCGCCGCGATGGGTGTCGGCTATTGGGCCAAGCTCGACGGCCGCAATCCGGCGATCTGGTTCGCCGCAGCGGTCGCACTGACGCCTCTCGGCGCCAGTATCGCCTTGATGATCTGCGACCGCTATTCCCGCTAGCCCTTCTTCACCGTGATGGTCGCGGTGGGCGTAGCGCCGCCGCCGGAATGGCTCTTGAAATTATCCCACATGAAAAAGCCGACGATCGCCACCGCGACCATCACCGCTCCCAAAAGGAATCCGACCAGCACATTGCTGCCGCCATCCCCGGAATTATCGACTTCCACTGCCATGACTGTCTCCCGTGAAGTTCCGCGTTAGCAAACGAGGTTCCCCGGGCGCCGGTTCCTTACAATGCCGACAGGATCAGGCTGCCCGGCTCACGTTGCGCGACTAAGTGCGGCATAGCCGTCCATGGCGGCGGCCAAATCGATGTCCTTCTGGCTGACCCCGCCTTCATCGTGAGTCGCCAGGGTCACCTCCACCCGGTTGTAGACATTGAACCATTCGGGATGGTGATCCATTTTCGCCGCCAGCAGGGCGCAGCGCGTCATGAAGGCGAAAGCGGCATCGAAATCCACGAAATGGAATTTGCGGGTAATGGCCTCGCGGTCCGCGACCAGGGTCCAGTCCGGCAGCCGCTTCAGCGCCTGCTTCAATTCTTCAATCGCCAATTTCGCCATGAACCCCTCTCAACGGATAGTGCTGCTCGACGCGATAGATGCTGCCGTCGCTGGTCAGCTTGCTGGAATAGAGACAGAACGCGTCCACCGGGAATTCGCTGCTGGTGGCAAGGGCATGGTCTGTCAGCCATTGCAACACCTTGTCCAGATCGGGATGGCGCAGCCGGGCCAGGGTGACGTGCGGCGCAAATTTGTGGGCATCTTGGGGCTGGCCGACCCGGCGGATGGCGGTATCGACCTTGCGGGCGAGATGTTCCAGAAGCTCGTTCTTGCGCGCTCCCGCCCACAGAGTGTGCGGCTGCTTGTTGCCGAACTGGCCGACGCCATGAAACTGAAGCGCGAAGGCCGGCGCGTCGATACCGGCCAGCGCGTCATCGAGGGCGCGGGCGTCGCGGCCATCCACTTCACCGATGAAGCGCAAAGTCAGGTGCAGCTGCTCGCGCGCCTGCCAGCGCGCCCCAGGCACGCCGCCCTGCAGCAGCAGCAATTGCTGCGCCACCGGATCGGGGATCGGCAAGGCAACGAACAGCCTCATGCAATCCGGCCCAGAGGAAGGCGGCCGCGGAACAGCAGCAGCACCAGGCCATATCCCAGCCCCGCACAGCCGATCGCCGCCGCCAGCGCGGCCAGGTCGCCATGCGCCTGCAGCAGATGCGCACCGGTCCAGGCCCCCGCCCCCGTCACCAGCGCTGCCAGCAACGCAGCCGGAAGCGCGCGCAGGAACTGACGCTCGATCGAAAGCAGGTCGCGGCTGCGCCCCAGCCAGGTCAACAGGCCCACATTGATCCAGGCCCCAAACGCCGTACCCAGCGCGATGCCGGCGACGCCCAGGCCGAACCCCCAGACGAACACGAACTTCAAGCCGATGTTGCAGGCCATGGCGGTGACGGTAGCGCGCACCGGCGTGGCGGTGTCATGACGGGCATAGAAAGTGGAAGCCACGATGCGGATCAGCGCCTGGGCCGGCAGGCCCAGGCCATAGGCGGCGAGTGCCATTGCAGCCATCGTGGCGCCGTTGCGGTCGAAGGCGCCGTGCGCCAGATAGGCGCGCATGATCGTGCCCGGCACCACCAGGAACGAGATCATGAACGGCAGAGTGAGGATCAGGATCATCGCCGCGGCGCGATTCTGGGCGGCATGCGAACCGGGGGTGTCGCCCTTGGCCAGCCGCGACGCCATTTCCGGCAGCAGAACCGTGCCCAGCGCCACGCCCAGTACGCCCAGCGGCAACTGGTTGATGCGATCGGCATAATAGAGCGCGGTGCGGCTGCCGGTAGGAAGCAGGCTGGCCAGCATGGTGTCGATGAAAGGCGAGATCACCACCGCCGAGGCGCCGATGGTCACCGCGCCGAAGGCCTTGAAGAATTCCGCGATCTGCGGCGACCAGCGCGGCAGTGACAGATGCAGCCACAGGCCTTCCTTGGCGCCCGCCCACAGGATGAAGATCAGCTGCGCCACTCCACCCAGCAGCACGCCCCAGGCGGCGGCATAGGCGGCGTTGGGAAACCAGTGCCAGGCCAGCAAGGTCGCAATCATCGCCAGGTTCTGGAAGTTCGACCAGGCCGCCGCCGCCCAGAACTTCTCGATGGCATTGAGCATGGCGGAAAGCTGCACCGCCACCAGGGTGAGGATCAGATAGGGAAAGGTAATACGCGCCAGTTTGACCGTGAGATCGAAGCGCACGGGATCATCGTTCCAGCCCCAGGCCAGCACGCTGATGATCTGGGGCATGAAGATGGTCGCCACCGCCAGCAACACGATCTGCGCTGCCATCTGCCAGGCGAATATATCGTCGGCGAATTTGGCAGCCGCCTTGTCCTCGCCCTTGGCGCGCAACGCGGCATAGCGGGGCAGGAACGCGGGATTGATGGTGCCTTCGCCGAAAATGGTGCGGAAATTGTTGGGAAAGATGAAGGCGACGAAAAAGGCGTCCGACAGGATGCCGCTGCCCAAGGTCCAGGCCAGCACCATGTCCCGCACAAAACCGGTGAGGCGCGACAGCAGGGTAAAGCTGCTGACGGACACAAGCTTCCTGAACATCAGCGATGCACCAGCTTCTTCACAAAGGGAAGCATGCGCGTCACGATCACCTTCACGCCCGCCGGATTGGGATGCATGCCGTCCGCCTGATTGAGTTTGGGGTTGAGCGCCACGCCGTCCAGGAAGAAGGGGTAGAATAGCACATTGTAGTCCTTGGCCAGCCGCGGATAGATGGCGTCGAACTGCCTGACATAATCGGCGCCCAGGTTGCGCTGGGCATGCATGCCGGTGAGCAGCACTTTCACATGCGCCGCCTTGAGCTTGTCCAGCATGGCGCGCAGATTCTTTTCGGTTTCTGCGGGCGGGGTACCGCGCAGCATGTCGTTGGAGCCCAATTCCAGAATCACGGCGTCCGGGTGATCGGCCAGTGACCAATCCAGCCGCGCCAGACCGCCGGCCGAGGTATCGGCGGAAACCCCGGCATTGGTGATGACCGCATCGATCCCGGCCCGCTTCAGGGCCGCCTGCAGTTGCACGGTGAATTCGGTGCCGGGCGGCAGGCCATAGCCCTGGGTCAGGCTAGTGCCCAGAGCCAGAATCTTCACGGGTTGGACCGCGACAGCGGTCCCAACGGCAAAAGCCGGCCCTCCTGCCGCCATGATCGTCAGCAGAACTATGCTAAGCAACATCTTGAAACTGCGCATCGCCGTCATTCTATTCAGGGCTAGTGTCCCGATTCCGAAATTCGCCGGAGCCCGATATGGAGATCATGCGAATTTCGGAAACGAAGGACACTAGCAACTTGTTGAATCCTAATGTCGTTCCGGTTTCGAAGTTCGCCCGGGGTCTGATATCGATACTATTGCGAACTTCGAAACCGCGACATTAGGTATGGACAATCCCCCGCCCGCGCTCCAGCTTCAAGATGTAAGCCTGACGCTCAAAAGCCTGGCCGGCCCGGTTGACATATTGACGGACGTGTCGCTGTCGGTGGCGCCAGGTGAAACCATCGCCCTGACCGGGCCGTCGGGATCTGGCAAATCCTCGCTGCTGATGGTGGCGGCGGGCCTGGAAAAGCCGACCGGCGGCAAGGTCGCGGTCACCGGAACCGACATCACCCGGATGGGCGAGGATGCGCTGGCGCGCTTCCGTCTGGGCCGCGTCGGCGTGGTGTTCCAGAGCTTCCACCTGATCCCCACCATGACGGCGCTGGAGAATGTCGCGGTGCCGCTGGAGCTGATGGGCGCGCCGGACGCATTCGAGCGCGCCGAACGCGAACTGCGCGCCGTGGGCCTGATCCTGCGCGCCGATCACTATCCCGGGCAATTGTCCGGCGGGGAGCAGCAGCGCGTGGCGCTGGCGCGCGCGTTGGCGCCGGGGCCGCAGATTCTGTTCGCCGACGAGCCCACCGGCAACCTGGACGGCGCCACCGGCGCCGGTATTGCCGACCTGATCTTTGGATTGAACGCCGAACGCGGCGCGACCCTGTTCCTGGTCACCCACGAAGAGTCGCTGGCGCGGCGCTGCAGCCGGATGCTGCGCATGGCGAACGGAAGGATCGCCGGCGATGCCTGATCGCGGCGTCATGGGCCTGCGGCTGGCGCTGCGCTTCGCCCGCCGCGAATTGCGCGGCGGCTTCGCCGGCTTCCGCATCTTCTTTCTCTGCCTGATGCTGGGCTCGGCCGCCATCGCCGGTGTGGAATCCCTCAGCGACGCCTTCCTCACCGGCCTGCAGGACCAGGGCCGGGTGCTGCTGGGCGGCGATGTCTCCGTCAATCTGGTGCACCGCCCGGCGAGTCCCCAGGAACGCGCCTTTCTCGACGCCCAGGGCAAGGTATCCGAAGCGCTCTCCATGCGCGCCATGGTCTATGCGCGCAACAATAGCGGCCGGCAGTTGGTGGAAGTGAAAGCCGTCGATGAACGCTGGCCGCTGTTCGGCGCGCCGCAATTCATCCCGTCGCAAAGTCTGCACGATGTGCTGGCTTGCGAGGATGACGGCGTCTGCGGCGCGGCGGTGGAGCAAAGCCTGCTGGACCGGCTGCATGTGGCGCGTGGCGATCTCTTGAAGCTGGGGAATGCCACCATCCGGATCATGGCGGTGCTGGATAAGGAGCCGGACCGCATCTCCACCGGCTTCTCACTGGGCCCACGCTTCCTGATTTCCGCCAAGGCGGTGCCGGCCACCGGCTTGGTCACGCCGGAAAGCCTGGTCAATTACACCTATCGCATCGCGCTTAAAGGCGCTTCCAGCGATCCGGTGCAGGCGCGCACATCCATCGACACCTTCCGCGACCGCGCCCAGAAGCAGTTTCCCGATGCCGGCTGGAATATCCGCGACCGCAGCGATGCCGCGCCGGGCATCAAGCGCTTTGTCGAACAGCTCACCATGTTCCTCACTTTGGTGGGATTGGTGGCGCTGGGCGTGGGCGGGGTGGGCGCGGGCCAGGCTATCCTGGCCTTCCTGGATCGCAAGCGGAACGATATCGCTATCCTCAAGAGCCTGGGCGCCAGCGGCGGTTTCGTCTTCCTGATCTTCTTCCTGCAGGTGATGGCGGTGGCGGTGTTGGCCACGGTGCTGGGCGCCGGCCTGGGCGCGGCGTTGCCCTTTGCCACCGTTTGGTTCTACGGGGATGCTCTGCCGGTGCCGCCCAGCTTCGGCTTTTATCCGGTGCCGCTGTTGCTGGCCCTGGCCTTCGGCCTGTTGTCGGCGGTTGTCTTTGCCGTGCCGCCCTTGTCGCGCGCCCGCGCCGTGCCGCCCGCCAGCCTGTTCCGCGATATCGTCGCGCCAGCCAAGGCAGAGGGACAGAATCTCTATCGCGCCATCTCGGCAGGCGCCGCACTTTGTATCGCCGTTCTTACGCTGATCGTTGCGCCCTCGCCGGTTTTTGCGGCGGAGTTTTTGGCGGGCTCGGCGGCGGCGCTGGGTCTGTTGCGCCTGCTGGCCGAAGGCCTGCGCCGCCTCATCCGCGCCATGCCGCGGCCGAAATCGCCGCTGGTGCGGCTGGCTTTCGCCAATCTGATCCGGCCGGGCGCCGCCACCGGCGGCATCGTAACCGCACTCGGGCTGGGATTGACCTTGCTCGCCACCGTCACCCTGCTCAGCGCCACCATCAATGCGCAGGTGGCGGGTGCCCTGCCCGCCCGCGCCCCCAGCTTCTTCTTTGTCGATATCCAGCCCAGCGAAGCCGAACGGTTCGATGGCATCATCACCGGCTTTTCCGGCGCCTCCGATTACAAGCGCACCCCGATGATCCGTGGACGGATCACAGCGCTGAACGGCGTGCCGTCAGCCCAGGCCAAGGTGGCGCCCGACTCCAAATGGGCGCTGAACGGCGACCGCGGCATCACCTATGCCACCACGCCGCCGCCCGGAACCGTCATCACCCAGGGCCAATGGTGGGCGCCGGACTATCGCGGTCCCACCCTGATCTCGCTGGACCAGGCCATCGCCCAGGGCACCGGCCTCAAGATCGGCGACTCGATGACTTTGAATGTGCTGGGCAGGAGTTTTGAAGGCCGCATCGCCTCGCTGCGCAAAGTGGACTTCACCACCGGCGGGCAGAATTTCGTGCTGGTGCTGTCGCCCGGCCTGATCGATCACGCCCCCCACGCCTTCCTGGCCACGGTGCGGGTGACGGACGCGCAGGAAAACGCCATGTACATGGCGGTGACCGACCGTTTCCCCAACATCTCCACCGTCCGGGTCAAGGACGCCATCCAGCAGGTGCAGACCCTGCTCGCCTCCCTGGCTGACGGGGTCAGCGCCGCCAGCCTGGTCACCATCCTGGCGGGCCTTCTGGTGCTGGCCGGCGCCATTGCGGCGGGAAGCCGGGCGCGGCTCTACGACGCCACCATCCTCAAGGTGCTGGGAGCCACGCGGCTGCGAATCGCGCTGGTCTATGTGATCGAATACGGTGTGCTGGGCGCCGCCACCGGGGTGATCGCGCTGGCCGCGGGCACCCTGGCCGGCTGGGTGATCGCAACCTCTTTTCTGGACGTCCCCTTCACCTTCGACCTCAAGGCGGTGATTGTGACAGTGGCGGGCGGCGGCGCGGCAACCCTGGTTTTCGGGCTTTTGGGAGCGGTCGCAGCCCTGAGCGTGCGCCCGGCGCGGCGGTTGAGGTCGGCTTAACCGTCTTTAATTCTTCAAATTTTGGCCGGTTTTGGGATTTTCGGCCGGCCTTGATACTGGCACGGCAAACCACGATATACTGAAGGTCAAAGGGAGTAACCAATGGCTGACTTCGACAATCGACTTGTGCGTGGCGCGACGACCGTCGCCGACACGATGGATACCGGCCTGCGCGCGCATATGCTGCGGGTCTACAATTACATGGTCGGCGCCCTGGCGCTGACCGGCGCCGTGGCCTGGCTGGTCGCCAACACCCCGGCGCTGCTGAACGCCTTCTATCACCAGACCCTGACCGCCAATGGCGTGGCGCTCCAACCCACCATCCTGGGCTGGGTAGTGATGCTGGCCCCGCTCGCGATGGTCTTTTTCCTGTCCTTCCGGATCATGCAGATGAGCCAGCAGGCGGCCCAGGCCACCTTCTGGGCCTATGCCGCCATGGTCGGCGCGTCCTTGGCCTCGATCCTGATCGTCTATACCGGCGCGAGCGTGGCTATGACCTTCTTCGTCACTGCCGGCACTTTCGGCGCCATGAGCCTGTGGGGTTACACCACCAAGCGTGACCTGACCGGTTTCGGCAGCTTCCTGTTCATGGGCCTGATCGGCATCCTGCTGGCCAGCCTCGCCAACTTCTTCTTCAAGTCGCCGGCCATGGACTTTGTGATCAGCGTGCTGGGCGTGCTGATCTTCACCGGGCTGACCGCCTGGGATACCCAGAAGATCAAGAACACTTACTATGCCGTGGGCGGCGACGTGGCGGTGGCAGGCAAGGCCGCGATCATGGGCGCGCTGTCGCTCTATCTCGACTTCCTGAACATCTTCCTGTTCCTGCTGCGCTTTATGGGCAACCGCCGCTAAGTACAGGTAGTTTCAAAACGAAAGCCCGGCAGCGATGCCGGGCTTTTTGTATTTCTGGCGCCGTTCGCCTGCCGCTCGTCACTCTTTCGCGGCTAAGGCCTTCAACAATTTCTTGTCGAAAATCTTGAGCACCTGGGCCAGTTCGTGGCCGCGCTTGAGGATGATCCCGCCGGCCGCGATCACGCTGTACTGGCCCTGCTTGGCCCGCAGCTTGGGCCGTTTTTCGATGCGGAACAAAGGCATCTCGGCGGCGCGGCGAAAAATCGAGAACACCGCCACATCGTCCAGGAAATCCAGGGCGTAATCGCGCCACTCGCCGGCGGCAACCATGCGGCCATAGACGGTGAGGATGCGGTTCAGTTCCGGCCGGTCAAATGTTACGTGCGGCGCACGAACCGGAGAAATGTCTCGCGCTCCTTGGTCGGAAGCGCGATGCAAAGATATGGGTTCTTCCACCATCCCTGCAGATGATGGTGCGGGAACTCGCGCGCTGCAAGCATGGAACTGCGTTCTTCATTTCGAAAATGTCACCTGTGCCCAGAAATGGTCATGATTGAACCATGGCGTGGCCGTTTTCGGAGTCGAAGGTTTGATCGTCGGTTGGCGGCGAGTCGGTTCGGATTAACAAGCCCCCCAGCCCCTTTCCGGGTCGGCGTCGTGCCAACCGACAGTTTCTCCCAAAAAATCGAATCGAGATTCGCGCGAGGCGGCTGTTATTGCCGAAGCGTGGCGATGAATTCGCGTATCCAGGCCGCATATTGCCCGAACAGGCCGCCGATGGCGCCCACCAGGGCGCAGACCATCACGCCGTAAGGCAGGAACTGCTCCGGATGGTCGCTCAGCAGATTCGCCACGCCCACCGCGGTGAGGCCGCAGGCAGCCCCGATCACCAGCCCGCCCAGCGCGCCGGAGATATAGCCGCGCGCCAGATCCCGGGCATACAACAGCCCCGCTGTTCCTGCGATCATCATCACCCCGAAAAGCCCGAAATGCAGGCCGATCCGCGGGCGATAATGCCCCAGCACAACGAACCCCGCCTCACAGAGCACCCCCGCCGCCAGGGCACGGTCCAAAATCCGGGAGTCGATCAGTGTTTTGGCGATCTTTTTCATGGGCAAAAGCCTAGCGACCATCCGGTCCAGAGCAACCCTTTTTGGGGCGTCCTTGCGGCGAAAAGGCGATTTCTCCGGCGCATGATCCATTTGGCTCATGCGCCGGAATCTTGGATTGCCGCGCAATTTGCCGGGAAATCCCTTCCGGTTTCCCCGATTGCGCTTTATTCAGTTCCGCCATGGCGGGCATGGCGACGGCACCCGAAACGGACTCGGCGCAGTTCCTGCGCGACCTCTGGTACATGCCGGCGCTGGCGAAAAGCCTGGCGCCAGGGCAGATGCGCCGCGAAATGCTGCTGGGCGAGCCGGTGGCGCTGGGGCGACTCAAATCCGGTGAAGTTTTCGCCCTGCGCGATATCTGCCCACATCGCGGCGTTCCCCTGTCGTCGGGCCGCATCATGGCCGAGGGCAGCGTGGAATGCCCCTATCATGGCTGGCGTTTCCGGCGCGACGGGGCTTGCAGCAAGATTCCCTCTCTGACTGGCCATGAAACCCTCAAACCGGAACAGATTCGCGTCCGCTCCTATCCGGTGCGCGAACAGGACGGTTTGATTTGGGTCTATATGGCCGCCAAGCCCGGCGAGGCGCCGAAATCGGAGCCAACGGGTGTTGGCGTTTCCCACGCCATGCGCTGGACCGAAACCCAGACCTTTCGCTGCGGCATCGACCACGCGGTGATAGGACTGATGGACCCCGCCCACGGACCCTATGTGCATGCCCACTGGTGGTGGAAAAAAACTCCCCGGGTGAAGGAAAAACATTACGCTCCGCTGCCCAATGGCTTTGTGATGACGGCGCATCGGCCGTCCAAACCGGTCTACAGCCTGCTCGGCGATGTCACCACGGAGATTACCTTCGAACTCCCCTCCACCCGCTTTGAGATCATCCGGGGCAAGCTGTTCGGCGCGGCATTCAAGGTCGTGGGGCTCACCGTCTGTACCCCGCGTGATGCCGAGACCACCGACGTGATCCAGGTGTTCTACTGGCCCGGCTGGCTGAATTTCATCTATCCCTTCTTCTGGGCCCTGGGCCGCACCTTCATCGGCGACGACCGCAAGATCGTGGAGTTGCAGCGCGAGGGGCTGAAATTCAATCCCAGCCTGATGCTGATCCAGGACAGCGACCAGCCCGCTATCTGGTACCACCGGGTCAAGAAAGCCTGGGCGGAATCGGTCGAAAACGGCTCGGAATTCGTCAATCCTGTGCAGGAACGGGTGTTGCGCTGGAAAAGCTAGCGGCCACTTCTGTTGGCAAAGCGTGTTTGCGAAGAACGAACAATCTTATCGCTGAGCTTGTTGGCAAAACCCAATCGCGACGCATCGGCAAACCATTGCTGCGCGCCCGCTTCGTCATCTTCAACCTGACAGAGGACAGCCATGTTGTAGTACGGCAAGGGACAGAATGGATCGAGATTGATCGCGCGTTCTAGATGCGTGCGGGCTGAGGCAACTTCGCCCAGGTTCAATTCGGCCGCCCCTAGATTGTTTAGTGCCAAAACTTCAGGGTTACGCGAATAGGTACTCGAGCCCAACCAAACCAAATTCTTTATCCATCGGCGGGCAGGAAACTCCTGCAAAAATTTCTCGGAGCAGAGCTTAGATTCGGCAAACTCTCGGGCGTTGAGGAGTCTCAGCCCTTTCAGCAAATCTCGCCAATAATACCCAAGAATGCGCCCCGGTATCTGCATCGCGATAAAAACGGCGATTATCGCGATCCAAGAAAAATGAAAGATCGCGATGAATCCCAACCCAATGACACCGGCTGCCGCCAGCATCGCGAAATACACACCTTTGTAGAGGGTCGTCCGGGACATTTTGCCCTGCTCCTCAGCGATATTCTCGTCTTGGGCACTGATTATGGCGTATCCCGAAGTATCTTATCCACACCCCCCCTCAAAAGGGGTTGCGCGAGACCCCGCGCCGCTCTAAACGGTCCCCTTAACCTGCAATTCGGCCGGCCCCAGGCGCCCTCACAAGCGCTGGTCTTTTCGCGCGACGGCCAAAGCCCGTAAGGGTTTTGGCCAATCTGAGAAGCCTCATGCCCAAACGCACCGATATCCACACCGTCCTGATCATCGGCGCGGGGCCCATTGTCATAGGCCAGGCCTGCGAGTTCGACTATTCCGGCGCCCAGGCCTGCAAGGCGCTGCGCGAGGAAGGCTACCGGGTGGTGCTGGTCAATTCCAATCCCGCCACCATCATGACCGATCCCGACATGGCGGACGCCACCTATATCGAACCTATCACGCCGGAGTTCGTGGAAAAGATCATCGCCCGCGAACGTCCCAATGTGCCGGAGGGCAAAGTCTTCGCCCTGCTTCCCACCATGGGCGGACAGACCGCGCTGAACACCGCGCTCTCGCTGCGCAAGATCGGAGCGCTGGACCGCCACAATGTCGAACTGATCGGCGCCACCGCGGACGCCATCGACAAGGCGGAAGACCGCGAGCGCTTCAAGCAAGCCATGGTCAAGATCGGCCTGGATGTGCCCAAGGGCATCACCCTGAAGGGACAATTGCGCCAGAAGAAGGATTCCTCCGGGACGCCCATCTTCGACGGCAGCAATGCGCCGGTGATGGAGTTGGCGCCGGAGACTTTCTCCAAGGCGCTGTCGGCGCTGGACCAGGTGGGGCTGCCCACGGTGATCCGGCCCAGCTTCACCATGGGCGGCACCGGTGGCGGCATCGCCTACAATCGCGAGGAATTCTTCGCCATCGTGGAATCCGGCATGGAAGCCAGCCCCACCAACGAAGTGCTGATCGAGGAATCGGTGCTGGGCTGGAAGGAATTCGAGATGGAGGTGGTGCGCGATAAGGCCGACAACGCCATCATCATCTGCTCCATCGAGAATATCGATGCCATGGGCGTGCATACCGGCGACAGCATCACTATCGCGCCCGCCCTGACCCTGACCGACAAGGAATATCAGCGCATGCGCTCGGCCTCGATCGCGGTGTTGCGCGAGATCGGGGTGGAGACGGGCGGATCGAACGTCCAGTTCGCGGTCAATCCCAAGGACGGCCGCATGGTGGTGATCGAGATGAACCCGCGCGTCTCGCGCTCATCGGCGCTGGCGTCCAAGGCCACCGGCTTCCCCATCGCCAAGATCGCCGCCAAGCTGGCCTGCGGCTACACCCTGGACGAATTGAAGAACGACATCACCAAGGTGACGCCCGCCAGCTTCGAGCCCACCATCGACTATATCGTCACCAAGATTCCGCGCTTTGCCTTCGAGAAATTCCCCGGTGCCGAGCCGCTGCTCACCACTTCGATGAAATCGGTGGGCGAAGCCATGGCCATCGGCCGCACCTTCGCGGAGTCGGTGCAGAAGGCGCTGCGCTCGCTGGAGACCGGGCTGACCGGCTTTGACGAAATCGCGCTGGACAATGATCCGGTGGAAATCCGCGCCGCCCTGGCTCGCGCCACGCCGGACCGCCTGAGGCTGGCGGCGCAGGCGATGCGCTATGGTTTTCCGCTGGACGAGATCCAGCGTATCACCGGCTATGATCCCTGGTTCCTGGGCGAGATCGAAACCATCATCCACACCGAAGCGCGCATCCGCCAGGACGGCTTGCCGACGGAGGCCAAGGGTCTACACGCGCTCAAATCCATGGGCTTCTCCGATGCGCGGCTGGCCACACTGACCGGCCAGAAGGAAGCGGCGATCCGCAGCAGCCGTCACGCGCTGGAGGTGCGGCCCTGCTTCAAGCGCATCGACACCTGCGCCGCCGAATTCCAGGCACTGACGCCTTACATGTACTCGACCTATGAATCCCCGGTCGGCGGAAGCACGGTCTGCGAAAGCAATCCTACCGATGCGAAGAAGATCATCATCCTGGGCGGCGGACCCAACCGTATCGGCCAGGGCATCGAGTTCGACTATTGCTGCTGCCATGCCGCTTTTTCGCTGTCGGAGCGCGGCTATGAGACCATCATGGTCAACTGCAATCCCGAAACCGTCTCCACCGACTACGACACCTCCGACCGGCTCTATTTCGAGCCGCTGACTTTGGAGGACACCTTGGAGATCATCCACAAGGAACGGGAAAAAGGCACCCTTGCCGGGGTGATCGTGCAGTTCGGCGGCCAGACCCCGCTGAAGCTGGCCAACGGCTTGCGCGACGCGGGCGTGCCCATCCTGGGCACCAGCGCCGACGCCATCGACCTGGCCGAGGACCGCAAACGCTTCCAGGCGTTGCTGGAAGAGCTGAAGCTCAAGCAGCCGCGCAACGGCACCGCCATGACGGCGGAAGAAACCGTCGCGGCGGCAAAAACCATCGGCTATCCCGTGATCCTGCGTCCCTCCTATGTTCTGGGCGGACGCGGCATGGTGGTGGTGTCGGATGAGAGCGAACTGAAGAAGCAGGTGGAATCCGGCGAACTGTTCCGCATCTCCGGCGACAATCCGGTCCTGATCGACGGCTTTCTCAACCGCGCCACCGAAGTGGATGTGGATGCGATCTGCGACAAGGACGGCGATGTCTTCATCGCCGGCATCATGGAGCATATCGAGGAAGCCGGCGTGCATTCCGGCGACTCGGCCTGTTCCTTGCCGCCGCGTTCGCTCAAGCCCGAGACCATCGCCGAGATCGAGCGCCAGACCATCGCCATGGCCAAGGCGCTGAAGGTCCAGGGCCTGATGAATGTGCAGTATGCCATCCAGCACGACGAGATTTATGTGCTGGAGGTCAATCCGCGCGCCAGCCGCACAGTGCCGTTCGTCGCCAAGGCCATCGGCCTTCCGGTGGCGGCGATCGCCTCGCGGGTGATGGCGGGCGAGACGCTCAAGGCGATGAACCTCAAGAAGCCAAACCCCAAACACATCTCGGTCAAGGAAGCGGTACTGCCCTTCGCGCGTTTCCCCGGCGTGGACACCATATTGGGGCCGGAGATGCGCTCCACCGGCGAGGTGATGGGCGTGGACGAGAATTTCGGCCGCGCTTTCGCCAAGAGTCAGATCGGCGCCGGCACCAAGCTGCCCACCGGCGGCGCGGTGTTCCTGTCGGTGAAGGACGGCGACAAGGACCTGATCGAGGCTCCTGCGCGCGAACTCCTGGCGATGGGCTTTTCGCTGATCGCCACCCGCGGCACGGCGAAGGTGCTGCAGGCCAAGGGGCTTCCGGTCGCGGTCATCAACAAGGTGCTGGAAGGCCGTCCCCATGTGGTGGACGCGCTCAAGAATGGCGAGATCAACCTGGTGTTCAACACCACCGACGGCGCCCAGGCGCTGGCCGACAGTTCCTCCATCCGCCGCGCGGCTCTCACCCTGAAAGTGCCCTATTATACAACCATGGCGGGTGCGGCGGCAGCCACCCAGGCCATCGCCTCCTTGCGGTCGGGCTCACTGGAAGTGGCGCCTATCCAGAGCTTTTAGGGCTGCCGGGACGTTACACGGGGCTGCCTTGAACTTGCCCCCCTCCAGTCCTACTCTTTAGGATGTACCGCTGGCCTTAACAGGAATTTTTCAGCGAAATCAGTGCCTTAACAAATGACAGGTTCGGCAACCGGCAAGGTCCGGCGGCGCGAGCCTCTTTTTGCCGGACGGAAAAGATGATGGAAAAGATTCCGATGACGCCCACGGGTTTCCAGGCTTTGGAAGCCGAACTGAACCGTCTCAAGAACGAAGACCGCCATGAAATAATCAAGGCGATCGCGGAGGCGCGCGCCCATGGCGACCTGTCGGAGAATGCCGAGTATCACGCCGCCAAGGAGCGTCAGAGCTTCATCGAAGGCCGTGTGATGGAACTGGAAGACCAGATCGGCCGCGCCGACGTGATCGACATTTCCAAACTGTCGGGCTCCAGCGTCAAGTTCGGCGCCACCGTCACCCTGGTCGACGAAGACACCGACGAGGAACGCAAGTACCAGATCGTGGGCGATGTGGAATCCGACGCCAAGCATGGCCGCATCTCGCTGTCCTCCCCCATCGCGCGCGCGCTGATCGGCAAGAGCAAGGGCGATACGGTGGAAGTCGCGGCGCCCGGCGGGGCGCGGTCGTATGAGATCGTCAAGGTGGAATTCAAGTAAACCAGAAGTAGCGAGGGATTTTGCGGCCTGAGCAGGAGCATCGCGCGGAGCGTGCGAAAAGCACGTGAGCACGTGCGACGAACTCAGGACGCAAAAGACCTGCGCTAGATCACACCCGGAATGAACCGCTTGGTGCGGGCCCGATAGGCGCTGTATTCGGGGAAATTCTCCGCCAGCACCTGCTCTTCATAGTGGCTGCGGATCCACAAGAGCAGCACCACCACCAGCGCGATCAGCCATGCCCAAGGCGCCTGGAATTGCAGCGCCGTGCCCAGCACGGTGATCATTTCGACGGAATAAAGCGGATGACGCGCCCAGGCATAAGGTCCACCGGTCACCAGCTTGCGTGCCTCCGGCAGGATCGAGAAAGACTTGCCGAGACGCCACAGCACCAGGAACGAGCCCAGGCTGCCCACGCCGATCATCACCGCCGCCAGGATCTGCATAGGTAAGCTCAAGACCGCCACCGGCAACTGCAGAATACCCAATCCCATGAAGGTGCCCAGAAAGCCGAAGAAGCGCGGCAGCACGCCTTTGGATTTTCCTTTCGCCTTGTCGCGCACCATCAGCAGATAGACCAGCAGCAGGTCGAAAGCCGCCACCATCAACAGCGAAACGAATTGCACCCAGATGAACAGGGGGGCGGTGCCGGCCGCGATCAGCGCGCCGTGATGCGCCAGCACCGGGCGCAACTGGAACGCGCCATAGCCGAACCACAGCATCAGTGGCAGGCCCGCTATCACGTCATAGAATTTGCTTTGCTGGATATTGCCCAGCCGCGAGTCTTTTTCGCCCGGCCGGAGCACCCAGAACAGCAGCACCAGCCATCCCGGTCCGAAATTCACCAGCAGGCTGACACGGATGGTATCGGCCAGATTTCCCGGATGCATGACCGTCAGGTCGGGAAAGAATTTCTGGAAAATCCAGCTTTGAACGAAGGTCAGCAGGAGATTGAGGACCAGGACGATCCAGAAGCGCTTCTGCCGCTGCAGGAAGGACAGGACAGAGGGCAGCAGATAAAGGAACAGCCCGACCCCTAAGCCCAGCAAAATGCTGGCCTTCGCTTGGCCCGTTAGAATCGACTGCAACATGCCCCCGCCCTCTTTTTAAGTCTTTGGCTTATTCCTTGGCTTATTCCTTGGGCCGCCGCGCCAGAACAGCCACCAGCTCCGCGACCTCGGTGAATTTCCCATCCGGCGACAGATCACGCAAGGCCGATAGCAATTCGGCTGCAAACGCTGCCTGCGCGTCGCCGAGTTGCTGCGGCGAACAGGCCGCCATGGAAAAGGCGCGGCCCACAATATCGTCCGCGTCCAGCGGCTGGCGGATCGTGACGGAAAGACCATCAAGTTGACGGAAAGCGGAAGCAAACAGAAACGGTTCGTAGCGCCGGTGGCCGCCACTGCCGCGCGGCTGCCGGTATCTCGCCTGCACGTCGCATAGCAGCTTGAACCAGTCATTCTCCGCCACGGGCGGATGGGCGTCGTGAAATAGCGCCACGCCACCGTCATGGGTGACGATCCGGTCTAGCATGTCCAGGGTCGCAGGCCTATCCATCCAATGAAAAGAGCGCCCCATCACCGCCAGCCGGAAAGGCCCCATCTGTGGCGCAAGATCGTTCGAGCCGCCCAGGCTCGCAGCTATCGCCACGCCGGCTGATTCTGCGCAGACCTGGGCCGCAGCCAGCATTTCAGGCTCGGGGTCCATGGCGGTGACCACCATGCCAGCTCGCGCAAAAGCGATGGCCAGCATCCCCGTCCCGCAGCCCAGATCCAGTACCGCGTCGCCGGGCTGGAGCCCGGCAAGGCTGATGACCCGATCGATCAGCCGCTGGGGATAAGCCAGGCGGTAGCGGTCGTAAAAGGCTACAGTGCCACGGAAGCCGGGCTGGTAAGCCATTGTCCGGTCTTTTAAGTTGTCGCTCTGGCTCACGCCTGCGCCCTTGGTTTGGTCGCTTCGGCTCGCGCCTTCGCTCCGGGGAACCTTTTAGACTTTGCTTTGTTCATCATGGGCTTATACTAACCCAGCTCATATTTGAATGGATTCCATGGCCAATATCGCGCTGGTCGACGACGACAAGAACATCCTGGCTTCCGTCAGCATGCTGCTGGAACAGGAAGGCTATCATGTGCGCACCTTCGCCGACGGTGCCGCTGCGCTGACGGCGCTGACCACCGCGCCGCCGGACCTTGCCATCCTGGATATCAAGATGCCCCGCATGGACGGGCTGGAACTGTTGCGCCGCCTGCGCCAGGCCCAGGACCTGCCAGTGATCTTCCTCACCAGCAAGGATGAAGAGATCGACGAACTGATGGGCCTCAATGCCGGTGCCGACGACTATATCCGCAAGCCTTTCTCCCAGCGCCTGCTGTTGGAGCGGGTGCGTGCGGTGCTGCGCCGGGCAGAAGGCAAATCCACGCCAGCTGCTCCGGGCGCAGAGGCCGCCAAGAAGGAAGCGCTGGTACGGGGCAAGCTGGCGCTGGATCCCCAGCGCCACGAATGCACCTGGGACGGCAAGCCCGTGCGCCTCACCGTCACCGAATTCCTGATCCTGCAGGCGCTGGCCCAGCGTCCCGGCTTTGTCAAAAGCCGCGACAGCCTGATGGATGCCGCCTATGACGACCAGGTCTATGTCGACGACCGCACCATCGACAGCCACATCAAAAGGCTGCGCAAGAAGTTCAAGGCCGTGGCCGACGACTTCGACGCCATCGAGACGCTGTATGGCGTCGGATATCGTTACAGAGAATAGTGCCGCACTTTTCCGCCCTGACCTGGCGCATCCTGGCCTTCAATGCGCTGGCCTTGATCGTACTCACCACTGGCGTGGTGCTGGTACAGGCATCGGGACGCGGTCTGGTGGAAGAACGGCTGAACGGCGTGCAGCAGCAGGCAGTGATCGTGGCGAGCACCCTGGCGGAATATGCCGCCGATTCCGATGCCCAGACCCTGAAAGTCGCAGAAGCAGAACCACTGCTGCGCCAGATGATCGGACCCAGCCGGCTAAGGGCGCGGCTTTATCTGCCGACAGGCCGGCTGGCGACCGACACACGTTTTTTCCTGCAGCGCAATGTCGTGACGGTCAACCAGCTTCCGGGGCTCGACACCGCCAGCCAGGCAAAGGAGTGGTTCAAGCGGCTCTATGATACCATCATGGGCGTCCGGCCCTTCTCGCAGCTGCAACCTTATTATGAGGCCGGCGAGGATGGCCGGGTCTATCACGAAGTCGAAAGTGCGCTCTCCGGCGTCACCGACAGCGCGGAGCGCGTCGATGACCAGAACCGCCTGGTCCTGTCGGTGGCCGTGCCGGTGCAGGGCGTGCGCGCCATCTATGGCGCGCTGCTGGTCTCCACCGAAGGCGGCGACATCGACGGCATCCTGCGCCAGGAACGCACCACCCTGTTCGAAGTCGTGCTGGTGGCGTTCCTGGTGATGCTGGTCTCGTCTTTTTATCTGGCGGGAACCATCGCCGAGCCCGTGAAGCGGCTGGCGGCAGCGGCCGACCGGGTGCGTTCGGGACTGGGCGGGCGCAGCGACATTCCCAATTTCCCCGAGCGCACCGACGAGATCGGCGACCTGGCCGACAGCCTCAAATCCATGACCAGCGGCCTCTATGACCGCATCGACGCCATCGAAAGCTTTGCCGCTGACGTGGCGCATGAACTGAAGAATCCCCTCACCTCGCTGGCCAGCGCGGTGGAGATGTTCTCCCGCACCAAGGACGAGGAATCCCGCGCCCGGCTGCTGGAAATCGTGCGCGGCGACATCAAGCGCATCGACCGGCTGATCACCGATATTTCCGACGCCTCGCGGCTGGACGCGGAATTGTCGCGCGAAACCAAGGAGCCGGTGGCGCTGTCGAAATTGCTGGCCACCATCATCGAAGTCTATCGCATGACCAAAACCGGCCAGTCGGTGGAATTCGTCCTCAACGACGATCTGCCGCCGGGCGTCACGGTGCGCGGCCGCGACGAGCGGTTGGGCCAGGTGTTCCGCAATCTGATCGACAATGCCCTCTCCTTCAGCCCGCCGCACGGCAGGGTGATCGTCACCGCCGGCCAGCACGACATGGCCATCCGCGTCACGGTGGAGGACGAAGGCCCCGGCATTCCGGAGGCGAACCTGGAATCGATTTTCGACCGCTTCTATACCGAGCGGCCGGTCGAAAGTTTCGGGCGCAATTCCGGGCTTGGACTTTCGATCGCGCGGCAAATCATCGATGGCGCGGGCGGGCGCATCTATGCCGAAAATCGTCCGGCCGACGGCGATAAAGCCAGCGGCGGCGCCAGGCTGGTGGTGGAGCTGCCGGCCTATCGGCCCGAGGCCTGAACCATGTTCAAAGCCGCGTCTGAAGCCAACATCCATGCCAGCTGCGTCGCACTGGACGCGCGCGGCATCCTGCTTCTGGGACCCAGCGGTTCAGGCAAGTCCGATCTGGCGCTGCGCCTGATCGATGATGGCGGGCGCCTGGTCGCCGATGACCGCACCATCCTGTTCACCAACAAAGGCAAACTGCACGCCCGCGCCCCTGCAAGCATCAAGGGCCTGTTGGAAGTGCGAGGCTTGGGCATCGTCGAACTGCCGGCACAATCAAAGGTGAAGATCGCGCTGGTGGTACGGCTGGGCCGCGAGGGCGCGCGCCTGCCGGTTCCGCGTTTTTACCCTATGCCGGCAGCCGTCCGGGCAGCCGCAAAAGTACCGCAGATCGCGCTCGATGCCCGCTTTGCGTCGGCGCCCGCCAAAATCCGCACGGCTTTGGCGGCTTTTTCGCAGGGCTTGTTTCGCGACACTTTTATCACCAAATAACCCTTTCCCCGGATGGCGTTTTTGCTACTGTCCGCGCCGTCGAAGGAAGTTTCATGATTGGCATTGTTCTGGTCACGCACGGCCGCCTCGCTCAGGAATTCATTTCCGCGATGGAGCATATGGTCGGCCCTCAGACTCATCTGCGTGCCGTCTGCATCGGACCGGAAGACGATATCGAACGCCGTCAGCGCGAAATCGCCGCCGCCGCCAAGTCGGTGGATGTTGGGCGCGGCGTGATCATCGCCACCGACATGTTCGGCGGCACGCCTTGCAACCTGGCGCTGACCCTGCTGGACCGCGGCAAGATCGAGGTGCTGGCCGGCGTCAACCTGCCCAGCCTGATCAAGCTGATCGACATCCGCAACAAACTGCCGCTGGACCAGGCGGTAAAGGAAGCCATCGAAGCGGGCCGCAAATATATGCGCGCGGGCAGCGCGGACCTGGGATGACCGCACTGCACGCCAGCGCCACCATCCGCAACAAGCGCGGCCTGCACGCTCGCGCCAGCGCCAAGATCGTGGAAGCCGCGGCGCGTTTCCAGTCCGAGATTCACATCATCAAGGACGGCAATGCCGTCAATGGCCGCTCCATCATGGGATTGATGATGTTGGCGGCCTCCATCGGGTCCAGCGTCATGGTGACGGCCGAGGGCCCGGATGCCCAGGAAGCGCTGACCGCGATCCTGGCGCTTATTGAAGCGAAGTTTGGTGAGGAATGATCGCGCCGTTACACGGCGCGATCATTCCGCCAGGCACGGCCGCGCGACAGCGTCTTCGGCCGTGCGCGGCAGCGAAACCAACACCGCCTAGGCGGCCTGGCGACAGCATAAGGCCGCGCGTAGTGCCGGCTCTCTGCAGTCAATCATCACAATGACCCTCTCCATCGCCCTGTTTGTCCTTTTCGCCGCCTTGCTTCACGCCTCATGGAACGCCTTGCTGAAAAGCGCGCCGGACGGCTTCTGGTCCACTACCGTGATGGGCATCGCCATCAGCCTGAGTTGCGCCGTGCTGCTACCGTTCCTGCCCCTGCCCTTGCGCGCAAGCTGGCCCTATATCGCCGCTTCGGCCGTGCTGCATGTCGGTTACAATGCGTTCCTGATCCGCGCCTATCGCAACAGCGAGTTCGGATCCTCCTATCCGATCGCGCGCGGCTCTTCGCCTCTGATGGTGACGTTGGGCGCCGCCATGACGGCCGGCGAGTGGCCGGGCGCGCTTGGCACTCTGGGCATCCTGCTGGTCAGCGGCGGTATCATCTCGCTGGCTTTCGGGCAGCGGCTGAAAGAAACGGGAATCTTCTATGCCCTGGGCACAGGCCTTTTCATTGCCGCCTATAGCGTGACGGATGGCATCGGAGGCCGGCTGTCCGGCAGCGCCGCCTCTTACACCTTGTGGATGTGCCTGTTGTGGGGCGCAAGCGCCTTGCCGATCTATTGGCTGCGCCGGCGGGACAATCAGCTTTGGCGGGGCGCGCGCTCTACGGGAATAGCCGCGGCCGCCGGCCTGATCTCGCTGCTGGCCTACGGAATTGTCATTTATGCCATGACCCGGGCGCCGATGGGCTCGGTGTCGGCCTTGCGGGAAACCAGCGTGCTGTTCGCGGTCCTGCTGGGATGGCTATATTTTGCTGAAAAGCTGACGGCGCGGCGGATAGTATCGGCGCTGGTGATTGCGGCAGGAGCGCTGTGCCTGGAATGAGAAACGCCATCAAGACGATGTTCCTGCCGCTTCTGGGGCTCCTGCTGGCGCCGCTGGCGGCCCTTGCCCAGGCGCAGCCTGCGGCGGTGCCCCCCGCGCCCTCGCTGTGGCACGTCAAGACGGAACAGGGCGAAGCTTATCTGCTGGGCTCAGTGCATGTGTTGCCACCCGGGTTCAACTGGCAAACCCCATCGATCAGCCGCGGGCTGGCGCGAAGCGACGTATTGGTATTCGAAGTGCCACAGGACGAAACCGCGATGGCGCAGTTGCAAAGCCTGATCCAGGCCAAAGGCATGCTGGCGCCCAGCGAGAGCCTGCGCGGGCTTCTGGATTCCAAAAGCCTGCCCGACTATGACGCGGCGGTGGCGGCGGCCGGCTTGCAGCCGGACATCGTCAATCACGAACGGCCTTGGCTGGCCGGTCTGCAGATCATGTTCGCCCAGATGGCCAAGCAGAAATATGACCCCGGAAGCGGCGTCGATGCCACTCTGATGGCGGGCGCGGCAAAGACCCACAAGCCGATGCGCTATCTGGAGACGATCGAGGAACAGTTTGCGCTTCTGGCGCCCGACGACCGCATCCTGGAAGTGCAGGAATTCGAATCCAGCCTGAAGGATTTGCGCGATATCTCAGCCGAACTGGATCCGCTGATTAAAGCCTGGAGCCGGGGCGACCAAGCGCAGTTGGACAAGCTGATCAACGGCGACCTGGACGAATTCCCCCAGGCCCGCAAACTGCTTCTGGACGACCGCAACAAGCGCTGGCTTCCCAAGATCCAAGCCATGCTGAAGGAAAAGCATGTCTTCTTCATCACCGTCGGCGCCGGCCACCTCACCGGGCCCGCAGGCGTGCCTGCGCTGCTCCGCAAGGCCGGGTATAAGGTTGAGGGGCCTTGATGGCGCGCCGCAGGCGCGGTCATCAAGGCGCCGAGTGCGGACTAGCGTCAGCGTAGTGTCCGCACGAGGCCGGACCCGATGATGGCGCGCCGCAGGCGCGGTCATCAAGGCGCCGAGTGCGGACTAGCGTCAGCGTAGTGTTCGCGCGAGGCAGGACCCGTGACGGGGCGCCGTTAGGCGCAGTCGTCACGGCGCCGAGTGCGGACTAGCGTCAGCGTAGTGTCCGCACGAGGCCGGACCCGATGATGGCGCTAGTCATGATCCTTGAGATGGAATGCGATCTCCAGCATCCGCAGCACAACCACCAGCACGACAAAGATCACCACGCCCAGGCCCACGATCGCCCAGGGCGCCACTGCCGCCGCCAGCCCCATCGCCGCCACCGCCCATACCTCCGCCGCCGTGGTCAGGTTGCGCACCTTGTGCTGTTCCAGGTCGCGCAAAATGATGCCGCCGCCCAGGAAACCGATGCCCACCAGCACGCCCTGGTTCACGCCCTGCAGCACCCGCGACAGCGCGTCGGAATGGCCGACAATTCCCGGTGCGTGCATCGCGGACAAGGCCACCAGCGCCGCTGCGAAACTCACCAGCCCCAGGGTGCGAATGCCGGTGGGCTTGCCGCGCAGCAGCCGCTCCAGGCCCAGCACCATGCCGATCAGGGTGGCAGCCAGCAGGCGCAGGCCCACGTCCAGGGTGTCATAGGGGATGGCGAAACTGCCCGCATACATGGGGCAATTCTGGCCGGAACCCTGGGAAAAGCCAGCTTTTCCGGGGCTCCGATAATCATATGCATATTTCTTTATATGTTCCTTGCCCTGCCCTGGACCGGCTGCTATAGGCGTGGCCGCGAAACCCAAGCCCAATCAAGGGAATCCCTGCATGTCTGCCGCCCCCGCCGCCAGCTTCAACGACTATATCGTCAAGGATATCAGCCTGGCCGAATGGGGCCGCAAAGAGCTCAACATCGCCGAAATCGAGATGCCGGGCCTGATGGCGACCCGCGCCGAGTATGGCAAGTCGCTGCCCTTGAAAGGCGCGCGCATCGCCGGCTCGCTGCACATGACTATCCAGACCGCGGTCCTGATCGAGACCTTGAAGGCGCTCGGCGCCGACATCCGCTGGGTGTCGTGCAACATCTATTCGACCCAGGACCATGCCGCCGCGGCCATCGCCGCCGCCGGCATCCCGGTCTTTGCCGTGAAGGGCGAGAGCCTGAAGGATTATTGGGACTATACCGCCAAGCTGTTCGAATGGCATGGCGGCGGCACCCCCAACATGATCCTGGACGACGGCGGCGATGCCACCATGCTGGTGCATCACGGTCTGCGCGCCGAAAAGGGCGACACCGCCTTCCTCGAAAAGCCCGAGAATGAGGAAGAGGAAGTCTTCTATGCGCTGATCAAGCGGCTCTTGAAGGAAAAGCCCAAGGGCTGGTTCGCCGAGATCGCCGCCAACATCAAGGGCGTGTCGGAGGAAACCACCACCGGCGTGCATCGCCTCTATCTGATGGAGAAGGCCGGCAAGCTTTTGTTCCCCGCCATCAACGTCAACGACAGCGTCACCAAGTCCAAGTTCGACAATCTCTATGGCTGCCGCGAGTCGCTGGTGGACGGCATCCGCCGCGGCACCGACGTGATGATGGCCGGCAAGGTCGCCATGGTGGCGGGCTTCGGTGACGTGGGCAAAGGCTCCGCCGCCTCGCTGCGCCAGGCGGGCTGCCGCGTGATGGTGTCGGAAGTCGATCCCATCTGCGTCCTGCAGGCCGCCATGGAAGGCTACGAAGTCGTGACCATGGAAACCGCCGCGCCCAAGGCCGACATCTTCGTCACCGCCACCGGCAATGTCGATGTGATCACCGTGGATCACATGCGCGCCATGAAGGACCGCGCCATCGTCTGCAACATCGGCCACTTCGACAGTGAAATTCAGGTCGCCGCCACCAAGAACTTCAAGTGGCACAATGTGAAGCCGCAGGTGGACGAGATCGAATTCCCCGACGGCAAACGCATCATCATGCTGTCCGAAGGCCGGCTGGTGAACCTGGGCAACGCCATGGGCCATCCCAGCTTTGTGATGAGCGCCTCCTTCACCAACCAGACCCTGGCGCAGATCGAACTGTTCACCAATGTCGGCAAATATGAGAAGAAGGTCTACACCTTGCCCAAGACCCTGGATGAAAAAGTCGCCCGCCTGCATCTGGGCAAGATCGGCGTGGAGCTGACCGAGCTGTCGACCAAGCAGGCCGACTACATCTCCATCCCGAAGGCAGGCCCCTATAAACCGGATACGTATCGGTACTAATAGCGCGAGGCCTGCCTTCGTTATTGGAGGGCGGCTCCGCCGCCGGGGGGGGGGCAGGCCCCTATAAGCCGGATACCTATCGCTACTAATCATCTGTCCCTGGCAGACCGAAAAGGGCGCGCTGGCTCACCGGCGCGCCCTTTTTTGCGTCTGTGGCAGTGCTGACAGCCGTCACATTCCTTAACGCCCTGAAGGGATTCACAATTTATCCACAATCAATCCACAGGCCCAAAATCTGGGTCAGCCGGCCGCATGTCGTTTTTAGTAATTTATTAACCACAATACCTAGGCGGACTCGCTCGTCACAGCTATCTTATTGATTCATATGTGATTCGCCGAAAAGGCGCGGGTTAACGGGGGTTGGCGGCATGCGTCCCAAAGTATTGGGACAGGGTATCGGGCCAAGGGCCAAGGGGCGGCGTTGGCAGGGTTTCCTGCTGGCAAGCGCAGCCTCTGCCCTGCTGCCCATGCCTGCCTTTGCCGCTGTCGGGATCGATATCTCCGATCCCCTGACCTTCCAGAACGGCAATATCATCGTGCTGTCGGCCCTGGCTTGTGGGGGGGTGGCGCTGGCGATCGCGGCCGGGCTGTGGGCGCTGGCCGAACAGCGTGCCGCACGCCAATTGCGGCGTTCCCTGCGCAGTGTCGGCACCCGCACCAAGGCGGCCCTGGGTGAGCGCGATGCCTTGCTGGGGGCGGGGCGCGAAGCCTTGCTGGTATGGGGCCGCGACGGCTCCGGGCCTTTCTCCTATGGCGGCGGCGATGAGCTGCTGCAGTCCTGTCTGAAAGGCGCCGATGCCCTGGCCCTGTCCACCGCCCTGGACAGCCTGTCGGACCGGGGCGTGGCCTTTCAGCTCAAGGTGCACGACGCGCAGGGACGCCTGCTGGTGGCGCGCGGACGCGCGGTGGGCAGCATGGCAGCGGTGTGGCTGGAAGAGCAGACCGTAGTCGCCAAGGTGGATCACAGCGCCGACTACAAAGCGATCCTGAACGCGCTGCCGGTTCCCGTCTGGGTGCGAGACAAGGCGCTGGCGCTCACCTGGGGCAATCACGCCTTCCTCAAGGGCGCGGGCGCCAAGGACCTGGAAACCGCGCGCCGCGAGCAGATGGCGCTGGACAAAGGCGAGCGCGACCTGGCCGCCGGCGCGCGCACCCAGAACGCGGTTCAGCAATCGCGCCGCTTCTCGGTGATGGGCGGCCAGCGCCGCGCCTTGGCCTTCACTGAGATTCCGCTGGGCGATGCGGGGGTGATCGGCACCGCGTTGGACGTGACCGAAGTGGTGGCGGCGGAAGCGCGGCTTCAGCAGCATGCCGACGCCCATGCCGATACCCTGGACAAGCTGCAGACCGCGGTGGCGATCTTCGGCCGCGACCAGAAGCTCACCTTCTACAACAAGGCCTTCGTCAAGCTGTGGGGCCTGCCGGAAGGCTTCCTCGACAAGCATCCCAGCGACGGCGAAATCCTGGACCGCTTGCGCGAGGCCCGCAAATTGCCGGAACAGCGTGATTATCCGGCATGGAAGCGCGCGCGGCTGTCGCTCTACAACGAAGCGGCGCGCGAACGTGCCGGCGAGGACACCTGGCATATCCCAGGCGGCCAGACCATCCGGGTGGTGACCCAGCCCCATCCCTTTGGCGGCCTGACTTTCCTCTATGAAGATGTCACTGCCGGACTGACCCTGCAAAGCGACTACAACGCCCTGATGAAGGCGCAGACCGCCACCATCAACAGCCTCAGCGAAGGCGTGGCGGTGTTCGGGCCCGACGGCAAGCTCAAGCTTCACAATGTGGCCTTCACCCGCATCTGGGAACTCGACCGCGAGGATCTGGAAGACGAGCCGCATGTGCGCACCATCGCGGCGCTGTCGCGCGACAAGTTCGGCGACAGTGCGATCTGGGACCAGTTGATCCAGGTGATCGTGGCGGGCGCGTCGGCGCGCGACCTGGGCGATGTCGAACGCTCGGACCGCTCCATCCTGTCCTTGTCCACCGCCCCCCTGCCCGACGGCGCGACCCTGGTCACGTTCAAGGACGTCACCGACCGCTTCCGTATCGAAAGCGCGCTGCGCGACCGCAACGAAGGCCTGGAAGCGGCCGACCGCCTCAAGTCGGATTTCATCAAGCATGTCTCTTACGAACTGCGCACGCCCCTGAACACCATCCTGGGCTTTTCCGAACATCTGGCCAGCGGCGCGCCGGGGCCGCTCAATCCGCGGCAGGAAGAATATATCCAGGCCATCGTGGCGGGCGGCAACACGCTCAAGAATCTGGTCAACGACATTCTCGACCTGGCGCTGGTGGAATCCGGCGCGCTCAGGCTGGAACTGGAGCGGATCGATCTCAACGGCCTGATCAACGAGATCGCGGTCCATGCCCGCGACTGGGCGGCCAAGGTCGGCCTCACGCTTGAGATCGATGTCCCTGCGGATGCGGGCCTCTTCCTGGCCGACGGCCGCAGGCTGCGCCAGATCATCTTCAACCTGCTGTCCAATGCCTTCAAATTCACGCCGCGCGGCGGCGTCATCATCCTCTCCGCCAGGATTGTGGGCGAAGATGTGCAGATCGCGGTGGCCGACAATGGTCCCGGCTTGCCGCCGGAGGTGAAAGCCAGCGTGTTCGAGCGTTTCTCCGCCAAGGGCCGCGCCGGACAGCGCGCGGGCGCAGGCCTGGGCCTGGCGCTGGTCAACCGCTTCCTGGAACTGCATGACGGCTGGGTGGAGATTGAATCGGTGCCCGGTGGCGGCACCTTGGTGCGTTGCCATGTGCCGCGGCGCATTCACGACGACACGCCGCATCCGGAACGCAGTGTCGACGGCAAGACCGCTTATCTCTAGCCGCTTCGTGGTTAGTGCTGGTTCCGCGGCAGGTTCAAGACAATCCCATCCAGCGCCGCACTCATGCGCAACTGGCAGGACAGCCGGCTGTTGGGGCGCACATCCGGCGCGAAGTCCAACATGGTCTCTTCCATGTCGCTCTTGGGCGGAAGTTTTTCTTCCCAACCGGGCGCGACATAGACCTGGCAGGTGGCGCAGGCACAGGCCCCGCCGCAATCGGCATCGATGCCGGGGATGAGGTGCTTCACCGCACCTTCCATCAAGGACCAGCCTTCCGTCACCTCGACCGTGTGCGCCTTGCCGCCGTCTTCGATGTACGTGACTTTGTACTTGGCGGCCGCCATTATGCCATCTGCTTCATGGGGATTGATGTGTCGGCCAAAATTTCCGGCGCAACCTTCTTGCCTTCGGCCACCAGCTTTTTGCCGATCATATATTCCGGCGCGGCATTGACCGCTTCCACTGCCGCCACCGCGCCATCGCGCAGATGGAAGACGGCGAATTTGCGTGTGGCGGGATCGCCGCGCAGCACCAGCCGGTCGGTCGGCCGCGCCAGGCCTGCGATCTGCAGCTTCAAGTCATACTGGTCGGACCAGAACCACGGCACTTCGCTGTAGGTCTTGGGTTTCCCCACCATCGCCAGTGCCGCATGCTTGGCCTGGTCGATGGCGTTCTGCACGCATTCCAGGCGGATGTAATGGCCTTCGCGGCCGACATGACGGGTACAATCGCCCGCCGACCAGATATGGGGATCGCCGGTCCTGGCATTCTGGTCCACCACAATGCCGTCTTCCGAGGCCAGCCCGGCGTGAACCGCCAGCTCGTCGCAGGGAATGACGCCGATGCCCACCAGGACGATGTCGCAAGGATGACGTTCGCCGCCCGCGATCACCGCTTCCACCTTGCCGTTGCCTTCGATGGCCTCGACCCCGGTCTTCAGTTTCAGTTTCACGCCCGCCTTTTCATGTTCGGCCGTATAGAAAGCCGACAGCTGCGGCGATACCGCGCGCGCCATCAGCCGGTCCATAGCCTCGAACACCGTCACATCCAGGCCGCGCTTGGCGCCCACCGCCGCCACTTCCAGCCCGATATAACCGCCGCCCACGATGGCGATGCGCTTGCCCGCCAGGAACGCTTCCTGCAGCCCGTCCACATCGGCGATGGTCTTGAGGTAATGCACGCCGGGAAGATCGGCGCCGGGACAGCGAAGCCGCCGCACTCGCGCCCCGGTCGCCAGAAGCAGCTTGTCGTAAGGCAGTTTGCGGCCGTCGCTCAGTTCCACCGTCCGCTCGGCGCGGTGGATAGCCTTGGCGCTGGCATTCAGGATCAGCTCGCAGCCGGCTTCGGCATAATAGGTGTCAGCTTTGAGGAACAGCCGCGCCCGCTCGAAGCTGCCCAGCAGATAGGCCTTGGACAGAGGCGGGCGCTGATAGGGGGCATAGGCCTCGTCGCCGATCATGGTGATCGGTCCGGTAAAGCCCTCGCTGCGCAGCGACTGCACCGCCTGGGCGCCCGCCTGGCCGGCGCCGACAATCACGATCTTTTCGGACATTCCTGTGTGCTTTTTTCGCAAATCCGGCGCGGGGTTAGCATGGGGCGGGGCGGGCGACAACAACCCTTTCCGCACGGGCCTTTGACCGCTAAAAGCAGGACATATGGCCCAAATCAGCGAGACATTCCGGGGAGATTTTCCCCTGCCCGACCTGGATGCCACCGCCCGGCTGGGGGCAGGGATCGCGCATGGCCTGAAGGCTGGTGACGCGGTGGCGCTGTGGGGCGATCTGGGCGCCGGCAAGACCACCCTGGCGCGCGCCATCCTGCGCGGATTGGGTGTGACGGAAGATGTGCCCAGCCCGACCTTCACTTTGGTGCAGAACTACGACACAAGCCCTCGGATCGCGCACTATGATCTCTACCGGCTGAAACATTCACGCGAGATGGAAGAACTGGGCTTCGACGATGCGCTGGCGGATGGCGCGGTGCTGGTGGAATGGCCGGAGCGCGCGCCGGAAGCCTTGCCGCTGGACGCCCTGCATGTGCGGCTGAAGCTGCAGGACGGCGCGCGGCGCGCGGCGCTGACCGGACCCGCGCGCTGGGAAAGCCTGATGCATGTCTGAATTCGCCTCTCTTGAACGCCAGGCGGCGATGAAGGATTTCCTGTCGCGCGCGGGATGGGGTGGCGCGAACATCGCGCCCCTGCCCGGTGATGCGTCTACACGCCATTATGCGCGGCTTTCGGCGAATGGCCGCAAAGCCATGCTGATGGACCAGCCGCAGGGCGCCGAGGCGCCCACCGCGCCGCCCGGCGCCAGCGAAGAAGAACGCCGCGCCCTGGGATACAATGCGGTGGCGCGCCTGGCGGGCGCCGACTGCGCCCGTTTCGTGGCCGCCGCCAACTGGCTGCGCGGCCACGGCCTGGCGGCGCCCGAGATTTATGCCGCCGATCCGGCCCATGGCTTTGTCATCCTGGAAGATCTGGGCGATGCCTTGTTCGCCGACGTGCTGGCGGATGGCGGCGACGAGAAGACTCTGTACGAGCATGCCGTCGAAGTGCTGGCGAAAATTCACGCCGGTGATGCACCGTCCGTGCTGTCGCCCGACAAGCCGCTGTTCGATTACGATCTCACCGCACTGGTGGCGGAGACAGACCTGCTGACCGAATGGTTCATGCCGCTGGCGCTCGGCCGCCCGGCGAGCGAGGCAGAAAGAAGCGAGCATCGCGGCCTGTGGCGCGCCGCCCTTTCGGATCTCCGCAAGGACCGCCCTGTGTTCGTGCATCGCGACTATCATGCCCAGAACCTGCTGTGGCTGCCCGAGCGGGCCGGCATTGCCCGGGTCGGACTGATCGACTTCCAGGATGCCGTGGCGGGAAGCGCGGCTTATGACCTGATCTCGCTGATCGAAGATGCCCGCCGCGATGTCAGTCCGGAACTGGCGGAAGCCGCCACCGCCCATTACCTGGCGGCCATGAAGGCACAAGGGGCGCGGCTGGATGAAGCGGCATTCCGCCATGAAATGGCGGTGATGGCGGCCCAGCGCAACGCCAAGATCGTGGGCATCTTCGCCCGCCTCTACAAGCGCGACGGCAGGGCCCGCTATCTCGCCTTCCTGCCCCGAGTCTGGGCTTATCTTGTACGGGACCTGCGGCACCCCGCTCTCGCCCGGTTGCGGGCATGGTATGATTTCGTGATTCCACAAGACAAACGCGCTGTACCGACGGGAGCAGAATGAGCAAGGTTTCTGCCGCGATGATCATGGGCGCCGGACTGGGCCTTCGCATGCGCCCCTTGACCGACGACCGGCCCAAGCCGCTGGTGACGGTGGGTGGCAAGACCCTGATCGATCATTCCATCGACCGGCTGGTGGCGGCGGGGGTCAGGCTGGTGGTGGTGAACCTGCATTACCGGGCAGAGATGCTGCGCGCCCACTTGGCGAAACGCCAGGATGTGGAGATTCTTTTCTCCGACGAAACCGAAAAGCTGCTGGACACCGGCGGCGGTGTGGTCAAGGCCTTGTCGTATTTTGGCGACGCGCCCTTCTTTGTGATCAATTCCGATTCCATCTGGGTGGAAAACGGCACGCCGGTGCTGCCCGCCATGCTGGAGGTGTGGGATGAAAGCCGCATGGATGGGCTTTTGCTGCTGGCCGATATGCGCACGGCACTCGGCTACGAAGGCACAGGCGATTTCGCGCTGAAAACCGGCGGCCACCTGATCCGCGCCCGCGACGCGGCGGACGACTACGCCATCTTTGCCTATCCCGGGGTGCAGATCGCCCATCCGCGCCTGTTTGCCGATGCGCCGGCAGGCGCCTTTTCCACCAACATCATGTGGGATCGCGCCATCGTACAGAACCGGTTGTTCGGCACGGTAATGAACGGCACCTGGATCCATGTCGGCACGCCTGAGGCGCGCGACGAGGCGGAAGCCACCCTCGCCGCGCTCTCGGCAGCGTGAAGCCGGCTTCATTGCAGCAGCCATCCGTTTTCACCATCGCCGCCAGCGCGCCCTTTGCGCAGACCCTGGCGCGGGGGCTTCTGGCGCGCAGCGGCGGCGATCCGCTGGCGCTGTCTTCGGCGGTCATCTATCTGCCCACCCGGCGCGCCGTGCGCAGTTTCGGCGAGGCCTTCGCGGAGGTGACGGGCGGCGCGGTGCTGCTGCCGCAATTCAAGCCGCTGGGCGACAGCGAAGAGGACGAACTGTTGTTCGATCCCGCCGGCGAAGGACTGGAACTGGCGCCCGCCATCGCGCCGTTGCGCCGCCAGTTGCTGCTGGCACGGCTGGTGCGCCAATGGGACAAGGCCGGCCGTGGCGGTCTGTTGTCCTTTGCCCAGAGCGCGGTGCTGGCCGACAGCCTGGCCAAGGTGATGGACGAGGTCGAAACCCAGGACTGCGATCTCGCCAAGCTGAAAGATCTGGCGCCCGCCAACCTGGCCGAACATTGGGAAGGCGTTTCCCGTTTCCTGGGCCTGCTGCGCGAAGAATGGCCCGCCATCCTGGTGGCGGAAAACGCCATGAACCCTGCCGCGCGCCGCAATCAGGCTTTGCGCGCGCTGGCGAAAAGGCTGGAAAGCACGCCGCCCAAAGGCCTGGTGATCGCTGCCGGTTCCACCGGCTCGATCCCCGCAACCGCCGAACTGCTGGCGGCGATTGCGCGCCTGCCGAACGGTGCGGTGGTGCTGCCGGGTCTGGATCAGACATTGGATGAGGAAAGCTGGACGACCCTGGACCCGGGCCATCCGCAATATGGCCTGGCGCAATTGCTGCGCACCATCGGCGTCGGTCGCGAAGACGTGAAGCCCTGGTTCGAGGCCGAGACCAATCCGGCGCGCGAGACCTTGCTGAGCGAGACCCTGCGTCCTGCCCCCACCACCGATGCCTGGCGCGCCTTGGCGGAACAGGACAGCAGCGAGATCGGGCAGGGATTGAAGGACATCGCGCTGGTGCAGGCAGCCGATCCGGCGCAAGAGGCGCTGGCGATCGCACTGGCCTTGCGTGAAGCGCTGGAAACGCCGGGACGCACCGCGGCGCTGGTGACCCCCGACCGCAACCTGGCGCGGCGGGTGGCGGCCGAGATGACGCGCTGGAACATTACAATCGACGATTCCGCCGGCCGCCCGCTGGCGCATACCGCCGCCGGCAGTTTTCTCTGTTTGCTGGCGGAAGCTGCCGCCGCCCGTTTCGCGCCGGTGCCGCTGCTGGCGCTGCTCAAGCATCCCTTCGCGCGCCGCGGCCAGGACGGCGCAGCTTTCCGTGCTCGCGCCCGTCAACTGGACCGCTGGTGCCTGCGCGGGCCAAGGCCCGATCCTGGTCTGACCGGCATCCGCCGCGCCATTGCCAAGGCGGGCAGCGCGCGCATGCCGCCGCCTGCGACAGCGCTGGCAGAACTGGCACAATGGTGGGAAGAAATCGCGGCGATCCTCAGCCCGCTGGAGGATGTTTTCGCGCGAGACGACGCATCGATCGATAGCCTGCTCGACATTCAGACCGCCGCCGCCGAAGCGCTGGCTTGTGATGCGAACAGCGACTGTATCCTGTGGGCCAATGACGATGGCGAGGCGGCGGCCGAACTGACTGCTGCCTTGCGGCTAGCGGCGGAAGCCCTCGATCCCATCGAGCCGGAGTCCTGGCCCGCCCTCTTCCGCCGCCTGGCGATGAAGATGCCGGTGCGCACCGCCTTCGGGCGGCATCCGCGCCTGGCCATTCTGGGTCCGCTGGAAGCACGGTTGCAACGTTTCGACCTGACGGTGCTGGGCGGATTGAACGAAGGCTCGTGGCCGCAAGGCGCTGGCACCGATCCCTGGTTCTCGCGCCCCATGCGCGCGAGCCTGGGGCTGGAGCAGCCGGAACGCAGCATCGGACTGGCGGCGCATGATTTCGCCATGCTGGCGGCGTCGCCTCGCGTGCTGCTCACCCGCGCGATGAAGGCGGAAGGCACGCCCACCGTCGCTTCGCGCTGGCTGCAGCGGCTGGAACAGTTGGTGCTGGGACTAGATCCTGCACCGCCGGAGAAGAAAAAGAAAATCGAGGAAGTTCTCAGGCCATCGTGGGACTACGCCCAACTAGCGGCGCAGCTCATGGATGTGCCGCAAGGCCCGCGCCTGCCACGGCCGGCGCCCAAGCCGCCGGTGGAAACCCGCCCGCATCGTCTGTCGGTGACCGAGATCGAAACCTGGTTGCGCGATCCCTATGCCATTTACGCCAAACATGTGCTGCGCCTGCGGCCGCTGGATGCGCTGGACGAAGCCATCGGGCCGTTGGAGCGCGGCACCGCGTTGCATCGGGCGCTGGAGATTTTCATCGCCAGGCATAAAAACGCACTGCCCGAAGACGCGGTGGAAGAGCTGGTCGCTATCGCCGACCAGGTTTTTGCCGAAGCCGAGATTCCCAAAGCGGCGCTGGCACTGTGGCGGCCGCGTTTTGCCGCCGCCGCGCGGGGCTTCATCGACTTTCAGCGTGAGCAGCAGACCCGCATCGCGGATTCCCATCTGGAAAAGCGGGGCGAGTTGAAGCTGGACGGCTTCACCTTGACCGGCGTGGCCGACCGCATCGATCTTCTCAAGGATGGAACCGCCGCCATTCTGGATTACAAGACCGGGGCCATCCCCAGCCCCAAACAGGTGCAGCAATTGCTGTCGCCGCAACTGCCGCTGGAAGCCGCCATGCTGGCGCAGGATGGCTTCGGCATCGGCAGGTATATCGCCGAGGAACTGATCTATCTGAGCCTTGCGGGCGAACGACAGGCTCGCGCGCCCCGCGTCATCGAGGACACGGTCACCTTGGCCGGCGAAGCGGTGGCGCAGCTTCAGCGGCGCATCGCCTGGTTCAGAGACGAAAACACCGCTTACCGTCCCCGCGTGCGTCCTTATCGCGCCGACATCGCCGGTGACTATGACCATCTGGCACGCGTGAAGGAATGGTCGCCATCGGGCTGGGAGCAGGAGACGTGATCCGCGATCCCTCCATGATCGCTTCCGATCCGGAGATCTCCGCCTGGGTGGCGGCCAATGCCGGCGCCGGCAAGACCTACACCCTGGCCAATCGCGTGGCGCGGCTGCTGCTGGCCGATGCCGAGCCGAAGAAGATCCTTTGCCTCACTTTCACCAAGGCGGCGGCGGCCGAAATGCAGGAGCGCCTGTTCAAGCAGTTGGGCGAATGGTCCATGCTGCCGGACGAGACCTTGCGCCGGCGGATCGTGGCAATCGGCGGTGATGCGCACAGCGATTTACCCAAGGCGCGGCGGCTGTTCGCGGCGGCGCTGGAGACGCCGGGCGGACTGAAGGTCCTGACTCTGCACGCCTTCTGCCAGATCGTGCTGTCGCGCTTTCCTATCGAAGCGGGCATTCCGCCGGCTTTCGATGTGCTGGACGACCAGTCGGCGCGCGAACTGATCGGTGAGGCGCGCCAGCGCGTGCTGGAACGGTCCGGGTCCGGTCAGGAGCCCCTGGCCACAGCGGTGGCGCGGCTGGTGACCGAGACCGGCGAGGCAACCTTGACCGGCATTCTGGATGCTGCCCTGCGCGGAGACCGCCGCAGGCTGGACCGCTTTTTCGCCCGCGGGCAGGACCTTGGCATGGCGGTGCGCGCAGCGCATGGCCTGGAAGACGAGGCCACGGCGCAGGAAATCGGCGAGGGTTTTTGCAGCGTCCTGGCAGAAGAGATCGAAACCTTGAAGACCGTGCGCGCCTGGCTGGGCGGCGGCGGCAAGACCGATATCGAGGCTGCGAACAAGCTCGACTCGATATTCACCGGCATGGAGTTCGGCGCCCTGGGAGGATTTTTTCTCACCGGCAAGGGCGAACCTCGGCTCAGGCTTGCAACCAGGAAGCTGGCCGATCACCGCCCCGACCTGCTCGCCTATCTGATTCAATTGCAGGAGCGCTATTGCGCCGCCGCCGAACGCCGCCGGGCGGCGCGGGCTGCGGAACTGGCGCAGGCGGCGCTGACCGTGATCGGCGCCATGCGCGATCACTATCAGAACAGCAAGCGGCTGCGCAGCGTGCTGGATTATGACGACCTGATCCTGGAAACCCGCAACCTGCTGTTCAAGCGCGGCGCCTCGGCCTGGGTGCTCTACAAGCTAGACGGCGGCATCGACCATGTGCTGATCGATGAAGCGCAGGATACCAGCCCCGAGCAATGGGAGATTGTGCGCAAACTGACCGAGGAATTCTTCGCCGGTGAAGGGCGCGAAGGCGACCAGGTCCGCACGATTTTTGCGGTGGGCGACGAGAAGCAATCCATCTTCAGTTTCCAGGGCGCCGATCCCGCCCAGTTCGACATCAACCGCCGGTTTTTCTCCGATGTGATCGCCGGCGCCAAGCAGCGGCTGCACGAAGTGCCGCTGATCACCTCGCGCCGCTCGGCCCCTGAGATTCTGCGCTTTGTGGACACGGTGTTTGAAAGCGAGGCATCTCGCGCCGGACTGACCGTCAGCGGCACGGAAATCACCCATCGCGCCCACCGTGAGATGGCAAGAGGCGGCATCGAATTCTGGCCGGCGCTGGTGCCCGAAGAGGAAGAAGAGATCGACTATTACGCACCGGTGGACACGGTGCAGAAGGAAAGCCCGGTCGGACGGCTGGCCGCCCAGGTGGCCGGAAGGATCGCATACTGGCTCAACACCAACGCCCGCCTGCCCGGTCATGACCAGGCCATCGCGCCGCGCGATATCATGATCCTGCTGCCGCGCCGCGAGCCGTTCGGCGGCGAAGTGATCCGGCAATTGAAGCTGCGCCGTATTCCGGTGGCCGGCGCCGACCGAGTGCGGCTGACCGAACAGATCGCGGCCATGGACCTGATCGCCTTGGGGCGCTTTGTGCTGCAGCGGGAGGACGATCTCAATCTGGCGGCGCTGCTGCGTTCCCCTCTGTGCGGGCTGAGCGAAGAAGAACTTTTTTCCCTGGCGCATCCGCGCAAAGCCGATCTGTGGAGCGCCCTGGTGGCGCGGCAAAAGGACTTCGCTTCGGCCTATCGCTTTCTGTCGGCCATGCTGGAACGGGCCGATTATGCGCCGCCTTTTGAATTCTATTCCCACGCCCTGACGGCGCTGGGCGGAAAAGAGAAACTGCTGGCGCGGCTGGGCCCGGAATCCGCTGACGCTATTGAAGAATTCCTGTCGCTGACCTTGACCCACGAACAGGCGCATTCGCCGTCGCTGGAAAATTTCGTGGACTGGGTAGAGCGCGGCGGCACCGAGATCAAGCGCGACATGGAACGCGGCCGCAACGAAGTGCGGGTGATGACGGTGCATGGCGCCAAGGGGTTGGAAGCCGACATCGTGATCCTGCCCGATACCACATCCCTACCCGAGCCGCCCAGCCGCAAGGGTCATTTGCTGTTCGACGGCGATGATGTGCTGTTCCCGCTGTCCGACGCCGAAGCGCCCGCCATGGTCAAGGCCGCCAAGACGCGCGCCGAAGCCGAAATGCTCAAGGAGCATCGCCGCCTTTTCTATGTGGCCCTGACGCGCGCCCGCGACCGTCTCTATGTCTGCGGTTTCGAGAACAAAAAGGGCGTGCGCGAAGGTTCCTGGTATCAGCTGGCCCAGGCCGCGGCGGAACGGCTGGGCGTGAAGGTGACGCGCGGCGATGGCGAGATCACCGCTTTCGGCACCCTGGACGAAGAAACCGGCGATGCGGCCGCCGCGACGCCGTCGCAAGCTCTGCCCGACTGGGCTGGCAGGCCTGCGCCACCCGAGCCGGCTGCAGCGCGATTGATCCGGCCGTCTGACGCGGTGGACGCGCCGGCGACTTTCTCGCCCGCCAACGCAGGCGCGGCCCGTTTCCGCCGCGGCCTGGTGATCCATGCCTTGCTGGCGCGGCTGCCTGATATCGCGCCTGCGCAACGCCGCGCTGTGGCGCTGAAATATGTCCAGTCCAATGGCCTGAAAAATCCGGAAAGCCTGGTGACGGAAACTCTGGCGGTGCTGGAAAATCCCATCTTCGCGGAAGCCTTCGCACCCGGCAGTCAGGCGGAAGCCGGCCTGCTGGCGGAACTGCCGGAATTTGGCAATGCGCGCATTCATGGCCGCATCGACCGGCTGGCGGTGACCGACGAGCAGGTTTTGATCCTGGATTTCAAGACCAACCGCCCACCGCCCGCGAGTGAGGCACAAGTGCCGCAAATCTATCTGGCGCAGATGGCGCTCTACCGCGCCGCAGCAGCCCGAATTTTTCCCAACAAGAGAATCGTTTGCGGCTTGGTCTTCACCGACGGCCCGAGGCTTTTACAGCTTTCGGATGTAGTTCTGAACGCGCAAATGGCGGCTATTTCCACCCGTCTTGACCCCGAGGGACAGCGTTCCTAGATATGGTACCGCGATAGTTCAGGGATCAAGCCCATGCCCATCAAAGTGTCCGACGCTTCCTTCCAGGCCGATGTCCTGGACGCCAAGAAACCCGTGTTGGTGGACTTCTGGGCGGAGTGGTGCGGGCCTTGCCGCATGATCGCCCCGGCGCTGGATGAACTGTCCGCCGAGCTGGGCGACAAGGTGACCATCGCCAAGTTGAATATCGACGAGAATCCGCATGTACCCACCAAGTATGGCGTGCGCGGCATTCCCACCATGATGATCTTCCATCAGGGCCAGGTCGCGGCGACCAAGGTCGGCGCGTTGCCCAAGTCCAAGATCAAAGAGTGGATTGAGAGCTCGATCTAAGGTCCTTGTCATTCCCGCGTAAGCGGGAATCCATCCCTCCGCCTGCGCTTTGGCCGACAATGGATGCCCGCTTTCGCGGGCATGACAATTTGGCTAACTATTTTCCGTCAGCACTTTTCCAGCCAAGTAAAGCGACCCGCAGATCAGAATCCGCGGCGGCGTTTCCTGTGCATCCAGCCGCGTCCATGCCGTGACCTGCAGCATGGCATCGTCCAGGTCTTCTGCCGGGGCGCTGTCCAGCCCGGCGCGCCGCGCGATGTCGTAAAGCGCGCCCGCCCCCAGGCTGTTTGATTCACCGGGGATCGCCACCGTCACCACATGCCGCGCCAGTCCCTGGAAAGCACGCAGATACGCCAACGAATCCTTGTTCGCCAGCATGCCGCAGATCAGATAGAGCGGCCGCTCGCCATGCTCTTCCATGTCGGCCATCGCCCGCGACACCGCTTCGGCGCCGTGCGGATTGTGGCCGCCATCCAGCCAGACTTCCGCACCCTTGGGCGCGGAATCGATCAGCGGCCCTTTTTGCAACCGCTGCAGCCGCGCCGGCCATTCCACCGTCGCCAGGCCCTTTTCCACCGCCGCGTCCTGGCCCCAGCCCCGCCGGGCGTGCCGCAGAGCCGCGATCGCCACGCCGGCATTCTCGATCTGATGGCGGCCTACCAGTTTGGGCAGCGGCAGATCCAACAGCCCCGCCTCGTCCTCATAGACCATACGGCCATGTTCCTGACGGGCGACGAAATCCTGGCCGAACTCGAACACCGGCACACCCATGCGATCGGCGCGCGCCAGGATCACATCGCGCGCGATGTCACTTTGCGGCCCCACCACCAGCGGCGATCCCTTCTTGATGATGCCCGCCTTCTCGCCCGCGATGGAGGCAAGGTCGTCGCCCAGGAATTCCTTATGGTCCAGGCCGACCGGCTGAATCACCGTCATGGCCGGATTGGGCACCACATTGGTGGCGTCGTAAGTGCCGCCCAGCCCCACTTCCAGCACCATGGCATCGGCGGGATAGCGCGAGAAAGCCAGGAACATGGCGGCAGCAGTGATTTCGAAGAAGGTGATCTCGCGGCCCTGATTAACCTGTTCCACCTCTTCCAGCAGCGATACCAGTCCTTCCTCGGATATCTGCTTGCCGGCGATGCGGATGCGTTCATGGAAGCGCACCAGATGCGGCGAGGTATGGACATGAACCTTCAGGCCCTGCGCTTCCAGCATGGCGCGGGCGAAGGCGCAGACACTGCCCTTGCCGTTGGTGCCGGCGACATGGATCACCGGCGGCAGCTTCAATTGTGGATTGCCCAGGGCGGAGAGCAGCCTGAGGATACGGTCCAGCGCCAGGTCGATTTTCTTGGGATGCAGCGCCAGCAGGCGCTTAAGCACCGCGTCGCTGCGGGTGGTTTCGGACAACATCAGGGGGTTGCGGCAACGCCGCCATTGCCGTTGCGTTTGGGCATGGGGAGCACCTTGTTGCGCGGCTTACCCTGCTTGAGCAGAAGATGCAGCAGCCGTGAAAGCGTGGCGCGCATTTCCTTGCGGTGGATCACCATGTCCAGCATGCCATGTTCCAGCAGATATTCCGCGCGTTGGAAGCCTTCGGGCAATTTCTCACGGATCGTCTGCGCGATCACCCGCGCGCCGGTGAAGCCGATCTGCGCCCCCGGCTCGGCGATCTGGACGTCGCCCAGCATCGCATAGGAAGCGCTGACGCCGCCGAAGGTGGGATCGGTAAGCACCACCACATAAGGCAGCCCCGCCTCGCGCAGCATGTCCACACAGATGGTGGCGCGCGGCATCTGCATCAGGGACAGAATACCTTCCTGCATGCGAGCGCCGCCTGAGGCCACGAACAGGATATAGGGCCGCTTGTCCTTGATCGCGGCCTGCATGGATTCCACCAGCGCCTCGCCCACTCCGAGCCCCAGGCTGCCGCCCAGGAAATCGAAAGGCTGCACCCCGATCATCACCGGCAGGCCGTCGATGGTGCCGCGCGCGGCGGTGAAGGCCTCGGGCCGCCCGGTCTTGGCTCGCGCCTGCTTGATCTCGTCGGAATATTTCTTCTCGCCCTTGAAGCGCAGCGGATCGGCCGGGACGCTGGGCGGCGTCAATTCCGTGAAACTGCCGGGATCGAAGGTATAGGCGAAGCGCTCGGCCGGGCCGATTCGCATATGGTGACCGCAATTGGGGCAGACATTGAGATTGGCCACCAGGTCGCGGTGGAAGATCATCTGGCTGCAGGACGGGCACTTTTTCCAGAGATTTTCGGGAGTGTCGCCGCGGCCGCCATCCTTGCCGCCTATCAGGCCTTTGATCCGGGGACGGACGACTTTGGTGATCCAGTTCATGCTTCGACCTTACCACGGCGCGCGGCATGGGTGGAACCGGCAAGAGAGCGGGTCAGCGCCAGCACTTCGGCAACCACCTTGTCCCGGCCCCCCTCCAGATTCGCCGCCACTTTGCTGACAATGGCCGAGCCTACCACCACGCCGTCGGCCACCTTGGCGATGGCGTCCGCCTGCTCCGGCGAACGGATGCCGAACCCCACGGTGCAGGGCAGATCGGTGGCGGCGCGGACCCGCGCCATGGCCCCGCGAACTTCGTCTTCCGGGACCGCCTTGGTGCCGGTGACGCCCGCCACCGACACATAATAAAGATAGCCGGAAGCATCGGCGACAATGCGCTTGAGACGGGCGTCGTCGGTGGTGGGGGTGACGAACCGCACCAGGTCCACGCCTTGCGCCTTGGCCGGCACCCGCAGCACTTCGTCTTCCTCCACCGGCAGGTCCACCACGATCAATCCGTCCACGCCGGCACCAGCGACATCGCGGGCAAAGCGCGCCGTGCCGTAAGCATGGATGGGATTGTAATAGCCCATCAGTACGATGGGCGTGCGCTTGTCGGCCTTGCGGAACTTCTTCACCATCTCCAGCACCCTGACCATGCTGGCGCCGGCTTTGAGCGCCCGCACCGAGGAGGCCTGCACCGCAGGACCATCGGCCATGGGATCGGTGAAGGGCATGCCCAGCTCGATCACGTCGGCGCCGGCCTCGGGCAGCTTTGCCAGGATGGCGAAACTGGTCTCCATGTCGGGATCGCCGGCGGTGATGAAGGGCACGAAGGCGGCGCGGCCTTCTTTCTTGAGGCGCGTGAATGTGTCGGACAATCTACTCATAAGGGCGGCTCATATCTTTTCACCGAGAGCATGGGCGACGGAGAAAATATCCTTGTCGCCGCGGCCCGAGAGGCATACGGCAATGACCTGGTCCCTGGTCATCTGGCCCGCCACCTTCCCAACATGGGCGATGGCATGCGCCGATTCCAGGGCCGGAATGATGCCTTCCAGCTTGGACAGCAGCATGAAGGCATCCAGCGCTTCCCGGTCGGTGACGGAAAAATACTTCGCCCGGCCAGTATCCTTCAGCCAACTGTGCTCGGGGCCGACGCCCGGGTAATCCAGGCCGGCCGAGATGGAATGGGCCTCCAATATCTGTCCGTCGGAATCCTGCAGCAGATAGGAACGCGCGCCATGCAGCACTCCCGGCGAGCCCTTGGAGATGGTGGCAGCATGGCGCGGCGTGTCGACGCCTTCGCCCGCCGCTTCCACGCCATGGATTTCCACGCCGCTATCGTCCAGGAAGGGATGGAACATGCCGGCGGCATTGGAGCCGCCGCCCACACAGGCCACCACCAGATCGGGCAGCCGCTTCTCGCGCTCCAGCATCTGGGCCCGGGTTTCGTTGCCGATCACAGTCTGGAAGTCGCGCACCATGGCGGGATAGGGATGCGGCCCCACCACCGAACCAATGATATAGAAAGTGTCGTGGACATTGGCGACCCAGTCGCGCAAGGCCTCGTTGGTCGCGTCTTTCAGGGTGCGCGAGCCGGACGACACCCCGCGCACTTCCGCGCCCAACAGGCGCATGCGGAAGACATTGGGTTTCTGCCGCTCCATGTCCACTTCGCCCATATAGACAGTGCAGGGAAGACCGAAGCGCGCCGCCACGGTGGCGGTGGCGACGCCATGCTGGCCGGCGCCGGTCTCGGCGATGATGCGGGTCTTGCCCATGCGCCGGGCCAGCAGAATCTGGCCCAGGCAATTGTTGATCTTGTGTGCCCCGGTGTGATTGAGGTCTTCGCGCTTCAAATAGATTTTGGCGCCGCCGAAATGCGCCGTCAGCCGTTCGGCGAAATAGAGCGGACTTTCGCGGCCCACATAATGAGTCAGCAGGCCCGACAATTCCGCCTGGAATTGCGGATCCTTCTTTGCCGCTTCGTAAGCCTGTTCCAGCGACAGGATCAACGGCATCAGGGTCTCGGCCACAAAGCGGCCGCCATAGGCGCCGAAATGACCGCTTGCATCCGGACCCGAACGAAGCGAATTGGGGATCTGGTTCATGCGTTCTGCTTGCTTAAAGAGACCGGATTTTTCGCGGCGAAAATAAAGTCGCGGATGCGCGCCGCGTCCTTCACGCCTGGCGCGCTTTCCACGCCGGATGAAACGTCCACCTGGGTTGCGCCGGACAGTTCGATGGCGCGGGCGACATTGTCTTGCGTCAGCCCGCCGGCCAGGAACCACGGCTTTGTGAAATTGCGTCCCTGCAAAGTCTTCCAGTCGAAGGCGGCTCCATGCCCACCGGGGCGGGCCGCGCCCTTGGGCGGGCGGGCGTCGAACATCAGCATGTCGGCAGCATTTTCATATTCCCCAGCAGCCGCCAGGTCGGACGCGTCCGCCACCGGCAGCGCCTTGATGACAGGCACGCCGAACTTGCCGCGGATATAGGCGGTGCGCCGCGCGCTTTCGCCGCCATGCAGTTGCAGGAAATCCGGCCGCACACTCTTCATAAGGGCTTCGATACGCGCATCGTCCATATCGGCAATCAGGGCGACAATCTTCAGCCGTCCGCGCATATGGTCGGCCAGGACCCGCGCCTGCTCGAAGGCAAGATTGCGCGGCGAGCCCGGGTGAAACACCAGTCCGCCATAGGTCGCGTCTGCGCTCACCGCCGCATCGATGGCGGCGGTGCCGGTGATCCCGCAGATTTTCACGGCGACTGATGTTGCGGAAGTGGGCATGGGCTGGGGTGTATGGCCCCCTCGCCCCCGGAAATCAAGCAAACCGCGTTAAGTCACTGAAATGCCCAGGCTTTGGGCAATGTCGCCCGCCGCCCGTCCTGGATCGGAAGCGCCTGTGATGGGCCGCCCTATCACCAGGATATCGGCACCTGCGTCCCGCGCCTCTGCGGGCCCCATCACGCGCCGCTGGTCGCCCAGCTCGGCCCCGGCGGGGCGAATGCCAGGCACCACCAGCAGGAAATCCGGGCCCAGCTCCTTGCGCAGCCGCGCGATCTCATGGGCGGAGCACACCACGCCATCCAGACCGCATTGCTGGGTCAGGCTGGCCAGGCGCAGCACCTGGTCGCCGACCGGCGGCTTCAGTCCCAATGACGGCAGGTCCTCGTCGCCCAGGCTGGTCAGCATGGTGACCGCGATCACCTGCGTGGACGGCGAAACGCTTTTGGCTGCCTCGAGCGCCGCACGCATCATCGCCGCGCCACCTTGGGCATGAACATTGAGAATGGAAACGCCGAGGCCGGCAGCGGCCCGGACCGCGCCCGCCACGGTGTTGGGAATGTCGTGATATTTGAGGTCCAGAAAAACCGGCAAGCCCATCTCGACAAAAGGCTTCACGCCGGCCGGACCATGGGCATTGAAAAATTCCAGCCCCAGCTTCAGCCCGCCGACGGAACCGCGCAACCGCGCCGCCAATTGGCGGGCATGATCGAGATCGGTTGTATCTAAAGCGACAAATACGGGATTGGAGGAAGGAAGCGTATTCACGCCTCTCCGTTACCGCCATTCAACCGCTCGCGCAATTCCTTGCCGGTGCGGAAGAAAGGCGCACGCTTCTGGCCCACCGAAACCGGTTCGCCGGTGCGCGGATTTCGGCCCATGCGGCTGGGACGTACCTTGACGCTGAAGGCGCCGAAGCCGCGCAACTCCACGCGATGTCCGTCCGCTAAAGCCTTGCTGATGGAATCCAACACCGTCGTCACGATGCGTTCGACATCGCGGTGATACAGGTGCGGATAGCGAGCGGTGAGCTTTGCAACCAGTTCTGACTTGATCATCCCCAGCCCCTTTGAGGGACACGCCGCCGGGTTAAGCCCCAGGACTGGAATAAAATGTCATGGCTTGTTCCCGCCCGTCAACGGGAAGCATCTGAAAAACCAGACTTTTTTCGCTTCACCCCCCGTTTTTGTCCGTAGGCGACGTATTTTGGCGCTTTCCTGCCCATTCCGGATGCGGCTTGCGCCCTTCCGGCGAGCAAGGGAAAGTCCCCCGATAACCATAAGTGCTGGGAGCGGGACATGAGAATTCGTCATTTTGCGGGAATCGCGGCCTTGATTCTGGGGACCACCCAGGGCGCCATGGCCAAGGACAACTGGCTGGGCGCCTGGGGATTCGCCGTGGTGCCGCCGCCGCCCGGTATTGTTACCCCAGTCACGCCGCCTGCCCTTGTGCCGCTGGCGCCGCAACCGGCCGCCGCCGCTGCCCAACCGATTCTGGTGGAAAATCCCGGCAACGTTCCGATTGCGACACTGAACAGCGACCCCGCCGACGTCACCATTCGTCAGCTGGTGCGGGTTTCCGCCACCGGCAAACGCATCCGCCTGCGCTTCACCAACGAAGGCGGCAGCGATGTGCTGGCGGTGGGCGCAGTGCATGTGGGATTGGCCGGACCCGATGGCAGCGTAATGCCGGGCAGTGACAGGGTCGTGACCTTCGACGGCCATGGCGCCATCATTATTCCGGCGGGCGCGCCCCTGCTGACCGATCCTGTAGACCTTCCCGTCAAGGCGCTCGACCGGCTGGTGATCTCCAGCTACCTGCCCGGCTCGGCGGCGCGCACCGGCCATAGCCTGCTGCAATATATGACGACCGGCGACCAGACCGCCGCGGCCCAGCTTCCTGGGCAAAAGCTGGCACGTCTCACTGCTCTCGTCAGCGAAGTGGATGTCGATGCCACCACCGCAAACAGCGTGGTCGTGTGCCTGGGCGATTCCATCACCGACGGCGCCACCTCCACCAGCAACGCGTTCCGCAGCTATCCCGACCGGCTGGCGGAACGGCTGGCGGGGAGCGGAAAATGGGCGGTGGTCAATGTCGGCATCGGCGGCAACAAGCTGCTGCGCTATGGCACCGGCCCCAATGCCCTGGCGCGCTTGGATCGCGATGTACTCGGCGTGCCCGGGGTCA